>OJJJ01000040.1_pt1 | contig 101681 bp, 88 predicted proteins | sample 1596311 | NCBI WGS metagenome assembly OJJJ01 (sample SAMEA4350140, study PRJEB24818) | metagenome | biome: human; feature: gut; material: faeces | place: Denmark | collected 2013-09
TCGAAGGAGAAGACGTCTTTCGAGATGTCTGCCTGTCTCGTGGGCTCGGCGACCGCCGCCTTCCTGTTCCGCCAGTTCTTTATGACGCTGCCGGATGAGCTGGTGGAAGCCGCGCGGATCGACGGCGCATCACCAATGCGTTTCTTTTGCGACATCGTGCTGCCGCTGTCAAAAACCAATCTGGCGGCGCTGTTCGTCATCACCTTTATTTACGGCTGGAACCAGTATTTGTGGCCGTTGTTGATTATTACCGACGTGAACCTGGGCACGGCGGTGGCGGGTATCAAAGGCATGATCGCCACCGGTGAAGGTACGACGCAGTGGAACCACGTGATGGCAGCTATGCTGCTGACGCTTATCCCTCCGGTAATCATCGTGTTAGCCATGCAGCGCGCGTTTGTGCGTGGTTTAGTGGACAGTGAGAAATAAAATGGCAGGACTAAAACTACAGGCAGTAACCAAAAGCTGGGACAGTAAAACCCAGGTAATTAAACCGCTGACGCTGGACGTTGCGGACGGGGAATTTATTGTAATGGTCGGGCCGTCCGGCTGCGGTAAGTCTACGCTGCTGCGGATGGTCGCCGGACTGGAGCGGGTGAGCAGCGGCGATATCTGGATTGAAAATAAGCGCGTCACCGAGATGGAGCCGAAAGATCGCGGTATTGCGATGGTGTTCCAGAATTACGCGCTCTACCCGCATATGAGTGTGGAAGAAAACATGGCCTGGGGGCTGAAAATTCGCGGCATGAGCAAAGTGCACATTGCCGAGCGCGTGAACGATGCCGCGCGCATCCTCGAGCTGAGCGAACTGCTCAAACGTCGCCCACGCGAGCTTTCCGGTGGCCAGCGTCAGCGTGTGGCTATGGGACGGGCGATTGTGCGCGAACCGGCAGTATTTCTGTTTGATGAGCCGCTTTCCAACCTTGATGCCAAGCTGCGCGTGCAGATGCGTCTGGAGTTACAACATCTGCACCGGCGACTGAAAACCACCTCACTTTACGTAACCCACGATCAGGTCGAAGCTATGACCCTTGCCCAGCGGGTACTGGTGATGAACAAAGGCGTCGCCGAACAAATCGGTACGCCGGTTGAGGTGTACGAAAAACCGGCCAGCCGCTTTGTGGCGAGCTTTATCGGCAGTCCGGCCATGAACCTTCTGGACGGGCGTATCAGCGCCACGGGCCATCATTTTGAGCTGGAGAGCGGCATGATGTTGCCCCTCGGCAAGGATTATTCGCGCCATATTGGGCGTAACATGACGCTGGGTATCCGCCCGGAGCATATTGCGCTAAGCTCGCAGGCCGAAGGCGGCGTGCCGCAGGTGCTAGACACCCTGGAAATGCTGGGCGCGGATAACCTGGCCCACGGGCGCTGGGGCGAGCAGAAGCTGGTGGTGCGGCTGGCGCATCAGCATCGCCCGACGGCAGGCAGCACGCTGTGGCTGCATTTGCCCGAAAACCATATGCATCTCTTTGATGGCGAAACAGGACAACGAGTATGAGTAACTGGCCTTATCCCCATATTGTCGCCCATCGTGGTGGCGGTAAACTGGCCCCGGAAAACACGCTGGCGGCAATCGATGTGGGGGCGCGATTCGGGCATACCATGATCGAATTTGACGCGAAATTGTCAAAAGATGGCGAGATCTTCTTACTGCACGACGACAACCTTGAACGCACCAGCAACGGCTGGGGCGTCGCTGGGGAGCTGAACTGGCAGGATCTGCTGCGCGTTGATGCCGGGGGCTGGTTTAGCGGCGAGTTCAAAGGCGAGCCGTTACCGTTGCTTTCTCAGGTAGCGGACCGCTGCCGTCAGCATCGCATGATGGCCAATATTGAGATTAAACCCACTACGGGTCGCGAGGCACTCACCGGCAGAGCCGTTGCGCTGGCAGCGCGTGAACTCTGGGCTGACATGACGCCGCCGCTGCTGTCATCCTTTGACATTGAGGCTCTTGAAGCTGCACAGCAGGCCGCACCGGAACTGCCGCGCGGGCTGCTGCTTGATGAATGGCGTGACGACTGGCGCGAACTCACGTCGCGGCTGGGCTGCGTTTCTCTTCATCTAAACTATACGCTGCTGGATGAAGCGCGTGTCGATGCGATACGTGATGCCGGGTTACGCATTCTGGTGTACACCGTCAACCGTCCCCAGCGCGCGGCAGAGCTATTGCGCTGGGGGGTGGATTGCATCTGTACCGATGCCATTGATGTCATTGGGCCGGATTTTCAGCCCTATTAAGGCCCAATCGTTTTTAACGGCACGTTAGGCTGCGGCGTGCTGGAAGGCTTAAGCATGTCGCCGTTCTTTTTCTCCGACAGCATTTGCTGCTGTTTATTCAGCGTGCTGTCCGGATTGCGGTTGGTGTTTAGCATCCCACCGTTGTTGTTGGGTAGCATTTGCTGTTGGCTGGTATTCAACTCCCCCGGCTGAGACTGGCGCACGCGCTGGGAGTTGGTGTTGATCTGATTTTCCATATGCTGCTGTTGCATGCGCGTCTGCGTCTGCAACTGTTGGTTCAGCATCCCTTTCTGCTGAATTTGCTGTGATTGCATTTGTGTCTGCATCCGCTGCTGACTCGGGATCTGATAACCCGGTTGATTCGGGTTGTTCATGGTGTTGATGGGCTGTGCAAAGCCTGCAAACGGCAATAGCATGGCTAAAATCAAGAGTCGTTTCATCGCTTTTCTCCTCTCGGGGATCTCTTTAGTTTACTCCTTTCTCGCCGTTACGATGGTTATTTCAGAGTTATGCACCAGGCTTAGTGGGGGCAGACCCCCGTACATCTGGAGAATAACGATGATAAAACCGACGTTTATACGCCGGGTAGCCATTGCTGCTCTGCTCTCAGGAAGCTGTTTCAGCGCGGCTGCCGCACCGGCTGCGCCGCCAGTATCATATGGCGTGGAAGAAGATGTGTTCCATCCCGTGCGCGCGCAGCAGGGGATGGTTGCCTCCGTGGATGCGATGGCCACGCAGGTTGGGGTAGATATCTTAAAGCAGGGGGGTAACGCGGTAGATGCTGCCGTGGCCGTGGGGTATGCACTGGCGGTGACGCATCCCCAGGCGGGGAACCTGGGCGGCGGTGGATTTATGCTGCTGCGCACCAAAGACGGGAATACGACCGCTATCGATTTCCGTGAAATGGCGCCGGCTAACGCCACGCGTGATATGTTCCTCGACGATCAGGGCAATCCGGACAGTAAAAAATCGCTAACCTCGCATCTGGCTTCCGGCACGCCGGGGACCGTGGCCGGATTCTCGCTGGCACTGGAAAAATATGGCACCCTGCCACTCAACAAAGTGGTACGCCCGGCGATGAAGTTGGCGGCAGAGGGGTTTGTGGTAAACGATGCGCTGGCTGACGATCTCAAAACCTACGGCAGCGAAGTGATCCCCAACCACGAGAACAGCAAAGCTATTTTCTGGAAAGACGGCGAACCGCTGAAAAAGGGCGACAAGCTGGTACAGAAAAACCTGGCGAAAAGCCTCGAGATGATTGCCGAGAATGGCCCGGATGCGTTTTATAAAGGGGCGATTGCCGATCAGATAGCCGAGGAGATGAAGAAGAACGGCGGGCTGATGAGCAAAGACGATTTAGCCGCTTATAAAGCCGTGGAGCGTAAACCGATTAGCGGCGACTATCGCGGATACCAGGTCTTCTCGATGCCGCCCCCGTCCTCTGGCGGTATTCATATTGTGCAGATCCTTAATATTCTCGAAAACTTCGATATGAAGAAATACGGATTTGGCAGCGCCGATGCCATGCAGGTGATGGCGGAGGCGGAGAAGTATGCTTACGCCGACCGCTCTGAATACCTTGGCGATCCGGATTTTGTGAAGGTACCGTGGCAGGCGCTGACCAACAAAGCGTATGCCAAATCGCTTGCCGAGCAGATCGATATCAATAAAGCCAAACCCTCCAGTCAGATCAAACCGGGCAAGCTTGCCCCGTACGAAAGTAACCAAACCACCCACTTCTCGGTGGTGGATAAAGACGGCAACGCCGTGGCGGTGACCTATACCCTGAACACCACCTTCGGCACCGGTATTGTGGCGGGTAACACCGGTATTCTGCTCAATAATGAAATGGATGACTTCTCTGCCAAACCGGGTGTCCCGAACGTTTACGGGCTGGTGGGCGGTGATGCCAACGCGGTCGGGCCGAATAAGCGCCCGCTGTCGTCCATGTCGCCGACCATCGTAGTGAAAGACGGCAAAACCTGGCTGGTTACCGGCAGCCCTGGCGGCAGTCGTATTATCACCACTGTGCTGCAAATGGTGGTCAACAGCATTGATTTTGGAATGAACGTCGCCGAAGCCACCAATGCACCGCGTTTCCATCATCAGTGGTTGCCGGATGAGCTGCGCATCGAGAAAGGCTTCAGCCCGGACACCATCAAACTGTTGGAACAGAAAGGGCAAAAAGTCGCGCTCAAAGAGGCGATGGGCAGCACCCAGAGCATTATGGTCGGGCCGGATGGCGCACTGTATGGCGCGTCTGACCCACGCTCCGTGGATGATTTAACGGCGGGGTACTAAGAATGACGGCCCTCTTCGGTGGAAGAGGGCTTATCGGGTCGTTCTGGCTGTTAACTCATTTCGTTTAGCAACTTTTGGCCTTGGATGGATACGCGATAATAATCCATACCTGACGGTGTCCTTGTTACTATGTCGACTAAACCGGCTTTGGATAGGTTATCCACGAGCTTGGCAACGTTACCCACCCCATCCATATTCCTGAGGGTCATTGCACGATCAAGATTATACCAGGTCCAATTTACATCATCTCTGGATGCCAGTAATTTCAAAATGTTCAGTTCAGTATTGTTTACCATGATGGTGCGTCCGGGTGATAAAGGTCATTACCAGTTATTCTATAATCTTCGAGAGTGGATGTATGCGTATTATTCCAAAGATCATAAGCCTCTTGGTTATCGCTTGGTCTGCCGGTTTCCCAACCTAAATTACAGTAGCGTTGATACTCTCGGCATTCATGAGTGTAGTAGTTTAAATCCACTTGTTCTGGTAGTAAGTTACCGTTAGCTATTTTTTTCAAACGGCTAACCATGAACTCATTACCTGGGTCTGGATCGAAGCGAGATATATGTTTTTCCACAATTGCAATTCCTTCATGGGTAATATTTACGCCTTCAGTTGTAAGATGTTCAACTGGACCTCCTGCTTTATTTGGATCAAATGGTCTTGATGTATAGGTTCCTTTTGCCCCAAAATGCTCCAGTTCTTGTAGTTCAGGGAACCTCATTCTGCCCATTGTTAATCCAGCAGCTACTGAAGCACCAAGGATAAGCAATCCTTTGTTATCCATAACCTGCTCGTAACCCGCAGGAGCATCGCCCCCCAACTTTTCCGCCGTTTCCCTGAAACCGTCGATATTCCCGTTGTAGATCCCTCCGGCCGCAAGCAGTCTGCCAACCCCTTTGCTGTTTAACGTTTTGAGGCCGTTGTCTGCGGGGGTTTTGGGACGGGGGATAAACAGGCGGTTATAGTTTTCGGGCAACGCCAGGTAGCTGCACTCAGTGTTGGCAATAAGATGTTTGCAGAGGATATATTCATAGTTGATGGTTATTGTTTCTGTATCTAAATTATTCTCGCTGAATTGGTTTTGAATGGCTGATAGAAATGCTCCCCGCAGTTGAATATAATAATACTTCTCCCATCTACCGAATCTATTGATGCGGTAGAAATAAAACTCCATATATAACTGCTCGTTGTTGTTAATAGCATTAACAAATAATGGGGTGCTTTTATCTATCAGTTTACAAAATCGCAGTCCGTGCAAATGAGAACCTGCGCCAGTACTGGTTATACTATTAGTGAACGAAAAGGTAAAAATTTCGTCTTCGTGCCCTATTTGCCAGCGGTTACCCACGGATGCAATGGTTCCACATCCATCAGAAATAGCCCCTTGCTGTTGTCCTGAAACCATCAGATAGACGATATCACTCATGAAATCCTTATCCTTTTATTACGTGTTATCGTAAAAATGGTAATTTTTCTCTTTGTTTTTATTTACGCTTTCTGATGGTGTTAGTATATAGCAGAAACAAAACGTTTCATTTTAAGTGAATATTCTTGAGGGGATTCTGAATATAAATAACCAAGGAGAGAAGTTTTTATATATTTAATAATGGGGGGATATTGAAAGAATAATTGTTGATGTTTTTTTTATTCACATCAGTGGCCTACATCGTGCTATACGCTGTAGGCCTTATCTGTCAGCTAGGGAACGTACCGTTGCTGTGATTCAGACCAGCGATATATGCGACTGCTTTTATCCTCAAGGTTAACACGCTCTACGTCATAAAAACCGGCGGTCTTTGCCGCGCGTATTTTCAGGATGTACTTACTTTCGCTGATGTCGTGCTGTCGCGTTCCGTCCTGATTCCAGTCCCCGGCGATATCCTGATATTGGTAAACAAGGTTGGAAAACACATTGATTATCTTGTTGTCTTTGATCGCGTAGAGCTCCAGCACTTCATAAAATGCACCGCCGCCGGAATACGCATTTGCGTACCCGCCGCGTACCCCGAATGCCAGGGTATCGGGTGCGATCCGATAAGGGGCCAGATCCAGTTTGGTGTAATAAGCCAGCGGTTTGACGGACTCATCATCACTCTGCGCTTCGGCGTTTTCATTCCACGTTGAGAGCTGGTCCAGCGGTTTTTCTGAACGTGCGATCGGCTGCAACTGTTGATTCTGCCAGGAAAAAACGCCGAGATATAATTTATTGACGCGGCTGGTGCTGTAATTTTCCGGACAGCCGTTATCTGCGCGTTTCCTGGTTTGTTCTGCCTCTGCCTGATTATCGGCAAAACAGGCGACGCCAATGTATTTCCCGTTTTTGCCCCAGGCTTTGGCACCGGTCATAATCAGGTTTTTGGGGTCTTCATTCGGCGCAACCCAGCTAATCCATTGCGCTACCTCTAACCCTTGCGGCAGTTCACCAAACCCTTTGGCGGGCGTTGCCCCCATCATTTGCTCGGCGAAAATCTGCTTGCCTTCCGGATGGTGAATGGCGTTGGGGATGGAATCCACATTTTGTACGGTCATGGCGTAGCCGGGGGAAATCGTTGCCAGCAGAACCAGCGATATAACCTTTTTCACGATGCGTCCTTTCAATAAAAAGGGCGAGATGACTCGCCCAACCATTACTTCACGCGCGCCATAAAGTACGCATCAACGTACTCACCGTTGCGCAGGCCATATTTCTTACCGGTCCCTTCGATTTCAAAGCCATACTTTTTGTACACCGCCACAGCAGGTTCATTATCGACAAACACCGTCAGCTCAATGCGCTCGACGCGCAGCCAGTTGTCGCACATGTCGATCATGGTGCGGATGAGCGCGCTGGCGACGCCGCGATTTTGCCAGCGGGCATCTACGCAGATCCCAAAATCAGCGACGTGACTGCGGCGCGGGCGCTGGGTGACTTCAATGCATAGGTGCCCCACGACAATATCATCAATGCAGGCAACCAGTTGTTTGACACCGGTGCGCTCGGCGAGCCGTTCTTGCCACATCTCCATGGAAGGATGAGGAACCTGTAGCGTATTGTGATACACCTCCGGCTGGGCATGGATTTGACGAATGGCGTCGTAATCTTTCTTTTCAGCGTGGCGTATCACTATCTCACTCATTCCTTATCTCCTGCAGGGTTAATTGTGTATTTACACTCGCTGAGAAAGAAAAATCCGTCAACTGCATTTTTTTTGCAAAAAGAAGTAGACAAGTGCGAATGAGAATGATTATTATTGCTCTGCGTTCAGGGGAACCCTACGGAGAACCTGAAAGCACGACATTGCTCACATTGCTTCCAGTATTACTTTAGCCAGCTTTTGCTGGCTTTTTTTTTGGGGTTTTGTTTCAGCCTGGCTTACTTGCCATTTTGTCCCCGGGAAGTGCTCGTGCTCCTCACGTACATTTAGTACGCTCCGGGCCCTGCGCGCTTGCCGTGAACAAACTGACCGCGACGCCGCCGGCCGATCTTGAGGCTACTGCTTTTGTAGGCCGGATAAGGCTCCGCCGCATCCGGCACGATGATAGGATGGATTCAGTCTCCCCCCACTTTGCGCTATGGTGTAGGCAATCACCTTCAAAAGGATTGCCTTATGACCTTACACTGCGCATTCATTGGGTTTGGTAAAAGCACCACCCGCTACCATTTACCGTACGTTCTCAACCGTAAAGACAGCTGGCACGTGGCGCATATCTTCCGTCGTCACGCCAAGCCGGAAGAGCAGGCACCGCAATATTCACACATCCACTTTACCAGCGACCTCGACGAGGTATTAAACGATCCGCAGGTGAAGCTGGTGATCGTCTGCACACATGCAGACAGCCACTTTGAATACGCAAAGCGTGCGCTGGAAGCGGGTAAAAACGTGCTGGTGGAGAAACCGTTCACACCAACGCTGGCAGAGGCAAAAGCGCTGTTCGAACTGGCGCAAAGCAAGGGGCTGATCGTTACGCCGTACCAGAATCGCCGCTTCGATTCCTGCTTCCTCACCGCCAAAAAGGCGATTGAGAGCGGCAAGTTGGGCGAGATTGTTGAAGTGGAGAGTCATTTTGACTACTACCGCCCGGTGGTGGAAACTCAGCCGGGTCTGCCACAGGGCGGCGCATTCTATGGGCTGGGCGTACACACCATGGACCAAATTATCTCGTTGTTTGGTCGTCCCGACCACGTTGCCTATGACATCCGTAGCCTGCGCAACAAAGCGAATCCTGATGATACCTTTGAAGCGCAGCTGTTCTACGGTGACCTGAAGGCTATCGTCAAAACCAGCCACCTGGTGAAAATCGACTATCCGAAGTTTATCGTTCACGGCACTAAAGGCTCGTTTGTGAAGTACGGTATCGACCAGCAGGAGACCAGCCTGAAGGCCAATATTATGCCGGGGGAACCCGGTTTTGCCGCCGATGATTCAGTGGGTGTGCTGGAATATGTCAACGATGATGGCATCACGGTGAAAGAAGAGATGAAACCGGAAGTGGGCGACTACGGCCGCGTCTATGATGCGCTGTATCAGTCGCTGACCACCGGTACGCCTAATTACGTCAAGGAATCTGACGTTCTTACTAATCTCGAGATCCTCGAGCGCGCCTTTGAACAGGCAACGCCTGCCACGATAACCCTCGCCAAATAGCGCTAAGTGACGCCTCTGGGCTTGTTCATTTTTTTTGAACAGAGGCGTCAATTTACACCCTCTATGATCCCTGAGTGATAGAGTCCACACTGACTCCATCGAAAACATCTGGGGGTGAACACAATGATCTTCTTACGCAAAGCAAACGACCGTGGTCATGCAAATCATGGCTGGCTCGATTCCTGGCATACCTTTTCGTTTGCCAACTACTATGACCCGAATTTTATGGGGTTCTCGGCACTGCGCGTGATTAACGATGACGTGATCGACGCAGGCCAGGGTTTTGGTACGCACCCCCATAAAGACATGGAAATCCTGACCTACGTACTGGAAGGTGCGGTGGAGCATCAGGACAGCATGGGTAACAAAGAGCAGGTACCTGCAGGTGAATTCCAGATTATGAGCGCCGGGACGGGGATCCGTCACTCGGAGTACAACCCAAGCGACACCGAGAAGCTGCACCTGTATCAGATTTGGATCATCCCGCAGGAAAACGGCATTACGCCACGCTACGAGCAGCGCCGTTTTGATGCCGCGCAGGGCAAACAGCTAGTGCTGTCGCCGGATGCGCGTGACGGTTCGCTGAAGGTTTACCAGGATATGGAGCTGTACCGCTGGGCGCTGCTCAAAGATGAGCAATCGGTACATCAGATAGCCGCGGAACGCCGCGTGTGGATCCAGGTCGTGAAAGGCAATGTCACCATCAACGGAACCAAAGCGTCCACCAGTGATGGTCTGGCAATCTGGGATGAACAGGCCATTTCGATTCATGCCGACAGCGACAGCGACAGCGAAGTATTACTGTTTGACCTGCCGCCTGTATAAAAATACACGGCATCCTTCAAGCTGCATCTGTGTTGGCTTTATTACTCGGCCCATCCATAGGTCTCGCCCCTTCGGGGCCGCTGTAAGCAGCGTTCAAATCTGCTCCCGGCAGATTTGTCGCTCACCCCGGGAGCGTACTTAATGTACGCTCCCGGGGATTTACTGCGTCGCCGCCTTGATGCAACTCGAATGATTTTGTGTATTTCTCACAATAAAAAACTCCTTTTTTTCTCTGCGAAGGTTCACGCATGTCCGTGGTAAACTCGGGGAATCTATCCCTTTTTAACGCTTCAGGACGATGAAAAAGAAAAGACCCGTACTTCAGGATGTAGCCGACCGCGTGGGCGTGACCAAAATGACGGTCAGTCGCTTTTTGCGCAACCCGGAGCAGGTCTCCGTGGCGCTGCGGGGCAAAATTGCCGCTGCACTTGATGAGCTGGGTTATATTCCCAATCGTGCTCCTGATATCCTTTCAAATGCTACCAGTCGTGCTATCGGCGTGTTGTTACCCTCTCTCACCAACCAGGTTTTTGCTGAAGTGCTACGCGGCATTGAGGCCGTGACTGACCGCCACGGTTATCAGACCATGCTGGCGCACTACGGCTATAAGCCAGAGATGGAACAGGAACGTCTGGAATCAATGCTATCGTGGAATATCGATGGCCTGATCCTCACCGAACGCAGCCACACCCCGCGTACGTTGAAAATGATCGAAGTGGCGGGGATCCCGGTGGTTGAGCTGATGGACAGCCAGTCTCCGTGTCTTGATATCGCCGTCGGTTTTGACAACTTCGAAGCCGCCCGCCAGATGACCGCCGCCATTATCGCGCGTGGGCATCGCCACATTGCCTATCTGGGAGCGCGTCTGGATGAGCGTACTATTATCAAACAGAGGGGCTACGAGCAGGCCATGCGCGACGCCGGCCTGGTGCCGTATAGCGTGATGGTGGAACAATCTTCTTCCTATTCGTCGGGTATTGAGCTTATCCGTCAGGCGCGGCGTGAATACCCGCAGCTGGACGGTGTGTTCTGTACTAACGATGACCTGGCGGTCGGGGCGGCATTTGAATGCCAGCGCTTAGGGCTGAAAATTCCGGATGATATGGCGATTGCTGGTTTCCACGGTCATGACATCGGGCAGGTGATGGAACCGCGTCTGGCGAGCGTGCTCACGCCGCGTGAACGGATGGGCAGCATTGGCGCTGAGCGTCTGCTGGCGCGTATCCGCGGTGAAGCAGTCACACCTAAAATGTTAGATTTAGGTTTCACCTTGTCACCGGGCGGATCTATTTAAGCCGACAAGTTTGACGTAGCTCACACTTATACACTTCGAGCACGAATGGATATTGCTTCTCCATTTGTCCGGCTGGACAATGTTACCGATAACAGTTACCCGTAACAATTCCTGATTCTTGTACCAGTGGGGGCAACGCTTTGAGCACGACTAATCATGATCACCACGTTTACGTTCTGATGGGCGTATCGGGCAGCGGTAAATCTGCTGTCGCCAGCGAAGTGGCGCATCAACTGCAGGCCGCGTTTCTTGATGGCGATTTTCTCCATCCGCGCAGCAACATCACGAAAATGGCCGCCGGTGAGCCGTTGAACGACGACGACCGTAAGCCGTGGTTACAGGCGCTCAATGACGCCGCCTTTGCGATGCAGCGTACCAACAAGGTCTCGCTGATCGTGTGTTCTGCGCTGAAAAAACACTATCGCGACCTGCTTCGCGAAGGCAATCCGAATCTCTCTTTCATCTACCTGAAAGGGGATTTCGACGTGATTGAAAGCCGCCTGAAAGCGCGCAAAGGTCACTTCTTCAAAACGCAGATGCTGGTTACCCAGTTTGATGCGCTGGAAGAACCGGGTGCGGACGAAAGCGATGTACTGGTGGTGGATATCGATCAACCACTGGACGGTGTGGTAGCGAGCACCATTGAGGTTATAAACCAAGGCAGTAAGTAGTGACTACATTAACGCTTGTTTTAACAGCAGTAGGGTCCGTTTTATTACTGCTGTTTTTAGTAATGAAGGCGCGTATGCACGCCTTCGTTGCTTTGATGGTGGTGTCTATTGGTGCAGGTCTCTTTTCCGGTATGCCGCTCGATAAAATCGCGGCCACTATGGAAAAAGGGATGGGGGGCACGCTGGGCTTCCTGGCGATTGTGGTCGCTCTCGGTGCCATGTTCGGTAAGATTTTGCATGAAACGGGCGCAGTCGATCAGATTGCCGTCAAAATGCTGAAATCCTTTGGTCACAGCCGCGCGCACTATGCGATTGGCCTGGCCGGTCTGATTTGCGCATTACCGTTGTTCTTTGAAGTGGCGATTGTGCTGCTGATAAGCGTGGCGTTCTCGATGGCGCGCCACACCGGTACCAACCTGGTTAAGCTGGTCATTCCGCTGTTTGCGGGCGTGGCGGCAGCGGCGGCGTTTCTGCTGCCGGGGCCCGCGCCGATGCTGCTGGCTTCTCAGATGCACGCCGACTTTGGCTGGATGATCCTGATTGGCCTGTGTGCGGCGATCCCTGGCATGATTATCGCCGGGCCGCTGTGGGGCAACTTTATCAGCCGTTACGTTGAGCTGCACGTGCCGGAAGACATTACCGAGCCGCATCTGGGCGAGGGGAAAATGCCGTCCTTCGGCTTCAGCCTGTCGCTGATCCTGCTGCCGCTGGTACTGGTGGGTCTGAAAACCATCGCCGCACGCTTTGTGCCGGTCGGTTCTTCAACCTACGAATGGTTCGAGTTTATCGGTCACCCGTTCACCGCGATTCTGGTGGCGTGCCTGGTGGCGATTTACGGCCTGGCCATTCGCCAGGGGATGCCAAAAGACAAAGTGATGGAGATCTGCGGTCATGCGCTGCAACCGGCGGGGATTATTCTGCTGGTGATCGGTGCTGGTGGCGTATTCAAGCAGGTGCTGGTGGATTCTGGTGTCGGTCCGGCACTGGGTGAAGCATTAACCGGAATGGGCCTGCCGATTGCCATCACCTGCTTCGTGCTGGCAGCGGCGGTGCGTATCATTCAGGGTTCTGCAACCGTGGCCTGCTTAACGGCGGTCGGTCTGGTGATGCCGGTGATTGAACAACTGAACTTCTCCGGCGTGCAGATGGCGGCCCTGTCTATCTGTATCGCGGGTGGCTCTATCGTGGTCAGTCACGTGAATGACGCCGGTTTCTGGCTGTTCGGTAAGTTTACCGGTGCAACTGAAGCGCAAACGCTGAAGACCTGGACGATGATGGAAACCATCCTCGGCACGGTCGGTGCAATTGTCGGTATGATTGCTTTCCAGCTATTGAGCTGAGGGCATTGCCCGGTGGCGCTTGCGCTTACCGGGCCTACAAACGAGCACATTTCCACACCGTAGGCCGGGTCAGGCGAAGCCGCCACCCGGCGTAATATGAGTGCGTCACCCCTTCATCCACATCCGTACGCCATCGAGGAACATCTGGGTTGCCATCATCACCAGAATCAGCCCCATCAGGCGCTCGAGCGCGTTAACCCCTTTCTCACCCAGCAAGCGCAGAAACAGCGACGACTGCAATAAAATCACAAACGTTCCACCCCAGGCGATCAGCAGGGCAATCACCAGATGTCCCATCTGATTCGGGTACTGATGCGACAACAGCATCAACGACGCCAGGATGGTGGGGCCCGCCACCAGCGGAATGGCCAGTGGAACGATAAACGGCTCTTCGCCTGCGGGCAGCCCGGTGCTGTTGCCGGTGGCGCTGGGGAAAATCATCTTGATGGCGATCAGGAACAAAATGATGCCCCCGGAGATGGAGACGGTCTCCGCGCGCAGGTTAAGAAATGCCAGAATTTTCTCGCCCGCAAACAGGAATATCAGCATCACCAGCAGCGCAATAAACAGCTCGCGAATCATAATTGCGCGACGGCGTTTCGGTTCAGTATGTTTCAATACGGACATGAAAATGGGCAGGTTTCCGAGCGGATCCATAATCAGGATCAATAAAACTGCCGCTGAAATGATTTCATTCATAACTCAAATTCCCTGATAATTGCCGCGGACTTTCTGCTTGCGAGCGCAGCGGGATAAGTCGCATTACTGATGGCTTCGCTATCATTGATTAATTTCACTTGCGACTTTGGCTGCTTTTTGTATGGTGAAGGATACGTCACAGGATAATGGCGTACATACACAGCACACATCTCTGCAGGAAAAAAACGCTATGAAAAATGTTGGTTTTATCGGCTGGCGCGGTATGGTCGGCTCTGTACTCATGCAACGCATGGTAGAAGAACGCGACTTCGACGCCATTCGCCCTGTTTTCTTTTCTACTTCCCAGCTTGGGCAGGCAGCACCGACGTTTGGTGCGACCTCCACCGGCATGCTTCAGGATGCATTTGATCTCGATGCGCTGAAGGCGCTCGACATTATTGTGACCTGTCAGGGCGGCGATTATACCAACGAAATCTATCCAAAGCTTCGTGAAAGCGGTTGGCAGGGTTACTGGATTGACGCGGCCTCTTCACTGCGCATGAAAGACGATGCCATCATTATTCTCGATCCGGTTAACCAGAATGTGATCACCGATGGTCTGAACAACGGCATCAAGACGTTTGTCGGCGGTAACTGCACCGTTAGCCTGATGCTGATGTCACTCGGCGGTCTGTTCGCCAACGATCTGGTGGACTGGGTGTCCGTGGCGACCTACCAGGCGGCTTCCGGCGGCGGCGCGCGTCATATGCGTGAACTGCTGTCGCAGATGGGCCATCTGTATAGCCATGTGGCCGATGAACTGGCGACCCCTTCTTCTGCTATCCTCGATATCGAACGTAAAGTGACAACCCTGTCCCGTAGCGGCTCCCTGCCGGTTGATAACTTTGGCGTCCCGCTGGCCGGGAGCCTGATTCCGTGGATCGACAAACAGCTCGATAACGGCCAGAGCCGCGAAGAGTGGAAAGGGCAGGCGGAAACCAACAAAATTCTTAACACGTCTTCCGTGATCCCGGTGGATGGTCTGTGCGTGCGCGTCGGCGCATTGCGCTGCCACAGCCAGGCGTTCACGATTAAACTGAAAAAAGATGTGTCGATTCCGACCGTGGAAGAACTGCTGGCCGCGCACAATCCGTGGGCGAAAGTGGTGCCAAACGATCGGGATATCACCATGCGTGAGTTAACCCCAGCGGCCGTTACCGGTACGTTGACCACGCCAGTCGGTCGTCTGCGTAAGCTGAATATGGGACCGGAGTTCCTGTCAGCCTTTACCGTGGGCGATCAGCTGCTCTGGGGTGCTGCGGAACCATTGCGCCGAATGCTGCGTCAGCTGGCGTAATGCGGGACTGCCGGATAAGCATATCGCCATCCGGCAGACACAGACCGTGTTTAAACATTGGGTGCTGAGTTGCCCTTTTTTTTGCGTAATACAGGAGTAAGCGCAGATGTTTCATTTTTTACCGGGAGTAAGATAAAGCATTGGCTATTCTTTAAGAGTGACTTAATACCGGAGGTATTAAGTTGTTGCCTGAAGGTGGGACGACGCAGAGAGGATGCACAATTGTGCTGCGCCGTTCAGGTCAAAAAAAGTGTCACTACCTGATGTCGAAAATCAGTTGGAAGGGGTGACACCATAAAACAGGATGACAACCATGTCCGTTCGTATCGATAGAGACGTGATTAATGCGCTAATTGCAGGCCATTTTGCGGATCCTTTTTCCGTACTCGGTATGCACCAAACTGACGCCGGACTTGAAGTCCGTGCTCTATTACCTGACGCCACCGAAGTGTGGGTGATCGAACCAAAAACCGGACGCAAAGTCGGCAAGCTGGATTGCCTCGACCCTCGCGGTTTTTTCTGTGCTGTAATTCCCCGCCGTAAAAATTTCTTTCGCTATCAGCTGGCTGTTGTCTGGCATGGACAGCAGAATCTGATCGATGACCCTTACCGTTTTGGCCCGCTTATTCAGGATATGGACGCATGGCTGTTGTCCGAAGGGACGCATCTGCGCCCGTACGAAACGCTGGGCGCACATGCGGATACCATGGACGGCGTGACCGGCACGCGTTTTTCCGTCTGGGCACCGAACGCACGACGCGTTTCGGTAGTAGGGCAGTTCAACTACTGGGACGGTCGCCGCCACCCGATGCGCCTGCGCAAAGAGAGCGGCATCTGGGAGCTGTTTATCCCCGGTGCACAGCAGGGGCAGCTGTACAAATACGAGATGATCGATGCCAACGGTCATTTGCGTGTCAAAGCCGACCCGTATGCCTTTGAAGCGCAAATGCGTCCGGAAACGGCGTCGCTTATCTGCGGTTTGCCCGAAAAAGTGGTGCAAACGGAAGAACGCATAAAAGCCAACCAGTTTGATGCGCCGATCTCTATCTACGAAGTGCATCTGGGCTCGTGGCGTCGCCATACGGACAACAACTTCTGGCTGAGCTATCGCGAACTGGCGGATCAACTGATCCCCTATGTGAAGTGGATGGGCTTTACCCATATTGAGCTGTTGCCGATTAGCGAGCACCCATTTGACGGCAGTTGGGGCTACCAACCGACCGGCATGTATGCGCCGACCCGACGCTTCGGCACGCGCGATGACTTCCGCTATTTTGTGAATGCCGCGCATCAGGCGGGGCTGAACGTGATCCTCGACTGGGTACCCGGTCACTTCCCGTCGGATGACTTCGGCCTGGCTCAGTTTGACGGTACCAGCTTGTATGAGCACAGCGATCCGCGCGAAGGCTATCACCAGGACTGGAACACGCTGATCTACAACTACGGTCGCCGTGAAGTCAGTAATTATCTGGTAGGTAACGCCCTGTACTGGATTGAGCGCTTTGGCATTGACGCGCTGCGCGTGGATGCCGTGGCGTCGATGATTTACCGCGATTACAGCCGCAAAGACGGCGAGTGGATCCCGAACGAATTCGGCGGGCGTGAGAACCTCGAAGCCATCGAGTTTTTGCGTAATACCAACCGTATTCTTGGCGAACAGGTACCCGGCGCGGTGAGTATGGCGGAAGAGTCGACCGATTTTGCCGGTGTATCAAGACCGCAGGACATGGGTGGCTTAGGTTTCTGGTACAAGTGGAACCTCGGCTGGATGCACGACACGCTGGACTACATGAAGCTGGACCCGGTTTATCGCCAGCACCATCACGATAAGCTGACTTTCGGCATGCTGTACAACTACACCGAGAACTTTGTGCTGCCGCTGTCACACGATGAAGTGGTACACGGTAAGAAATCGATCCTCGACCGCATGCCGGGCGATGCGTGGCAGAAGTTTGCCAACCTGCGCGCCTACTATGGCTGGATGTGGGCCTTCCCGGGTAAGAAGCTGCTGTTTATGGGTAACGAGTTTGCCCAGGGCCGTGAATGGAACCACGACGCCAGCCTCGACTGGCATCTGCTGGAGGGGGGCGATAACTGGCATCACGGCGTACAGCGTCTGGTGCGCGACCTGAACCACACTTATCGTCATCACAAAGCGCTACATGAACTCGACTTTGACGGCTATGGTTTTGAATGGCTGGTGGTCGATGACAACGAACGGTCGGTGCTGATTTTTGTGCGCCGTGATAAAGCCGGTAATGAAATTATCGTTGCCAGCAACTTTACGCCGGTACCTCGCCACGGCTACCGCTTTGGCATCAATCAACCGGGCAAATGGCGAGAAATCCTCAACACAGACTCGATGCATTACCACGGTAGCAATACCGGCAACGGCGGCGCAGTACAAAGCGATGAAATTGTCAGCCACGGTCGCCAGCATTCACTGAGCCTGACGTTGCCGCCGCTGGCCACGATTTGGCTGATGCGGGAGGGGTGATGACACAACTGGCAACCGGCAATGCCACCCCCCATGGTGCAACGTATGACGGCCATGGCGTTAATTTCACCCTTTTTTCGGCGCATGCCGAGCGCGTCGAACTGTGCATATTCGATGAGCAAGGCTGCGAGCATCGCTATGATTTGCCGGGGCGTAGCGGCGATGTCTGGCACGGCTATCTGGCCGATGCCCGGCCCGGTTTGCGCTACGGTTATCGCGTACATGGCCCGTGGCAGCCGCAGCAAGGACACCGTTTTAACCCAGCGAAACTGCTGATTGACCCCTGCGCGCGCCGGGTCGATGGCGAGTTAAAAGATAACCCGCTGCTGCACGGTGGAATGAACGAACCGGATCATCACGATAACGCGGCGATTGCCCTGAAAAGCGTGGTGGTGTCAGACCATTATGACTGGGAAGACGATGCCCTGCCGCGTACGCCGTGGGGCAATACCGTTATCTACGAAGCGCATGTTAAAGGGCTGACGTATCTGCACCCGGACATTCCGCAACAGATTCGCGGCACTTACAAAGCGCTCGGTCATCCGGTGATGATCGACTATTTCAAGCGTCTCGGCATTACTGCGCTGGAACTGCTGCCCGTGGTGCATTTCGCCAGCGAGCCGCGACTGCAGCGGCTGGGGCTGTCGAACTACTGGGGCTACAACCCGGTAGCCATGTTTGCACTGCATCCGGCCTATGCCTGCTCACCTGAACACGCGCTGGATGAGTTTCGCGATGCCGTCAAAGCGCTACACAAAGCGGGGATTGAGGTCATTCTCGATATCGTTTTGAACCACAGCGCTGAGCTGGATCTTGAAGGGCCGGTCTTCTCCCTGCGCGGAATTGATAACCGTAGCTATTATTGGATCAGGGACGATGGTGATTACTACAACTGGACCGGCTGTGGGAACACCCTCAACCTGAGCCATCCCGGTGTTGTGGAGTATGCGTGCGAATGCCTGCGCTATTGGGTGGAAACCTGCCATGTGGACGGTTTTCGTTTTGATTTAGCATCCGTCATGGGGCGTACGCCTGCGTTTCGTCAGGATGCGCCGCTGTTTACCGCAATCCAAAACTGCCCGCTGCTTTCAGGCGTTAAGCTGATTGCGGAGCCGTGGGATATCGGTGAAGGCGGGTATCAGGTTGGGAATTTTCCCCCGCCGTTTGCTGAGTGGAATGACCATTTCCGCGATGCAAGTCGACGCTTCTGGCTCCAGCGTAATCTGCCCCTTGGGGAGTTTGCCGGACGTTTTGCGGCTTCCAGCGACATGTTTAAACACCCTGGTCGCAAACCCAGCGCATCGGTCAATCTGGTGACGGCGCACGATGGTTTTACGCTGCGTGACTGTGTGTGCTTCACAAATAAGCACAATGAAGCGAATGGTGAGGAAAATCGCGACGGCACTAGCAATAACTACAGCGACAATCATGGTAAAGAAGGATTAGGCGGCACGCTGGACCTGATTGAACGGCGACGCGACAGCATGCATGCCCTGTTGACGACGTTGCTGCTTTCTCAGGGTACACCGATGTTGCTGGCGGGAGATGAACATGGTCATAGCCAGCACGGTAACAATAACGCTTACTGCCAGGATAACGCCTTAACCTGGCTGGACTGGCAGCAGGCAAACAGCGGGCTAACCACATTCACCGCCGCGTTGATTCATCTTCGCCAGCAGATCCCTGCCTTAACAGACGATCGCTGGTGGGAAGAGGGCGACGGCAATGTGCGTTGGCTGAACCGATACGCACAACCCTTAAGTGCGGATGAGTGGCAAAACGGCCCGAGGCAGATGCAGATCCTGCTTTCAGACCGTTTTCTGATCGTGATAAACGCCACGCTTGAGGTGACAGATATCGTTTTACCTGAAGGGGAATGGCATGCCGTTCCTCCATTTGCCGGAGAGGATAATCCGGTTATTACGGCTGTCTGGCAGGGACCTGCGCACGGACTGTGTGTGTTCCAAAGATGATAAAAAAGGAGTTAGTCATGGTGAGTTTAGAGAAGAACGATCGTGTAATGTTGGCGCGCCAGCTGCCATTAAAATCTGTTGCCCTAATCCTGGCCGGTGGTCGTGGTACCCGCCTGAAAGATTTAACCAACAAACGTGCTAAGCCTGCCGTGCATTTTGGCGGTAAGTTCCGCATTATCGATTTTGCTTTATCCAACTGTATTAACTCCGGGATCCGCCGTATTGGCGTGATCACCCAGTACCAGTCCCACACGCTGGTGCAGCATATTCAGCGCGGCTGGTCGTTCTTCAGTGAAGAGATGAACGAGTTTGTCGATCTGCTGCCTGCCCAGCAAAGAATGCAGGGTGAAAATTGGTATCGCGGTACGGCAGATGCGGTCACCCAAAACCTGGACATCATTCGACGCTATAAAGCGGAATATGTGGTGATCCTCGCGGGCGATCATATCTACAAACAGGACTATTCGCGCATGCTGATCGACCATGTCGAAAAAGGCGCACGCTGCACCGTGGCCTGTATGCCGGTGCCGATTGAGGAAGCCAGCGCCTTTGGCGTCATGGACGTCGACGACAGCGACAAAATCATCGAATTCGTGGAAAAACCGGCGAATCCACCGGCCATGCCAAACGATCCGACCCGATCTCTTGCCAGTATGGGGATCTATGTTTTCAACGCCGATTATCTGTATGAATTACTTGAAGAAGATGATCTCGATGACAACTCCAGCCACGACTTTGGCAAAGATATCATCCCGAAAATTACCGCAGCTGGCATGGCTTATGCACATCCATTCCCTAAATCCTGCGTACAGTCTGACCCGGAATCCGAGCCGTACTGGCGCGACGTTGGGACACTGGAAGCCTACTGGAAGGCTAACCTCGATCTGGCGTCGGTTACCCCGGAACTGGATATGTACGATCAGGACTGGCCGATTCGCACACACATGGAATCACTGCCACCGGCGAAGTTTGTGCAGGACCGCTCCGGTAGCCACGGCATGACGCTGAACTCGCTGGTCTCTGGCGGCTGTATTATTTCCGGTTCGGTGGTGGTGCAGTCCGTTCTGTTCCCGCGGGTGCGGGTGAATTCTTTCTGTAACATTGATTCGGCAGTGTTGTTACCTGAAGTGTGGGTCGGACGTTCGTGCCGCTTACGTCGCTGCATCATCGATCGCGCCTGCGTCATTCCTGAAGGTATGGTGATTGGTGAAAACGCGGAAGAAGATGCACGTCGTTTCTACCGTTCAGAGGAAGGTATTGTGCTGGTCACGCGTGAAATGCTGCGCAAACTGCAGATCAAACAGGAGCGATAATGCAGGTTTTACACGTATGTTCAGAGATGTTCCCCCTGTTAAAAACCGGGGGACTGGCAGATGTTCTTGGCGCGTTGCCGGCCGCGCAAATTGCCGATGGCGTGGATGCCCGCGTCGTGCTCCCGGCGTTTCCGGATATCCGTCGCGGCATTCCTGATGCGCAGGTCGTGACGCGGCGCGATACCTTTGCCGGACGTATCACGCTGCTGTTCGGCCATTACAACGGCGTCGGTATTTACCTGATTGACGCGCCGCACCTATACGACCGTCCCGGCAGCCCGTATCACGATACTAACCTGTTTGCTTACTCTGATAACGTCCTGCGCTTTGCGCTGCTCGGCTGGGTGGGATGCGAAATGGCCTGCGGGCTTGATCCATTCTGGCGCCCGGATGTGGTGCATGCGCACGACTGGCATGCAGGTCTGGCCCCGGCGTATCTGGCGGCACGCGGCCACCCGGCGAAATCGGTGTTCACCGTGCACAACCTGGCCTATCAAGGCATGTTTTATGCAAAGCATATGGATGACATCCAATTGCCATGGTCATTCTTTAATGTGCATGGACTGGAGTTCAACGGGCAGATTTCTTTCCTGAAGGCGGGGTTGTACTACGCCGACCATATTACGGCGGTTAGCCCGACCTACGCGCGGGAAATCACCGAGGCGCAATTTGCCTATGGGATGGAGGGATTGTTGCAGCAGCGTCATCGTGAAGGACGTCTTTCCGGCGTGCTGAACGGCGTTGATGAAAATATCTGGAGTCCGGAAACGGACCTGCTGCTGGCATCGCGCTACACGCGTGACTCGCTGGAAGACAAAGCCGAGAACAAGCGTCAGCTACAGATTGCGATGGGGCTTAAGGTTAACGACAAAGTGCCGCTTTTTGCAGTCGTGAGCCGCCTGACCAGCCAGAAAGGGCTGGATCTGGTGCTGGAAGCACTGCCCGGTTTACTGGAGCAGGGCGGACAGTTAGCGTTACTGGGTGCGGGCGATCCGGTGTTGCAGGAAGGTTTCCTTGCGGCAGCGGCAGAGCATCCGGGCCAGGTGGGTGTACAGATTGGCTATCATGAGGCCTTCTCGCACCGCATTATGGGCGGGGCTGACGTTATTCTGGTGCCCAGTCGCTTTGAGCCGTGTGGCTTAACACAATTGTATGGACTGAAGTACGGTACGCTACCGCTGGTGCGGCGTACCGGTGGGCTGGCTGATACGGTGTCCGACAGTTCGCTGGAAAACCTGGCGGACGGTATCGCCAGTGGGTTTGTATTTGAAGATAGTAATGCCTGGTCGCTGTTGCGGGCAATCCGGCGTGCTTTCGTGTTGTGGTCGCGCCCTTCGCTCTGGCGGTTTGTACAACGTCAGGCAATGGCCATGGATTTTAGCTGGCAAGTCGCGGCGAAATCCTACCGTGAGCTTTACTATCGCTTGAAATAGATATCCAGGAATCACCTATATGAATGCTCCATTTAGTTATGCATCGCCCACACTCAGCGTAGAGGCTCTTAAGCATTCTATCGCCTACAAGCTGATGTTCACGATTGGCAAAGATCCGGTTATTGCCAACAAACATGAGTGGCTGAACGCCACGTTGTTCGCGGTGCGCGATCGCCTCGTGGAGCGCTGGCTGCGTTCTAATCGTGCGCAATTATCTCAGGAAACCCGCCAGGTCTATTACCTGTCAATGGAGTTTCTGATTGGCCGCACGCTTTCCAATGCACTGTTATCGTTGGGAATTTATGACGATGTCAAAAATGCGCTGGAAGGCATGGGGTTGGATCTCGAAGATCTAATCGACGAAGAAAATGACCCCGGCCTCGGTAACGGCGGCCTCGGGCGTCTGGCAGCCTGCTTCCTCGACTCGCTGGCGACGTTAGGTCTGCCGGGCCGCGGCTACGGTATTCGCTACGACTACGGCATGTTCAAGCAGAATATTGTTGATGGCCGACAGAAAGAGTCGCCGGACTACTGGCTGGAATACGGTAACCCGTGGGAGTTCAAACGCCACAATACGCGCTACAAAGTGCGCTTTGGTGGCCGTGTTCAGATGGAAGGCAAGAAGATGCGCTGGGTCGAGACCGAAGAGATCCTCGCGGTGGCATACGACCAGATTATCCCGGGTTACGACACTGACGCGACCAATACGCTGCGCCTGTGGAATGCTCAGGCCAGTAGCGCAATCAACCTCGGTAAATTTAACCAGGGCGACTACTTTGCGGCGGTGGAAGATAAAAACCACTCTGAGAACGTCTCCCGTGTACTGTATCCGGATGACTCCACCTATTCCGGGCGCGAGCTGCGTCTGCGCCAGGAGTACTTCCTGGTCTCCTCGACGATCCAGGATATTTTGAGCCGCCATTATCAGCTGCACAAAACCTACGACAACCTGGCGGATAAAATCGCCATTCACCTCAACGATACCCACCCGGTGTTGTCGATCCCTGAGCTGATGCGCCTGCTGATTGATGAGCACAAGTTTAGCTGGGACGATGCGTTTGAGGTCTGCTGCCAGGTGTTCTCGTACACCAACCACACGCTGATGAGCGAAGCACTGGAAACCTGGCCGGTGGATATGCTGGGCAAGATCCTGCCGCGCCATCTGCAAATTATCTTTGAGATTAACGACTACTTCCTGAGGACGTTGCAGGAGCAGTATCCGAACGATACCGGCCTGCTGGGACGTACCTCGATCATTGATGAGTCCAACGGCCGCCGCGTGCGTATGGCGTGGCTGGCGGTGGTGGTCAGCCATAAAGTAAACGGCGTGTCTGAGCTGCACTCCAACCTGATGGTGCAGTCGCTGTTTGCTGATTTTGCGAAAATCTTCCCAACGCGTTTTTGCAACGTCACCAACGGCGTGACGCCGCGCCGCTGGCTGGCGCTGGCCAACCCGCCGCTTTCTGAGGTGCTGGACGAGAACATTGGCCGTACCTGGCGAACCGATCTCAGCCAACTCAGCGAGCTGGAACAGCATTGTGATTACCCTCTGGTGAACCAGGCCATACGCCGTGCGAAGCTGGAGAATAAAAAGCGTCTGGCGACGCTTATCGCCCAGCAGCTGAACGTGGTGGTGAACCCGAAATCGCTGTTTGATGTGCAGATCAAGCGTATTCATGAGTACAAACGCCAGCTGATGAACGTGCTGCATGTGATCACCCGCTACAACCGCATCAAGGCCGATCCTGACGCCGAGTGGGTGCCGCGCGTGAATATCTTCGCCGGTAAGGCCGCGTCGGCCTATTACATGGCGAAGCACATCATCCATCTGATCAACGATGTGGCAAAAGTGATCAACAACGATCCGCAGATTGGCGACAAGCTGAAGGTGGTGTTCATCCCAAACTACAGCGTCAGTCTGGCGCAGGTGATCATTCCTGCCGCCGACCTGTCTGAGCAGATTTCACTGGCCGGGACCGAAGCCTCCGGGACCAGTAACATGAAATTTGCGCTGAACGGTGCGTTGACCATCGGTACGCTGGACGGAGCCAACGTCGAGATGCTGGAGCATGTGGGTGCGGAGAATATCTTTATCTTCGGGAATACCGCAGAAGAGGTGGAGGCCTTGCGTAGCAAAGGTTACAAGCCGCGCGAGTATTACGAGAAAGATGAGGAGCTGCATCAGGTGCTGACGCAAATTGGCAGCGGGGTCTTCAGTCCTGAAGAGCCGGGACGCTATCGCGACCTGGTGGATTCGCTGATCAACTTCGGTGACCACTATCAGGTGCTGGCGGATTATCGTAGCTATGTCGATTGTCAGGACAAGGTTGATGAACTGTACCGCGAGCCGGAGCAGTGGACCACCAAGGCAATGATTAACATCGCCAACATGGGCTACTTCTCATCGGACAGAACCATCAAAGAGTACGCCGAGAACATCTGGCATATTGATTCAGTACGGTTGTAACAAGGGATAGGGCTACCTGTAGGCCGGATAAGGCGTTAGCCGCCATCCGGCAAAATGCCCGGTGGCGTTGACGCTTACCGGGCCTACAGGGCGCTCGTTGCCGGGGGCGCTCCGCTTGCCCGGCCTACGTTAATGCACTCTTGTAGGCCGGATAAGGCGTCAGCCGCCATCCGGCATTTTTATCAGGACGCCAGCGACAGCTGGTGTTTTTCAACATACTCCGCCAGCCACTGGGTCATGCGTGCCTGCTGCTCAGCGTTCAGCCACATGCCTTCTTTCGTGCGGCGCCACAGCGCATCGTCGGCGCGGCGTACCCATTCGTGATCGACCAGATACTTCAGCTCTGCCTCATAGAACTCGTGCCCGAAGTCTTCGCCTAACTCAGCAAGCGAGGTCGCTTCGCCGATGATCCACTCGGTGTTGCTGCCGTAGGTGCGCGAATAGTGGCGCGCCAGTGATTCGGTCAGGAACGGATAGCGACGGCGCAGTTTTGCCGCGTAATCTTCGCGATCGCCGCCGATGTCACCGCCAGGCAGGATGCACTCTTTGGTCCATGCCGGACCGATGCCCTGATAGTACGACGACAGTTTTTCCATCGCGTGCTCGGCCAGCTTACGGTAGGTGGTTAACTTGCCGCCGAAGACTGACAGCAGCGGCGCTTTGCCGTTTTCGTCGTGGATATCCAGCGTATAATCGCGGGTAATAGCCTGCGGCGAGTCGGACTCGTCATCGCACAGCGGGCGTACGCCCGAGTAGGTCCAGACGATATCCTCGCGGCCCAGCTGTTTCTTAAAGTGTGCGTTGTAGACCTGCAGCAGATAATTGATTTCGCTGTCGTCAATTTTCACTGCTTTAGGATCGCCTTTGTATTCGACGTCGGTGGTGCCGATAATTGAGAACTCATCCATCCACGGAATGACAAACACAATACGTTTATCTTCGTTTTGCAGGATGTAAGCCTGTTTCTGGGTGTGTACGCGCGGCACCACAATGTGGCTGCCTTTAATCAGGCGGATACCGTAAGGTGAAGGCAGGTGCATACCGTCGTCGAAGAACTCTTTCACCCACGGACCGGTGGCGTTAACCAGGCCGCGAGCCTGCCAGGTGTGTTTCTTGCCGGTATCGATATCTTCCGCTTCGACAATCCACAGACCGTTTTCACGACGAGCGGAGGTGGCGCGAGTACGGGTTAATACTTCCCCGCCTTTACGCACAACCATTTGGGCATTTGCCAAAACCAGTCGTGCATCGTCTACCCAACAGTCAGAATATTCGAAACCGCGCACAATCTCGGGTTTCATCACAGAATCTGCGCCAAAACGCAAACCGGTGGAACTTGGTAAACTGGTGCGTTTGCCCAGATGATCGTACATAAACAGACCAATACGGATCATCCAGGCCGGACGCAGGTGCGGGCGATGGGGCAGACGAAAGCGCATCGGGAAGGCGATATGCGGTGCCATCTTCAACAGGACTTCACGTTCAGCCAGCGCTTCGCTGACCAGACGGAATTCGTAGTGTTCCAGGTAGCGCAGGCCACCGTGGATGAGTTTGGAGCTGGCGGAGGAGGTTGCACAGGCTAAATCCTGCGCTTCCAGCATCAGCACGGATAAACCGCGTCCAGCGGCATCTGCCGCGATACCGGCACCGTTGATGCCTCCACCTATCACAATCAGATCTTTGGTTTCCATGCTGGCCTCTCGCACTTTCGTTATAGCTCATTAATGTTCGTTATCGAGCATAATAGCAAAGAATCGCGCCATTGGTAACATCGGATAAACAATTTACAGTGATACATATAACATTATGGCGTTTACCTGTGCAGGCGACGTACACTGCCAGGTAATATTGGTTACCTGCACAGAAATAATAAGAGAACATCATGGATCAGTTTGAATGTATCAATGTCGAAGAAGCCCATCAGAAGCTGCTGCACGGAACGGCGGTGCTGGTGGATATCCGCGATCCGCAAAGCTATGCCATGGGCCATGCGCCACAGGCGTTTCACCTGACTAACGACACGCTGGGTTCCTTTATGCGTGACCATGATTTTGATACCGTTGTGCTGGTGATGTGTTACCACGGCAACAGCAGTAAAGGTGCGGCACAATATCTGCTTCAGCAGGGGTACGATGCGGTGTACAGCATCGACGGTGGATTCGATGCCTGGCATCGACATTTTCCTGCGGAAGTGACGTTTGGTGCGTAAGCCCGACGCTACAGTGAAGTATGACGGATATAACAAAGATGCAGCCTGAAACGGGTAGTGTCGATATACTGTCCTCTTTTGTGTGGAATAAGCGACAGCAACGATGTTGATGATTACCTCTTTTGCTAACCCCCGCGTGGCGCAGGCCTTTGTTGATTATATGGCGACACAGGGCGTTATCCTGACGATTCAACAACATAGTCAAACGGATGTCTGGCTGGCGGATGAGTCCCAGGCTGAACGCGTGCGCGCTGAGCTGGCGCGTTTTCTGGAAAACCCAGGCGACCCGCGTTACCTGGCGGCCAGCTGGCAGTCTGGCCAAACCGACAGTGGCCTGCACTATCAACGTTTTCCGTTTCTTGCCACGCTGCGCGAACGCGCCGGCCCGGTCACCTGGGTGGTGATGGCCGCGTGTGTGCTGGTGTTTATCGCCATGAATGTGGTGGGCGATCAAACGGTGATGCTGTGGTTAGCGTGGCCGTTCGATCCCTCGCTGAAATTTGAATTCTGGCGTTATTTCACCCACGCTTTTATGCACTTCTCGCTGATGCATATCCTCTTCAACCTGCTGTGGTGGTGGTATCTCGGCGGGGCGGTAGAAAAGCGGTTGGGCAGCGGAAAACTGATCGTTATTACCGTTATCAGCGCCCTGCTGAGCGGCTATGTGCAGCAGAAATTCAGCGGCCCGTGGTTTGGTGGGTTGTCTGGCGTGGTGTATGCGTTGATGGGCTATGTGTGGCTACGCGGCGAACGCGATCCGCAAAGCGGTATTTTCCTGCAGCGTGGTTTGATTCTCTTCGCCTTGATTTGGATTGTTGCCGGTTGGTTCGATCTGTTTGGCATGTCGATGGCGAACGGCGCACATATGGCTGGCCTGGCTGTTGGTCTGGCTATGGCATTGGCAGACACGCTCAATGTGCGAAAACGAAATTGAATGAGAGTGTTGTGATAGCAAACTGTAGGCCGGATAAGCGTTAGCGCCATCCGGCGAAATTCCAGGGAACAATAATGAAACAAACACAACGACATGACGCGATCATTGAACTGGTAAAAAAACAGGGATACGTCAGCACTGAGGAGTTGGTGGAGCATTTCTCCGTCAGCCCACAAACGATTCGCCGGGACCTTAACGACCTGGCCGATCAGAACATGATTTTGCGCCACCACGGCGGCGCGGCGTTGCCCTCCAGCTCGGTGAATACCCCCTGGCATGATCGTAAGGCCACGCAGACGGCAGAAAAAGAGCGCATTGCCCGTAAGGTCGCCACGCAGATCCCGAACGGCTCCACGCTATTTATTGACATTGGTACCACGCCGGAAGCCGTCGCTCACGCGCTGCTGAACCATAGCAACTTGCGTATTGTGACCAACAACCTCAACGTGGCCAATACGCTGATGGTGAAAGAGGATTTCCGCATTATTCTGGCCGGGGGCGAACTGCGTAGCCGGGATGGCGGCATTATGGGCGAAGCCACCCTCGACTTTATTTCACAGTTTCGTCTGGATTTCGGTATTTTGGGGATCAGCGGTATCGACAGCGATGGTTCATTGCTGGAATTTGATTACCACGAAGTCCGCACCAAACGCGCCATTATTGAGAATTCACGGCATGTAATGCTGGTGGTGGATCATTCGAAGTTTGGTCGAAATGCAATGGTGAATATGGGCAGCATCAGCATGGTGGACGCCGTGTATACCGACACCCTGCCGCCCGCGGGCGTGATGCAGGTGATTGCCGACCACCATATTCAACTGGAGTTGTGCTAATCCAGCAACAGGCCCGGTAAGCGTTAACGCCTCCGGGCTAATTACACCCCGTACCCCATCATCTTCAACAGTTTTTGCGCATGCTGTACCGCGTCCTGGCGGTGAGCCACGCCGAGTTTTTGGTACAAATTGCGGATGTGCGTTTTGATGGTCGTCGCGGCAACGGCCAGCTCACCGGCGATTTGCTCGTTGCTGTAGCCGGAATAAATCAGTCCTAACACCTGCCATTCGCGCTGGGTCAGCGGACTGGTGCGGATAAGCTCCGGGACTTCGGGATGGGTCAGCAGACGCTCCACGAACCCTTCATCAAAGTGGGCGAATTTGTGGCGGTGATGCTGGTTAATTTCACGCAGAATGCGCTGGGCGCGATGCTGATCGAGTTCCGGCAGCGTATTAAGCTGGATTAGCTGGCGTAACTGCTGCGCCATCGCTTCGCCTTCAATCACAAAATGGCTGATAAACCCGGTACGATTCGCCAGCTGCAGTGCATCAAGTAACACCCGCTGTGCATCATTTTTGCGTCCAGCCTGCCAGTACAGCTGATTCAGCAACAACAGGTTGCGGTTGAGATCGCTCATCAGGCGCAGGTTGCGCGCATTTTCATTGAGTTCTTCCAGCACAATTTCTGCCGGTTCAAATTCACCGAGCAGGATCTGCGCGCGGGCAATGTTACGCCACTGACTTTGCAGGAAGTGGTTGTTGGCAAACTCCGGTTTCGGCGTATGACGCAGCCAGTTGGCGGCCGAATTTTTGTCACCGACCATTTGCCAGTAAATCACGCGGACCTTATCGGCATTGGAGATCCAGTCGCGGTGATAATGTCCGTTGCCCAGCAGGTTTTCCAGACGGTTGAGCAAGCTGCGGGCATTGTCCAGATCGCCTCGCGCCAGCGAACACTGTACCAGCAGTGCCAGACACTGTAGCTGCTGCTGCGGCTGAAAGGTGGAAAGCAGTTCAATGCCGCTGCGGGCAGAGGCTTCGGATTCGTCCAGCCGCGCCCAGGCCCACAGGAGCTGCGCGCGGATGCGTACCAGGAATTCATGCATAGGCAGCTGTTCCAGATGTTGCTCTTTCACCAGCTGGAAGGCTTTTTCCTGGGTTTCCCAGGCGGCTTGCAAAAAGCCCTGGGCGAATAAAATTTCGCTTTGTTGGATCAAACTCCACAACGCGTAATGCCAGACGTCATGATGACGCGCCATTTGCTCCGTTTGCTGCATTAATGACAGCGAGCGCGTCAGGTCGCCCTTACAGTGCAGGACTTCGCCGTGCACCGAGGTGGCGACGATACGGCTGTAGAACCAGGCGATCGGTAACTCATCCAGCGCCAGTTTTGCCAGACGCTCAGCTTCGTCAGGATTGCCGTCGTTAATCGCTACCTGAGCACGCAGTGCATTAAATTCGGCATGCAGCGTTGGTTCCATATCACCTTTCATTTCCTGCTCAGCGCGCGCCAGCAGGGTGTTCACTTCACTGTAGCGGTGCTGGCTCTGCATCAGCCAGGCCTGTAGCAGCACCAGGCGTGGATTTTCCAGCAGGCTTTCCCACGGCAGCGCTTTTAATGACTCTTCCAGTAGCGCCAGCTCGCTGTGGTTAAACAACCCCCACGCATGATTGAGCAGGATATCGCGCAGCATATGGGCGTCGCCTGCCGCCAGCGCATGGTGAATGGCTTCGCTGGGGAAACCTTGCTCCATCCAGCTTTCTGCAGCGGCGCGATGGAGCTCGGGGAGTTCGGCCGCCAGTTCCCACTGACAGCGCTGGCGTAAGAAGTTACCAAACAGCGGGTGATAGCTAAACCATTCGCCGATGTCGTCCATCCGCTGCAGGAATAGTCCCTGACGCTCAATCTCTTCCAGCCGCATTTGGCCGTTTTCTTCCCCGGTCACCCGGACAATCAGCGCATCGTTCATGGAGCGCAATATGGCGCTTTTCAACAGGAAGTGGCGGGTACTGAGATCCACGCTGTCCAGCACTTCATCGACCAGATAATCTGATAAATGGCTGGCGTTGATCCCGGCCAGGCGTCGTGCCGACTGGTGCGCGGAATGATTGTTCTGGCGTGCGGAAAGGGCGATCAGCTGTAATGCGGTAGCCCACCCGGCGACGTCATCGCACATGCGGCTGCTTTCCGCCGCTTCAATGGGGGAGGATAAACGTCGATCGAAGAACTGTTTCGCTTCCTGATGGTTGAAGGCCAGCTGTTGGCTGCCGATTTCCAATAGCTGATCGCGCACCCGCAGATTGGCAATACCCAGCTGTGGTAAGTTACGTGACAGCACCACCAGCGTGAGATTCTCAGGTTGGTGGCGCAGGAAAAAACGCATGGCTTCGTGGATGGCCGGATTAGAGATTAAGTGATAATCATCCACCACCAGGTACAGCGGACGATGCCATTCCGCCAGTTCAATGAAGAGCTGAGCAAACAGTGAGGTCAGGCTGGCGTACTGGCGTTTTTGTACCATGGCTTCACTGGTCGTACAGTGTCCACCGGTCGCCTGTTGGATAGCGGCAATCAAATAGCTGGCAAAGCGTTCCTGCTGGTTATCACCTTCATCCAGTGAGAACCAGCCCAGTTCATTTTTCCCCGCCGCCCACTGTGAAACCAGCGTCGTTTTTCCATAACCAGCAGGACTTGTTACCAGGGCGAGCCTGAAATTGTTCGCGCCGGAAAGTTTAGCCAACAGGCGCTCACGAACCACCGTATGGTCGAGACGAACCGGACGACTTAATTTAGACGGAATCAACATATGTTAGTCACTTCACTGTGTGAAAATGGGGAAAATGATTTTTTTTGCGCTTCGTAATTAATAGCTATAAAGTCGGCCAGAAAGTCATTTTATGCAAGCTAAGCGGGTTTTTTGTGTGTCTGAATTTGCACTATGTCACAATTCTATACATCTATTGCAATAATTGCTCTTAGGGGCCACAAAGGCCGTGGCGACTGGGTTTGGCGTTATTCTGATGGTCGCGAAAATACCCACTCGTTTTTTATGACTCGTGTATTGTCCAGAATGTTGTCATGGGTATTTGCGATCGACTTAAAACTTTCGTGTGAAATATCTTAATCACTATATGTATTTCAGGTTAGAAACTGTTCTCTGTTTACATATTTTTTCTCAACCGTATCCCGCTATTTGATATTGTCTGCTGAATCCGTTTGGTTAATGCGAAAAACCTGTCGCATTGGCAGGTATTTTATGTGGGTATTCTGCGTAACGACGGGCAATACCCTCTCCTTTAAGTGGCGGCGATCACATTTTTATGCTCATCCCCGCACCTCCTCCCTCCCTAATCCTCACCAGGATGAGGAAGGTCAACATTGAGCCTGGCAAACTAGCGATAACGTTGTTTATTACCTAAAGGATCTGGAACCTCTATGTCACAGCCAACCTTCAACAAAGATCTCTTTCAGGCGGCCCTGACTCGTCAGTGGCAGCGCTTTGGTTTACTGTCGGCTCACGAAATGACGTCACGTCAGTGGTGGCAGGCCGTGAGTGGGGCGTTGGCTGAATTGCTCAGCGCCCAGCCTGCGGTGAAACCCGCTAAAAACCAGCGCCATGTTAACTACATTTCGATGGAATTTTTGATCGGTCGCCTGACGGGCAACAACCTGCTAAACCTGGGCTGGTATCAGGGAGTGAGCGATGAGCTGAAAGCGCACGACATCAATCTGACCGACCTGCTGGAAGAAGAAACCGACCCGGCGCTGGGTAACGGTGGGCTGGGACGCCTGGCGGCCTGCTTCCTCGACTCAATGGCAACGGTGGGGCAATCCGCGACGGGCTACGGCCTGAATTACCAGTACGGCCTGTTCCGTCAGTCGTTTGCTGATGGCCAACAGATGGAAGCGCCGGACGACTGGCATCGCGGAAGCTATCCGTGGTTCCGTCATAACGAGGCGCTGGATGTGCAGGTCGGTATTGGCGGCAAAGTCAGCAAAGAAGGTCACTGGACGCCCGGGTTTATCATCACCGGCCAGGCCTGGGATCTGCCGGTGCTCGGTTATCGTAACGGCGTGGCGCAACCGCTGCGTCTGTGGCAGGCCAGCCACGCGCATCCGTTTAACCTGACCAAATTCAACGACGGCGATTTCCTGCGTGCAGAGCAGCAAGGTATCGACGCTGAAAAACTGACTAAAGTGCTGTACCCGAACGATAACCACACGGCGGGCAAGAAGCTGCGCCTGATGCAGCAGTACTTCCAGTGTGCTTGTTCGGTAGCCGATATTCTGCGCCGTCATCACCTGGCAGGGCGTAAGCTGCATCAACTGGCTGATTTCGAAGTCATTCAGCTGAACGACACCCACCCGACCATCGCCATTCCTGAGCTGCTGCGCGTTCTGATTGACGAGCATCAGATGAGCTGGGAAGACGCGTGGGCGATTACCAGCAAAACGTTCGCGTATACCAACCATACGCTGATGCCGGAAGCGCTGGAGTGCTGGGATGAGAAACTGATAAAAGCGCTGCTGCCGCGCCATATGCAAATCATCAAAGAGATTAACGACCGCTTTAAGACGTTGGTGGATAAAACCTGGCCTGGCGACGATGCGGTTTGGGCGAAGCTGGCAGTCGTGCACAACAAGCAGGTACGCATGGCGAACCTGTGCGTGGTTAGCGGCTTTGCTGTTAACGGCGTAGCGGCGCTGCACTCTGATCTGGTCGTGAAAGACTTGTTCCCGGAATATCACCAGCTGTGGCCGAACAAATTCCATAACGTGACTAACGGTATTACGCCGCGCCGCTGGATTAAACAGTGCAACCCGGCACTTGCTGCGTTGTTGGATAAATCGCTGAAGAAAGAGTGGGCCAACGATCTTGACCAGTTGATCAACCTGGAAAAATACGCCGACGACGCTAAGTTCCGTCAGCAGTATCGCGACATCAAGCTGGCGAACAAACAGCGTCTGGTGGCGTTTATTAAAGCGCGTACCGGTATTGAGATAACCACCGACGCCATCTTTGATATTCAGATCAAACGTCTGCATGAGTACAAACGCCAGCACCTGAATCTGCTGCATATTCTGGCGTTGTACAAAGAAATTCGAGAGAACCCGCAGGCAGATCGCGTCCCGCGCGTATTCCTGTTTGGCGCGAAAGCGGCACCGGGTTACTACCTGGCGAAGAACATCATCTTTGCTATCAACAAAGTGGCGGAAACCATTAATAACGATCCGCACGTCGGCGACAAGTTGAAGGTGGTATTCCTGCAGGATTACTGTGTCTCAGCGGCGGAAATGCTGATCCCGGCGGCGGATATCTCTGAGCAGATCTCGACGGCGGGCAAAGAAGCGTCCGGCACCGGCAACATGAAGCTGGCGCTGAACGGAGCATTAACGGTGGGCACGCTGGACGGGGCTAACGTCGAAATCGCCGAGAAAGTGGGTGATGAAAACATCTTTATCTTTGGCCACACCGTGGAAGAGGTGAAGGCGCTGAAGGCGAAAGGCTATGACCCGGTGAAATGGCGCAAGAAAGACAAAGTGCTGGATGCGGTACTGAAAGAGCTGGAAAGCGGCAAATACAGCAACGGTGATAAACACGCCTTTGATCAGATGTTGCACAGCATCGGTAAGCAGGGCGGTGACCCGTATCTGGTGATGGCCGACTTCGCCGCCTACGTTGAAGCCCAGAAGCAGGTTGATGTGTTGTACCGTGACCAGGAGGCCTGGACCCGGGCGGCGATCCTGAATACCGCACGCTGTGGCATGTTCAGCTCGGATCGCTCCATCCGCGATTATCAGGCTCGTATCTGGCAGGCAAAACGCTAATAAGGAACCGCGATGGAAGGCAAACGTCTGGATAATGCCGCGCTGGCGGCGGGGATCAGCCCCAATTACATTAATGCCCACGGTAAACCGCAGTCTATTGGCGCCGATACCAAACGGCGTTTGCTTGACGCCATGCATCGTACTACCGCCGCCACGAAAGTGGCGGTGACTCCGGTGCCAAACGTGATGGTGTATACCGTCGGCAAAAAAATGCCGCTGGCGGTTGAAGGGAGTGGTGAATTTAGCTGGCTGCTGACCACCGAAGACGGTGTGCAGCACAAAGGGCATGTCACTGGCGGTAAATCTTTTCACCTTCCGGCGAAGTTGCCGGAGGGGTATCACACGCTCACCCTGACTCAGGACGAAGCGCGCAGCCATTGCCGCATCATCGTCGCGCCAAAACGTTGCTATGAGCCGCAGGCGCTACTGGCCGGGCAAAAGCTGTGGGGTGCCTGCGTCCAGCTTTATACCCTGCGTTCAGAGAACAATTGGGGGATTGGTGATTTTGGCGATCTGAAGGCGATGCTGCCGGAAGTGGCTAAACGCGGCGGGGCGTTTATTGGCCTCAACCCGATCCACGCGCTGTATCCGGCGAACCCGGAGAGCGCCAGCCCGTATAGCCCGTCTTCGCGCCGTTGGTTGAACGTGATCTACATTGATGTGAATGCGGTAGAGGACTTCCGTCTGAGCAAAGCGGCGCAGAGCTGGTGGCAGAAGCCTGCCACGCAGCAAGCTCTGCAACAGGCCCGCGATGCCGAGTGGGTGGATTACACCACCGTGACCACGCTGAAGATGACCGCGCTACGTCTGGCATGGAAAGGGTTCTCTGTGCGTGATGATGAGCAGATGGCGGCATTCCGTCGTTTTGTGGCTCAGGAAGGTGAAAGTCTTTACTGGCAGGCGGCGTTCGACGCGCTGCATGCATATCAGGCGAAAGAAGATGAATCGCGCTGGGGTTGGCCTGCGTGGCCGGAAGACTTCCGGACGGTGGACTCACCGGCGGTGAAACAGTTCTGCGCAGAGCATCGCGATGAAGTGGATTTCTACCTCTGGCTACAGTGGCTGGCGTATACCCAGTTTGCTGCCTGCTGGGAAACCAGTCAGGGCTTTGCAATGCCTATCGGGTTGTACCGCGACTTGGCGGTCGGCGTAGCAGAAGGTGGGGCGGAAACCTGGTGTGACCGTGAGCTGTACTGCCTGAAAGCGTCCGTTGGTGCACCTCCGGATATTCTTGGTCCGCTCGGTCAGAACTGGGGCCTGCCGCCGATGGATCCGCATATCATCACCGCGCGCGCCTACGAGCCGTTTATCGAGCTGCTGCGTGCCAATATGCAGAACTGCGGGGCGCTGCGTATTGACCATGTAATGTCGATGCTGCGTTTGTGGTGGATCCCCTACGGCGAAACCGCCGATCATGGCGCCTACGTGCATTATCCGGTCGACGACCTGCTTTCTATCCTGGCGCTGGAAAGTCAACGTCATCACTGTATGGTGATTGGTGAAGACCTGGGTACCGTACCGGTAGAAATTGTCAGCAAGCTGCGTGACAGCGGCGTGTATTCCTACAAAGTGCTCTATTTTGAGAATGACCATGAGAAGAACTTCCGCGCGCCGCAGGCGTACCCGGAACAATCAATGGCAGTCGCGGCGACGCATGACCTTCCTACGCTTAAAGGCTATTGGGACAGCGGTGATCTGACGCTCGGTAAAACGCTGGGGCTGTACCCGGATGAAGTTGTGCTACGCGGGTTGTATCAGGACCGTGAACTGGCGAAGCAGGGCCTGTTGGATGCGCTGCACAAATACGGCTGTCTGCCAAAACGCGCCGGACACAAGGCGTCGTTGATGTCGATGACGCCGATCCTCAACCGGGGTATGCAGCGCTATATCGCCGACAGCAACAGCGCGCTGCTGGGCCTGCAGCCGGAGGACTGGCTGGATATGGCGGAGCCGGTCAATATTCCGGGGACCAGCGACCAGTACAAAAACTGGCGGCGTAAGCTGACGACGACGCTTGAGGCGATGTTTGCCGATGGCGGGGTGAACAAGCTGATTAAGGATTTGGACAAACGGCGAAAAGCTGCCGCGAAGAAGAAGTAAAAAATCCGGGGATTTCCCCGGATTTTTTATGGTGGTAGCTCGTAGCACGTAAGCCTGATAAGCGCAGCGCCATCAGGCAATTCTGGCGCATATTGCCGGATGGCGGCTTTGCCTTATCCGGCCTACCAGCCGTCTCGATTAAACGACCATTCCCAGCAGCAGGCATCCTACCAGACCGCATACTGAAATAATGGTTTCCAGCATTGACCAAGACTTGATGGTCTCACCGATGGTCAGGTTGAAGTATTCCTTGAACAGCCAGAAGCCCGGATCGTTCACGTGGGAGAAGATGACGGAACCGGAGCCTACTGCAATAACCATCAGCTCAGGGCTCACGCCGGTCGTTGCAATCAGCGGTGCCACAATCCCACCTGCGGTGATGGCTGCCACGGTAGCAGAACCCAGTGCGATACGCAGTACAGCGGCAATTGACCATGCCATCAGCAGCGGAGAAACGTTGGTTTCATGCATCATAGAGGCGATGTATTTGTCGACGCCACTATCCACCAGTACCTGTTTGAACGCACCGCCACCACCGATAATCAGCAGCATCATCGCGATTATCTTGATGGAAGACACCAGCGTGTCGTTAATCTGATCCATCGAACGTCCACGGTTCAGACCAAAGGTGAACATCGCAATCAGAACGGCAATCAGCGTTGCCATGACCGGGTCACCGAGGAACTCTGCAACCGGCAGGAAGGCATGGCCTTTCGGCAGGATCATCTCCGCGATAGCACGCATCGCCATCAGCACGACCGGAACCAGAGAGGTCCAGACGCTGACGCCAAAGCCTGGCATTTCTTCTTCAGTGAAGGTTTTTGCGCTGTACAGACCTTCCGGGATTGGCTTATCAATGCCCTTCAGGAAACGCGCATACACCGGACCCGCCAGAATAACGGTCGGGATCGCCAGAATCGTACCAAACAGCAGGGTTTTACCCATATCGGCGTGGAAAATGGTGGCAATCGCGGTCGGACCCGGGTGCGGTGGCAAGAAGCCGTGGGTCACAGACAGCGCAGCGGCCATTGGCACACCGACATACAGCAGCGGGATGTTCGCGGCGGCAGCGATGGTGAACACCAGCGGCAGCATCAGCACGAAGCCCACTTCGTAGAACAGCGCAAAGCCCACGGTGAAGCCGGTTAATACCACGGCCCACTGGATGTGCTTTTTGCCGAATTTAGCAATCAGCGTGGTGGCAATACGTTGCGCACCGCCGCAGTCTGCCAGCATTTTGCCCAACATGGCGCCAAAACCCATAATCAGGGCGAGGCTACCAAGGGTTCCGCCGACGCCGGCTTTAATTGAACCGATGACTTTATCCAGTGGCATCCCTTGCATCAATCCGACAGCAAGCGCCACCAGGACGAGAGCGATGAAGCCGTTCATTTTGAAACGGATCATCAGGAGGAGTAACAAGATTACACCGATAGCAACGATGACTAATGGCATGATTTACCTGGCCTTTACTTTGTTATGGGTAACGTCAGTGTTTAGATGACAAATTCTGATTGTCCCGACCGGGAACAGAGTTATTACGGCACCAATGCTGATTGCCTTCAAAACTACGTAGTTTAGCTGGCTGTTATGAGTGTTCCAGGTGCGTGCGATAATGATACGGGTAACATGTGGTGATTGAAAATCACCTGGGCAGGCAAAATTTAAATTATGAGAGGCAGGTCAAATTATAGGGGGATTGTTGCAGGACATATGCGGAGAAATGCAGGGGTGTAGGCCGGATAAAGCGTTTACGCTGCCATCCGGCATCAATGCCCGATGACGACGATGATGCGTCTTATCGGGCCTACGGATACTCTACAGGTTCGGGAGCTAGTAGTAAGAGTGCTCGCCGCGCTGGTGTTCGGTCAAATCGCGAACGCCTTTCAGCTCCGGGAATTCAGCCAGCAGCTGCTTCTCGATGCCTTCTTTCAGTGTGACATCGACCATTGAACAGCCGTTACAGCCACCACCGAATTGCAGAATTGCGTAGCCTTCGTCGGTGATTTCCATCAAGGAGACACGGCCACCGTGGCCAGCCAGCTGTGGGTTAATCTGCGACTGCAGCATGTACTCCACGCGTTCCATCAGCGGTGCGTCATCAGACACTTTACGCATTTTCGCATTAGGTGCTTTCAGGGTCAGCTGGGAGCCTAACTGGTCGGTAACAAAATCAATTTCTGCCTCTTCCAGGTACGGTGCGCTCAGTTCATCAACGTAAGCGGTCAGCAGGTCAAATTTAATGGCGGTGTCGGTTGCTTCCACGGCGTCCGGCGGGCAATAAGAAACGCCGCATTCAGCGTTAGGCGTGCCGGGATTAATCACAAATACGCGAATTTGTGTCCCTTCTTCCTGATTTGCCAACAGTTTGGCAAAGTGCGCTTGTGCAGCATCGGAAATATGGATCATAGTAATGGCCTAATAGTTGACTATTTTACTTGGTTATAATACGCCCATCATCGAGGCTCTACAAGGTTCGACACAGGCACCATACCTGGACAGTCGCCGCGCCGTTGCGTAAAAGCAGCTGCGCGATCTCCGCGACGGTACTTCCGGTAGTGACGACATCATCCACAACAACCATATGGAGTCCCTGCACCGGCAATTCAAGGCGAAACGCATTTTTCAGGTTGCGTTTGCGTAATCGGGCGCTGAGATGGTGCTGTGTGGCGGTGGGGCGAGTTCGTGTGATGGCCTGACCGTCCCAGTCGCAGCCCAGCCAGCGTGCCAGTGAGCGACACAGTAAGTCACTTTGATTAAATCCCCTGCGCCAATGGCGGCGTTGCCAGAGTGGAACGCTAATCAGCCGATCCGGCAGGGGAAGGCCACGGGTACGGCGAGCCTGCAATACCTCCAGCAACATCAAGCGCGACAGTGCGGGGGCGATGTCACTACGCCGGGAAAACTTCAGCTGGTGGATAAGCCCGCTCAGCGGTGGCACGTAGTCACTGACCGCGATCAGTCGCTGCCACGGCGGCGGCTTTTGCAGGCAGCGTCCGCAGGGAATATCGGGGTGGGAGGCGGGCAGCCCGCACTGTGGGCACAGGCAGACATGTTGACACGTCGCACGCGTGCAAACGGAACACATTCCCCAGTGCCCGAGCATTAACGGCATTCGGCATAGCCAGCACAATCCTGGTACTGTTAGCATAGGTTCATCCTTGTTGGTCAAAAGAGAACAGTAACTGATGAATGACATCTGGTGGCAGACCCGGGGTTCGGGAAATTGCCATCTTGTGCTGCTGCACGGATGGGGACTGAATGCGGAAGTCTGGCATTGCATAAGTGAGGAATTAAGCTCGCATTTTACGCTGCACCTGGTTGATTTACCGGGATTTGGGCGCAGTCAGGGTTTTGGTGCGATGCCGCTGGAAGAAATGGCGGAGTGCGTTTTGCAACAGGCTCCGGAGAAAGCCATCTGGCTGGGCTGGAGTCTGGGCGGATTGGTGGCGAGTCAGGTGGCGTTGACCCATCCTGAGCGCGTGCAGGCGCTGGTTACCGTCGCCTCTTCGCCATGCTTTAGCGCACGCGATGAGTGGCCTGGCATTAAGCCCGAAGTGCTGGCGGGCTTCCAGCAGCAGCTTAGCGAAGACTTCCAGCGGACGGTGGAGCGTTTCCTGGCACTGCAAACGATGGGGACGGAGACGGCGCGTCAGGATGCGCGAGTGCTGAAGAAAACGGTGCTGGCGTTACCGATGCCGGATGTGGCGGTGCTGAATGGTGGGCTGGAGATCCTGAAAACGGTCGACCTGCGTGAGCCGCTCTGCGCCCTGGACATGCCGTTCCTGCGTTTGTACGGCTATCTCGATGGTCTGGTGCCGCGTAAAGTCGTGCCGATGCTGGATGCACTGTGGCCGCAGAGTGAGTCGTTGATATTTGCCAAAGCGGCACATGCGCCGTTTATTTCGCATCCTGCTGAGTTCTGTGCCGCGCTGGTGGCGTTGAAGCAGCAGATCTAGCGCCGTATCCCGCTCGGGGATTGGGGGCTATTCGTAGGCCGGATAAGCGTAGCGCCATCCGGCCTATTGCAACAGGTTAGCGCAATGCCCACCACTCGCGCAGACAGGCTTTCCCTTCAGGGCAACTCTTGCAGCTTCCAGAAAGACACCCGTCGGCATCTTCCTGAATACGCACGGCTTTACCCATCTGTTCTAACTGATTCAGCATGGCGTCAATCATCGGCTGCGGGGTGTGCAGCGTATGGCTGATTTGTGTTGCCTCCATACGCCCCCGTAGAGCCAGTAAATCACGTACCTGAATAAGCGATGCCATCATTCACCGCCTAGTGGCAATCGCCGGTGGTGCTGGCACAGCAGGAACCTGGCGTCTTATTGGTCGCCAGCAGTTCGATATCTACCCGACTGCGTGCGCGGCGCAGCATTCCCAGCAGCACGATGTTAAACAGAATGACGGTTAAAATGCACACCAGACTGTAGGTCGGATGCTCTTTGTAGCTGACTGTCTGGTAAAACAGCGTCGACAGAGAGTAGGCGATGTTCAGTCCCCACAGAATGGAGAAGCCCATCCAGCCACGGCTGGATTCACGAGCAATAGCGCCCATTACCGAAATGCACGGGACATACAGCAGCACGAAAATCAGGTAACTGTACGCGGCGGCGGCGCTGCCGAACTTCGCACCCATCACGCCCATTGCGCCGGTTGCCATCTCACCGTCGCCTTTGCTGGCTTCGATAGGATTAGCCAGCACGCTCAGGCTGAAGGTGTCTTTCAGACTTTGCCAGGTTTCACCCAGCGCACCTGCCAACTCGTCACCGAGGTTGAACTCGGCTGGGTTGAACTCTTCTTCCTGAATATTTTCTGCGGTATAGAGCGTATTCAGCGTACCGACAACCACTTCTTTTGCCATGGCCCCGGTGAACAGACCCACGGTGGCCTGCCAGTTATCTTCGTGTACGCCAATCGGTTTAAAGATAGGGGTGATTACGCGACTGACGGATGCCAGCGCCGAGTCGTTGATGTTATCGACGATTTTTCCGCTCAGGGAGAAACTGTTAAACGCACTGAGGAAAATACTGACGATGATGATGACTTTACCGGCGCGCAGGACAAAGCCTTTCAGGCGCTGCCAGGTCTGAATGACCAGGCTTTTCACGTGCGGTACATGGTAAACCGGCAGCTCCATCACGAACGGTGTGGCTTCGCCACGCATAATGGTGTGCTTGAGCATCAGGCCGGTCAGTACCGCCATGACGATACCCAGTACGTACAGTGAGAAGACGGCCAGCGCGCCGTTCTGGCCAAAGAACGCCGCAGCAAACACGGCGAAAATCGCCAGACGCGCACCGCAGGACATAAACGGCGCCATCATGATGGTCATCAGACGTTCACGCGGTGCATCCAGCGTGCGTGCGCCCATCACGGAAGGGACGTTACAGCCGAAGCCGACAATTAGCGGGACAAACGATTTACCCGGTAATCCCAGTGCCTGCATCAAACGGTCCATCACAAACGCAGCACGCGCCATATAGCCGGAGTCTTCGAGGAACGAGAGGAACAGGTACATCATGCCGATTTGCGGCACCAGCGGCAGCACGGTGTTAATCCCGCCGCCAAGACCCTGCGCCAGGAAGATGGTTAACCAGTCCGGGAAATGCAGGGTGTAGCCAATCCACTGAATACCATGGATAAAGAGTGCCACGGAACCGACGTCAAACAGCGGCTGCAGCGCGCCACCGATGTTAATGGCGAGCAGGAACATCAGGTACATGACGAACAGAAATACTGGCAGGCCGAGGAAGCGGTTAAGTACGACCTTATCGACCGCGGTGGTGAAGCGGCTTGGCTCTGCGGTCAGGGTGTTGCTGACGGTATCGCAGATGGCGGCAATGCACTGGTAACGTGCATCAGCAATATGCAGCGCCGGATCGTCCATTGTTTCACTCAGGCGAGTCAGCGCGGCATCCAGATTTTGTGCCGCATCACCCGCGTAGGCGCGGCTGTAGATATCGCCTTCCAGCATCTGCAGACCGAGCCAGCGACGTTGTTGCTGCGGCATCTCTTTGGCCATCGCGTCAGCCAGAGACTCGGCTTCACGCAGCAGCGGTTGGGCATAATGTACCAGCTCGACGGCGTCGTTTGCTTTGTAGCGATCGATAGCCAGCTTCAGTGCTTCAATCCCGCGACCACGGGTTGAAACCAGCGGCACCACCGGGCAGCCCAGACGGGCGGAAAGGGCATCGATATCAATCCGGATTTGCTGCTTCTCAGCAATGTCCAGCATGTTCAGCGCGACGATGCAGGGGATACCCAGTTCAAGCAGTTGCAGCGTCAGGTAGAGGTTACGCTCGAGGTTGGAGGCATCGACCACGTTGATCAGCAGGTCAGCGTCGCCGCTTAAGATATAGTGACAGGCAATTTGCTCATCGAGGGAGGTCTGCGATGAGATGGTCGTCAAAGAATAGGTGCCGGGTAAATCCACCAGCGTAACCTGATGGTCAGTTGTCGAGAAATGGCCTTCTTTGCGCTCAACGGTAACGCCAGCCCAGTTACCCACACGCTGACGCGCGCCGGTAAGCTGATTGAATAATGTTGTCTTGCCGGAATTAGGATTACCAATTAAACCAATGGTTAGTTTTTTCATTTTTATAGACTCACTGTATTAACAGGAAACCGCTTCCACTTCTAATAACGCCAGATCTTTTTTCCGCAACACCAGGCTGACTCGGCGTGTTTCAATATGGATAGGATCGCCTAACGGGGCGATGCGAACCACATTGAACGATGAGCCTGGCAGCATGCCGAGCGACAAGAGCTTCTGCCGGTACGCCGGGCTGATATCACGAGAAAAACCGGTAATTTTCCAAGCAGTGTCTGGAGTGAATTGCATAGGGACCTACTTATATCTCGCTAACTGGATGATTACCTCATGGGGCGAAAGGCGGCATGAGACCAGATGATTAGCCAACGAAGGAAAGAGTAAATAATCAACAAAACAATGATAATGAGAATGGTTTCTATCATCAATAGAATAAATGTGACGGAATGTTGGATTGGCGAATAATTTGAGTCAATTTTGATATGGCTCAACATTTATTCAGGTCTGACACGAATGATTCGAGGGAGAAACTATTGGAATTTATTAATGTTTAATTAAGGTTTCAGCTGTTAATAAAGTGATAAATATATTGTGAAGGGAAGCGATAAATATATTAAATAGGCCGGATGGCAATGCTCGCGCGTCTTATCCGGCCTACAAATTAATTGCGACAAGTTGGCCGGCTAAGGTGTTTACACCGCCATCCGGCACACGCGTCACACTAGCGCTTTTTACCCATTGCCGCCGCCAGCGCATCCATCATCGCACTGTTACCGGCTGACTGCGCCTCACGACCACGGGGTTTTGCGGCTTTAGGCGCCGGGCGGTTACCCTGTGCGCGTTCGTTGTTACCGCCGCCGCGACGGGCATTGGTTTCACCCGGCTGTTCGTCCAGACGCATGGTCAGGGCGATACGCTTACGCGGTAGATCAACCTCCAGCACTTTCACCTTCACAATGTCGCCGGCTTTCACCACGGTGTGCGGGTCTTCAACGAATTTGTTCGATAACGAGGAGATATGCACCAGACCGTCCTGATGAACGCCGATATCGACAAACGCACCAAAGTTGGTGACGTTGGTGACTGCGCCTTCCAGAATCATGCCCGGCAGTAGATCGTTCATGGTTTCTACGCCGTCAGCAAACTGCGCGGTTTTGAACTTAGGACGCGGGTCACGACCCGGTTTTTCCAGCTCTTTGATGATGTCGGTTACGGTTGGCACCCCGAAGCGCTCGTCGGTAAAGTCGGCTGCTTTCAGGTTACGCAATTCGGTGCTGTTGCCCATCAGGTCGCGCAGCGACTGCTCGGTGGCGGCCAGAATGCGTTCCACTATCGGATAGGCTTCCGGGTGAACGGTTGAGGCATCCAGCGGGTTATCGCCGTGGTTAATGCGCAGGAAGCCCGCGCACTGCTCAAAGGCTTTAGGCCCCAGACGGCTGACTTTTAGCAACTGTTGACGGTTCTGGAACTGACCGTTCTCATCACGCCAGGCAACAATATTCTGCGCCATCATGCGGGTTAAACCGGCTACGCGAGTCAACAGCGGCACGGAGGCGGTATTCAGATCAACGCCGACGGCGTTTACGCAGTCCTCGACTACCGCATCCAGTTTACGGGCAAGCTGGGTCTGGCTAACGTCGTGCTGGTACTGGCCGACACCGATCGATTTCGGGTCGATTTTCACCAGCTCGGCCAGCGGATCCTGCAGACGGCGGGCAATAGACACCGCACCGCGCAGGGACACGTCGAGATCCGGGAACTCCAGCGCCGCCAGTTCAGAAGCAGAGTACACCGAGGCCCCGGCTTCGCTGACGATCACTTTTTGCGCGGTCACTTTCGGGAACTGTTTCTGCACGTCGAGGAAGAAGCGTTCGGTCTCACGCGATGCGGTACCGTTGCCAATCGCCACCAGCTCAACGTTGTATTTTTCGCACAGCGCGGCCACCGCAACGGCGGCTTTGGCTGCCTGTCCGGTATGGGGATAAATGGTGTCGGTCGCCACCAGCTTGCCGGTCCCGTCAACAACCGCGACCTTCACGCCGGTACGCAGACCAGGATCGAGACCCATAGTGGCACGCAACCCGGCCGGAGCGGCCATCAGCAGGTCGTGCAGGTTGCGGGCAAAGACGTTAATGGCCTCATCTTCCGCACGTTCGCGCACGGTACCCATCAGTTCGGTTTCGAGGTGCATCAGCACTTTGATGCGCCATGTCCAGCTGACAACGCCTTTACGCCAGCTGTCCGCCGGCGCGTTGTTCAGGCGCAGACCCAGATGATCGCGGATAATCTGCTCGCCGTGGCTCTCTTTTGGCGGCTCATCGAACTGCGGGTCAGCATTCAGAGAAAGCTGCAGCACGCCTTCGTTACGCCCGCGGAACATCGCCAGTGCTCGGTGAGAAGGAACGGTGGAAATAGGTTCGTGGTGATCGAAGTAGTCGCGGAATTTGGCACCTTCCTCTTCTTTCCCGCTCACTACGATGGAAACCAGATGGGCGTTCTTCCACAGGTAATCACGGACTTTTGCCAGCAGCGCGGCGTCTTCGGCAAAACGCTCCATCAGAATGTAGCGCGCGCCGTCGAGCGCGGCTTTGGTATCCGCCACGCCGTTTTCGGCATTGAGGTATTTGGCTGCTTCGGTTTCTGGGTCGTGAGAGGGATCGTTCCACAGCAGGTCGGCCAGCGGCTCAAGACCCGCTTCAATGGCGATTTGCCCACGGGTGCGGCGTTTAGGTTTGTACGGCAGGTAGAGGTCTTCGAGTTCGGTCTTACTTAACGTGCCGTTGATCGCTTTCGCCAGATCGTCGGTCAGTTTGCCTTGCTCGCCGATAGATTTGAGGATCGCCTGACGGCGGTCTTCCAGTTCCCGCAGATATCCCAGACGGGTCTCCAGATTACGCAGCTGCGTGTCATCCAGACCGCCGGTGATTTCCTTACGATAACGTGCGATAAACGGCACGGTGTTCCCTTCATCAAGCAGGCGAACGGCAGCTTCTACCTGTTCAGCACGAGCCTGAATTTCACCTGCGATAATGCGGCAGAAAGAATCATTCATCATGGATAGCTTCGTCTTTAGGATAAAAAAATCAGGGGATAGTTATACGGATTGGCTGGCAAAAATGCCAGCCATCAGCAGGGGCTTCGGATTGTTCCGTCTTATTTAACGTACTCAATCTCATTCACGTACCAGCTTGCTTCTCCGCCAGGGGTGTTCACTACCGCGAGATCGCCGACCTCTTTTTTGAGAAGAGCGCGCGCCATCGGTGAGTCGATAGAGATGTAATCCTTACGGCCAAAGATTTCATCGTAGCCGACAATGCGAAATTTGCGGATGTCGCCGTCATCATTTTCAATCTCAACCCATGCGCCAAAGAACACTTTTCCTTCCTGCTGAGGGGAGTAATCGACAATTTTTAGATTCTCCATGCACTTGGTCAAATAACGGACGCGTCTGTCGATCTCGCGCAGGCGCTTTTTATTATACTGGTAGTCAGCGTTTTCGCTGCGGTCACCCAGACTGGCGGCCCAGGTCACTTTCTTGGTGACTTCCGGGCGCTCTTCACGCCAGAGGTAATTCAGCTCTTGTTTGAGTTTTTCATACCCTTCACGGGTTATCAGGGGCGTTTTCATCTTATTGTTTTACCTTGATTCTGTGATGATGCGCACAATTGGTATTACGTGAGCATATCAACAGAATAAATAATGTATTACGAGAAACATTGTATACTTAAGCTGCTGTTTAATATGCTTTGTAACAATTTAGCCTGGAATTCATACCAGAATTTGCTGGTTACTCAGGTGAGCTTTCTTAAGAATACACACTTACAATTGTTGCGAACCTTTGGGAGTAATAACAATGCAAGAGAACTATAAGATTCTGGTGGTCGATGACGACATGCGCCTGCGCGCGCTACTGGAACGTTATCTGACCGAGCAGGGCTTCCAGGTTCGAAGCGTCGCAAACGCTGAGCAGATGGATCGTCTGCTGACCCGTGAATCCTTCCACCTTATGGTACTGGATTTGATGCTGCCAGGTGAAGATGGTCTGTCGATTTGCCGCCGCCTGCGTAGCCAGAGCAACCCAATGCCGATCATTATGGTGACGGCGAAGGGGGAAGAGGTTGACCGTATCGTTGGGCTGGAAATCGGCGCTGACGACTATATCCCGAAACCGTTTAACCCGCGTGAACTGTTGGCGCGTATTCGTGCCGTACTGCGTCGTCAGGCGAATGAACTGCCGGGCGCGCCGTCTCAGGAAGAAGCGGTTATCGCTTTTGGTAAGTTCAAACTGAACCTCGGCACCCGTGAGATGTTCCGTGAAGATGAACCGATGCCGCTGACCAGCGGTGAATTTGCCGTGCTGAAAGCGTTGGTCAGTCACCCGCGTGAGCCGTTGTCCCGCGATAAGCTGATGAACCTGGCCCGTGGTCGCGAGTACTCCGCGATGGAACGTTCTATTGACGTGCAGATTTCCCGTCTGCGTCGTATGGTGGAAGAAGATCCGGCACATCCACGTTATATTCAGACCGTATGGGGTCTGGGCTACGTCTTTGTCCCGGACGGTTCTAAAGCATGAGGCGAATGCGCTTCTCGCCACGAAGTTCGTTTGCTCGCACGTTATTGCTCATCGTCACCTTGCTGTTCGCCAGCCTGGTGACGACTTATCTGGTGGTGCTGAACTTCGCGATCCTGCCGAGCCTCCAGCAGTTTAATAAGGTCCTGGCTTACGAAGTCCGTATGCTGATGACCGATAAACTGCAGCTGGAGGACGGCACGCAACTGGTCGTGCCTCCCGCATTCCGCCGGGAAATTTACCGTGAGCTGGGGATTTCCCTCTATTCCAACGAAGCCGCTGAAGAGGCGGGGTTGCGTTGGGCGCAGCACTATGAATTCTTAAGTCATCAGATGGCGCAGCAGCTGGGTGGCCCGACGGAAGTTCGCGTTGAGGTCAACAAAAGCTCGCCGGTCGTGTGGCTGAAAACCTGGCTGTCTCCGAATATCTGGGTTCGCGTTCCTCTCACTGAAATTCATCAGGGCGATTTCTCGCCGCTGTTCCGCTATACGCTGGCGATCATGCTGCTGGCAATCGGTGGTGCGTGGCTGTTTATTCGTATCCAGAACCGGCCGTTGGTGGATCTGGAACATGCGGCGTTGCAGGTGGGTAAAGGCATTATTCCGCCGCCACTGCGCGAATATGGTGCCTCTGAGGTGCGCTCGGTGACCCGAGCCTTCAACCATATGGCGGCGGGCGTGAAGCAGTTGGCTGATGACCGAACGTTGCTGATGGCCGGGGTGAGCCACGATTTACGTACGCCGCTGACGCGTATCCGCCTGGCGACCGAGATGATGGGGGAAGAAGACGGCTACCTTGCGGAGTCCATCAATAAGGACATCGAAGAGTGTAACGCCATTATCGAACAGTTTATCGACTATCTGCGCACCGGGCAGGAGATGCCGATGGAGATGGCGGATCTGAACGCGGTGTTAGGAGAAGTCGTTGCGGCAGAAAGCGGTTATGAACGTGAGATTGATACCGCGCTGCAGCCTGGCCTCATTCAGGTGAAGATGCATCCGCTGTCGATCAAGCGCGCGGTTGCCAATATGGTGGTCAATGCTGCCCGCTATGGTAATGGCTGGATTAAGGTTAGCAGTGGCACAGAGCCACATCGCGCCTGGTTCCAGGTCGAGGATGATGGTCCGGGCATCAAACCGGAGCAGCGTAAGCATCTGTTCCAGCCGTTTGTACGCGGCGACAGTGCCCGTAGTACCAGCGGTACCGGTCTGGGCCTGGCGATCGTGCAGCGCATCATCGATAACCATAACGGCATGCTGGAAATCGGCACCAGCGAACGCGGTGGGCTGTCGATTCGCGCCTGGCTTCCGGTTCCTGTTTCCCGTGTGCCGGGAACAACCAAAGACGCATAAAAAAGGGAGGCGAAAGCCTCCCTCTGTTTATGGGGTAAACAGTAAAACCTCTGGCTTAAATTGCTTTTAATTGATTAATTATAAATGGGTTTTTTTGAATTAATAAAAGCAGTTTTCTTGGTGCTCCAGTGGGTTGGCGTCGTTTCGTTTCCCAGCTTTTAACCAGGTCATAACTCACACCAACCGCTATGGCAAAATCCTGTTGGCGTAACCCTGTTGCTTCGCGGATGGCTTTAACATCAATTTCGCTAAAAGTATGTACATGTTCAGGTTTAGGTGTTTCTTCACCTTTCTCTATACGTACCATTTCTTCTGCACTGGCCAGCAAATCGGCAAATAATTCGTCTTTCATTTTGGCCTCACCACACCGGATCGCGGTGTCCTGATGATTAAAATTCTCATAATTAAATCAGCATATCGGATAAGTGCATTAAAACTCTTTTTTGCTCTTCGGTTAAATCATCCTGTTCATTCTTAGGATAGAGCAAAGCCAGATAGATTCGACCTTTACGCGTCACGTTGTAATAGATAACCCGAATACCGCTGCGCTTACCCATACCAGAGCGACTCCAGCGAATTTTTCTGAATCCCCCCGTACCAGCGATAGTATCCCCTGCCTCAGGGGTTTCAATAAGCGCCTCTTGAAAGGCACGAAACTCATCGTCAGGTAAAAGTAACGGACGGCGTTTACTAAATCCCTGTAGCTCAATAAATGTGAACATGGCGCTTCCTGCGCATGGGGCTAATAGTACAAATTATAGGTGTACGGAGTACATTTTAAAAGAGTAAATACAATAAAAAGCCCCTTATCCTCTCAGATAAGGGGCTATATAACGAATCAAAAATTACAGCTTCGGACCGGCGCTGACTAACGCGGCGCCCGCTGGGGTATCGGTATACTTCTCGAAGTTTTCGATAAACAGTTTCGCCAGCGCATTGGCTTTTTCCTGCCACTGTTCTGGTGACGCGTAGGTATTACGCGGATCGAGAATACGAGTGTCTACGCCCGGCAGTTCGGTTGGGATCGCCAGGTCAAACATCGGCAGACGGAACGTTTCTGCGTCATCCAGAGAACCGTTCAGGATGGCATCGATAATGGCGCGGGTATCTTTAATCGAGATACGTTTGCCGGTACCGTTCCAGCCGGTGTTAACCAGATAGGCCTGTGCGCCAGCAGCCTGCATGCGTTTCACCAGCACTTCTGCGTACTGCGTCGGGTGCAGTGACAGGAAGGCCGCCCCGAAACAGGCAGAGAACGTTGGGGTCGGTTCAGTCACGCCGCGCTCGGTTCCGGCCAGTTTGGCGGTGAAGCCAGACAGGAAGTGGTACTGGGTTTGATCTGCGGTCAGACGGGATACCGGTGGCAGAACGCCAAACGCATCGGCGGTCAGGAAGATAACCTTGGTGGCATGGCCCGCTTTTGACACTGGCTTAACGATATTATCGATGTGATAAATCGGGTAGGAAACTCGGGTATTCTCAGTTTTAGAACCGTCATCGAAGTCGATAGAACCATCTTCATGTACGGTGACGTTTTCCAGCAGCGCATCGCGGCGAATCGCATTGTAGATTTCTGGTTCTGCATCTTTAGACAGCTTGATGGTCTTCGCGTAGCAGCCGCCTTCGAAGTTGAACACGCCGTCGTCGTCCCAGCCGTGCTCATCATCGCCAATCAGGCGACGTTTCGGGTCGGTAGACAGCGTGGTTTTACCGGTACCGGACAGGCCAAAGAACACCGCTACATCACCTTTTTCACCGACGTTAGCCGAGCAGTGCATGGAGGCAATACCCTTCAGCGGCAGCAGGTAATTCATCACGGAGAACATGCCTTTTTTCATCTCTCCGCCGTACCAGGTCCCGCCAATTAACTGAATACGTTCAGTCAGGTTGAAAGCCACGAAGTTCTCAGAGTTGAGCCCCTGTTCTTTCCACTGCGGGTTGGTACATTTCGCACCGTTCATCACGATAAAATCTGGTTTAAAATTAACCAGTTCCTCATCGCTTGGGCGGATGAACATGTTTTTAACGAAATGCGCCTGCCAGGCGACTTCGGTAATAAAGCGCACGGAAAGACGGGTATCGGCGTTCGCGCCGCAGAATGCATCAACGATAAACAGGCGTTTGCCTGAGAGTTGCTGGGTGACTAATCCTTTCAGGTGTTGCCAGGTTTCCTGGGAGAGCGGTTTGTTGTCGTTCTTACCTTTACCCTTGTCGGACCACCAGAGCGTATCTCGCGTGGTGTCGTCACGGACAATGTACTTATCCTTTGGCGAACGTCCGGTAAAGATACCAGTATCAACAGCAACGGCACCCAGATTAGTTAGCACTCCGCGCTCGTAGCCTTCCAGATTTGGATCAAGTTCTTCCTGGTACAGCAGGTCATAGCTGGGATTGTAAACGATATCCTGAACGTCATTGATACCATAAGCCTTGAGATCTTGCGGGGTTAAACTGTTGTTCACACGCATTTCACTGCTCCTTAGCCAATATGTATTACCTGGAATAGTAAGGTTTTTTAGGGATTGCTAACCGCGACAAGGCTCATAGATTTACGCATCCGGCAAAATCACAGATAACTGAATACGCTGCGACTCCTGTCACAAAGAGGCGGATATTATGGCAGGAAACCCTTTTTTGTTGTGGAAAATGTTCTTAAAACGTTAATGGAGAGTATATTTGGCGGGAATCTTGTGAGTGTAATCGCATTCATGTAGGAAAATAACGTAACTCAAACATATGAAATATCGATTCACGTCGCGTTGTGAGGGGCTGAAAGACACCGGTAAGTGCCAATAATTGTGATGTTGATGCGATAATGATCTTTTCCCTTCATTCTGGATTACGACATGGACAGTGTTGAGCTTTCACGTACGACCCGCTGGGGCATGATGTTTATTGGCCTGCTGCAAGGCGTAGTGTGTTACCTGCTGATGACTTACCTCATCCCCCATAACAGTAGCTGGCTGTTCTATGGAATGCCTGTAACGATAGCGCTGACGTCGGCGATTCTGCTTTCTGTGGTCTCGTTTAAACAGCGCGCGCTGTGGTGCTGGATGGCGGTGATCTTCTGCGTCGTACTGGCGATGAGCATCTGGTTGAAGGGGCACGTTGAAGGAGGGAACCGGTGGAATGAGGATGAGATTTTCTTTGTTTACGGTTGGCGCCTCTTTCTCATGGCTATGCTGGCGTTACCCTGGATCCAGTACCAACTCCATACGCGTACCGACCAGGCGCGCTATCCGCAGTTTTACAGCCAGATATGGTTGAATGTTCTGACATTGCTGATCGTCTTTGTCGCCAACGGCCTGTTCTGGATGGTCCTCCTGCTGTGGAGCGAGATGTTTAAGCTGGTCGGTATTCCCTTTTTTAACACGCTATTCTTTGAGACCGACTGGTTTGGTTATGTAACGTTTGGCCTTATTACCGCGCTGGCGGTGATTCTGGCACGTACGCAGTCACGCCTGGTGACGGCGGTACAAAAGCTTCTGACGTTGATCGCCACGGGTCTGCTGCCTCTGGTCGCGTTGTTAGCGCTGATGTTTATGCTGACATTACCCTTTACCGGTCTGGAGGCGATTTCGCAACGGGTGTCTGCGGCGGGGCTGATGTCGACGCTGACGTTGCTGCTCCTGCTATTGATGGTCGTTGTGCGCGAGCCGCAAAAACGCGACTTACCCTATCCAGGGGCATTACGTTATCTGATTAACACCTCACTTCTCGTCGCCCCGGTTTATATGTTGATAGCCAGTTGGGCGCTCTGGGTCCGCGTGAATCAGTATGGCTGGACGCCTGAGCGTCTGCATGGTGCGCTGATCATCGCAGTGCTGCTGGTTTGGTCGCTCGGCTACATGGCGAGCATTATGCGCCGTGGACACAATCCACTGGAAATTCAGAGCAAAGTCATCCTCGGTGTTTCGTTACTGTCTCTGGGACTGTTGATTCTGCTGACGTCGCCGGTCATTGACGTCTGGCGTATTAGCGTCAACAGCCATATGGCCCGTTATCATAGTGGCCAAATTTCACCGGATCAGGTCAGCCTGTACATGTTGCGTAATAGCGGAAAACCGGGGCGTGCTGCGTTGGAGGCGTTACAAAAGGATGACGCTTTCACTAAGGACAGTAAGCGCAGACGTGATTTAAACGCCATTCTACGCGGGAACCTCGATCCCATGCGGGAACTGACCACAACGCAGCTGGCACCGATGGTGATGATTGCGCCGGGTAGCAAAAAACCCGATGACGCATTCTGGCGGTTTGTAAAACAGCAAAGCTACCGCATTACCTCCTGTGTTGAGCAGGATGCATGCGTGCTAGTGAATCAGGATCTTAACGCAGATGGTCAGCCGGAGCAGGTGCTCTATGCTTTTGGCGAGGGAGAAAGTCTGATCTTTGGCATGAAGGAAAAGCAATGGTCTTTGCTCGGCGCAGCCCAGTTACCTGAAGGATTCACGAAAGCGCAGCTTTTGCAGGCGGTGGAAAATCACAGGCTAACTACAGCCCCCAGAATCTGGCGTGATATCACTCTCGATGGGAAACGGTTGGAGATTAACTACTACGCTGAGTAAACGCTGGAATAAGTAGCCCGGCAGAATGGATTGTCTGCCGGGCTATGAACTTAATGTACTTGTGGGTCAGCAGGGGATGCGTTGTTGCGGATCTCAGCAATATCCATCGCGTTAAACAGATAGTGGCTCGCGCAGTAATCGCAATTCATATCGATCTCGCCTTCTTCCGCCAGAATGCTGTCCACTTCTTCGTCCGGCAGGGTTCTTAACGCATCTGCACAACGTTCACGTGAACAGGTGCATTTGAACACCACGTCCTGCGGATCGTACAGGGTCACCTCTTCTTCGTGATACAAACGCCACAGCACATCATTCGCTGGCAGCGTCAGCAGCTCTTCGGCTTTAATGGTTTCCGTCAGCGTGGCGAGGTGGGTAAAATCATCGGCCTGCGCGTCTTGTGCTGGCATCACCTGCAACAGCATACCGCCTGCTGCAGGCTTGCCATCGACGTCGCCAGTGCGGATAAACAGACGCGTTGGCAGCTGTTCTGAACGCAGGAAGTAATCTTCCAGACAGGCGGCCAGCGTGTCACCTTCCAGACCCACCACGCCCTGATAGCGTTCACCTTCTTCCGGTGTAATGGTGATCACCAGATAGCCGTTACCGACCAGCGTTTTCAGATCTGCATCTTCAGGGATATCGCCCTGAATGCGCGCGACACCGCGCATCTGCTGCTTGTTGTTACCGTTAATCACTGCCAGGCTCAGCGGGCCATCGCCCTGGAGCTGTACGGTGATATCACCGGCAAACTTTAGCGTAGCGGTCAGCAGGCTGGTGGCGACCAGCAGCTCGGCCAGCACGGTTTTAACCGGCTGCGGGTAAGTATGGTTTTCGAGGATCTGTTGCAGGGTTTGTGAAACAGTTACCAGCTCGCCGCGCACGGCAAAGTTTTCAAACAGATAACGATGTAATTGGTCATGTTGCGGCATAATCATCTCTCTTGCGGGTGACAGTCATTCACTGTCGCCGTGTTTAAATCGTAACAGGTCGCGGCGCTCTTTTTTGTCCGGTCGCCTGTCCGGGTGCGGCATGGTCAACGCGTTAAGTTTACGCGCCAGCGCTATTTTTTCGCGCTTTTCCACGCTTTGCGCGGTTTCTTCGTACAGCGTAACGGCTTCCGTTGCCGGGCGACGCTGTTCGGTAATGGCCTTAATAATCACCGTCCGCTCGTCATTTCCCTGGCGCAAGGTGAGGGTGGCATTCAGCTCGACAATCTTGCTCGGCTTACTGCGCTGCCCGTTGTAATGCACCTTACCGCCTTCAACCATTTCGCGAGCTATCGCACGCGTTTTATAAAAACGCGCAGCCCACAGCCATTTATCCAGCCTGACGTCAACAGGGGGCTTCTCTTTCATGGCATCTCCTTCACATCAGTGAGGGGATCAGTCGGCGGTAGTCATTCAGTGACGGATGGCGTGCATACTGTTTTTCCGCAATACCTGAATCGGGATTGGTCACGCCGAGGCAGTAACGAATGCCGAATTGAGCAGCGGCGTCGAGAATGGCTTCGCTGTCGTCAATAAACAGCGTTTTCTCAGCACGCATTCCCGTTTCTTCAGCTACAGCGTGCCATAACCGCTGATCCTCTTTGGGATAACCAAATGTATGGGTGGAAAGTAATAAATCAAGGTGTGAGGCCAGACCGGTATGCTCCAGCTTCACCGCCAGGTTGTGTGGATGCGCGTTGGTCAGCAAAATACGGCGCTTGCCGCAGGCCTTTAAGGCATCAAGAAAGGGGACAGTATCTTCGCGCAGCACGGCGCGTGGCCCTTGGGCTGTCGTCATGGCACAAATATCCAGACCCAGGCGTTCGCTCCAGTAATCCAGGCAGTACCAGTTTAGCGTATGTTGCACGGCGTGATATTGCTGGCGAATATAGTTCTGGGCTTCCTCGGGAGAGATCCCCTGTTGCGCGCCATACGTTTCCGGCACCAGTTTTTGCCAGAAATAGTTATCGAACGCCAGATCGAGCAGTGTGCCGTCCATATCCAGCAACACGGTGTCGACGTCCTGCCAGGCGATATCAATATGCATAGGAACTCCCAAAGGAAAACAGATGCGCGACAGGGTAGCATATCCTGTCGCGCGGGCGTGTTATCGAATGAGGCTTTCCGGATCGTCAATCAGCGTGGGATTCAGGCAACTTTCGTAGTATCCCTGAATTTCTGCGATGCGTGAGCGGTGGCGCTGGTAGCGTCTGAACGCCTGAATGCCGTTATAGAGCGCACAACCCAGCATGGAAAACATCAGCAAGGTGGTGCCGAGATAACGCCACAGGCCTGAACGATCCGGGATACGGTGCAGCCCGATGTGCTGGGTTCCATTGGCATCGGTCGTGACATTGGTGACGATCCCTTCCGCGCGGAAGGGTGTCTGCATGAGCATCTGCGCCAGACGCTGGAAGGCGTTCCACTGCTCCTGAGGCGGATAGTCATACAACGATGTGGCAGGCCAGGGCTGATCGACCAGATCGCTGCCTTCGTCACTGATAATCAGGAAGCCGCCAGGTGCAGGGCTGTTCAGTGCCTGAGCGGCGCGGGCGGTCTCACGAGCAATAAACGGCGCAGTGGAGGTATTGACCAGGTTATCCAGCGACTCGGCGCTGACCGGGCGCAGCAACACGTTTACACCATCCAGCTTACCTGCGTTGGCCCGCTTCACCAGCGCGGTCCAGTCTTTACTGTTACCCAGATTGACCAGCGCATTTTTCAGGCGCACACATTCATCTTCGGCGGCGCACAGGTCGGCGGTCTTCAGCACAATCTCACCAAAGTCATCCAGTAATACCATGCCGGATTTCTGAATGGCCGATCGTAACGATGCGCTGACACGGGAATCATCATCGGGTTTGGGGTGTAGTTGGCGGCTGACGGCCTGCGTGAGTGCCGTCGCTTTATTCACCAAATCGGACTCGGGCAGCGGCAGCGCGCGTGCATCATTCCAGATAATCTGTGAGCAATCGAAAGGTAGAAAAGGCGTGGTGGGCTGTGCGTTCCAGCTTCCGGATGTGTGAATGTTGCACATTCCCGTACCGCTCAGATGCAGGGTATCGCCGACGCGAACCCCGGCGTTTTCGAGCTGCTTAACGCTGGTGGCCTCGATAGTTTGCGCACCTTTCATCCAGGACAGCGTGAATTTTATCGGCATATCCAGCGGGATCCAGAACAGCAGCATCAGCAGGACCAGCAACGATCCCCCTGCGATAACAGCGCTGCGTAGCCAGTGCTGCAAGGGGAAGTTTTTCACTTCGTCATGCAAGGATAAAAAACGCCCCTGGCGGACAACATGGCGATCGAGATAAATATCGATATCCGTTTGTTGCCCGAGATCTTGCACAATGTAGGGCTGCCAGTGAGGCGGATAAATCAGATCGATAATACCCAGTGAGATATTATTAATGTGTTCCTGGTCGTTTTCGCCAAACAGCCCCCAACGACGCGGGGTTCCGCGCAGGCAATGGATCTCCCGCAGGGCAGTTTTAGACGGCGGGGCGAACAGTCCCCACAGGCCCGCAGCCAGCAGCAATACGGCACCACCGGCCAGCCACGGTACAAAGCCATCCGGCACGATTAGGCAAAAGAAGAACAACAGGAAAGATGCGGCAATCAGCAACGCCTCGCGGAGTCCTGCCGGGCGGCTCAGCGCATACTCTTCATGGGTTTCCTGGCGAATATTTAGCAGCTCAATTTGCTCGCTTTCTTCACCACGAATAGAGGCCTGCGTCGATGCAGTATGCTGTAGCGCATAGCCACGCGCTTCCTGCATGTACTCTTGCAGCGTATGACCGTTTAACGAGATCACCAGCGGTAGCGTATTGGTGTGGATCAGCTCAACGCTATTTTCGTCATTGATGTATTGTTCCCAGAAGGGAGGCAAATGCACTTCGACGGAATCCAGATAATAACGCCACTTATTGGGATCGTCCGTGGTGATACCGTAGCGCGTAATCGAATGGGTAAGCACGATGACGCTATTACTTTGGGCATTCAGTGTGAGCGATACAGGGGCGGCGCTGGCGCCTGTTGGGCCCGGTATCTGCTGATTTTGACTCAGGTTTTCCAGGTAGTTTTCGACTGCGCTGCGCTCTTCGGGCGTCAGTTTACGCTTATTGGCGTCTGAGAAAACGTTACTCCAGGGCAGTTTTTGCCGCCTGGATTTTGATCTGAGTCGCCACCCTGCAAGTAACGAGCAGGCCAGCAAAGCAGCTAAAAAAATCAGAATGGTGCTCATGCTTTCCCCATCTTACTTAGTCTGTCAGGCGTGGTCAGTCGCACCCTGGAAAATAATCGTGATTCTGTCGTTGGCTATCGGCAAGCGTGGAGTTGAACTTGAGCATCTTTAAAGTACAGCCCAGTAAATGCGAATCATAGCAAAATCACCAAAAACGGCATATCAGCAAATTCCTGGAGTTATTTCAACCTATTGACTTTTAATTTGAAATGGGAATTAACTTTTAGTACGTTACATAAATGTAAATAAACGGCAATTCACATTGCCGAAACCGTGCGGTATATCGCACAATGACCCCAGATTTCACGGCAAAGACTCTCACGATGAGCAAATCATTACAAAAACCCACGATTCTGAAAGTGGAAACCGTCGCACAATCCCGGCTGTTTAAAGTCGAAAGTGTTGACCTTGAGTTCAGCAACGGCGTACGCCGCGTCTACGAACGTATGCGTCCGTCCACGCGCGAAGCGGTAATGATTGTGCCGATTGTTGATGACCATCTGATTCTCATCCGCGAATACGCGGTCGGGACCGAATCTTATGAGCTTGGTTTTTCCAAAGGGTTAATCGATCCCGGTGAAAGCGTGTTTGAAGCGGCGAATCGGGAGCTGAAAGAAGAGGTCGGGTTTGGGGCAAATGACCTGACGTTTTTGAAAAAACTCAGCATGGCACCGTCCTATTTCTCCAGCAAGATGAACATCGTCGTGGCCGAGGACCTGTATCCTGAATCGCTGGAAGGTGATGAACCCGAGCCGTTGCCGCAGGTGCGCTGGCCGCTGGCACATTTGATGGATTTGTTAGAAGACCCGGACTTTCACGAAGCGCGTAATGTGAGCGCGCTGTTTCTGGTGCGTGAATGGCTGAAAGGGCAGGGACGACTGTAGCGTATAGCGCCGGAAGGTGACGCCAGAGGCGTCTTATCCGGCCTACAATGTTGCGTTAAGTAGGCCGGATAAGCGAAGCGCCATCCGGCAATAGATCAGAACAGTTCGTGAGCCTCACCATTATCAATAATGGTGGTCCCCACTTCATGTACCGCCTGCTGTGTGGGCTGAGTCCCTTCAATAAAATACTCTTCGCGACTGTTGCCGCCGCTCGCCAGTTGACCGGTGCTGCGATCGATATTGACCGTTACGATACCTGGCGGTGGCGTCAGCGGCTGCTCTGGTACGCCCTCTAACACACTCTTCATATAGGCATCCCACGCTGGCTGGGCACTCTTCGCCCCCCCTTCATAGCCGGAGATCTGATCTTTGATCGCACCCGAGGCCGTAGAGTGTCCAAGGTTACGGCGATGGTCATCAAAACCAATCCATACCGAGGTCACGACCCCTGGGCCGTAGCCGGAGAACCAGGCATCTTTCGAGCTGTTGGTGGTCCCGGTTTTACCGCCGATATCTCGACGCTGTAAATCACGACCTGCACGCCAGCCGGTACCCATCCAGCCGGGCTCACCAAAGATATTGGTGTTCAGCGCGCTTTTAATCAGGAACGCCAGCGGCGTGTTGATCACATGCGGGGCGTATTCCTGGGTCCCGCTTTGCGCGACCAGCGCCTGATTCGCCTGCTCAAGTTGCGGCATTGGCACCGCGGCATTCTGCTGTTCCTGAGAAATGGCAACGTCTTCAACGTTACTGTTTTCCAGCACGTTAGATTTCTGGGTGTCGCCATAAATCACCGGAATATCACACTCCGGACAGGCAATTTTGGGCTTCGCTTCGAAGATAACACCGCCCTGATCGGTTTCAATCTTACTGATGAAGTACGGATCAACCAGGAAACCACCGTTGGCCATCACCGCGTAGCCGCGGGCAACCTGCAGCGGGGTGAACGAGGCGGAACCCAGCGCCAGCGACTCGGTATGAACAATATTTTGCGCCGGGAAGCCAAAACGTTGCAGATACTCTGCTGCGTAATCTACACCCATCGCGCGCATGGCGCGGACCATCACCACGTTCTTCGACTGACCCAGCCCCTGACGTAAGCGGATAGGGCCGGCATATTGCGGCGGTGAGTTTTTCGGCTGCCAGTCAGAACCTGCGCCCGCATCCCAGCGGGAAATCGGGACGTCATTCAGCATACTGGCCAGCGTCAGGCCTTTATCCATCGCCGCGGTGTAGAGGAACGGTTTGATGTTCGAACCGACCTGACGTAACGCCTGGGTAGCACGGTTAAACTTGCTCTGGTTGAAATCAAAGCCACCAACCAGCGCCATTACCGCGCCGTTTTGCGGATTGATGGAGACCAGCGCGGAGTTGACGTCAGGAACCTGCGCCAGCCACCAGGCGTCACCGACCTGGCGGACCCAGATTTGCTGACCCGTCTGGACAACATCGGTCACTTTTCGCGGCGTCGGGCCCTGTTGGGTATCGGAGCGGTAAGGACGCGCCCAGCGCATGCCTTCCATACGCAGCGCCACCGATGTGCCGTCCGCCAGCGTGGCGGTCGCTTCCTGTGGATTTGCGTTGGTGACCACCGCCGGCAGCAGCGGTCCGTAGGTCGGCAGCGCTTTTAGTGAGTCGGTGATTTTCTTGGTGTCCCAGGCGCTTTCGCCCACTTTCCATAGCACGTTTGACGGGCCACGGTAGCCGTGGCGCATGTCGTAATCCATGACGTTATTACGGACCGCCTGCTGGGCCGCCTGTTGGACTTTACGCGTAATGGTGGTAGTGATGCGATACCCGTCTTCATAGGCTTTTTCACCATAACGGCTATACATTTCCTGGCGCACCATTTCAGATAGATACGGCGCAGAGAAGGCAATTTCCGGCGCGTGATAGTTGGCGTCAATAGCTTCGCTGCGTGCCTGATCATACTGGGCCTGCGTGATGTAGTTTTCGCTCAACATACGCGACAGCACAACGTTACGTCGCGCGGTAGCCCGGTCCATTGAATAGAGCGGGTTGAAGGTTGACGGTGCTTTTGGCAGACCGGCGATGACTGCCATCTCGCTTAAGCTGAGCTGGTCGACCGTCTTACCGAAATAGACTTGTGCTGCGGCACCAACGCCATAGGCGCGATACCCCAGGTAGATCTTATTCAGATAAAGCTCGAGGATCTCATCTTTACTCAGCAGTTGCTCGATGCGGATCGCGAGGAAGACCTCTTTGACCTTACGCATCAGCGTGCGTTCCGGGCTGAGGAAGAAGTTTCTCGCCAACTGTTGGGTGATGGTACTCGCCCCTTGCGACGCGTGCCCGGAGAACAGCGCAACGCTGGCCGCACGGAAGATCCCCACCGGGTCAACGCCGTGGTGCTCATAAAAGCGGCTGTCTTCGGTGGCGATAAAGGCTTTGACCATTTCCGGTGGCATCTGATCCAGCGTGACCGGAATACGACGTTTCTCGCCATATTGCGCGATCAGTTCGCCGTCAGCGCTGTAAACCTGCATCGGGATCTGCAAACGCACATCTTTTAACGTCGCGACGTCAGGTAATTGCGGCTCAATATAGCGATAGAGGCCATAAATCGAGCCTGCTCCCAGCAGGATGCAACATACTGCAAGGATTAATAAATACTTTACGAACTTCACTGGAGATTTCCCATTTAGTGGCATTTGGGCAGTTTATAAACAAACGCGCGGTAGTATAAAGGCAAGCCAGACGCATTGATATACCCGTTAGAGCAACGGGTGATAAGGAGATCATCAGCAATGGCTTTCAATATCTGGCAAATTGGTCTGCATATTCAGCAACATGAAGTGCTGGCTGTGGCCGTCGTTCGCGACGCCTCCGGTTGGTTTCTACAGCGCTGGTGGCGGTTGCCGCTGGCGAACCAGACGATTGCCGACGGGCACATTCGCGCACCTGAACAGCTCAGCAAGGTGTTATTGCCGTGGAGTCGTGAACTTCCTCGCAGACACCACATTCATCTGTCCTTTCCCGCCCACAGGACGTTACAAAAAAAGATCCCCCGCCCAGTCATGACGCTGCGTGAGCCAGAACAAACGGCATGGTTGTCTGGGTCGATGGCGCGTGAGCTGGATATGGACCCAGATGCGCTGCAATTCGATTATAGCGAAGACACCTTAAGTCCGGCCTTTAACGTGACCGCCGCGCAAAGCAAAGAGGTGTCGACCCTCCTGACGCTGATGCAAACGCTGAAAGTACAGATAACCGCCATTACGCCGGATGCCAGCGCGTTACAGCGCTTTATACCGTACTTATCGGCGCCTCAGCAGTGTCTGGCCTGGCGCGATGACGCGCAGTGGTTGTGGGCGACTCGTTATGCATGGGGGCGTAAACCGGTGGGCGACAGTCACGCTATCGACGATCTTGCCGCAACATTATCGCTTTCCCCGGAAGAGATTGCGTTGTGCGGGCCAGGCCGTTTTGACCCCTTAAGCGTGGTGTCTGTTCGTCAGCCGCCCATTCCGCCTGAAAGTCATATCTTTACTATTGCGCTTGGGCTGGCAATGGGGGGAACAGACTGATGATAGCGACCATCAACCTTCTCCCCTGGCGTCAGTCACAGCGGCGCGCCTGCCTGCGGTTTTGGGCTGTTTTATTTAGCGGATCGCTGCTGTTGATCGTTGGCTGTGCACTGAGCTATTACGCTGTCGTCATCGAAGACAACCGGGCAAAAACGGTGAAGATAGCTGCTGAGAAAATGCGGGGCGAGGCGCTTGTGGCCCAAAAACCGCATTTACTCCTGCGCCAGCAACAATGGCAACAGCGACAGCTGCGTAAAACGCAGCGAGATCAGACGCGAAGCTGGCAACCGATGCTCGAAGGACTGGCAAATTTACTGCCCGAACAGGTGTGGCTGACAACCCTGACCTGGCAACATGAAGTGCTGGAACTGAGCGGAATGGCGCAGAACTTTAGCGCCCTCAATGCGCTGGAAACGCAATTACGCAAACAGTCCTTTTTTCGCTTAGGCGACCCCGGCGAAACTCAGAAGGATGCGTTGGGACGTTGGCAATTTCACTATCGTCTGACGCGGAGTGTGATGCATGAACGTACTCTGTGATCGTTGGCTGGCCTTGTCGCCGCGTTGTCGAATCGTCTGCTGGGGCGGCTGGAATGTCGTCATGGCGCTGATGGTCATGTTGTGCCTGCTTTATCCGCTACGGCAAGAATGGAACGTACAACGGGAGGAACTGCGGCAGCAACATGCGGCGAACCAGGCGCAATGGCGGAATCTGTACCAACTGGTTACACCGGCTGACCCCACACTTTGGGCTAATGACGAGAATACGATGCCTTTTTCCGCTCTGGATTTTCAGACTCCGCTTTCACGCCTGACTCACTGGCAGCCTTCTGCACAGGGCGGGGAGATGACGCTGAAGCCCGCCTGGGATGCTGTTCCAGCATTGTTTGTCCGGCTGGCGGAACGGGGGATGCAGGTCAACAGTTTTTCTCTTCGCCTGGAGGATGCCGAGCTGATGCTAACACTGCAGTTGGAGCGCCTGAATGACGGTTAAGCGTGGACTGTTGGTGGGGATTAGCCTGCTGATACTGACCGGGATGCGCGATCCTTTCCAGCCGCCGGAGGATCGTTGCCATACCACTGAGCTGTCGACGTGGCGTTATCAAGGCGCGGTAAGCCGGGGAGCGCGCCTGATTGGCCTGGTTCAGGATGGTAAAAATACATGGCGGCGGATCGAACTGCATGAGGCGCTGAAGGGGGGATGGACGGTTTCTCATATCTCGGCACAAAGCATAACTATTGAGATGGGTAAAGACTGTGAGCCGTCACGCTGGCAGTGGCAACGACAAGGAGAAGGGCATGAAGCGATGGATAGCCGTGGTGCTGATGGTCGTCATCCCCAGCGTGCTGGCGGGAAAAGCGCCAAACGTGACGCTGGTGGTGGATGATGTTCCCGTGGTTCAGGTATTGCAGGCGATGGCTGAGCAGGAAGGCAAAAATCTGGTGATTTCGCCCGATGTCAGCGGCGTGATGTCGTTGCATTTGACGGATGTCCCGTGGAAGCAGGCATTCCAGACGGTGGTGAAAAGCGCCGGACTGGTGTTGCGCCAGGAGGGGAACATCCTGCATGTGCATTCGGTAGGCTGGCAGAATGAAAATGTGGCACGCCTGGAGAGCGAGCAGGCGCGGCGGCAGGCCAGTCTCCCGCTGGAACATCGCAGCATTGTTTTGCAGTACGCTGACGCCGCCGATCTGGCAAAAGCGGGTGAGAAACTGCTGAGCGCCAAAGGCAGTATGACGGTAGATAAACGCACGAATCGACTGCTGCTTCGCGATAACAAACCTGCGCTGATGGCGCTGGAAACGTGGGTGTCGCAGATGGACTTGCCGGTTGAACAGGTCGAACTGGCGGCACACATTGTGACGATTAACGAAAAAAGCCTACACGAGTTGGGCGTGAAATGGTCGCTGGCCGACGCCACGCAAGCGGGGACGGTGGGCAACGTCACTACAATGACCAGCGATCTCTCTGTGTCCGCAGCGACGTCGCGTGTGGGGTTTAACATTGGTCGTATCAATGGTCGTCTACTGGAACTGGAGCTGTCTGCACTGGAGCAAAAACAGCAGCTTGATATCATCGCCAGCCCACGATTACTGGCTTCTCACCTGCAACCTGCCAGTATTAAGCAGGGCAGCGAGATCCCTTATCAGGTATCCAGCGGGGAAAGCGGAGCCACGTCCGTTGAGTTCAAAGAAGCCGTACTGGGAATGGAGGTGACGCCAACCGTGCTGCAAAAAGGGCGAATTAGACTAAAGTTGCATATCAGCCAGAATGTCCCCGGGCAGGTGTTACAGCAGGCGGATGGCGAAGTACTGGCTATCGATAAGCAGGAAATTGAAACGCAGGTCGAGGTAAAAAGCGGAGAGACAATCGCGCTGGGTGGGATTTTTTCGCATAAAAATAAATCTGCGGCGGACAGCGTGCCGTTGTTAGGCGATATCCCCTGGCTTGGATATTTATTTCGCCATGACGGTAAAGAGGATGAGCGGCGCGAGTTAGTGGTTTTTATCACGCCCAGACTGGTCTCGAGCGAATAATTTATGCATGAAAAGCCGTTGTTTTTGCACTGGACATGTTTCAGAAATTTGACGTGCGGGTGTATTTAGCATACAAGGAGTACCGATTTGAGCGTCGGTCGTTTTCTTTACTTGTGCACCGGTAATACGCTTTGCCTTTCTGGTGGTGTGTCATGGGTTGATTTGGCGTCATTTGGCCGTGCGATTCGTTGCCAGGCCTGATGTTTGCAGGGCAATACGCCTGCCACGACCAGAAATGCGAAAGGTTTGGTGATTTATTCAGTTGCCAAACCCGCTTGAGTATTGAGATAATTTTCAGTCTGACTCTCGCAATATCTTATGAGGTTTCAGTTCATGTCCTGCTGCGCTGAGTGTCTGCGAAGCGGGTTTATCATTAACGAATAGTCTTAGTAGTACCGAAAAAATGGCAGAGAAACGCAATATCTTTCTGGTTGGGCCTATGGGTGCCGGAAAAAGCACTATTGGGCGCCAGTTAGCTCAACAACTCAATATGGAATTTTACGATTCTGATCAAGAGATTGAGAAACGAACCGGAGCTGATGTGGGCTGGGTCTTCGATGTAGAAGGTGAAGACGGCTTCCGCGATCGCGAAGAAAAAGTCATCAACGAGTTGACGGAAAAACAGGGTATTGTGCTGGCAACTGGCGGTGGCTCTGTTAAATCACGTGAAACACGTAACCGTCTTTCCGCGCGTGGCGTCGTGGTCTATCTTGAAACGACAATTGAAAAACAACTTGCGCGAACTCAACGCGACAAGAAACGCCCACTGCTGCAGGTAGAATCACCGCCTCGCGAAGTTCTGGAAGCGTTGGCTGACGAACGCAATCCTCTGTATGAAGAGATTGCTGACGTGACCATTCGCACCGATGATCAGAGCGCTAAAGTCGTGGCAAACCAGATTATTCATATGCTGGAAAGCAACTGATTCTGGCTTAATACACTCGTCTGCGGGTACAAGTAACTAAGGTGGATGTCGCGTCATGGAGAGGATTACAGTCACTCTCGGGGAACGTAGTTACCCTATCACCATCGCGGCTGGTTTGTTTAATGAGCCGGCTTCATTCTTACCGCTGAAATCGGGCGATCAGGTTATGTTGGTGACCAACGAAACCCTGGCTCCCCTTTATCTCGATAAGATTCGCGGCGTACTTGAACAGGCGGGTGTTAATGTTGATAGCGTCATCCTTCCCGACGGCGAGCAGTATAAAAGCCTGACGGTGCTGGATACGGTATTCACAGCATTACTGCAAAAACCGCACGGTCGCGATACCACGCTGGTTGCTCTTGGCGGCGGCGTGATTGGCGATCTTACCGGTTTTGCAGCCGCCAGCTATCAGCGCGGCGTACGTTTTATTCAAGTTCCGACAACGCTGTTGTCGCAGGTTGATTCCTCCGTTGGCGGCAAAACCGCCGTAAACCATCCCCTCGGCAAGAACATGATTGGTGCTTTTTACCAACCCGCTTCCGTGGTGGTGGACCTCGACTGTCTGAAAACGCTTCCTGCGCGTGAACTGGCGTCGGGTCTGGCGGAAGTGATCAAATACGGCATCATCCTTGACGGTGAATTTTTCAGCTGGCTGGAAGACAATCTGGACGCATTACTGCATCTGGACGGTCCGGCAATGGCGTACTGTATCCGCCGTTGTTGTGAGCTGAAGGCAGAAGTTGTCGCAGCAGACGAGCGCGAAATGGGCTTACGTGCTTTACTGAATCTGGGGCATACGTTTGGCCATGCAATCGAGGCTGAAATGGGTTATGGCAATTGGTTACATGGTGAAGCGGTGGCCGCAGGTATGGTAATGGCTGCTCGTACGTCAGAACGTCTGGGTCAGTTTTGCTCCGCGGACACGCAGCGCATCATTACGCTGCTGAAGCGGGCAGGCTTACCGGTTAATGGACCACGTGAGATGTCCACTCAGGCCTATTTACCGCACATGCTGCGTGATAAAAAAGTGTTGGCGGGGGAGATGCGTTTAGTGCTTCCGTTGGCAATAGGGAAGAGTGAAGTGCGCGGCGGAGTGTCGCACGAGGTGGTTCTTAACGCTATTGCTGATTGCCAGCAGGCGTAACAACAAGAAAGGTCCGGCTTGCGTTGTAAGGCGTAAGTCTTTTAGCTTCAGGTTATGTGCAACGTCGTAAGCATTAACCTTTGAGTGGGGTGTTAAATGGATGAATTCAAACCAGAAGACGAGCTGAAACCCGATCCCAGCGATCGTCGTACTGGTCGTTCTCGTCAATCGTCTGAACGCGATAATGAGCCGCAAATCAATTTTGATGATGTTGATCTGGATACTGACGATCGTCGTCCAGCGCGCGCGCGTAAAGAACGTGACGAAGAGCAAGACATTGAAGAAGACTATGAATCTGATGACGATACCGTGGATGAAGAGCGTGTAGAACGCCGTCCGCGTAAGCGTAAGAAGGCCGCCAGCAAACCTGCCTCTCGTCAATATATGATGATGGGTGTGGGGGTTCTGGTGCTGCTGCTGTTGATAGTCGGCATCGGTTCAGCGTTGAAAGCCCCCTCATCTCCCTCTTCCAGCGATCAGACGGCGTCTGGCGAGAAGAGTATCGATCTTTCTGGCAATAGCGCGACCGATCAGGCGAGCACCACTCAGCCTGCAACGACTGCTGAGCAACCGGCTGGCAATGCGCAGCAGGATGTTTCTCTGCCGCCAATTTCTTCTACGCCAACTCAGGGGCAAGCACCTGTTGCCGCTGAAGGTCAACAGCGTGTTGAAGTTCAGGGCGATCTGAATAATGCCCTGACGCAACCGCAAGGTCAGGAACAGGTGAACAACGTGGCTGTGAACTCCACGCTGCCAACCGAACCTGCTACCGTTGCACCTGTTCGTAATGGCACTACGGCGCGTCCTGCAACAACGGAGCCTGCTGAGCGTCACGCGACTGCGCGTCCGGAACGCAAACAGGCCGTTATTGAGCCGAAGAGCAAACCGCAGACGACCGTGAAAGCAACGCCGACAGAGCCAAAACCTGTTGCCCAGGCGAAGCGCACTGAACCGACTGCGCCAGTGACTGCACCGGTTACTACGACCAAAGCCCCTGCGGCAACGACTGCGCCAAAAGCGACAGCTGAGCCTAAAGCAACCGTCAGTACCACCACACCTGCGCAGACTGCTACTCCTGCGCCAACTACGGCAACGCCTGTAGCGGGCGGAGCAAAAACGGCAGGTAATGTTGGGGCGTTAAAATCAGCGCCGTCCAGTCATTACACTCTGCAGCTCAGCAGTTCTTCTAACTACGACAACCTGAACGGTTGGGCGAAGAAAGAGAACCTAAAGAACTACGTGGTGTATCAGACGACGCGTAACGGTCAACCGTGGTATGTTCTGGTGACGGGTGTATATGCATCTAAAGACGATGCAAAACGTGCGGTGTCTACGTTGCCAGCCGACATTCAGGCGAAAAACCCGTGGGCGAAACCGCTGCATCAGGTTCAGGCCGATCTGAAGTAAGATAGGATATGTTCTGCAATGGTTTGATGTTTCGCCCAATTGCGGGACAAAGACTAAAGCGCAGGATGCTGTCGGAGCTTTCTCCACAGCCGGAGAAGGTGTAATTAGTTAGTCAGCATGAAAAAAAATCGCGCTTTTCTGAAGTGGGCAGGGGGAAAATACCCCCTGCTTGATGATATCAAACGGCATTTGCCTCAGGGCGAATGTCTTGTCGAACCCTTCGTGGGTGCAGGGTCGGTGTTCCTCAACACCGACTTTTCTCGTTATATTCTTGCCGATATCAACAGCGACCTCATCAGTCTCTATAACATCGTGAAGTCGCGTACCGATGAGTATGTGCAGGCTTCGCGCGAGCTGTTTGTCTCTGAGACCAATCAGTCTGAGGTGTACTATCAGTTCCGGACAGAATTTAACGCCAGCCAGGATCCGTTCCGACGTGCGGTACTGTTCTTATACCTCAACCGTTTTGGTTACAACGGCCTGTGTCGGTACAACCTGCGTGGCGAATTTAACGTGCCGTTTGGCCGTTATAAAAAACCCTACTTCCCGGAAGCTGAGTTGTATCATTTTGCCGAAAAAGCGCAGAATGCAGAGTTTCATTGCCTCTCCTATGAAGAGTGCATGGAGCGTGCTGATATCAACTCTGTGGTTTATTGCGACCCGCCTTATGCACCGCTGTCGGCGACGGCGAATTTCACCGCGTATCACACCAATAGCTTTAGCCCGAAAGAGCAGGCGCATCTGGCCGAAATGGCAGAAAAGCTGGTCAGTAAGCAGATCCCGGTGTTAATTTCGAACCATGACACGCCCGATACGCGCGAGTGGTACCGAGCGGCGAAGCATTTTCAGGTAAAAGTGCGGCGCAGTATAAGCAGCAACGGCGGCACACGTAAAAAGGTGAATGAACTGCTGGCTCTGTACAAACCAGGAGTCGTAACGCCTGCGAAAAAATAATTCTCAAGGAGAAGCGGATGAAACAGTATTTGATTGCCCCCTCAATTCTGTCGGCTGATTTTGCCCGCCTGGGTGAGGACACCGCGAGCGTTCTGGCCGCCGGTGCCGATGTCGTGCACTTCGACGTCATGGACAACCATTATGTACCTAACCTGACTATCGGGCCGATGGTACTGAAATCGCTACGCAAATATGGGATTACCGCCCCTATTGATGTGCATCTGATGGTGAAGCCGGTTGACCGTATTATCCCGGACTTTGCTGCCGCTGGCGCCAGCATCATTACTTTTCACCCGGAAGCCTCCGAACACGTCGATCGCACCTTACAGCTGATCAAAGAGAATGGCTGTAAAGCGGGCCTGGTGTTCAACCCGGCCACGCCGCTGAGCTACCTGGACTACGTTATGGATAAGCTGGATGTGATCCTGCTGATGTCCGTTAACCCCGGTTTTGGCGGGCAATCTTTCATTCCGCAAACGCTGGAAAAACTGCGTGAAGTCCGCCGTCGTATTGATGAGTCTGGCTATGACATTCGCCTGGAAGTTGATGGCGGCGTTAAGGTGAACAATATCGGCGAAATCGCCGCAGCGGGTGCGGATATGTTTGTCGCAGGTTCCGCGATTTTCGACCAACCTGACTACAAAAAAGTCATTGATGAAATGCGCCATGAACTGGCGAAGGTAAGTCATGGATAAATTTCAGGATATTCGGGGCGTAGCTTTTGACCTCGACGGTACACTGGTTGATAGCGCGCCGGGATTAGCCGCCGCGGTGGATATGGCGCTGTACGCGCTGGAGTTACCCACTGCAGGCGAAGAACGTGTGATTACCTGGATTGGTAATGGCGCGGATGTATTGATGGAGCGTGCGCTCACCTGGGCTCGCCTTGAGCGCGCTACGCTGCGTAAAACGACGGGCAAACCGCCTATCGATGACGACATTCCTGCCGTTGAGCAGGTGCGTATTTTACGTAAGCTGTTTGACCGCTATTACGGTGATGTTGCCGAAGAAGGGACGTTCTTATTTCCCCACGTTGCCGATACGCTGGGCGCGCTGCATGCGAAAGGCCTGCCGTTAGGTCTGGTAACCAACAAGCCGACACCGTTTGTGGCACCGCTGCTTAACGCACTGGATATCGCCAAGTATTTTAGTGTGGTCATCGGCGGTGACGACGTGAAAAATAAAAAACCGCATCCCGATCCGCTGCTGCTAGTGGCCTCACGTATGGGGATTGCGCCTGAAAAATTGCTCTTTGTGGGTGATTCGCGCAATGATATTCAGGCGGCAAAAGCCGCTGGCTGTCCTTCGGTTGGTCTTACGTATGGGTATAACTACGGTGAAGGGATCGACCTCAGCCAGCCGGATGTTATATATGACAGCATTAATGACCTTCTGCCCGCACTCGGGCTTCCGCATAGCGAAAATCAGGAATTGAAAAATGACTAAGCCCATCGTTTTTAGTGGCGCACAGCCCTCAGGTGAATTGACCATTGGCAACTATATGGGTGCGCTGCGTCAATGGGTAAATATGCAGGATGATTACCACTGCATCTACTGTATCGTGGACCAGCATGCTATCACCGTCCGCCAGGACGCGCAGAAGCTGCGTAATGCTACGCTGAATACGCTGGCGCTGTATCTGGCGTGTGGTATCGATCCTGAGAAAAGCACCATTTTCGTTCAGTCCCACGTGCCGGAACATGCACAGTTAGGCTGGGCGCTGAACTGCTACACCTATTTTGGTGAACTGAGCCGCATGACCCAGTTCAAAGATAAATCTTCCCGTTACGCTGAAAACATCAATGCCGGTCTGTTCGACTACCCGGTACTGATGGCAGCCGATATTCTGCTGTACCAGACCAATCTGGTACCGGTAGGGGAAGATCAGAAACAGCACCTGGAACTGAGCCGTGACGTCGCCCAGCGTTTTAACGCACTGTATGGTGACATCTTCAAAGTGCCTGAGCCGTTTATTCCGAAATCCGGTGCGCGCGTGATGTCCCTGCTGGAGCCGACGAAGAAAATGTCTAAGTCGGATGACAACCGCAACAACGTGATCGGCCTGTTGGAAGATCCGAAATCTGTGGTGAAGAAAATCAAACGCGCCATGACGGATTCCGATGAGCCGCCAGTTGTTCGTTACGATGTGCAGAATAAAGCGGGTGTTGCCAACTTGCTGGATATTCTCTCTGCCGTAACGGGTAAGAGCATCCCGGAACTGGAGCAGCACTTTGAAGGCAAGATGTATGGCCACCTGAAGGGTGAAGTTGCCGATGCCGTCTCCGGTATGTTGACTGAGCTTCAGGAACGTTACCACCGTTTCCGTAACGATGAAGCCTTCTTGCAGCAAGTGATGAAAGATGGTGCAGAAAAAGCCAGTGCGCGCGCAGCAGAAACACTGAAAGCGGTGTATGAAGCAATTGGATTTGTTGCCAAGCCGTAATATAACGTGCGGCTAAAATAAAAGCCGGGTTATCTCCCATACTGTTTAATATTATAACGGCATGGGAGATAACCCGGCTTTATATATCTATACGGAATATAAATAATTACAGCGCAGTGTCACCGCAGCCGCCAATGATTTTAGAAATAGAAATGGCTGGGTGCAGGAAATAATCGTAATCACAGGTCTTGTTTTTGTTCTGAACGCTACCGGTGCAGGCAGTCAATGTGGAGAGAGCCAGCAGTACTGCAGCAGCTTTAAGCATGTTTTTCATTTAATAATCCCTATCAATCAATAAAATATTAGTATGCCAATTCCATATGCTTCGAAAAACACGTAGTGAATTAAGCTTGCTATATATAACGTGACCAGGAAGTTATTACTTGTTATATTAACTTAATAGTAGATTTAAGAATTTTTAAAAAATAATAATTGATGATGATTAAAGATGAAGGATAATGACTGGAAGGGTAATCAAAAAACGGCGCTATGCAGAAAACATAGCGCCTGAATATTAATGATTTGAGAACCAGTTCAGCTTATCGCGCAGGCCAACCACGCGACCAACAATGATCAGCGCCGGGCTTTCCACCTGTTGCGCCAGTTCACCGAGTTGCGTCAGTACACCATTGACAACGCGCTGTTTCACGGAGGTCCCGTTTTCGACCAGCGCAACCGGCATGTCTGCTGGCATCCCAAACGCGATCAATTTTTCCTGGATAGTGGCCGCCTGATTCAGCCCCATATAGAACACCAGCGTCTGTTTTTCTGCTGCCAGGTTTTCCCAGTCCAGCTCGCCGCCGGTCTTCAGGTGTCCGGTGACCAGGCGTACGCTCTGGGCGTAATCACGATGCGTCAGCGGAATGCCGGAATAGGCAGAACAGCCGGAGGCCGCGGTAATACCGGGAACAACAGAGAACGGGATACCTTCGTGGCACAGGGTTTCCAGCTCTTCGCCACCGCGACCAAAGATGAACGGGTCGCCGCCTTTCAGGCGCACTACGCGTTTGCCCTGTTTCGCCTGGTTCAGCAGGATCTGGTTGATCTCTTCCTGCGGTACGCAGTGATAACCCGCACGCTTGCCGACGAAAATACGATCGGCATCGCGACGAACAAGGTTCATGATGTCATCGGAAACCAGGCGGTCATACACCACGACATCGGCCTGCTGGATCTGTTGTAGCCCTTTCAGCGTCAGCAGCCCGGCATCGCCTGGACCGGCACCAACCAGCACTACTTCGCCACGATGGTCCAGCGGTTCGCTGAGCATCTGCTCGGTCGTTTCTTCTATTGCCTGCCGATCGTCGTTTGCCAGAGACTGCGCCAGCCTGTCGTTAACAAACAGCTTTTCCCAGAAGCGGCGACGTTCACCCATACTGGCGAACTGCTTTTTCACCCGGGAACGCAGCTGTCCTGCATATTGCGCGACCTGGCCCAGATGCTGTGGCAACACGGATTCGAGCCTTTCACGCAGCAGTCGCGCCAGAACAGGAGAGGTACCGCCAGAGGAGACCGCCACCATCAGTGGTGAACGGTCAATAATGGAGGGCATGATGAAACTGGCCGCTTTTGGGGCGTCGACCACGTTACAGAAGATGCGGCGTGATTCAGCGGCGTTGCTGACGCGAAGGTTGACGGCATCGTCATCGGTGGCGGCGATCGCCAGCCAGCAGGAGTCGAGCAGGGCTTCGTCAAACGGCCCCTCAACCAGCGTCAGCATGCCTTCATTTGCCCATACGGTGAACTGTGGAATAAACGCTAGCGCATTAACCGTTAAACGGGCGCCTGCTTCCAGCAGTAACCGCGCTTTGCGTTCTGCGACATCACCACCGCCGACGATCAAGCAGTCGCGGTCACGTAGTTGACAAAATATAGGCAAATGATCCACGACATTACCCCTTAATTATTGGCAGCAGCCTCAGTTTGGTTGATTTTTGCCGGAACGGGACGCTCCGATTTTGGCGTAGCATACCAATAACCTAACCCCATGAATACGACACCGGACAAAGTATTACCGAGTGTTACCCACAGCAGGTTATGGCCAATTCCGGATAAGGTATAAGCCTCGCTGTGATGACCGAACCAGGAGAGCGCAAATAGCGTCATGTTGGCAACGGAGTGTTCATAGCCAGAAGCGATAAATGCCAGCAGGCACCACCAAATGGCGAGGAACTTCGCCGCACCTTCAGTACGGATCGCCATCCAGATTGCCAGGCAAACCAACCAGTTACACAACGCGCCTTTAAAGAACAGTACGCTGGCAGGGGCTGTAGTTTTCGCCAGGGCAACGCTATGTACGATGCTGGTATCGACCGGCAGCAGGCTACCACCACCCCAGCTGTACAGCAGGGCGACGAACACGGAACCGAGCAGATTTCCCAGCCAGGTTTGCGGCAGAATGGCCCACATCTGACCGTGGCTGATAGTGCCCGCTTTGACGCCAAGCGTCAGGAACATGGTGTGCCCGGTAAACAGCTCTGAACCGGCAATAATCACCAGCGTTAAGGCAATACCAAAGGTTGCACCCATCACCAGCGGACGCACGGATGGATCAAGCAGATTGCCGAGAGTGAAAATAAGAATGATGCCGAGACCGACATAAGCGCCCGCCATGGCGGAACTGACCCAGAACCCGATTGGGTTGTTGGCCGACAGGCGTGCAATGCGCGCAGCGTTAGCCGCACACTTATTGATAGTGTCTGTAAACATGTGTTTGATTATCCTTGAAGAACAAAAAGTAAAATAAAATCGTAACTGTAGGCCGGATAAGGCAGTTATGCCGCCATCCGGCAATGTGCCTGATGGCGCTGCGCTTATCAGGCCTACTAAAAAGGCCTACCAATACGTCTAAAAAGGGAGGCATTGCGCCTCCCAATAATTTACTAACCGCGCAACTGCACCATGCCGTCTTTCACCCGGGCTTCGTAGTGCGCCACGGAATGACTTTCGTCCTCCATGCACAGACCGTCGCTGAGGCGGAAGCGCTGTTTTTTCAGCGGGCTGGCAACCCATAGCTCGCCCTGGTGCTCAGCAATAATCCCGCGTGAAAGTACGCTGGACTGGAAGAACGGGTCGATGTTGCTGATCGCAAACACCTGGTCGCTGTGATAAGGACGGAAAATCGCGATTTGCTCTTTACCTAACAGGGCGCAGACGCCTGTTGCAGGCAGAATGTCATCGATTTTGCAGATGTTTTTCCACTGGCTCATGCGTTTTCCTCCACCAGAGTGACCGGGATACGCTCATACGGCGTGGCCGGGCGATGTTGTTCACGTTCAGGCACAACCTGGACATTCGGATCGCGTTTATCGCTGTTGATAAAGTGCTTGAAGCGAACCTGCGCGGACGGCGTGTTGACGGTTTCTGTCCACTCGCATACGACGGCTTCACGCAGACGCGCCATCTCTTCTTCCAGATGCTCGTTCAGGCCCAGTTTGTCGTCGATGATGACAGACTTCAGATACTCGATGCCGCCTTCCAGGTTATCTAACCACGGTGCGGTACGGGTCAGTTTGTCCGCAGTACGGATGTAGAACATCATGAAGCGGTCAAGGTATTTCATCAGCGTTTCACGGTCGAGATCCGCTGCCAGTAGATCCGCATGGCGTGGTTTCATCCCGCCGTTACCACAGACGTACAGGTTCCAGCCTTTTTCAGTGGCGATGATACCCACGTCTTTACCCTGGGCTTCTGCGCACTCACGGGTACAGCCAGAGACGCCAAACTTCATTTTGTGCGGGGTACGAATGCCCTTGTAGCGGTTTTCCAGCTCAACGCCGAAGCCTACGCTATCGCCGACACCATAACGGCACCAGGTGCTACCCACGCAGGTTTTCGCCATACGCAGCGCTTTAGCATACGCATGACCGGTTTCGAAGCCCGCTTCAATCAACTGACGCCAGATTTCCGGCAGGTCATCTTTTTGCGCGCCGAACAGACCAATACGCTGAGAACCGGTGATCTTGGTGTACAGATTGAACTCACGAGCGATACGGCCCACGGCAACCAGACCTTCCGGGGTAATTTCGCCACCGGCAGAGCGTGGGATAACGGAGTAGGTACCGTCTTTCTGGATGTTGGCCAGGAAGTTGTCGTTGGTATCCTGCAGCGGCGTGTGCTGCGGCTTGAGGATGTATTCATTCCAGCAGGAGGCCAGCAGGGAACCGACGGTTGGTTTACATACTTCGCAGCCGTAACCTTTACCGTGTTTCGCCAGCAATTCCTCGAAGGTTTTAATGCCTTCCACGCGGATGAGATGGAACAGTTCCTGACGTGAGTACGGGAAGTGATCGCACAGGTTGTTGTTGACTTCGATGCCCTGTTTCGCCAGTTCGGCATTCAGCACCTGGGTAACCAGCGGAATACAACCACCGCAGCCAGTACCGGCTTTGGTTTCGGCTTTCAGCGCTGCAACGGTGTGGCAGCCTTTGTTAATGGCGGCAACCAGCATGCCTTTGGTGACGTCGAAGCAGGAACAAATCTGCGCGCTGTCCGGCAGTTTATCCACGCCGATGGACGGCTTACCGCTGCCTGAGTGTGCTGGCAGGATCAGTGAGTCCGGGTTTTCCGGCAGTTCGATGGCGTTCAGCACCAGCTGCAGCAGGTTGCCGTAATCGCTGGTGTCACCCACCAGAACCGCGCCCAGCAGCGTTTTGTTATCTTCGCTGACGATCAGGCGTTTGTAGACTTCTTTGCTTTCGTCGAGGTAAACGTAGCTACGGGCGCCCGGTGTACGCGCATGTGCGTCGCCGATACCGCCGACATCTACGCCCAGCAGTTTCAGCTTGGCGCTCAGGTCTGCGCCTTCGAACGCGTTTTTGCTACCGAGAATATGGTCAACGGCGACCTGCGCCATTTTGTACCCCGGTGCGACCAGGCCATAAACGCGGTCGTTCCAGCTGGCGCATTCGCCGATAGCGTAGATATCCGGGTCAGAGGTCTGGCAGGCGTCGTTGATCACGATACCGCCACGCTGTGCGACATCAAGGCCGCACTGGGTTGCCAGTTTGTCGCGCGGGCGAATACCGGTGGAGAAGACAATGAAGTCGACTTCCAGTTCGCTGCCGTCGGCAAAGCGCATGGTTTTACGCGCTTCAGTGCCTTGCTGGACGATCTCTTTGGTATTTTTGCTGGTGTGCACACGCACGCCCATGCTTTCAATTTTGCGACGTAACTGCTCGCCACCCATCTGATCCAGCTGTTCAGCCATCAGCATCGGGGCGAATTCAATCACGTGGGTTTCAACACCTAAGCTTTTCAGGGCACCTGCGGCTTCCAGACCCAGCAGGCCACCACCGACAACGGCGCCGCGTTTACTGCGACGAGCGCAAGACTCAATGGCGTTGAGATCTTCAATGGTACGGTAAACGAAACAGTCCTGCGTTTCCGAACCTTTAATCGGCGGGATCCACGGGTAGGAGCCGGTTGCCATGATCAGTTTATCGTAATAAACCGTACGACCGGCGCTGGAGTGGATCACCTTTTCCTGGCGGTTGATGGTAATCGCGCGTTCGCCGACTAATACCTTAACGCCGTGCTTCTCGTAGAAGCCTTCACGCACCAGAGACAGCTCTTCAGCAGTGTGGTGAGAGAAGTAAGAAGACAGGTGTACGCGGTCGTATGCTTTGCGGGGTTCTTCACAGAAGACGGTAATATCAAACTTGTCCGCATCGGATTTATCAAGAAGATCCTCAATAAAGCGATGGCCGACCATACCATTACCGATAATAGCGAGTCTGACTTTGCTCATTTTTGCCTCGATTTCTTTTCTATTACTACCTACCTTAACGATTCAGCAACCCCGCTTATTGATACAAATCAATTTCGCCCTTATATACTCCTTAAGAGGTATATAACTGATTTGTCAGCGTTTTTATAAGTCACGGAATTGACAGGCTTTTCATGTTTGTATGATTAGCGTACAAATTAAGGGGTTTTAGTGTGAATAGGTCAGGATCCTAAGGGTTAGAAAGGAGAGTGATAAATACCGGATAATCAAAGCCGCTATCCGGCATTCAGGTTTACTGCACAGCCGGTGCGTTATGCTGGCGATGACGCGTGACAAACCCAAGGATAAAGCACATCACGAATACCACGGCATACAGGCCATTCGCGGTTTGTAGTGCGGCCAGAGGACCGCTGTGGGCAACGATCGGACCCGTCACCACGAAGGTTAACATGGTCCCAATGGTGCCGCAGGTCAGGACGAAGTTAACCAGCTTCGGTGAGGCCACTTTAGTCTGCTGGGAGCCGAGGGTGATAATGGTGGTATAGATGGCGCTGGAGAAGAAGCCCAGCGTCAGGATGAACCACGGCATGTGCTCTGGCGTACCGGTGATGAAGAGATACATCAATACGGTTGCCAGTCCTGCCAGCACGGTCAGGATACGCTGCAAATCAAAGAAGCGCAGGATAAAGCTAAACGCCCACATACCCACCATGTAGGACATCCAGAAATCGCTGACCAGCTTACCTGCATCGTTCAGGCTCATGCCGAGGCTTTTGGCGTATTCCGGTACCCAGGAGATAAAACCCAACTGACCGAGGATGTAGCACAGCGCGGCGATGGACAAAAACAGCACACCAATGCCCCACTTCTCTTTCGCCACCGTTGTTTCCGGTTGTTGCGCGTGTTTACCCAGCGCCGGGAACTCACAGCCAAAGGTCAGCAGGAAAATGGCGACGTACACCAGGCCGATACAGGCGTAGACCCAGTACCATTCGATGCTACGCGCCAGCAGGTACGCGGCAACCATCGGGAAAATCATGCCTGCCATGCTGAAGAAGGAATCTGTAAACAGCAGGCGAGATCCACGCTGGCGACCTTCATACATCTGGGTGACCAGGAAAGTACCAATCGACATGGTGATCCCGCTGACGACCCCCAGCACAAACATGGCGGCGGAGAACAGCGCCAGGCTATGCGTGAGCATCAGTCCGGCGACAGCCAGCAGCATCAGAATAAAGCCAAAACGTAGTTGCGTTTTCAACGGGACAATTTCCATCAACCACGCATTCAGAAAAATAGAGATCAGAATACCGGCATTCAGAAAGGTGAAGGTGTTACTCATACTGGAAACGGGCAAATGGAAATAGTCTGCGATGTTTCCCATCACCATCCCGGTGACAATAACCAACGCGCCTGTCAGGGCGTAGGAGAGAAAGCTGATCCATGTGAGCTTGATACGATTGCTGTTAGTCATGACTGGCCTGTATAGAAGTGTAAGGCGCATTGAAGGCGCCGTGAGCGGGCGGATTTTAGGCGTTTTGTTGATGTATTTAAATATTTTTTAGCAACTGCTGTTTCTATTACATATTTCAATGTGATCATGATCACATTGATGCGCGTTGCAAAGCATTTACATTTGTTTCAGGTGCGTAAAATTAAGTAAAGGGATGGCCTTGTCATGGAAGGCTCTTTAGAATCAATTCACTTGCTTCATTTCTGCTCTTGTAAAGGAATTCTCATGCTCAAATCGACTCTGGCGGCTGTTGCAGCTGTTCTCGCTCTTTCTGCCCTCTCTCCCGCAGCACTGGCAGCGAAAGGTGACCCTCGTGTTCTGCTGACGACCTCTGCCGGTAACATTGAGCTGGAACTGAACAGCCAAAAGGCCCCGGTTTCAGTGCAAAACTTTGTCGATTATGTAAACAGTGGTTTCTATAACAACACCACGTTTCACCGTGTGATCCCTGGGTTTATGGTACAGGGCGGCGGTTTTACCGAGCAGATGCAGCAGAAGAAACCTAACCCGCCTATCAAAAATGAAGCCGATAACGGGCTGCGCAATACCCGTGGCACCATTGCCATGGCGCGGACCGCAGACAAAGACAGCGCAACCAGCCAGTTCTTTATCAACATTGCGGACAACGCTTTCCTCGATCACGGCCAGCGTGACTTCGGATATGCCGTCTTTGGTAAAGTGGTGAAGGGGATGGATGTCGCGGATAAGATAGCTCAGGTGCCGACCCACGACGTCGGCCCTTACCAGAACGTTCCGTCCAAACCGATTGTTATCCTGTCTGCGAAAGTCCTGCCGTAATCGTATTTTTGCGCGGGCGGTTCCTGCCCGCGTTCTCTCCCTTCTCTGCGTAACCCGAAATTGCTGCTTATACTTGTGGCAAGTGCCGGCACATTCAGGGAGGTCACGTGAAAAAACTCACCGATAAACAAAAGTCCAGTCTCTGGGAGCAACTGCGAAACGGCAATTTCCAGGCTAGCAGACGACTTGAAGGCGTGGATATTCCACGGGTTACGCTGAGTGCTGAAGATGCCCTCGCGCGCCTTGAAGAATTGAGGAGGCACTATGAGCGATAAATTCGGTGATGGGCGCGATCCCTATTTGTATCCTGGCCTGAATGTGATGCGTAATCGTCTGGGGGTTCATCAGGCCCAACGTCTGGCGCAGGCGGCCTATGAATTGACGGCGCTACGGGCGGCGACGATTGGGCTGGGCCCGCTAAAACGCGGTCTGCCGCATCTGTGTGCTATTCATCGTGAACTCTATCAGGATATTTTTGACTGGGCGGGCCATCTGCGCGAGGTCGATATTTACCAGGGCGATACCCGCTTTTGCCACTTTGCCTACATCGAGAAAGAGGGCAACGCGCTGATGCAGGACCTGGAAGACGAGTCCTGGCTGGTGGGGCTGTCAGCGGATAAGTTCATCGATCGACTTGCGCATTATTATTGCGAAATTAATGTGCTGCACCCATTTCGTATTGGCAGCGGTCTGGCCCAACGTATTTTCTTCGAACAGTTAGCGGTTCATGCCGGGTATATGCTCAGTTGGGAGGGTATCCCGGTCGAAGAGTGGAATCAGGCCAACCAGAGTGGTGCGATGGGCGGCCTGTCGGCGCTGCGGGCGATATTTCGTAAAGTGGTAAGCGAAGCCCGAGAAACTGGGTAGAATAGCGCGGTTTTTCTGTACCGGAGCCGCCATGATCCTGCTTATCGATAACTACGATTCTTTTACCTGGAACCTGTATCAATATTTCTGCGAACTGGGCGCAGAGGTCCTTGTCAGGCGCAACGACGAGCTGACGCTGGCGCAAATTGATGCGTTAAGTCCGCAAAAAATCGTTATTTCCCCCGGTCCCTGCACGCCGGATGATGCCGGGATTTCGCTGGATGTCATCCGTCACTATGCGGGAAAAACCCCGATACTGGGCGTCTGTCTGGGCCACCAGGCGATGGCGCAGGCGTTTGGTGCCAGCGTCGTGCGGGCGGCGAAAGTCATGCACGGTAAGACCTCCCCGATTACGCATACCGGGCAGGGCGTTTTTCAGGGGCTGGCGAACCCGCTAACGGTGACGCGCTACCACTCTCTGGTGGTTGCACCTGAGACGCTGCCGGCCTGCTTTGAGGTAACGGCCTGGAGTGAAACGCAGGAGATTATGGGCATTCGCCACCGCGAGTGGGATTTGGAAGGCGTGCAGTTCCACCCGGAGAGTATCCTCAGTGAGCAGGGGCATCAGCTGCTGGCTAATTTCCTCAATCGGTGATTTGTAGTTGCTATTCAGTGATTTTTTATTCATATTTTGTGATTATAATTTCACTAGCATTTCTGCTTAACTGGGTGGTAATGACATGGCAACTGAACAAACTGCAATTACGCGCGCGACATTCGATGAAGTGATTCTGCCGATTTATGCACCGGCAGAGTTTATTCCGGTCAAAGGGCAAGGAAGTCGAGTCTGGGATCAACAGGGTAAAGAGTATGTTGATTTCGCGGGTGGTATTGCAGTTACCGCGTTAGGGCATTGCCATCCGGCCCTGGTCGAAACGTTAAAAACGCAGGGCGAAACCCTGTGGCACACCAGTAACGTTTTCACCAATGAGCCTGCACTGCGCTTAGGCCGCAAAATCATTGATGCGACCTTTGCTGAACGCGTGCTGTTCATGAACTCTGGCACTGAAGCCAACGAAACCGCCTTTAAGCTGGCACGCCATTATGCCTGCGTCCGCCATAGTCCGTTCAAAACCAAAATTATCGCCTTCCATAATGCGTTTCATGGCCGCTCGCTGTTTACCGTTTCCGTCGGTGGGCAGCCAAAATATTCTGACGGCTTTGGGCCAAAACCGGCGGACATTATCCATGTCCCGTTTAACGACCTGCATGCGGTAAAAGCGGTGATGGACGATCACACCTGCGCGGTGGTGGTCGAGCCGATTCAGGGCGAAGGGGGCGTTATGGCCGCTACGCCGGAATTCCTGCAGGGCCTGCGCGAACTGTGCGATCAGCATCAGGCATTGCTGGTGTTTGATGAAGTGCAGTGCGGGATGGGGCGTACCGGCGACCTGTTTTCCTATATGCACTACGGTGTGACGCCGGATATCCTGACCAGCGCCAAAGCCCTCGGCGGCGGTTTCCCGGTGAGCGCGATGTTGACCACTCAGGAAATCGCTTCTGCGTTCCATGTCGGTTCGCACGGTTCAACCTACGGCGGTAACCCGCTGGCCTGTGCGGTTGCAGAGACGGCGTTCGATATTATCAACACGCCGGACGTGCTGGACGGTGTTCAGGTCAAACGTCAGGCATTTGTTGCGCATTTACAGAAAATAGATGCTCAGTATGACATTTTTAGCGATATTCGCGGTATGGGGCTGCTGATTGGCGCGGAGCTGAAGCCGCAGTTCAAAGGTCGGGCGCGTGATTTCCTCTACGCCGCTGCTCATGAAGGCGTTATGGTGCTGAACGCGGGGCCGGACGTGATGCGTTTTGCGCCATCGCTGGTGGTGGAAGAGGCGGATATCGATGAAGGGATGCAGCGCTTTGCACAGGCGGTAGCGAAAGTTATTGGTTGATGGATTACCGGATAGCGCTACGCTTATCCGGCCTACGAATCACACCTTACTCCGTAGGCCGGATAAGGCGTTTACGCCGCCATCCGGCAAATCTCTTAACCTTTCATATCCCGCAACCGGCGGCTCAGCCAGATACCGTGGTGCGGGCGTTGACGCCATGCCACCGACGAAATGGTGTGCATGGTATTCAGATGCCCCAGTATACGTTGCAGATGCTGCTCCAGGGTACTTAATGGACCGTGGGACAGCATCTCCGACGACTCGAGAATATTCACATCACCGGAGCTCCCCGGCCCGTCATATTCCAGCCGCTGCTGACAACGCTGAATCGCAATTTCACAGGACTGCAGATACCGCTGCGCCAAATCAGGCGTCAACATGGTGTGTTCCCGGGCCAGCGTGGTCATCGCATTAATATGTTCGACGATGAACTGGCTGTGCGTGACCCACAGTTTCATATCGGCCAGGTAATGTGAGTTAAATCCTGGCTCCTGCATCGCCTGGTTCAGTGAGTTAAACAGCGTGTTATGCGCCTGGTTGACCCGCATACGCTGATACGCCAGCGGTGTGGCCTGTGGATCGTTGCTGAGGATCAGGCGAATGGCTTCCTGGTCAGCTTCCAGCGCATCGTGGGCGTTTTTGCGCAGCAGGCCGCTTTGCCACTGTGGCCACAGCCAGAGCGTGCCGCCAAAGGCAATCAAACAGCCCAGCACCGTATCGACAAAGCGCGGCACAATAAACTGTTCTCCGTTCAGCGTCAGTAACTGCAGGGTATACACCGCCGTAACCGTAAACCCGACGGTGGCCCAGCCGTAGTTTTTGCGCATGATCAGATAGCTGACGAGGGTGATGACCAGCATGGCCGCCAGCGTAAACCCTTCCGGAATATGAAAGTGCAGCGTGACGCCGGCAATCACCAGCCCGACAAGCGTACCCAGCGAACGATGCAAAATGCGTACCCGCGTGGCACCGTAGCCATTTTGCGTGACGAACAGGACCGTCATCAGGATCCAATAAGGTTTGGGCAGGTGTAAGGCGCTGCCCATCAGGCTGGCGATGCTCAGCATGACGCTGATACGCCCGGCATTACGCAACGCGGGAGATTTCAGCGACAGATAGTTTTTCAGGGCCGGGAGTAACGGCAGGCGGCGCTGTTTGTCGGCCATTAAATCTCGGGCATACAGCGGACGCTGGGTGCGCAGCACGCGGGCAATGCGGCTAAAGTGCCAGTAGCAAAACTGCCCGACCGGATTTTCCGGGTGCTGGTTGGCAATTTTCTCCAGCGTGCCAATCTGTTTTTCCATTGAAAAGCGTGTCGGCAAGCGGTGATACAGAATGTCATCTGCCAGCACGCGTAACCGGTCGGCGACGGTGCGCGCATTCCAGCGAATCACCTGTTCTGCATGACTGCGTTCGACCAGCTTCTGCACCTCTTCTGGTTGATGCAGGCTGACGGAAATATGCTCCTGCAAATCCAGCGCCTCCTGAAAGGCCCGCAGCAGGCGTTTGTACTCGTTGTTGTGATGCGCCGACAGCATATGCATTTGCTGATAGCACTGGGTGATCAGATCCACCGCTTTTTGCTGGCGAACCAGCAGCGGGGGCAACGCTTTTTCGGGATCGACGTGCTGGGTTAGCAGGCTGTATTTCGCTTCACAGTAATCGGCCAGTTCGCGATATAACAGGCTGAGCGATTCGCGCAGCGGCTGCTCACGCCACAGCCAGAACCAGAACCAGTTGAACGCGCCGTACCACAATGTTCCCAGCGCATAGATCAGCAGCGGTTCCCAGACCGGCATGTTGCCAGCCAGGCTTAGCGTGAAAATTGCCGCAATCAGCGAGGCGGGCAGCAGTCGTGCATGCAGGGGGCTTAACTCGGCGGTCACGCCGAGAACCAGCGTCAGGCCGGTAAGGATAAGCGGGAGTGCAATGCTTTCTGCCAGCAATAGCTGCATGATCAGGCTACATCCGGCAAACAGTGACGCGCCAATAACTAAGCGTTTAAAAAATCGCTTATGCGGGGTATCAAGACCGGCAATGTTGCAGCAGGCGGGGACGAGGGAGAACAGCAGTCCCAGATGAAGCTGACCGATGATAAGACCGACAGCCACGGGTAAACACAGCACCAGCGTTTGTCGTAGTGCGTAGTTGATCTCGGGGTGATAAATCAGTCTTCGCCACATCGGTGCAAACAAAAATGGCGCATTACCAGGTAACGCGCCATTTCGACGAGGTTAACGCGTGCCGTAGACGACGATGGTCTTACCGTGCGCGGAGATCAGGTTCTGATCTTCCAGCATTTTCAGGATACGACCAACGGTTTCACGGGAGCAGCCAACGATCTGGCCAATTTCCTGACGGGTGATTTTGATCTGCATGCCGTCCGGGTGGGTCATCGCATCAGGTTGTTTCGCCAGGTTCAACAGGGTCTGGGCGATACGACCGGTGACATCCAGGAAGGCCAGGTTGCCCACTTTTTCGGACGTTACCTGCAGGCGACGAGCCATCTGAGAAGACAGGCGCATCAGAATATCCGGGTTAACCTGGATTAATTGACGAAATTTTTTGTATGAAATTTCAGCAACTTCACATGCGGTTTTGGCACGTACCCAGGCGCTACGTTCCTGGCCTTCTTCAAACAGGCCTAATTCACCAATGAAATCGCCCTGATTCAGATAAGAGAGGATCATTTCTTTCCCTTCTTCATCTTTGATCAGCACTGCCACTGAGCCTTTAACGATGTAATACAACGTTTCCGCTTTTTCACCCTGGTGAATCAGCGTGCTCTTCGATGGGTACTTATGAATATGGCAATGAGACAAGAACCATTCGAGAGTCGGGTCTGTTTGCGGTTTGCCAAGCACCATGCGCGGTTATCCTCTGTTATAAGCTGTCTCCAGAGTCAGAACACGACGCTGCCTCTGGGGTTGCAAAAATATGCTTCCCGCTACCTGGGAAAGGGGCTGCTAAAAAGTGAACTGCAGCCTGTAATGTGATGTCCTCTGCATACATGCAGTACGCCAATGTATTACTGTAGCATCCTGACTGTTTTAGCATAGCTTTCGCCGTGTGTCTCCTGGTGTCTCGCTTCAGCATGACTCAGGTCGCCTTCCGTTGCGAGAATTGTTATGTACGCGTAATCTGTCAGGAAAATTGAAACATTGGAGTTACGAAATATGCAAGCGCGTGTAAAGTGGGTTGAGGGGTTAACCTTCCTCGGTGAGTCCGCCTCAGGCCACCAAATCTTGATGGACGGTAACTCCGGTGATAAAGCGCCGAGCCCGATGGAAATGGTACTCATGGCTGCGGGTGGCTGTAGCGCCATTGATGTGGTGTCGATCCTGCAAAAGGGTCGTCAGGATGTGACCAACTGCGAAGTGAAGCTCACTTCCGAGCGTCGTGAAGAAGCGCCGCGTCTGTTTACCCATATTAATCTGCATTTCATCGTTACTGGCAACGATCTGAAAGACGCTTCGGTGTCTCGCGCCGTCGATCTCTCCGCGGAAAAATACTGCTCCGTGGCGCTGATGCTGGAAAAAGCGGTGAATATTACCCATTCCTATGAAGTGATTGCAGCGTAATCCCTGATGCCGGATGGATGATGTTGATTTGTAGGCCCGATAAGCGTAACGCCATCGGGTACTTCCCACGCTTCACTCGATTTTTTTGCCTTCCATCAGTCGCTGGACCAGCGGCAGCATAATCAATTCCATCGCCAGACCCATCTTGCCGCCCGGCACCACTAATGTATTGATATGGGAAATGAATGAGCCCTGTAGCATCGCCAGCAGCCACGGGAAGTCGATGCCTTCCAGATTACGAAAATGAATCACTACAAAGCTTTCATCCAGTGACGGAATGCTTTTGGCGGCAAAAGGATTGGAGGTGTCGACGGTCGGTACACGCTGGAAGTTAATATGCGTACGGGAAAACTGCGGGGTGATGTAATTAATGTAGTCGTCCATTGAACGTACCACCGAATCCATTACCGCCTCGCGGGAGTGACCGCGCTCGCTGGTGTCGCGGGTCAGCTTCTGGATCCACTCCAGATTGACGATCGGTACCACGCCGACCAGCAGATCAACATGCCGCGCCACGTTTTGTTGCGGCGTCACCACGCCACCGTGCAGGCCTTCATAGAATAAGACGTCTGTGGGTTCAGGCAGCGGCTGCCACGGGGTAAACGTTCCCGGAACCTGATTCCACGGTACGGCTTCATCGTAGGTGTGCAGATATTTTCGTGACTGGCCTTTGCCGGTCTGGCCGTATTCGCTGAAGGTTTGTTCCAGCAGGCCGAAGTCGTTGGCTTCGGGGCCGAAGTAACTGATGTGTCGCCCGGCGTCGCGCGCTTTGCGGATCGCCATGTCCATCTCCGGACGGGTATAGCGGTGAAAACTGTCGCCTTCCACCTCGGCGGCGCGCAGATTTAACTGGGCGAAAATTTTACGAAACGCGAGGCTGGTGGTGGTGGTCCCCGCGCCGCTGGATCCTGTTACCGCAATCACCGGATGTTTGGCAGACATAATAACTCCATGGATAGGTTAGTTTTTATTATAGTCAGCCGCCGGCTGCGGGTTATTCGCGAAACTGTTTTCGCGGCATAATGTTGACCGTTTCATGCAGTTCTGACCATACCAGTACAGCTTCGCCAGATTGTAACTGGCGTCGGACGTCGGCGACTTTTTGTTCGAGCGAACGTTCATGTTCACCATAATCGGTGCCTTCGCGCAAGACAAAGCTTTCAATCAGATTGTCCAGCGCTTCAGGGGATAAGTCCTGCCAGGGGATCTGCATGATTATGCCTCCAGATACGTTGTCAGCCAGTCGGGGATACGGGATTCCAGCCACATCTCAGGATGGCGCAGCGTGCCGCTAATAAACCCGACGTGTCCACCGTGCTCGGTTAACTGATATTCCACCTGTGAGGGCAGATTTTCCGGTTTGGGGATCACGTGGTGATCCATAAAAGGATCGTCCTTAGCGTGAATAATCAGCGTCGGTTTAGCGATCAGGTTGAGTAGTGGCATGGCGCTACACTGACGATAATAGTCTATCGCATCGGCAAAACCGTGGATTTTGGCGGTGATCAGATCGTCAAAGTCACGAATGCGGCGCAGGGACTTCAGCTGTGCCAGGCTTACCGGCAGCGAGCCAGGATAAGCTTCGAGCTTACGTGAGGCATTGGCTTTTAACAGATTAAGCAGATAGCGCTGGTAAACGCGGGAGAACCCTTTTTCCATATGATAGCTACAGGCTTCCAGCACGAAGGGGGCGGAGACAATAACCGCGGCATCAATCGGGATAGCGTTCCCTTCTTTGGCCAACAGGCAGGCCAGCATGTTGCCACCGAGCGAGTAGCCGACCGCTGCGGTTGGCACGCGGTCGAACTCGCGCTCCAGCCAGCGTAAAAACCAGGTACCGTCCTCGGTCTCGCCGGAGTGATAAATGCGGTTCAGGCGATTCGGCTCGCCGCTGCAGCCGCGAAAATGCATCACCACGCCTAACCAGCCGCGCTTTTGCGCCGCCTCAATCAGACCGTGGGCGTACGGGCTGTTCAGGCTACCTTCCAGACCGTGAAAAACCACCAGACGCGGTTTGTGCTTCGCCTGATGCGGATCTTCACTCCATGCCAGATCGACAAAGTCGCCGTCGGGTAATTCCAGACGCTGCCAGTGGGCGTCGAACTTCACCTTACGGCGAATTAAACGCGGCAACATGGTTTGCAGATGGCGATTACTGATCCCGCGCATCGGGCGGAATTCTCGCGAATCATCGGCAGGGAGATTCATTTCTGTTGGAGTGATTTCAACCATAACACCAGAGCAATTAATCATCGAAAACAGCAACTATACCGCGCACAGAGCCTGCGGGTTAGCCAATATGTGATTTTGTACTTATTCAGCCAGCAGGTTACGTGAGAAAAGATGAAAATCCACACCCGGTTTACGTCGCCACAGGCGGGCTTTCCGCGTGCCGGTGGCCATGCTTTCACCGGTATCTTCAAACATATCTGAGGCCTCAAAGCGGCGGATCAGGCTTTTGCGCTGAATCGGCTGGCCGAGGATAACCTCTGTGGCTTCCTGTAGCTGACCATGGGTAAAGGTATCCGGCAAACAATAAACGGGCAGTAAAGAATACTTTGTTTTTTGCTGCAGCCGGTTCAGGGCGGCATCAATGATCGCCTGGTGGTCGAAGGCCAGCGGAAAGTCGGCAAGCTTATCAACCGGGACCCAGCGGGCATCGCTGACGCTGGCAATATGCGGTTCGCAGTCCACCCAGGCGATCAGCGCAAACCAGGTGACCGTCAGGCTCCAGCCACGCGGGTCACGATCTGGCCCGGAAAATGTGTCCAGCTGTTCCAGCCACGAAGGCGAAACGCCAGTTTTTTCAGTGAGTTTACGCAGCGCTGTGGCGCGAGTGGAATCATCGTGTGCCATATCAATAAAGCCGCCGGGTAATCCCCAACGTCCTTTCTGCGGCTGGTTTGCCCGTTCGACCAGCAGCACGCACAGCGCCTGTTGATGCACGGTAAACAACACGCTATCCACCGTTACCAGCGGGGAGGGAAAGCGGCGGGCATCGTACTGATTCAGATAGTCGGCTTCGGTGGTCATAAGGTACTCACGGTGATGTGCAACGCTGCCAAGTGTACCAGCCCGGTATCGGTGGGCAAGGTGCGTTTTTTTTCCATTTATTATCAGTTGATTAGCGTATGTTCAAAAATACTTTATTTTATGCTTGCTTAATAACTGTCTTAGGGACATTATTAATTGTGTCGAAGGGACACAATTTAAAGGGGAAGCGAGATGAGCGTAAAATTAACCTTAACGCTGGATGACCAGGCTTACGCTATTGTCAGCGGTATTTTTCCTGATGGGGCCGTCTGGTTGAAAGTCACCGACGCGTTGCCATCCTTCGCTCACCAGATGCGCATTCGTGCCACGGCGATGCGCGATATGAACGACTTTATGCTATTGGCGCAGTTGGTCGACGCGGTGCGCCATCAGACCGATGTAAGGGTCAGCCATCTTGAACTTCCCTGGCTGCCGTGGGCGCGCCAGGACCGACATATGGTTGCGGGCGACAGCTTTGCGCTGAAGGTTTTTGCCCGTCAGCTCAATACGTTGCAGTTCGACAAGGTGAAGGTACTTGACCCACACAGCGACGCGGCGGCAGCGGCTATCGATAATTTCATCACTCTTCCCCAGGAAGTCTGTCTGCTGCAAAGCGCGACCTTGCAGCGCCAGTTCCAGCAAAATGCGCTGATGCTGGTGGCTCCTGATGCCGGAGCATTAAAGAAAATTGATGCTGTCGCCAGAGCCGCAGGGGTTGCTGAATACGCCATTTTGAGCAAAAAACGCGATGTCGCCAGCGGCAACCTGACGGGTTTCGCGTTGGTTGCCGGGGATGTTAAAGACCGGGATGTGCTGATTGTCGACGACCTGTGCGACGCTGGCGGCACCTTCATTGGCTCTGCCCAGGTTTTACGCGATGCCGGCGCGCGCAGCGTCAGCCTGTACGTCACCCACGGGATCTTTTCTAAGGGCGTTGAGCACCTGTTTGCCAACGGCATTGACGCCGTTTACATCACCACATCGTTAGCGTCCTCTACGCTGGCCCATCCGCAGCTTGAGCTTATCGACATTGACGCGATTTACCGCGCCTGAGGGAGACACCTGTTATGAAAATGAATCCAATCTTGGCTATTGATGGCTACAAAGTGTCTCACCGCGTGCAGTATCCGCAGGGCACCAGCCGGGTCTATTCCAACTTTACCCCGCGCAGCGATCGCTTTTTCTCGTCGCCGTTGCCGGATGGCAAGCTGGTGTTCTTCGGTCTGCAGGGTTTTTTGCAGTGGTTTTTGGTTGATTTGTTTAACGAGGCGTTCTTTGCCCGACCGCAGGAAGAGGTGGTCAGTGAATACAAGCAGGTGATGGACGGGTATCTGGGAAAAGATGCCGTGCCGGTTGATCACATTCGTGCGCTGCATCAGCTGGGCTATCTGCCGTTGCACATTAAAGCACTGGATGAAGGCAGCAAAGTCCCGATGGCGGTGCCGGTATTAACCATCATCAATACTCAACCTGAGTTTTTCTGGCTGGTGAATTACCTCGAGACGGTGCTGTCGGCTGAGCTGTGGAAAGCGTCAACCAATGCCACCATCGCGCATCACTACCGCAAAATCTGTGCGCATTGGGCAGAAAAAACCTGTAGCGATATGACGCACCTTGACTTCCAGTGCCATGACTTTTCGTTTCGCGGTATGTCAGGATTGCAGGACACCATGCAGGCGGGCGGCGGGCATCTGCTGAGTTTTAAAGGCACTGACAGTATTCCGTCACTGCTGTACGCCCGTGATTACTACACCAACGGCGAGGCGTATTTCATCGGCGCCAGCATTCCAGCCACCGAGCACAGCGTGATGTGCATGGGCGAGCGTGAACACGAGATCGAAACCTTCCGTCGTCTGATTGCCGATCTGTACCCGCAGGGATTTGTGTCGATAGTCTCCGATACCTGGGACTACTGGCAGGTGCTGACGGAGTATACCCGGGAACTGAAGCACATCATTCTGGCGCGTGAGGGGCGGGTGGTGTTCCGCCCGGACAGCGGTAACCCGGTCGATATTCTGTGTGGCACTGGGTTAGATGACGATAACCGTGCCGAACGTACGCCAGAGGAAAAAGGTTCCGTGGAGATGCTGTGGGAGATTTTTGGCGGTACGGTAAACGCCAAAGGGTATAAGGTGCTCGACCCGCATGTAGGGCTGATTTATGGCGACTCCATTACGCTGGAGCGGGCGAATGAAATCTTGCGTCGCCTCGAGGCTAAAGGCTTTGCCAGCTCAAACGTAGTGTTCGGGGTGGGATCGTTTACCTATCAGTACAACACGCGAGATACCTTTGGCTTTGCGATGAAAGCGACCTGGGGAGAAGTGAACGGTAAAGGCCGGACCATCTTTAAGGAGCCGAAAACCGACAATGGTCTGAAACGCTCTGCCCGCGGGCTGCTGCGCGTTGCACGTGATGAGCAGGGCGAGTTACGACTGCATGATGAACAACGTTGGCAACAGGAGCAGGAAGGCGAGCTGAAAACCCGCTTCCTCGACGGTAAGCTGTTTAATCGCGAGCACTTTGAAGACATCCGCCAGCGTCTGGCGGCGCAGCGTTGATTCAAAAAAAAGCCGGATGGCGGCTTCGCCTTATCCGGCCTACACAACTACTCGGCCAGCATCTGCTCAAGCTGTTCCTGCGCATCCAGCCAGGCCATTTCACACTCTTCCAGCCCCGATTTAGCGCTGGCTTGCTGTTGTAAACATGCGGTCAGTTCGGCCTTGCGGCTTTGGTCGTACAGCTCGCTGTCACCGAGTTTTTCTTCCGCTTGTGCCAGCTGTGCCTGCAGCTTCTCCATCTCTTTTTCGAGACGGGTAATCTCTTTACGCAGCGGCTGGGTCAGGGTGCGCAGTTCGGCTTCACGGCGCTTCTGGTCTTTACGCGCCTGGGCGCTGTTGACGCTCTCTTTTGCAGGTTCATCGCTCTGACTTTCCTGCTTTTGTACGTCGCTCAGCCACTGTTGATAATCTTCCAGATCACCGTCGAACGGTTCAACCTTCTTGTCGTGCACCAGATAGAGATCGTCGGTGGTGGAGCGAATCAGGTGACGGTCGTGCGACACCACCACCAGTGCGCCTTCAAAATCGATCAACGCTTCGGTCAGTGCCTGGCGCATGTCGAGATCGAGGTGGTTAGTCGGTTCATCGAGCAGCAGCAGGTTCGGACGCTGCCAGACGATCAGCGCCAGTACCAGTCGCGCTTTTTCACCACCCGAGAAGCGAGCGGTCTGTTCGGTGACTTTATCGCCCTGGAAGCCGAAGCCGCCGAGGTAATCACGCAGCTTCTGTTCTAACTCCTGTGGCGCCATGCGGGCCAGATGCTGAATGGGTGATTCATCCGCGCGTAAAAACTCCAGCTGATGCTGGGCGAAGTAACCGAGCTTAATGCCTTTCGCCAGACCGATTTCACCGCTAATCGGCGCCAGTTCTCCTGCCAGCAGTTTAATCAGTGTGGATTTACCCGCGCCGTTACGGCCTAACAGGCCGATGCGTGACCCTGGCACCAGGTTCAGCTTGATGGAGTCGAGAATAATGTTCTCGCCATAACCTGCGCTGACTTTCTCCATTTTCAGCAGTGGGTTAGGCAGGTTTTCGGGTATGCGGAAGCTGAAGTGGAACGGGTTATCAACATGGGCCGGGGCAATCAGCTCCATACGTTCCAGCATCTTGATACGGCTCTGCGCCTGCTTGGCTTTGGTGGCCTGCGCCCGGAAGCGGTCGATATAGCTTTGCAGATGCGCCACGCGCTCCTGCTGGCTTTCGTACATCGCCTGTTGCTGCGCGAGGCGAGTGGAACGCTGTACTTCAAACGCGCTGTAGTTCCCGGTGTACTCGAACAGGGTTTGCTGTTCGATATGAATAATCTTATCCACCACCGGATCGAGGAAGTCACGGTCGTGGGAGATCAGGATCAGCGTACCCTGATAGCTTTTCAGCCATCTTTCCAGCCAGATTACGGCGTCGAGATCGAGGTGGTTGGTCGGTTCATCAAGCAGCAGCAAGTCAGAACGGCAAATCAGCGCCTGAGCCAGGTTGAGACGCATACGCCAGCCACCGGAGAAATCGCTGACCGGGCGTTCAAGCTGTTCGTTAGAAAAACCGAGGCCGTGCAGCAGGCTGGCGGCACGCGAGCGCACGGTCCAGGCGTCGATGGCGTCCAGTTTGCCGTGCACGGTGGCAATCGCATGCCCGTCGTTACGTTCGTTGGCCTCGTTCAACTGTGCTTCCAGTTGACGATACTCGCGGTCGCCGTCAATGACGTATTCCAGCGCCGGCTGAGCAAGTGCGGGCGTTTCCTGATTTACCCAGGCGAGCTGCCAGTTACCTGGGTATGTAAACCCGCCAGCGTCGGCGCTGATTTCATTTTTCAGCAATGCCAGCAGGGTAGATTTACCGCAGCCATTCTTACCCACCAGGCCCACTTTCTGACCTGGATTAATGGTGGCCGTGGCATTTTCCAGCAGGACGCGCACGCCGCGACGAATTTGTAACGAGGAGAAAACAATCATAAGGCGCCGTATGTTCAGACTATGTTAATTTATCATTATGATAATGTAATGTGTGGGCGGTTTGCCGCACCGAGGCGCAATGGTAGCCCAAAACGCCGAAAATAGACAAAGACATAACCGGGAGGGGGATGATGTTCCAGCCAGCGAAAGTTTTGCTGCTGTATGCCCATCCGGAATCTCAGGACTCGGTCGCGAACCGGGTGCTGCTTAAACCGGCCATGCAGCTCAGTAATGTTACCGTGCACGATCTTTATGCGCACTATCCTGATTTTTTTATCGACATCCCGCATGAGCAGGCGCTTCTGCGTGACCATGATGTGATTGTTTTTCAGCATCCGCTGTATACCTATAGCTGTCCAGCGCTGCTCAAAGAGTGGTTTGACCGTGTGCTGAGCCGTGGGTTTGCCAGTGGGCTGGGAGGAAATCAGCTGGCGGGAAAGTACTGGCGGAGCGTCATCACCACCGGTGAACCCGAAAGCGCGTACCGTTATGACGCGCTGAACCGCTATCCAATGAGCGATGTGCTACGCCCCTTTGAGCTGACGGCCGGTATGTGTCGAATGCATTGGATGAGCCCCATCATCGTTTACTGGGCCAGACGGCAAACGAAGCAGGAACTGGACAGCCATGCCAAAGCGTATGGTGAATGGCTGGCAAATCCAATCCCTGTGGGAGGCCGCTGATGGAAGGTTCTGATTTATTGACTGCGGGAGTGCTGTTCCTCTTCGCGGCGGTAGCGGCGGTGCCGCTGGCGTCAAAACTGGGTATCGGCCCGGTGTTAGGGTATTTGCTGGCAGGGATGGTGATTGGGCCGTGGGGATTAGGATTCATCAGCGATGTGGATGAAATTCTCCATTTCTCCGAGCTGGGTGTGGTCTTTCTGATGTTCATTATTGGGCTGGAGCTTAACCCGGCCAAACTGTGGCAACTACGGCGCTCTATCTTTGGCGTCGGAGCCGCGCAGGTGATGCTCAGCGCGGTGATTTTGGCCGGGCTGCTGATGCTGACCCACTTCTCCTGGCAAGCAGCCGTGGTGGGGGGGATTGGTCTGGCGATGTCGTCCACTGCGATGGCGCTCCAGTTGATGCGGGAAAAGGGGATGAACCGCAGCGAATCCGGACAGCTGGGCTTTTCGGTACTGCTGTTTCAGGATCTGGCGGTGATCCCGGCATTGGCGCTGGTGCCGTTATTGGCTGGCTCTGCCGATGAGCATTTTGACTGGATCAAAGTGGGCATGAAGGTGCTGGCTTTTGCTGGCATGTTGATTGGTGGACGCTATTTGCTGCGCCCCGTTTTCCGCTTTATTGCGGATTCCGGCGTGCGGGAAGTGTTTACTGCCGCCACGCTGTTGTTGGTGCTCGGTTCTGCTTTATTCATGGACGCGCTGGGGCTGTCGATGGCGCTGGGGACGTTTATCGCCGGCGTGTTGCTGGCGGAAAGCGAATACCGACACGAGCTGGAAACGGCTATCGATCCCTTCAAGGGGCTGCTGTTGGGGCTGTTCTTTATTTCTGTGGGGATGTCGCTCAATCTTGGCGTGCTGTATACCCATATCCTGTGGGTGGCGGTAAGCGTTATTGTGCTGGTGGTGGTTAAAGCGCTGGTACTGTATGTGCTGGCGCGCCTGAATGGCATGAGAAGTTCGGAACGGATGCAGTTTGCCGGAGTATTAAGCCAGGGGGGCGAGTTCGCGTTCGTACTGTTTTCAATCGCGTCCTCGCAGCGACTGTTTCAGGGCGATCAAATGGCGCTGCTGCTGGTGGCTGTCACGCTATCGATGATGACCACGCCGCTATTGATGAAGCTGATTGATAAATGGCTCTCCCGCCAGATTAACGGCCCGGATGAAGAAGATGAAAAACCCTGGGTGGAAGACGACAAGCCGCAGGTGATTGTGGTGGGATTTGGCCGCTTTGGTCAGGTAATTGGGCGTTTGCTGATGGCGAACAAAATGCGTATTACTGTGCTGGAGCGGGATATCAGCGCGGTGAACCTGATGCGTAAATACGGTTATAAGGTGTATTACGGCGATGCCACGCAGGTGGAACTGTTACGTTCTGCCGGTGCAGAAGCGGCACAATCGATCGTCATTACCTGTAACGAACCCGAAGATACGATGAAGTTAGTGGAATTGTGCCAACAGCATTTTCCGCATTTGCATATTCTTGCGCGCGCGCGCGGACGAGTAGAGGCGCATGAGTTAATACAGGCTGGAGTGACACAGTTTTCCCGCGAAACCTTCTCCAGTGCGCTGGAATTGGGGCGAAAAACGCTGGTGTCATTGGGGATGCACCCGCATCAGGCGCAGCGTGCCCAGCTACATTTTCGTCGGCTGGACATGAGCATGTTGCGGGAGCTGATCCCTATCCACACAGATACGGTACAAATCTCTCGAGCCCGAGAAGCCAGGCGCGAACTGGAAGAGATTTTCCAGCGTGAAATGCAGCGAGAGCGACGTCAGCCGGACGGCTGGGATGAATTTGAGTAGAGGATAACCATGGCAATTCGTAAACGTTTTATTGCAGGTGCAAAATGCCCATCCTGCCAGGCGCAGGATTCACTGGCGATGTGGCGCGAAAATAATATCGATATTGTTGAGTGTGTTAAGTGTGGTCACCAGATGCGTGAAGCGGATAAAGAAGCCCGCGAGCACGTTCGCAAAGAAGAGCAAGTGATAGGGATTTTTCATCCGGACTAGCGATATGCCGCAGCTTTTTTTAAGCTAGAGGGTACACAGGTGCAGAATTCCGCTACAATCTGCGCCACTATTCTTTCCATGCTCAGGAGATATCATGAAAGTAGCAAAGGACCTGGTGGTCAGCCTGGCCTATCAGGTACGTACAGAAGACGGTGTGTTGGTTGATGAGTCTCCGGTGAGTGCACCGCTGGACTACCTGCATGGTCACGGTTCCCTGATTTCTGGCCTGGAAACAGCGCTGGACGGTCACGAAGTTGGCGATAAATTCGATGTTGCTGTTGGCGCAAACGACGCTTACGGTCAGTATGATGAAAACCTGGTGCAGCGCGTGCCGAAAGACGTCTTCATGGGCGTTGACGAACTGCAGGTTGGCATGCGTTTCCTGGCGGAAACCGACCAGGGTCCAGTACCGGTAGAAATTACCGAAGTGGAAGATGACCACGTCGTGGTTGACGGTAACCACATGCTGGCTGGCCAGAATCTGAAATTCAACGTAGAAGTTATCGCTATCCGTGAAGCAACCGAAGAAGAACTGGCTCACGGCCACGTTCACGGTGCAAACGGCCATGACCACGATCACGAACATGGTCACGATGGTTGCTGCGGCGGTCACGGCCACGACCACGACCACGACCACGATCATGGTCATGGTCATGAACACGGCGGCGAAGGCTGCTGCGGTGGCGGCGGTAAAGGCAAAGGTAACGGCGGCGGCTGCGGTTGCCACTAATCGGTATGATTGCCTGATGGCGCTACGCTTATCAGGCCTACCGTAGGACGGATAAGACGTTTACGTCGTCATCCGGCACAAAAAAAGCGGGGAAACCCCGCTTTTTTTACGTCTTAATAATGCGGTGGTGGCGTCTCTTCAGACTGCGACGCAATATGGGATGGCTGCGTTGCTTTAAGCTTCTCCGTCAATAGACGCAGATGATCGCGCAGTTTAGCCATTTCCAGTTCGTGAGCGGTGACCGTCACGTTGAGTTCTTCAATGGTGATTTCCTGAAATGCCAGGCGACTTTCCAGCTCAGCCAGGCGGGTTTCCATCGTTGTATCCTGCATGATTCACCTCTTCTGTTATTTCCGGCAGATCGCGGACTGCGGCGAATTTTACTCAACTTTGTCTGTTTGCACAGCACTCATTCCTTCGCAACGAAACTAATTTAAACAAAAAGAGTCTGAAAAGTGGTGATAATAGGGCGTGCCCGTATGTTGATTTGTTCTGCAACGCTTTATAGTACATTTTTGTGTTAGTTAACCCTGGGGTGAGATGCCCCGGCCCTGGAGAGATGGATGAAATCACTGTTTAAAGTAACGCTGCTGGCGACCACGATGGCCGTAGCTCTACATGCCCCGATCACCTTCGCCGCCGATGCTGCGAAACCAGCCGCTACTGCTGACAGCAAAGCCGTATTCAAAAATGACGACCAAAAATCTGCTTACGCGCTGGGCGCGTCTCTGGGTCGTTACATGGAAAATTCCCTGAAAGAACAGGAAAAACTGGGCATCAAACTGGATAAAGACCAGCTGATCGCTGGTGTTCAGGACGCGTTTGCTGATAAGAGCAAGCTGTCCGACCAGGAAATCGAGCAAACCCTGCAGGCGTTCGAAGCGCGCGTGAAGTCTTCCGCTCAGGCGAAAATGGAAAAAGACGCGGCTGATAACGAAGCCAAAGGTAAAGTGTACCGCGAGAAGTTTGCTAAAGAGAAAGGCGTTAAAACCTCTTCTACTGGCCTGGTCTACAAAGTAGAGAAAGCAGGTACTGGTGAAGCACCGAAAGACAGCGATACCGTTGTAGTGAACTACAAAGGCACACTGATCGATGGTAAAGAGTTTGATAACTCTTATACGCGTGGTGAGCCGCTCTCTTTCCGTCTTGACGGTGTTATCCCAGGCTGGACCGAAGGTCTGAAAAACATCAAGAAAGGCGGTAAAATCCAGCTGGTTATTCCACCGGATCTGGCATATGGCAAAACCGGCGTTCCGGGTATCCCGGCAAACTCCACGTTGGTGTTTGATGTTGAACTGCTGGACATCAAACCGGCCCCGAAAGCCGACGCTAAACCAGATGCTGCCCCGGCTGAAAAAGCTGCAGACAGCAGCAAAAAATAAGTTACCTAAAACCGCCGCCCACAGGGCGGCGGTTTTTTATTATCGACAGGATATAATTAATACTGGAAAGCGCCTCGTGCGCTGTATTACTTTAGATGCCCCTAATAGTGATGAGCCTGCCCTGACAACATAACGACAGGCTCCTGAAAAGGAGTGCTTTTTTTCATGTCCAGGTCGCTTTTAACCAACGAAACCAGTGAGCTAGATTTGCTGGATCAACGTCCTTTCGATCAAACCGACTTCGATATCCTTAAATCCTACGAAGCGGTAGTGGACGGGTTGGCGATGCTCATTGGTTCCCATTGTGAAATCGTATTGCACTCTTTGCAGGATTTGAAATGCTCAGCTATTCGCATTGCTAACGGTGAACATACGGGTCGTAAAATTGGCTCACCGATTACCGATCTGGCGTTGCGCATGCTGCATGATATGACGGGTGCGGATAGCAGCGTGTCGAAGTGTTACTTCACACGTGCGAAAAGCGGTGTCTTGATGAAGTCGGTGACGATTGCCATTCGCAACCGTGAGCATCGCGTAATTGGTCTGCTGTGTATCAATATGAACCTTGATGTTCCTTTCTCGCAGATAATGAATACCTTTATTCCACCGGAAACCCCAGAAGTGGGTTCTGCCGTGAACTTCGCCTCATCAGTGGAAGATCTGGTTACCCAGACGCTGGAGTTCACGATTGAAGAAGTGAATGCCGATCGTAACGTCTCCAACAATGCGAAGAATCGTCAGATTGTCCTGAACTTGTATGAGAAAGGTATCTTCGATATCAAAGATGCTATTAACCAGGTTGCTGACCGCCTGAACATCTCCAAGCACACGGTTTATCTTTATATTCGCCAGTTCAAGAGCGGTGATTTCCAGGGGCAAGACAAGTAATGCGCTTTGCTATCGTCGTGACTGGACCTGCTTATGGTACGCAGCAGGCGAGCAGCGCATTGCAATTTGCTCACGCATTGATTGAAGAAGGTCATGAGTTAAGCCGTGTCTTTTTCTATCGTGAAGGCGTGTATAACGCCAATCTGCTGACGTCGCCCGCCAGTGATGAATTTGATCTGGTTCGCGCCTGGCAACAGCTTAATCAACAGTATGGCGTAGAGCTAAATATCTGCGTGGCAGCGGCGCTACGCCGCGGCGTTGTTGATGAAACTGAAGCAGAGAGGTTGGCGTTGGCTGGGGCTAATTTACAAGCGGGTTTTAACCTTAGTGGGCTGGGTTCGCTCGCTGAGGCATCCCTGACGTGCGATCGCGTGGTGCAGTTCTAATGAATCGAATCGCTTTTGTATTTTCCACCGTGCCTCACGGGAGCGCATCGGGCCGTGAAGGTCTGGATGCACTACTGGCGACATCAGCACTAACAGAAGATCTCGGCGTCTTTTTTATCGGGGACGGCGTCTTCCAAATCCTGCCAGAGCAAAAACCTGATCTCATTCTGGCACGGGACTATATTGCGACCTTCAAATTGTTGGGGCTGTACGATATAGAACAATGTTGGCTGTGCGCTGCCTCATTGCGCGAACGTGGCCTTGATACGGACATGAAATTCGTTGTCGATGCGACGGTACTTGAACCTGAAGAACTGCGCCGTGAACTGGGCAACTATGACGTCATTATGAGGTTCTAAACGCGCATGCTGCATACTCTACATCGCTCAGCGTGGCTGACTGACTTCTCCTCCCTGCTGCGTCTTGTTGGCGCAGACGATGAGCTTTTATTGCTTCAGGACGGCGTGACTGCCGCCATAGAAGGCAGCCGTTTCCTTGAAACGCTGCAAAATGCCTCCATTAAGGTTTATGTACTGGAAGAAGACATTAAGGCTCGCGGGTTGGGTGGTCAAATTTCAGACAGTGTCGTCAGGGTTAGCTATATTGACTTCGTCAGACTTACGGTGAAGCATCCCAACCAGATTGCCTGGTAATTGCGGGATCGTTGTATATTTCTTGACACCTTTTCGACACCGACCTAAAATTCTGCGTCCTCATATTGTATGAGGTCGTTTTATTACGTGTTTACGAAGCAAAAGCTAAAACCAGGAGCTATTTAATGGCAACAGTTAACCAGCTGGTACGCAAACCACGCGCACGCAAAGTTGCAAAGAGCAACGTGCCTGCGCTGGAAGCCTGCCCGCAGAAACGTGGTGTATGTACCCGTGTATATACCACCACTCCTAAAAAACCAAACTCCGCACTGCGTAAAGTATGCCGTGTGCGTTTGACTAACGGTTTTGAAGTGACTTCCTACATCGGTGGTGAAGGTCACAACCTGCAGGAACACTCCGTGATCCTGATCCGTGGCGGTCGTGTAAAAGACCTTCCGGGTGTTCGTTACCACACCGTTCGTGGTGCGCTTGACTGCTCCGGCGTTAAAGACCGTAAGCAATCACGTTCCAAGTATGGCGTGAAACGTCCTAAGGCTTAATGGTTCTCCGTTAAGTAAGGCCAAACGTTTTATATTAATGTCAAACTAAACTCTTAGAGTTTTGGACAATCCTGAATTAACAACGGAGTATTCCCATGCCACGTCGTCGCGTCATTGGTCAGCGTAAAATTCTGCCGGATCCTAAGTTCGGATCAGAGCTGCTGGCTAAATTTGTAAACATCCTGATGGTAGATGGTAAAAAATCTACTGCAGAAACCATCGTATACAGCGCCCTGGAGACCCTGGCTCAGCGCTCTGGTAAAGATGGCCTGGAAGCCTTTGAAGTAGCCCTCGAAAACGTGCGCCCGACTGTCGAAGTTAAGTCTCGCCGCGTTGGTGGTTCTACTTATCAGGTACCAGTTGAAGTCCGTCCGGTTCGTCGTAATGCTCTGGCAATGCGTTGGATCGTTGAAGCTGCTCGTAAACGCGGTGATAAATCCATGGCTCTGCGCCTGGCGAACGAACTTTCTGATGCTGCAGAAAACAAAGGTACTGCAGTTAAGAAACGTGAAGACGTTCACCGTATGGCAGAAGCCAACAAGGCGTTCGCACACTACCGTTGGTAATCCCTTCGGAGTC
>OJJJ01000041.1_pt1 | contig 99769 bp, 89 predicted proteins | sample 1596311 | NCBI WGS metagenome assembly OJJJ01 (sample SAMEA4350140, study PRJEB24818) | metagenome | biome: human; feature: gut; material: faeces | place: Denmark | collected 2013-09
ACAAACGTATCGATCGCCTCGTCGGGAAAGCGTTCCTCGTTCAACAAAACCAAATACCGATGATGCCGATGGATCAAGGTGACGACTTGCGCCACTTGCTCCTGCAATTTCTCAACCAGCTTTTGGGCATCTGCCTCCTCGGAAAGACGCAATAGCTTGATGGCTTGTACGTCTTTGATCCCCGTTTGATCCCCGCCAAACAATTTCTCCATCAACTGACTCTTCTGATTTTTCTGCTGATCGGTCTTGGCTTTTTGATCGATTTTCGTCAAAATACCGATCAGCTCTTCTTCGTCAACTGGTTTCAGCAAATAGGTCACAGCGCCCAGTTGCAACGCTTGCTTGGCATAGTCAAAATCTGAGTAGCCGGATAAAATAATGGCAAAAAACAAAAGCCCTTCCTCCGATGCTGCTTGCACCATCTCAAGACCATTTTTTCCCGGCATACGGATATCAGCGATCACAACATCTGGCTTCAATTCGCGGATCATTGCCAAGCCAGCTTCGCCGTTTTCCGCCGACCCGACGATTTGATACCCCAGACGTTCCCAATCGATGATCAGAGGTAGCCCATTTCGGATCGATGCTTCATCGTCAACGATCAACACTTTACGCATTTTCCAACCTCCATTTTCAGCTACTCCTTCGTTACATCATGTTTCACTTGTCAAACTTGCCCCGTTGGTGCGAATCACCTCTTGATACCAATAAAAACTATCTTTCGGGATGCGCGCCAACTGACGTTCGCTTTGATTGTCGCGATCGACATAAACAAACCCATAGCGTTTTTTGTATCCATTCAACCAACTCAGTAGATCTGTAAAGGACCAAGCACAATAGCCGATCAGCTCAACCCCATCCGTGATGGCCTTTTGCAGTTCCACCAGATGTTCCTGCAAATAGGTGATGCGGTAGGGGTCATGGATCTGTTTGTCTTCTGTCAATTGATCGATAGCGCCTAACCCATTTTCAGTAATAAAAATCGGCAAGTCATAATTGGCTTGGATGCGTCGCAAGGCTACGCGGAAACCAACGGGATCGATCTCCCAGCCCCAATCCGTTTTTTTCAAGTGAGGATTTTCTGCTGTCGCAAACATGGTTTCTTCGGGTGAGAACTCACCAGCTGCCGCTTGCATCAAATACGGATCGACTTTAGAAAATTCTTTCTTTTCAGCTGACTGCTTTTGCAAATTGTTTTGCTGGGCCGTCCCACCGTGATAGTAATTGATTCCTAAGAAATCAGGTTTTGCCTGTTTTAATAGTGCTTGATCTTCTGGAGTGACTTCAGGAGCCAAGCCAACTTTGGCTAATTGCTTGTAGACAAATTTCGGGTATTCGCCTTTGCAATAGACATCTAAAAACCACGCGTTGTTGAAGGCTTCGCCATTTTCTGCAGCCAGCACATCTTCTGGGTCACAGCTAAACGGATACATCGGACCATAGCCAAAACTTGGACCAATCTTGCCCTGAGGAACCAGCTCATGGAACAAATTGATCGCCTTAGCATTGGCAAGGTTGATGATATGATTGGCCGCATACATCCGTTTTAAGTCCTTCAAGCCCGGCGGATGTGCCGCCCAACGGTACCCAAGAGAAGTGAAGACATTTTGTTCATTCATGGTGACCCAATAGGTGACTTTCTTTCCTAGGCGTTCAAAAAGGATCCGGCAATACCGTTCAAATGCTTCTGCTGTTTCTCGGCCTTCCCATCCTAAGTATTTGTCTTGCAAAGCCTGGGGAAGGTCCCAATGATACAGCGTCAAAATCGGCTCTACTCCTTGCCGAAGCAATTCGTCCACCAGCTTTTCGTAAAACGCCACACCCGCTTCGTTGACCGCGCCTTCGCCATCAGGTAAGATTCGTGACCATGCCACACTGAAACGATAGGCTTTCAAGCCCATTTGTTTCATCAGAGCAACATCTTCTTTGTACCGATGGTAATGATCGATCGCTACTTTGCCGTTGGTTTCCTCAAAGGTATTGCCGGGAATTTGAGCATAGGTGTCCCAAATCGATGGACCTTTGCCGTCTTCTGCCCACGCACCTTCAATTTGATAGGCCGCCGAAGCCGCCCCCCATAAGAAGTTTTCTGGGAAAGGATCTAAGTTTGTGTGAAACATCAAGTTGCCTCCTTCAATTCCTAAACCGAGTTAAATCGGTTACATTTTATCGTATCATAATTTGGTTGATTCGTAACAATTGCCAAAAGATATTTTTTAGGTGAAAAAACTGCCGCTCCTCAGAACGACAGTCGTTTCTTATTAAAACAGGTAATCATTCAAACGAGATTTCACATATTCAATGTGGCTGGATTCTAATTCGATTTGATCATGAGCCAATGCGTAATCTGTCAGTGTTTCTAAGTTTTCCTCATCAGCAACGATCTTCGCTCCGATGCCTTCTTGGAAAGAGGCGTACCGTTTTTCCTTCAACTCGTCTAAGAAGCGATCTTCTTTTAGTTTCGCTGCTGCTTTCAACGCTCGGGCATACGTATCCATACCAGCGATGTGGGCTAACAACAGATCTTCCATTTCAAATGACGAACGACGGACTTTAGAATCGAAATTGATTCCTCCCGGCGCAATGCCGCCGTTTTCTAAGACTTCGTATAAAGCAAGTGTCGAGTCAAAGACGTTGGTTGGGAATTCATCCGTATCCCACCCTAACAGCATATCTCCTTGGTTGGCATCCAGTGAGCCTAATGCGTTATAGCTACGGGCAACGGCGATTTCATGTTCAAAGGTATGGCCAGCTAATGTTGCATGATTGGCTTCTAGGTTTAATTTGAAATCTCCTTCTAAGCCGTAGTGCTGAATGAAGGCCATCGTTGTCGCTGCATCAAAATCATATTGATGTTTTGATGGTTCTTTTGGTTTCGGCTCTAATAAGAACTGCGGTTTATGACCGATTTTTTCGCCATAAGCGATCGCCATTTTGAATAGACGGGCGATGTTGTCTTGTTCAAATTTCATGTCTGTATTCAACAAGGTTTCATAGCCTTCACGGCCACCCCAGAAGACATAGTTTTCGCCGCCTAATTTTTTCGAGATGTCTAAGCCTTTTTTGACTTGGGCTGCCGCATACGCATAAACTTCCGCATTATTGGTGGAAGCAGCGCCGTTATTGAAACGAGGATGTGAGAACATATTTGCTGTATTCCATAATAGTTTGATTCCCGTTTGTTCCATTTTTTCTTTGATCAAATCGGTGATTTCGTCTAAGTTTTGGAAAAATTCTTCTAACGTTTCTCCTGCAGGTGCCACGTCAACATCATGGAAACAGAAGAACTCTGCCCCTAATTTTTCGCAAATCTCGAAGAAGGCTTCTACTCGATTTTTCGCCGTTTCCATTTCGGTGTCACCGATCCACGTCCGTTTGTTGACAGGTGCGCCGAAAGGATCAGAGCCGTCTTGCGTCATCGTATGCCAATAGGCGATTGCAAAACGTAGATGATCTTTCATTTTCTTGCCTAAAACAACTTCTTCGGCATCGTAGTGGCGAAATGCAAACATATTGTCTGTTTTAGGACCTTCGTAGCGGATTTTTTCGATCTCTGGGAAATAAGTCATTGTTGTTGCCTCCATTTTATGTTTTTTAGTGTAATAAACTAACTTACTTGTTTCCAATCATTTAGAACCAAAAACGATTCCTCGCTTTGATCATGTAGATTGCCTGCTGCCATTACGCTACTCGATTTGCGCCAATGCATGGCAGATAGGTGCGGTTTGTTGGTAGACGGTGCGGTAGATCGCATAAATTTCTTGGTATTTGGCGACATTTTCAGGAATCGGTGCAATGGCCTTGCCGTATTTGACAAAGGCGTTAACACAGGCAGCTGCATCTGGATAAATGCCGCTGCCGATTGCTGCCAGCATTGCTGCTCCCATACCTGGACCTTGCTCAGTAGACAAAGTCAGCATTTCTGCATTAAAAATATCGGCTTGCATTTGCAGCCATTCGGCATTTTTCGCACCGCCCCCCACAGAAACGATCTGGGTGAATTTCCGCTGTGCCCGTTCTTCCATGATCATTTGGGAATCTTTCAAAGAGAAGGTGATCCCTTCTAAGACGGCACGACTGAAATGCTTTTCGCGATGCCGTGTGTCGATGCCGATAAAACTACCCCTGATTTGGCTGTCGGTATGCGGGGTGCGTTCGCCCACGATATAAGGCGTAAACAGCAGGCCTTCTGCCCCTGGGTTTACCTCACTGATCGCTGAAAGCAATTCCTGAAACGATTGGTTGGGGGCAAACGTATCACGATACCAGCTTAAGGAATTTCCAGCGGCTAACGTGACCCCCATTGAATACAACTTGTCTTTGATCGCATGACGGAAAAGGTGTAGATCTCCTTGATAATCAACCTCTTGCGCTTCTTCAAAGGATAAGAACACACCGCTAGTGCCAATCGACACCATGCCGACACCTTCGGCGATGATCCCTGAACCTAATGCAGCACAGGCATTGTCTGCGCCACCTGCATAGATCGTCACCTCTTGTTCAAACCCAAAGGCTTCTTGCAGCTCTTTTTGCATTTGCCCTACAGGCGCTGCTGATTCAAAAAGCGGCGGCAGTAAATCCGATGAGATTGCGAATTTTTCTAGAATGGCTTCAGACCAGCACTTCTTTTCGATATCCAGCAGTAACGTACCCGCTGCATCGGAATAATCCATCGAATAGTTCCCAGTCAGCCAAAAAGCCAAGTAGTCTTTTGGCAGCATCATGTGACGAACTTGTTGCCAATGTTCAGGCTCGTGTTCTTGGACCCATAAAATTTTTGGTAAGGTGAACCCTTCCAAAGCAACATTCTTGGTGATTGCTTTTATTTCCTCTCCAAAGGATGCCATGATCGCTTGGCATTGTTTGGTGGTTCGAACGTCATTCCATAATATTGCCGGACGAATGACTCGGTTTTCTTCATCCAATAAAACAAGACTATGCATTTGCCCAGAAAAGCTGATGCCGATCAATTCCTTCTGCAGCGTTGGAAGCTGCTGGATCAAGGTTTTGATCACCTTATCTGCCGCCTCTTGCCAATGCACCGGCTCTTGCTCACTGAACCCCGGTCTAGGGGATGACAATGGATAGTCAGCACTTGCTGTTCCTTGGAGTTCCCCGGTTTGATCAAAAACTAGGCCCTTTAACGCACTTGTTCCTAGATCCAACCCTAAAAAATAAGCCATCTCTTCTCTCCTTCCTCTGTTTGAAGCAGTTAACCATTGACTCTCAAACGGTTAATTAGCATTCAAAACTAACTAATTGGATAGTAAACGATTCTCGCATTCCTGTCAAGCGCTTTCAACGAATCTTTCATGGTTTTTCCTTCTCAAACTGCTGCTCCTACATTCTGCGTCTTTTCTTTATTCTTCAGCTTGCACAATATTAATTTGCACGGTAAACTAACACTAATCACATCTACGAAGAGGAGAACACATGATTATCAATAAAATGGGCATACGCGAACAAAATGAAGCGGCTGTATTGAAGACGATCATTGACAATGAAAATGTGTCAAGAGCGGAAGTGTCAAATTTGACCCATCTCAATAAAGCATCTGTTTCTCAAATAACCAAAAAACTGATCGACACGGACTTCGTGCGCGAAGTCGGCATTGGGGATTCCACTTCGATCGGTGGTCGCAAACCGATTCAATTGCAATTCAATCACCGCAGCAGCTTAGCTGTTACCTTTGACATCGGCTATAACTATGTTCGTGGAATGCTTTCTTATATCAATGGCGAGATGATCGCCTCCGCCGATCATTCCCATGAATTGATCACCAAAGAAAATGTACTGGCGACGATCGATTCTATGATGAAAGAATTTTGGCCGCAAATGCCGCAAACCACTCATGGATTAGTAGGAATCTGTTTGGCGATCCACGGCATCGTTCACAATCAGAAGATCACCTTTGCCCCCTACTACGACTTGGAACACTTTGATTTGATCGCCCCTTTGAGCCAAAAATACAATACGGCGGTCTATATAGAAAACGAAGCCAATCTGACGGCTTTAGGCGAGTACTGTTTTTCTTCTGATTCCACGAATTTACTGAGCGTCAGCGTCCATAGTGGGATCGGTGTCGGAATCATCGTTGCTGGGCAGCTACAAACCGGTACTCACGGCATGGCGGGGGAAGTTGGCCATTCTACGCTCTTTCCTCACGGCAACTTGTGCCCTTGCGGCAATCGAGGCTGCTTAGAGCAATATGCGTCGAACAAAGTCTTGTTTGACACCTACAGTCACTATACAAAAACTGCGTTCGTTAATTCGGATACCTTTGCACAAGCCTATCATGCCGGAGAAAAATCAGCAGTCGAATTGGCGCAACAAAATGTTGAGTTTCTTAGTATTGGGCTAAACAATGTCATCACTTTTTCTGATCCCGAAGAAGTCTATATCAACAGCTCGGTCTATCGCAAAATTCCTGATTTATTACTGGCGCTGCAACAAAAATTGACCAGCCAGTTCACCAAAAACACGAATATCAAAAACAGCCGATTAGGCGATCAAGCCCCGCTGTTTGGCGGCAACGTTTTAGTGGCGAAACATTTCTTGAATATCAACGATTTGCGCTTTGCGGCACTTGATCTCTCCCATGTGATCCATTAAATGAATGCTGGACTGAAGACTCAGTCCAGCGTTTTCTTTTGGTAAAAAGGTCTCGCTATCCTTTGATTCCGCCAGCCGTTACACCGCCCACGATGTATTTCGATAGAAATAGGTAAATTAGCAATAAAGGAATAATACTTAATGAGATCCCTAGATACATACTGCCAAATTCAGTACGGTAAACATCCGTTTTCAGCAATTGGACCAGCATCGGCAACGTATACTTTTCCGTATCGTTGATCAAGATCAAGGGCATCAAGAAATTATTCCACGAGGTCACGAACGAGAAAATCGCCATGGTGGCTAAGCCCGGTTTCATCAAAGGCAACATGATGCGATGGAAAATTTTGATTTCGCCGGCTCCGTCCAAACGAGCAGAATCTGCCAAATCAGGATGATAGATCGTTTCTAAGTACTGCTTTAAGAAAAAAACGGTAGCAGGTGATGCGATCGCTGGTAAAATCAATGGCAGAAAATTATTTAAGAGCCCTAAGCGATTCATAAATTGATAAAAACCGATCATGCTGATTTGCTGAGGAATCATGATCAGCCCAAGAATGACAGCAAACAGGACTTTCTTGCCACGAAACTCATAGGCGATCACGCCATATGCTGTCAATGCCGAAAAATATACATTGAGAACGGTAGCGCCAGCCGCAATCAAGAAACTATTTTTAAACCCATTGAAAACATTGAAGCCTCTGCCCATTAAGACGGACCAGTTGTATTGGAGATTACCGCCTGGCCACAAGGACAGCCCTTGCTGGATCTGTTCTGCTGAACGGGTCGCATTGACTAAGACGACCCAAAAGGGCAGAATACTTAAGATGGTCAGCAACACCAAAAAGACATAGATCAACAATCGTTTTGCTCGATAGCTATTTTCCATTTATTTTCGCCCCACTTTGCTGTTTTCTTTGAAAAATTGAAACAATAACGTGCTTAATACGATCGAAAGTACCAATAATAGCACCGACGCGGTTGCGGCAACGTTGAAATTCCGACTCCCGGTAAAGGCTTGGTTGTAGATAAACATCGTGATCGTTAAGACACTATTGTTGGGATTGCCGTTTGTCAGCAAAAAAGGAATGTCGAACATTTGCAAGCCGCCAATCAAAGACGTCACCAATGTATAAAGCAAGATTGGTTTTAACAAAGGCAGCGTGATCTTGCGGAAAATTTGACCATCATTGGCTCCATCGACCATTGCTGATTCAAAAAGAGCATCATCAATGCTCAAAATGCCCGAAACCAAAACGATCGTTGTCTGACCATACCACATCCAAAATTGGATAAAGGAAACGATCAGCCGAGTGCCCGTTTCACTACGGAAAAAGTCATAGGGCTGGTCCAAAACACCGAAATGCTGCAAGACTAGGTTGATCGGACCTAACGGAAAACTGAACAAAACAAAAAATAAGATTGCTACTGAAGCGGCAGTAATGATGTTGGGTAAGTAAAAAGCGACTTTGAAGAAGCCTTTCCCCCGCAAGCGCAGCTTGATATTGGTAAACCATGCCGCCAGCAACAGAGCCAAGCCAATTTGAGGGACAAAGTTTACGCCCCACAAAATAAAGGTATTGCTGATCGATTTTAAAAATAACGGGTTGCGAAAAATCGCAAAATAGTTATCCAGTCCGACAAGATTGGCAGCTGGATTCCACCCTTTTAGATCCGTAAAGCTTAGGTAAATCGTATAGAGAATTGGATAAAGCTGAAAAACCAAGAATGCTAGAAAACATGGTGCGATAAATAATAGCCCATAGCGATGATACTGTTCAAATCTTCTCTTATTCTGCATCGTAATCCCCCTGATATTTATTTCTTCTACTGCCAACTTCTGCCTGTAAAGACAAGCCCTTTAAGCAGCGCATAGTACCTAGAAAAGGTTGAAACCGACCCCGTCTTCGGTGCCGGTTTCAACAACACCTAATCTACTTGAACATCTGGATAAGCATTGACGACCGCATCTTTAAAGTTTTGGATCGCCGTTTCCTGATCCACCTCGCCTTTTGAATATGGTGTCAAACAACTATCCGTAAAGAGGGTTTCAATCGTCTGGTCATACTCGGTCAGAATTTTCGCGTTGATGTCTTGAACCATATCGGCAAATTCTGCATAGTGGTTTTGACCGCCTAAAAATTCCTCTTCATATTCGCCTTTAATTTCTTCAACGACTCGCTCATTTGATACAAAATCACCGGTATCTTCGGCCCATTGTTTTAAAAATGCTTGATCTGTGGTCAAGTAAGCCACCAATTGCGCCGCTTCTTCTTGCATCTCAGAATTTGCCGTAGCACCGATCCATGTGCCGCCCCAGAACCACGACGACGGTCCTTGGATCATGCGCCAGTCCCCTTCTGTTGAGCTGGAGTTATCGGCAGCTGTCGCATTTGGTTTTAACCAATAGTGCAGCCCCCATGTCGGCAAACTATAACCGAATACATTGTCGCTATTCATTCCAGCAAACCAAGCTTCTGATTGTCCTTCTGTATCTTGTGTCAGGCCTTCTTCTACAAATTTTCGTGATACATCCAACAAGTCATACAAACTGTCGTCGATCACTAATTTGCCGTCTTCAACCCAGCCATGTTCGCGTTGTCCATAAAAAGGCTTCGCCAAATCTTGGACACTAGAGATCATATAGGTGGTTCCACCACTTTTTTCTTTGACTGCTTTGGCTTGCTCATAGAACTTGTCGTAGTCTGACAATGCCGCTTGCGCAGCCGCTGGATCATCGATTCCTAGCAGCTCTTCTGCCATCGATGCCCGGTAATAAAACCCGCCAGGAGCAGCTTGCCAAGCCAAGGCATGAAGAACCCCGTCTTTTGAAGTCCCTACGTCTTTGACATATTGATACGTATCTGCCGCGGCTTCATCAAGCCCCAGTGAACCAAGGTCTGCCATCATGCCTGATTCCACATATTTTTTGACAAAGGCAGATTCTAAAGCAATCACATCTGGTGCATCTTTGGAACCGAGAATCGGATCGAGCTTGGTCTCGAATTGGTCAGAAGGAATCTCTACGATCCGAATGTCATAGGCCAAGTCGTCATGCGCCGGCAAATAGTAATCATTGATCATCGTTGATAATTCTGAAGTAAAGGTCCAAACCACGAGTTCATCCTTGCCACTACTTCCCGTTGCGCTATTATCCGAGCCGCTGTTTCCTGAACCATTCCCGCAGCCACTAAGCATAAAAGCCACTAAGCCCGCCACTGACGCTGTTTGTAAGACCCGTTTCCAATTTTTCATCTTTCTTCCTCCTCGATTTTTTGATAATCAAATGAATCAAAATCAGCCGCCAAACGATTGCCGGTCGTATCGATCGCAAACATCCCTACAAAAGCCCCTGTAAAGAATCCACCGTAATGTTCTGCTACATAGTCGTCAGACAATTGCAAGCTGTCAAATAGCTGATCGATGACCTGCCACTCTTTTTGATCAAACGAGTACGCGTATTGATAGTGGGCATAATGAACGATCGTTTTGAAGTAGACTGTTTGTACATCGGCTGGTATCACAACTTCTGGTGCTTTTTGACTCTTCAGTTGGCCCTTCTCGCTTGCCAATACAGTGATGATTCTTCCTTTCGTCTCATCATGAGTGATGTAGATCGCCGACCAGTTTTGTGTATTGTAGTAATTCGTCATGCCTGCCAACTGTAGAAACGAGGTCGGTGAAAATTCGACGGCAGTCGTTGCTTCGAAACGAAAATCGCTCCATCTTCTTGCCACCAGTGCTTGATGGAACAAGGAATTGAACGACTCTCGCCCATACAAGCGCAAGTACCCTGGTCGTGCGGTCAAACTACCGATTTCCTCAGAAAAAGGAATCCGCAAGGTTTGAAACACTGGTGCCAACGACGCCTCTTCAAAATCATCAAAGCCTGATTCTGTTTCCCACGGATGTTCGGGCAGCTGTGGCTGTGGGACTTCCTCTTTTGGAAAGTTTCCGCCTGTGATATACGGCCAATCATTTTCCCAATAAACAGACTGGATCGCTGTTTCTCGTCCGAGCGGGCAATAACCGCGATTTTCTAAGAGGGGCGTTTCTGGATACTTCAGCGCTCGCCCTGTTAAGTGAACAAAATACCATTCATCGGTCTGCGTTTTCACAAATGAACCATGGCCAGCTTTTTGTAGCAGGATCTCTGGCTGTCCCCAGGAACTGATCAGAGGGTTTTGAGGATGAACTTCATAAGGCCCTTCGATGTGCGTCCCACGAGCGATGGTACTTGCATGTTCAAACTTGGTGCCGCCTTCTGCCGTCAATAAATAATAATAGCCGTTCACTTTATACATAACCGGTGCTTCCGTCAATTTGCGCTCTGTTCCTTTGAAGATGATTTTGGGCTGCCCCACCAATTTCTTGGCTTGCCAATCAAACTCTTGGAGAGCGATCCCATAAAAGGAATGGTTTGTCGGACGATAATCCCAAACCATGTTCAGAAAATATTTTTTGCCGTCGTCGTCATGAAATAACGAGGGATCGAAACCAGAAGAATTCATATAGATTGGTTCTGACCAATCCCCATCAATGGTTTCACAGGTGATCAAATAATTGTTCACATCTTTCCAACTATTAGATTGTGTTTTGACATCTGAATAAATCAACCAAAAACGACCATCACTGTAACTTAAGTTTGGCGCCCAAACACCCCCAGAATCTGGGTTTCCCAGCATATTCAACTGACTGACACGATTGACTGGTGTACTGATCAAGCGCCAGTTCTTCAAATCCTTCGAATGGAAGATGCGCACACCTGGAAACCATTCAAAGGTCGACGTAGCAATGTAATAATCTTCTCCTGCACGACAAATACTCGGGTCTGGATGAAAGCCTGTTAGTATCGGATTGGTAATCAAAAAAATTTCCTCCTCTTTCCCTTTTTGGCATTTTGTGATTCAACTGAGTGTCAGTAGGAATGAGCTTCATCCAGTTAGTAAGTTTTCTTTACTAATATACCTAACAAAAAAAAGAAACTTGCTGCTGCAGCTCATTTTAAAAATATTCACTAATCATTGTTCTATTTACTTTCTTCAGCTGAACTGTCATAATTATAGAATGAAATCGCTATCATTCACAGGACGATTTCCACACATCGATAGACAAAAAATGGAGGATAGATCGCGTGACCATTTTAGAAGAATACCATTTCGGCGAATACCTAGGCGTTTCCAGTTACCATCCCTACTCGCTTAATTACATGGAACATTTTCATCGTTCCTTTGAATTGCTTTTTTGTAGTGACGGCGAAGCGGTTGTCAAAATCGAAGAAAGTCCCTATGTCCTTACGACAGGCCAAGTGTTATTAGTCATGCCTTATCAGACTCATGCCATTGAAACCCCTAAGGAATCACAATTGCATATTCTTGTGTTTTAACCTGAGTATATTCCAGATTTTTACGCCAAAACGAAAGATTTCGCTTTGTCAGATCCGGTGATCACCATTGATTCATCTGTTGCCAAGCAACTCTACTATCCTTTATTTGAAACGGATTCCCTCTATTTACGAAAATCGGCACTGTATCAAGTCCTTTACCTTTTTGAACACCAAACGACTTTATTACCAGCCAAAAATCAAGAGGATATCCTGATCCAGCTACTTGTTTACATCGAATCCCACTTCAAAGAAGAACTGACGCTCGAAAAACTAAGCAGCAGTATCGGTTATAGCAGCGTCTACGTTTCCAGAATGATCACCGATAAATTGAAAAGCACCTTTCCTCGGCTTTTGAATCAAGCAAGAATACGCCATGCCTCTTTTTTGCTGACCCATAGTCTCTTGCCGATTACGGAAGTAGCAGAACAAGCAGGCTTTCAAAATGTGCGAACCTTCAATCGAAATTTCAAAGCATTGACCTCACTGACGCCAAAAGAATACCGTTTAAAACACAATGCTCATTTTTCGTTGCTGAAGGAATAGCGTAAAAAAAGCAGCTTCACTTAGCTGTAAAGTGAGCTGCTACAATCTTACTCGTTTTTCTAGTCAGCCTTTTGCCTCATTCCTAGAAACTAGTGAAAAACGCTCTAACTCCCCCTTCTTCATAGAGAAATGAGCAGGAAAAAACCAATTGCCAAAATGAACCTTTGTTGTTTTACTGATTCCACAAAACTATGCCTGTTTTAAAACACCGTACTTTCTTGCTTCATACCCTTTTGCTTTGTTGGTACTTCTTGGAATATCGATCAATCCCAAGAAAAATGATTCACGACGAGCCAGTCTTTGACTTTCGTCAGATCAGAAAAAGTTTTCACCTGTGCAGCTACTTCTTGCTCAAGTTTTGGCTGTTTAAGCAAAGGATACTTCCCATTTTTCTTGACTGGCAAAGCACTCAAATCATCCGCAATCAGAAAAGCTGGGATCTCGGCTTGTTTTGCGGCTTTTATGCCAGCTAGAGAATCTTCTAATACCAAGGCTTCTTCAGGCTTTACGCCTAATTGTTGGCAAGCTGTTAGAAAGATTTCTGGATCAGGTTTGCCCTTTCGCACTTGATCCCCAGAAACCACCGTGTCAAACCAATCTGGCATCTGTTCCATTTCAAAATACGCCTTGATTTTTTCTTTCGACGAAGAGGACGCCACGGCTATCAAGCAATCTTGTTTTTTTAATGCTTCCAACAGTTCAAGAAGGCCGGGCTTTTTGAACACCCGTTTTTCTTCAGCTAAAATCACTTCTTTCTGACGATTCATCGCTGCTCGCCACCGATCCGTTGGTACCGTACTGCCATAAAGTTCCTGCATCCCTCTACGAATATCGGCTTCCGTTTTGCCAGTCAGGTAATAATAAACATCTTGGCAAACTTCAAAATCATACTCCTCCGCGGCGCTTAAATAGGCGCGGTAAGCTAGACGACCTGTTTCAAACATCAAACCGTCCGTATCAAAAATCACCAGTTTTATCTTCTCCATCCTATGGCCTCCTTTGCTTTTCTGCGAATAAAAAAGCAATGGTACCAAAATCCTTTGGCACCCATTGCTTCATCTTGTTTATTTACAGCTGACTGCTCAACTTAGCAATGATTTTACATGCGCCAAATGGCTGTCAGCCTTTTCCCGACCTTCTTTTACTAATGATTCTGAAAGAATGAAGGAGCCGCCAACTGCTAGCACCTGCGGATTAGATAAATAGTCTTGCATATTTTCGAGGTTGATTCCGCCAGTTGGGACAAATCGAATATCATAAAATGGACCGCTGAGGGCTTTGATCGCCGGCAAGCCCCCGTAGATATCCGCGGGGAAAAATTTCACAACTGATAAGCCATAAGCCGCTGCTCGTTGAATGTCATTTGGGGTAGCTGTTCCTGGAAATACTGGAATGTTTTCGGCAAGACAAAATTCCACCACATCAGGTACAAGAGCAGGGGAAACAATAAAGCGCGCCCCTTTCTCAACTGCTGCTTTCGCTTGTTCTAAGGTGCGCACCGTGCCTGCGCCTACGATCAATTTACCTGATTGAGAGAGTTTTTCAATCGCTGCTAAAGCAAGGTCACTGCGGAAGGTCACTTCAATAAAGGGTAGTTCATGTTCGATCAACAGTGATTCTACTACTGGCAAATAGGTAAGATCCGTTGCAGTGTAAAGAGGCAATACCCTTGTTTTTGCCAATTGTTCATAGAGTGTCATACACTCTTTCCTCCCTTCGTTTCCTTCGATTGCATTTGCTCTTTCAAGACGGCTTCATGAAGCCCTTGAAGATAACTGATCCCAATCGCGCGATCATACAGACCATAGCCTGGCATCGCCACTTCCCCCCAGATCGTCCGCCCGTGATCTGGACGGATGACGCCATCAAAACCGACCTCAACCAAGGCTTTCATGATGGCATACATATCTAATGATCCTTCGGTGGACAGATGGGCGGACTCTTTAAATTTACGTTCCCCCATAAACAACACATTGCGGAAATGAACAAAGTTGATGCGTCCTTTTAAGGCATGAACGATCTCCACCATGTCGTTTTCTGGATCGGCACCTAACGAACCGGTGCACAACGTTACCCCATTATAAGGCGAATCCACGATGGCCATGATTTTTTTCAAGTCCTCTAAATTTTTGGTGATTCGTGGCAAGCCAAAAATTTCCCAAGGTGGATCGTCGGGATGGATCGCCATTTTCACATCTACTTCTTCACACACAGGAATGATCCGCTTTAAGAAATAGCTTAAGTTATCAAAGAGGATCTCTTGAGTGACCCCTTCATAAGTTGCCATCAAACGCTGGAACTTTTTCAGTCGTTCTTCTTCCCAGCCTGGCAATTGAAAGCCTTTTGATTGGCTATGGATCAGCGTATACATCTCACTAGGTTCCATATCATCCACAACGGCTTGATCATAGAGCAAGGAGAAGCTGCCATCCTCGTTTTGATAAAATAGATTTGTTTTGGCCCAGCCGAAGATTGGTTTGAAGCTATAGCAGATCATATGTACATCACAAGCTGCTAAATTCCGAATCGTTTGAATATATTGATCGATGTAGTGATCCCGTTCCTCTGTTCCAGCTTTGATCGCATCGTGGATCGCCACACTCTCAATCCCTAATAGCGAAAGATGCTCTTTTTCAATTGATGCTTTTAGTGCGTTGATTTCGGAAATCTCCCAGACATCTCCGGGCATTTTATTCAGAAGTGTTCCTACAATGCCGTGCATTCCTGGAATTTGTCGAATATTCGTTAACGGGATCGTATCCCCTTCCCCGTACCATCGAAACCCCCATTGCATTTGCTATCATCCTTTCGTTTTTAAAAATCATCGTCCTCATCAGTTTCTTCGCTACTATCGCCTGCTGAAGAATTGTGCCAAAGCGCTACACTATTTTCTCCTTGCTGGATCACTGCTGCCACCGCCTGTTCAATCGGTGTTGCCAAAAATTGGTGATTGATCGCTTCTAATACCATCGGCAGATTTACTCCGCCGATCACATACGTCTTTTCCTGAAGAGGTTCTTCTAATTGATTGATCGTTACAACCGACTGATTGTAGGGACTCGCACTCAATAGATCAGCAAACACCACTACACCGTCCCCTTGATCTGTTTCGTGGATTGCTTCACGGATTTTGTTTCCCAGAAGTTGAATATCCTCTCCGTGGTTCAAATTAACGACCGCAATATTTTCGACACTGCCCATGATCACCTCTGCAGCATCTTTAAAACCAGTACTCAGCTGTCCGTGAGTTGCCAATACGATTCCTAACAAATGTTGTTCCTCCTTTTTTCGCTTCCTAACCAAATAACGCAAGGACTTTTTGCATATTCCTACTATTCAGCTCTTTTTGCTTTAATTGTTTTCTAGGCAACACATACGTCTGATCCTGCTGCTTTTCTGCACAAAACAGATAGTTGATGCTGCCCATCACTTCACTACTGTGTTCGATCGCCAGCTGCTGCAGTTGCCCTTCATTGAATTGCTTGCCGATAGCTCGAATCGGAGCATCGGCGCCGATAGAATCTAAATAATAAATCTTCGCATTCGGCCCTACTGAATCACGTAACACTTCCAACCCGCGTTCTCCAAAACTTCCTTCATCAAGAAACGCAAAAGCAGTCGCTGTTTGATTGTTTTGACTGATCAGTGACAGCAGCGCTAAGATAGAGGACGTATTGCGGGTCAGATTTTGCTCAAATCCTGCCCCGCGGCTTACGCGATTTAATAGCAGAAAATAAATACCGACTCCTAAAGCAAAAAGCGCTGTTTGCCATGACAACAAGGGAAATCTCCCTGAGGCAAAGTGGATATAAAGCCAGGTACCCAACAACCCAAAAAGAATCATCACTGCTGAAGCAGTCAGAATAAATTGATTTGTTTTGCGCCCTTGCTCCTGCCGATCAAAAAAATGGTAATCGCCGAAATGCTGTGGCGGTGTATCATAATATGTGCAGATGATCCGTTTTGCTTTGGTCAGATCGCCAACATACAAATTGCGTGAGGCGTTTTTTTTCGTGTGATCATACTCGATCACCTGAAGATCTTTGCGAAACGGAATGATATCTGCGATGAGTGCCTTCAAAAATCTTTGTTTGCTTTTATCCGTGGAACGCGATCGGTAGACATACCGATAACGAAAAAGCCAATCACGAAATGTTTCTGTTTGATTCATGGCGGATTCTCCTATTCACAAATTACTGACAAGGAAGGAGGAACTCTATTTTTTATAAGATCCTCCGCCTTCCTCTTCAACAGATGACGAACGCGCTCAATGATTACAAATTGAACTGCTTCAACACATCTTTAAGCGTTGATTTCGGTGCAGAAGGTGTTGCTTGAAAATAGATTGATTCCACACCGTACGCTTCGTTCATTTCTTTGAGTTTTTGCGCATCAGCTTGATTTAAATAAACAGATTTCGTTACCAAGAGATCTTTCTCGGGATCTTTTTGGGCGATACCGCCTATGTTCAATTCTTTCATTGGCACGCCGTGTTCGACTAAGTCGTACATCACACTGACGGTTTTAGCGATCAAAATACAGTTGTAATCTTTGAAGTTGTATTCATCCCAGTAAAATTTGGCTTTTTCTGGTGTAACGACGATCGTTTTTTGCCCTGTGCGGCTACCGGCATTTTTGTATAATTCCCGCATGAACTTATCCTTAGCTACTACCTCATCCACTACAAAAATCGAGTTGACTCCGCTTTTTTGTGACAAGGTCATCATGACCTGACCATGGATCAATCGTTCATCTACTCGTGCTAAATTTACTACACCCATTTTTTCCACTTCCTTTTCTTATAAAATACCGACACCGGCTAAAATAATCAGAATCAAGGTCAGCCATAGTAATGCTTGCGTGACTTTTAATCCTTTCTTTGTATAGAACCAGTAGACGCCCATTACAACTGCTAACGGCAAAATCCCTGGTACAATCTGATCAAGGATATCTTGGATAATAAATTCTCGTCCAGAAATATCAAACTGTAGCGAAGAACTGACTTTGACATAGTTTCCAGCCAGAACCCCCATCATAAACAAACCGAGAACCGACAGTGTTTCAATTGCGGTTTGGACGCCTGTACTCTGCATCAAACCAGTTGCATTGCGCCCCATCGAAAATGCTTGACGGGCGAAAAACATTCCTAGAGAAACTTGATACAGTGCAAAGCAAATGAATGGGAACAACGCACCTAGTGGACTTCCTTGCTGTGCCCAAGGAACAGCAATCGCAATAAAGATATATTGAACGGTTCCTGAGTCTATGGCATCCCCGATTCCTGCTAAAGCACCCATCAAACCAGCTTTCGTGTTGTACATTAGATCATCTTGCATCAAAATCTTTTTTTTCTCATGCTCTTCCTCGGCCCGCTGTTGTTCCATTGATGACATCAGCCCAGTGATGACTCCGCCACCCCAACTCAGCTGGGTATTGAAAAACAGCAGTTGGCGTTTGTAGGCAGCTTTCAGTGCCTCATCGTCTTTGTAAAGTTTGCGCAAAATCGGCATCATGGCGTATAAAAGCGAGGGTGATAAATACCGTTCAAATGAATGCGGGATCTCATTAGCGAAATGCCATCTTAGGTATGCTTTTGTGACATCTTTCTTCGTGATTTCTTCTGGTGCGCCTTGCGCTTTTTGAATTGTTTCGGTCATTACTGCTCCTCCTTATCGATTAGAACCCGTCATCATAGTCATCGTCATCATCAAAGGATGGTGATGCTGTATTCGTTTCTGGGGCTGGGACCAATTTTCCTTTTTGTGACTGAACAAAAATCAATGCGATCAAAATGCCAAAAATCGCATAGGTGACCATGGTAATTTCCAGCGAACTGAAAACTACACTCATGAAATAGGCCAAGAAGAAAAAGACCATATAATCTTTTCGACCGATCACATAGACGGTAGTTGCAATCCCGATCGCTGCCAATCCTCCGCCGACTACTTCTAAAATATGAATAACGACTGTCCCCTCAAGAGCATTGATGACATCAGCAATCAGTGGAGCGCCTAAATAAAGTGCAATAAATACCAGCGGAACAAATAAAATAAATGAAGCCAGCGTTGGGTATAAAATAATTGAACGCGTCATTGCCTTGGCATTAAGATCTTCTACTGCTTTATCCGTATACTTTCCTAAGAAGGTATTGATAAAGAAACGGAACTGATACAAATAACTCCCTAGCAACCCAACAGGAACGGCAACAGCAATCGCTGCTTCTGGTTGCAGATTTCCTAGCAAAGCTACCGGTACGGCAATCGCCGCAGCAATTGAAGGTTCCGCTGGCATGGATCCGCCAGGAGAAAATACCCCCATGTAAATCATTTGTAAAGCGGCAGTAACGATCATGGCTTGAGCCACATTTCCCATCACCAGTCCGACAACTAATCCCGTCATCAATGGTGAAAAACGTAAAGTCAGTGTGGCGCCTCCGCCGAGCCAACGAGACATGACTGCTGCAACCCATATCGCAATCAGTAAACTTTGTGTAACACTTAATGTATCCATTTTTCCTCCTCCTAAACTTCTTTCAAATAGTTTTCTAAATCAAGAACAGCTTCTTTCAAGCGTTCTTTGGTGATTAAGACTGGAATCAAGTGTACTTTTTCTTTCGAATCTATGAACTGCACCAACTGATCGATGACTTGTGCATCTTCAGGAAAAATACCCATTTGATGTAAACTCATTGGTAAGTGCAATTCTTGATAAAAGGGGATCAACTGATCGATGACCGTCCATTTTTCTTCAAGGGCTAATTGATAAAACATCCCATAGGCAACCTTTTCCCCGTGAAGAAAACGATGACTCTCAGGCAGATATTTACTGATGGCATCATGCATCGCATGCGCCGCTGCATTGCGGGCATATTTATCGCCTAGCCCGCCTACCATTCCAGCAACTGCAATAACGATCTCCGACAAATGACAAAAGGCGTCTGTCACTTCCTGCTGCTTCATATCTTCAATCGCTTGTTTCGATTGTGTCAAAATAGCTGTTTCGCATAATTTTGCTGTATAGCCTGCCATTTGCAAGAAGGGCTCATTTTCCAAATGTGGTTGGGCTAAGATTGCTTCCGATTCAATCCATTTTGCCAACGTATCTGCTAAACCGGCGATAAAGTAGGAGACTGGTGCATCGATCACTAACGTCGGATCGGTAATCAAAAAAGCAGCCTGTCTTAAATAGTGTTCCGACTTTCCTTCAGATTCTCCTGACTCTTTATACATGACAGACAAGGGTGTCCATGGTGCACAATTGCTGGCCAATGTTGGGATCAGTCCAAAGGGTCGATTGACTACATGTGCTGCATATCCCACTAAGTCGGCTAACTTTCCGCCACCAACCCCCAGAATAAAATCGATCGCCAGTTCTTCAACAAGATCATCAATCAGTCCAGCGCCATAATAACTACATTCTCCTGTGTAGCGATGATAAAAAATTTCCAAATGCGCATCTTCTAAAAAGGGTAATTTTGGTTTCGCTTTTTCCCAAGAAACCGTTCCATGTACGAGCAGCAGGCGTTTTACTTTGTACTCTTTTAATACTTCCGGCACATAGTCGATCGCGCCTTCATGGTAACGATAAACTTGCGGTCCAACCTTTACTTTTAAATCCGTTAGCACGAGTTTCACTCTCCTTTATACAGCCAAAAACCGACTTTCCGCTTGAACAGCACGGTCTGGCAGCAGCCCCTTAACGATTCGTTCAATATCCGTTACACATTTGTTTCCCATCTCTTCTAAGCATTCCATAGTATAAGCCGATGTATGCGGTGTCATAACTACATTTTCAAAAGCTAAATACGGATGATCTTTATGACCAGGCTCTTCCTCTAAGACATCGGTGGCAAGACCAGCGATTTTCCCGCTTTTTAATCCGCTTACAATTGCCTCTTCATTCAAAAGTGCGCCACGGGCACTATTGGAGAGATATACTTGATCTTTCATTTTTGAAATTTCTTCAAAGGAAATCATATGATAATTTTCCTCCGTCAAGTTAGCACATAGACAAATAATATCTGATTTTGCTAGCAGCTCGTCTAGCTCGACTTTTTTTCCGCCATAGCTTTGAATATGCAAAGCGGACTTATATGGATCGTATGCCAAAACCTCGCAGCGGAAACCATTTCTCAATATTTCTACTACACAACTTCCAGTATTGCCGACACCGATCACCCCTACCGTCTTGTTAAATAATGCGCGTCCGACAAAGTTCGCTCGTTTTTCCCATTGATCTTCGCGGACCTTTGTATTCGATTCAACTGTACAGCGCAGAAGCGCCAATAGATTGGTCACATTATTTTCTGCTACTGCATCTCGCTCGACCAAAGCTGGAATGATCGAAACAATCGTTTGGTGGTCCTTCGCTGCTTCTAAATCAATATTGTTATAGCCGATCCCGTGGCGTGTGATCAGTAGCAATTCATCTTTATACTCAAAAAACTCTTTGGTAAAAAATGGGGTAACACTTGCTATAATGATTTTGTATCCCTTAAGCTTTTCTGCTAATTCTTTCCCATTGATTTCGCTATCGAACGTGAAATGACTGACAGTTCCGATTGCTTTCAACCGCTCGATATGTTGCGGAAAGATTTTTCCGAAGCTGCTGGAATTCACTATAGCGATCTTAAACTGTTCCATATTCTTCCTCCTTACTCTTTTGCAACAATCTCGTGACCACCAAAACCATTCCTTAGCGCAGAGACGACTTTTGCTGAGAAACTGTCTTCTTCTTGGGACAAATTTCTCATAAACAAACTCATAGCGATCGTCGGTACAGCAACATTCATCTCCAAAGCCGTTTCCACTGTCCACCTAGCTTCACCAGAAGCTGCAACAACCCCGCGATATTCCTCCAACTTAGGGCTCTCATTAAATTGGGCCGCTGCGATTTCCATCAGCCAGCTGCGAATAACCGATCCATGATTCCATACCTCTGCGACGGAAGCCAAATCAAAGTCATAGGCACTTTGTTCAATCAATTGAAAGCCTTCACCGATGGCTTGCATCATTCCGTATTCGATACCGTTATGGACCATCTTTAGAAAATGACCGCTTCCTGATTCCCCTGCATAAAGGTAGCCTCCTAAAACAGCCACATCTGCAAACAAAGATTCCACCTCTGAAAAAGCGATTTCATTCCCGCCAATCATCAAACATGCATCTTTTCTAGCTCCGGAAACCCCACCAGAAGTCCCACAATCAAAGTAATGCACCTCTTTTTCTTTAAACCAGGCTGCTCGGCGAATCGAATCTTTGTAATTAGAATTTCCGCCTTCAATCACGATATCTTTCGCTGATACAAGGGGCCATAGTTTTTCAAGAACCCCCTCAGTCACCGTTCCCGCAGGAAGCATCAACCATAAAATCCGTCGGCCGCTAAAAGAATTCGTCAAATCAGCTAGCGTTTGATAGAGTGTAATTCCAGCTTCTTGAGCTGTTTTCTGCGCATGTATCGAAAGATCCAGCCCTTTTACTTGATAACCTTGATCTTTTAAATTGAGGGCCAAGTTCAATCCCATTTTTCCAAGTCCGATAATTCCTATCTCCATGACAGCGCCTCCATTTCATACTTTCATTATACAAAAAAATATTTTTTTGTAAACATAAAAAATAAAAATAATTTTTATTTGCTTTTTTTCTTTAAAAGAGGTAACGTAACAATACAAAGATAATAATGTTCATATAAAGGAGGTAACCGTCTTTGACTGTTTCGATTCGCCTGCAAATAAAAACGCTTTATAAAGACTTAAGTCTCAAAGAACAAGCGATTGCCGACTACATTTTGGAAAATCCTAGTAAAGTCAGCCACAGTTCAATCAGTGATTTATCCAATGAATTAGGCATCGCTGATTCGACCTTTTTTCAATTCACAAAAAAACTCGGTTACAACGGATTTAAAGACTTCAAAATGGCAATGCTAATGCAGGAAAATGATTTTTCTGCCATTTCGATCCATGAAAATATCCAGAAGTCTGATAATGAATTGACTATGGCTCAAAAAGTATTTGATTCCAATATGACCACATTGACTGATACTAAAAATCTTTTGAAAGAAGAAGATTTAAAGCTTGCTGCTGCAATGATCAATCAATCTAAACGACTTTTTTTCTTCGGCGTTGGTGGTTCAGAGATCGTGGCAACCGATGCCTATCACAAATTTTTGCGCTCGCCGATCACTGTTTTTCACAGCAGTGATTATCACATCCAACTGATGGAGGCTTCATTGTTGACGCCAGATGATTGCGGCATTTTTATCTCTCATACTGGAAAATCAAGAGAAACCATTGAACTAGCTCAAGTTGCCAAAAACAATGGGGCCAAAATTATCGTCATTACTAGCCATGCTGCTTCCCCTTTAGCCAAACTCGGCGACGTGGTTTTCATCTCTATTTCCGAAGAAACTGAGTTTCGCTCAGAGGCATTGGCATCCAGAATCGCTCAACTGAGCATCATGGATTCCCTCTATGTCATCTTAATGTTTATTAATCGAGACAAAGCGCAACAATCGATTGCCAAAATTCGGCGCTCCATTTCAAAAATCAAAGAACCCTGAGTAGGGAAGAAAAAACTTAGATTTTTCTGCGTTTCGCTAATTCTTTTGTGAATCACAGTTGATATGCAAAAAAACTTGTGCGTTTTTTCTGTACTCTTCTTTGGTTTCTTATCAACTTTTTCAGTTCTGAATCTCAAATGCGCTGAGTCTGCCAAAAATCTTGTCCCTTACTCTCGCAAAAAAACCACATCACAAAGCTATCCGCTCTGTAATGTGGTTTTTTAAGACTATCTTTTTTTTAGGTAAATCAATAACGACTAGACACAATCTCTGCTCCAAAGGGCATCAACGCTAAGCGCGCCATTTTCAATGATTGCGCCGCAAATGGAATGCCGATGATCGTGATGGCTAGAATGACTGCGCTAGCTAAATGGCCTAAAGCCAGTGGTATACCAGAAAAAATCAACCATAAAATATTTAGAATCACGGACGCGCCACCGCCACGGTAAACGATGTCTTTCCCAAATGGTGCGAGTGACAACGTCGCAAACTTAAAACATTGCAGACCAATGGGAATGCCGATGATGGTGATACACCATAAACACCCAGCCAAAAACCATGAGATCGCACCGATCAAGCCGCCAAAGACAAACCAAATCACGTTGCCTAAAAAATTCATCTGATTACCCTCCTTCTTTTTTTAATAAAGACTGCTCCTGTTTTAGCAAAGAAAGCAGAGGACATCGAAAGCACTCAGACGTGCGCTATCGTCTGGTGCTCCTTCCCCTGCGCGCTTCTCTTTTTTCTTAATACAAGCAAAATGTGTTATTTTGTAAAATGCTTATTGCCCAGAATCAACGGTTGATTCGCTGCTATTGTTGGACTCATTTGAGTCATTGCCGAAGACACCGGTGATCGAAGACCAGATGCCACTAAAGAAGCTCTTGATATTTTCCCAAAGGCCCTTAGAGGTTTCTTCGATTTGCTTGCGGGCTTCTGACAGATCCAATTCTTTGATGAAGTCATCGAAGATATTGTTGTCTCGCATGTCGCTCATCAAAGAGGTCAATTCAGAAATTTGATTTTCCGTAACGATTCCTTCAAGGCCGTTGTCTTTCAAGGCTTTTTCTACTGTCTCTTGAATATCTGCTTGGGTTAATTCCGTACCATCTGCAGTTTGAGCAGCCAAATCGGTTTTCGCTTGTTCTTGCGCTGCATTCAAAGCTTCATCGGAATAGCCTTCTTTGTCTTTATTCTCTTCGGTGATCGTAGACAGCACATCCATTTCATCTTGGGCTACAGCTACTCGATTCTGATTGATGACACCGCCTGATTCTTCAACGATTTTGTATACCCCAGCTAAAGCTCCGGAACCGTCGATCGGTACGGCAGAAGCGACCGTTAGCTTCGCATCAGTGATCCCTGCCGTCAGCGCTGCATTTTGGTACTGGGCTGCAGTGATGCGGGTAATGTTATCTGGTGTCGCGATATCGACAGTGATTCCTGCCCCGCTTTCTAGCGTCTGCATTCTGACCGAGCTATAGACCGCCCAATCTGCGGTAAAGCCACCATCGGGAATGTATTTCATCAAGTCAGTACCGTTTGTCGTATAAATCGGTGTTTCGCCTTGAATGCCCAGGCGTTCAAGTGTGTAGTCTTCTTGTGCTTTCGTCAAGGCATTTCCGATCGCCACGGCATTGACTTGCAAACGATCTGAACTGCTGTCAGAAGTACTTGTTTGACTATCGGTAGTGGCTGTCGTTGCGGTAGAATTGCTCGTTGCAGTGGAACTGCTGGTCGTTGAATTGGTTTCGTCAGCAAAAACTTGTGGTGCTGCTAATAAAACTTGGCTAGATACCAAGAGAGTCGCTAAAATCATCGCTGGTTTTCGAGTCTGTTTTTTCATCACTATATCCTCCAAGTGTTGATCTCTTTTTCAGGGATTTTTCCCTCTTACTGCTGTTATTGTACTATAGGTTTTCTTGCAAAGCCTACGTCTAGGGTCTGAAATGAAGAAAAACTTAGAACTCTGGTGCTATTTAAAAAAGGCGCAATTTGGTATTATCCTTGGTACAGCAATACTTTAGACGCTTTTCTTTTCATCAACTGTTTTTTTAGCAAAACCATCAGTATAGGATTTCAAACGGCTGCCCACTTTCCTCAAACCAAGAAAGGCTCCCGTTAAAGCTATCGTATAAAAGAACAACGGAAACCCTGCGAGTGAAAAAAAGACCTTCCCGGTTTCTAGAAACAGCGGGTGACTCAGAAAGATCAATCGACTAGCCTCAGCTGCTTGTTTTGCTTGCCAAGTCCGCTTTGGGGGTTGCTGCTTGATCAGCCAAGCAAGGAAAAAAAGAGTCGTCGGCACAAAAAACAGCATGAAATTCTTATCGTCCCCCTGATTGAGATACACCAGTCGACCTTCAATGCCTAATAAGCAGAGAGAGACCGCGAGTTTTCTACCAAGATGCTTCGTAAAAAAAGGGTGTTTTTGGTGTTCTCTTAAACAAACCCCACACAGTAAAAATAAAAACCCATAAAAGAGTCCGTTTCTCGTTGTAAAAAATAGTGTCCGATAGCTTTGATAGCATACCAATAAAGGTCCACTTAAATAACTGCTGTACGTTTCAAGACAGCCAATCACATACAAACTGATCGCCAGTAAAAACTGCCGCCGATAGCCAAGAAAGCGAGTTTTTCGTACTAACCACATGCCAAAGAGCAACGCTGGAAAATACCAAAGATGGTACCAGACCCCTACTGTAAAAAAGCCAGTAGCCAAACCGATGACCCGTAATGAATCAGCAAGATTTTGCTGCCCTAAGTAAAACCAGCCTAAGGGAAGATACACGATCGACCAACGCAAATAAAGCTTGAGTTGTCGTTTGCACCATTGCTGCCATGAACAGGTACTCTTTTGAAAAAAATAGCCATTCAGCAGCAGAAAAAAAGGAACCGCCAAACGACATAAGAGACTCTTTAACAAAAAATGAAGCCCGTTGTTTTCTGCCAGTCGGCCACAATGAACGAGAATCACCAATAAGGAAGCGATGAATTGGATGTAGCCAATTGGAACCATAGGTTGTTTTGTCTTCATTCGATCGTTTCTCCTTTCTCCGTCAAATTTGATCAAACATACTTCACTCTACTGGTCCTTTCTTTTTGTGACCAGCACGGAAAGCTTCCAAGATAGAAAGGCAGCGCAACAAGTAGAAACATTGATAAATAAAGGATGTTACCCTTTGTTGCATCGCTAATTTCATAGATCCTCGTTCGCATAGAAAAGAGTTTGCTATAATATAAGAAGAATGATGGAGGCAAAACAGACACATGGATATTGGGAAAATTATCAAAGAAGAACGCACCAAACGAAATCTCACACAAGAACAATTGGCGCAGGAATTTTTTGTCACTCGGCAACTGATTTCAAAATGGGAAAACGGCAAGAGCTATCCTGATCTAGACCAAGTAGTCAAGCTGAGCAGCTATTTTGAATTGACCTTGGACTATTTATTAAAAGAAGATCAGCAGATGGTCCAAGAACTTAATCTGACCACCCACCGCAAACGAATTGGCCTCGTATTGATCGCCATTTTGACTATTCTCAGTATTAGCTTAAGTACGATTTTGTTGGCAGCATTTTGGATCGATCCAGTCTTTTTTACAAAAGAAGACCTAACGATCACTTCTATAAAAAAGTATCGCTTGCCTGCCACTGAGATAACGAATGAGGCAACCGGACAAGTGATTCAACTGCCTGAAGATACGGAATACTTGATCACTTATACGATCGATCGGCCGCTGGTAAAAACGGTTCGTCTGTCGGGTTATAAAGAATACAGCAGCGAAAATGCCAGCCAATTAACGGCTTTGGGTCATCGCGGTTTTCATTTTGGCGCGCAAACAAGCAAAATCGTCATTCGCAGCAATCGCGAAGACAATTTAGCTGCACCAGAATTAAATGCAGGCAAGGATCTTTATCTTCGTAATATGAATAAAGCGCGCGTCTATCAAAAATCTGCAGCTGGTGTCGCATTTTCTATCGAAGATGAAGGCGACCTCCTCTTTACTGCAGAAGAACTGGCGCAATTGCCCTTTGAACAAGGACAGCTGCCAGAGTAAACAAAAACCACCGAATCGTTTTGATTTGGTGGTTTTTTGCTGACTTTCTTATCCTAGCAAGATCATTGCGATCGCCGCCAAGGCGTTGTTGAGAAAATGCATGGCGATGGCTGTTTCTAGACGCTTAGTTTTAACATAAATCAACGCCATGATCAATCCCATAGCACCATAAATCAAAAACTCGACCAGATTGGTGACGGAATGGATGATACTAAAAACCGCTACACTTGAAATGATCCCGACTATTGGGTATTTCTCGAATAAAAGGCCAATAAACCCACCACGAAAAACGATCTCTTCCATAATTGGCGCAGCAACAGCGATCAATAAAAAGATCAAAAGCGGATTTTCGCCTGTAAACAGTTCCCCTAACAATGCATCATTGGCGGTCGCCTCTTGATCGGATATATGCTGCAGATAGAGCGTTCCGCCAACTGCAACGACTCGACCTAAAACAAACCCTCCGACGATCCATAGCCAATTTTTCTTCGTTGACCAGCCAAAGTCAAAGGTGGCAAGTCCTAACTTTTTAGCCAAAAACATCAGTAGACCAATGTTTGCCAAAAGCAACGCAATCAACCCATAGCTGATCATCGCAGGAATCGTCGGTTCTCCTGCTTCCAAATAATAGATTTTTACCACGCTAAATGCGGTCATCCCTACTTGACTAAGTAAGAATAAGCCAATCAAAATAAAGACATTCTTTACTGCTTTCATGCTCTCCTCCATTGTTTGCTCATTGCATTTTTCAGGATTGGGTTACGACAAATCATGACACAGCCCATCATTTGGTTCCCCATGTTTCCAGAAAATGCTTAGCCACTATCGGCTGCTTATAATGATACTTAGTTTCCTCATTATTTACAACTAATAAAAAATAAAAATAGTTATTTTGCTCATTTTATCGAATAAACCGCGCTTTTTCATTCCCATTCTTTTCAAAAAAAATATAAGTAATGTTTGAAAAAAGCGCTCTCTTATGCTACACTGTTCCTACTTTTGTTTGGCTGACGAACCGCTGCCCCAACCATGTTCGTTTGGACCAACTCGTTGCGAGTATTCGATTTCGAATGCTCTTTTTGTCGCGTTTGTCAAAAGAAAGTGAGTGAATCCAAATGATCCAAGTAGAACACCTCAGCAAGACCTTCCAAGTATCCAAGCGAAAAAGCGGCTTTCGCCAAGCAGCCAAAGCCTTTCTTTCTCGTGAAACCACCACCGTCCATGCGTTGCAAGACATCAGCTTTACCATCAATGAGGGCGAAATGGTTGGCTACATCGGGCCTAATGGTGCTGGAAAAAGTACCACCATCAAAATCATGTGTGGGATTTTGACCCCTGATCAAGGCGTTTGTCACATCAATGGTCGTACGCCTTGGCAAGAACGTATCCAACATGTCAAAGACATCGGCGTCGTCTTCGGGCAACGCAGTCAACTCTGGTGGGATGTCCCCGTCAATGACAGCTTTGATTTGATTCGTGATATCTACAAAGTCGACGCTGCTAGTTATCAACGCAACCTAGAAGAATTAGTCACCTTACTAGATTTAGGTGAGATCTTAAAAACCCCTGCTCGTTCCTTAAGTCTCGGTCAGCGTATGCGCTGTGAGATCGCAGCCTCCTTACTCCATGACCCCAAAATCTTATTTCTTGATGAACCCACCATCGGTTTAGATGCTGTGTCAAAAATCGCCGTGCGTCAGTTCATCAAAAAAAGAAACCAAGAAAAAGGTACCACAGTCATCCTGACGACCCACGATATGCAAGATATCGAGGCGCTGACACAACGAATTCTGTTGATCGGCAAAGGGCAAATTTTGCTAGATGGTCGCCTCGATGAACTAAAGCACCGTTTTTCTGATGTCAAAACGCTGGAGGTCGACTATCAAGGGAATGAGCCCCATCTGCCAGAAAATGTCCAACTTCTTCAAAAAGACGTCGGTCGCCTTGTTCTGAAGCTTGATCCCAAAGAAGTGTCGGTCGCTCAGCTGCTCAGTCTGCTCAGCAGTCAAGTCGAGATCACCGATTTGGCCGTTGCCAGTATCACCGCCGAAGAAATGGTCGCCAAGCTGTATCAGGAGTATCAGATATGAGGAAGTATCAGGCATTTTTCCGCATCCGCTTTATCAATACCTTGCAATACCGCTCGGCGGCAATTGCCGGGATGGCTACGCAACTAGCTTGGGGCTTGATGGAAATTCTGGCATTCCACGCCTTTTACCAAGCAGATCCTAGTGCCTTTCCCATGACCTTTCAACAAACCGTCTCCTATGTTTGGCTCCAGCAAGCCTTCTTGTCTTTATTTATGTTGTGGTTCTTTGAGGCAGAAATTTTCAATACCATCACCACAGGGTCGATCGCCTATGAACTTGTGCGGCCGATGGATCTATACAATCGCTGGTTTTGCCAATCGGCTGCCAATCGCTTAGCAAAAGCCGTCTTGCGTTGCGGACCGATTTTTGTGATTGCCTTTTTACTGCCAGCACCTTATCGTTTAATTCTGCCAGCAAACATCGTTGCCCTGTTCTTGTTTCTTTTGTCTATGGCGCTGAGTTTAGGTGTAGTGATCGCTATGTCGCAGCTGGTCTACATCTCGACTTTTTATACATTATCCTCCATCGGGGTGCGGATCGTCATCAGCTCCATCGGTGAATTTTTAGCTGGTGGGGTCATTCCTCTGCCTTTCTTTCCGCAGCCTTTTCGCCAATTCGTGGAACTACTGCCTTTTGCTTCCATGCAAAACGTCCCGCTGCGAATTTACAACGGGGATCTGACTGGCTTTGCGCTGGTTTCCGCATTGCTCTTACAAGCGTTTTGGCTCGTACTTTTGATCGTAATCGGAAAAATTTGGCTGCAGCAGGCACTCAAGCGTGTCGTTGTGCAAGGAGGTTAAGGAATATGGTTTATTGGCATTATTTTTGTATTCATCTCAAAAGTCAGATGCAATATAAAGTTTCCTTTGTGTTAACTGCTTTGGGACAATTTCTAGGTTCCTTTACTGCTTTTTTAGGCATTTGGTTTATGTTTACCAGTTTTCATCAAGTGCATGGCTTTACCTTTGAAGAAGTCCTGCTTTCCTTTGCGACGGTTTTGTTTGCCTTTTCGATTGCGGAATGCTTCTTTCGCGGGTTCGATCTTTTTCCACAAATGATCAGTAATGGCGAGTTCGATCGGGCACTCGTGCGCCCCCGCTCCTTGATCTTTCAAGTCTTAGCTTCCAAAATGGAATTCTCGCGTCTCGGTCGTTTTATTCAAGCCTTGCTGTTGTTTGCTTATGCGATTCCTAATAGTGGAATTGCTTGGCATTTTGGAAATGTCCTGACTCTTTTTCTGATGATCGTCTGTGGCGCCCTCTTTTTCGCCCTATTGTTCTTAGTGTATGCCGCCATTTCCTTCTTTACGATCCAAGGACTTGAATTTATGAATATTTTTACCGATGGTGCCCGCGAGTTCGGCCGCTACCCCTTCAGTATCTACGGAAAACACGTCTTGCGTTTATTGACCTACGTCGTGCCGATGGCTTGGTTTCAGTATTATCCGTTTCTGTATGTCATTGGTCGCGTAACTAATCCTTGGTGGATCTTATCACCCTTGGTTTGTCTACTCTTTGCCTTTCCCGCCTTCTTCTTTTGGCGAGTAGGTTTGAAGAACTATATTTCTACGGGTTCGTAAATAAAAAGGAGCGCCTCTCTTTGAAACTAAGAGAATGCGCTCCTTTTTTATTCGGTTATTTCAAGTGAAAAACAGCCTCTCCTTGCTGAATATCGCCGTCAGTTCGCAGGCACTTCCCGCCTTGTTCCTCCATGAAGACAACGATCACCATGGTCTCTTTGCCCATTTCCTCAACTGCTGCTACATCCATTTCTGCCAGCAGCTCACCTGTCGTGACTGACTGGTTTTCTTGGACCGCGATCGTGAAGGGCTCCCCTGCTAACGCCACTGTTTCAATTCCCATGTGGATCAAAAGGGAACGGCCATCCACCAACTCAACGGTTAAGGCATGCTGTGTTGGAAAAATCGTTCGAACCGTCCCGGCTGCTGGTGCATAGATTTTTCCGTGATGGTGAGAAACGGCAAATCCATTTCCCATCATTTTAGACGAAAATACCTCATCTGGTACTTCTTCGATCGGTAGCAGTCGGCCTGTTGCCGGTGCGCAAATTTCTATTTTTCTTTTAAAAAGCATCCGTAATTCCTCCTTAGATTGCCGACAGTGTTCTCTGACAGCTAGAATAGATAAGAAAAGCTACGAAGGGCAATAAACCAAAGATAAAGATGGCAGTATCGAGGGACAGCACCTGCGAAAGAAAGCCGCCAGCTAACGGCGAAAGAAACGATGCCGCACCAATGTACACACTGATCGATATCAGTTGTCCAGAAGAAAAAACAGCTGGCGGTGTAATAGCACTGATAATTATTCGACTGCCGATGGTAAATGCCGGTACACTGAAAAACTGCAGAAAACTGGCTGCCAAAAGTAAGAATGGGCTACTAGCAAGCCAATAGACAAAAAATTGTAAGGTTAAAAATATCCCTGCAATCAAAATCAAGCGCTCATTTTTCCATTTAGCAATCATGCGATTCAGCAAAAGGTACGCTGGAATTTCACAAAAGGATTGGATCGACCATTTCAGACCAACAAATTCACTGCCTCTTTCCATTGTAATCAGCTTGTCGATAACGACCGTATTGTTCGCAACGATCGTCAAGTACAAGAGAAAGAACAGTCCCGTATAAACCAAAAAGCGTCGATCTTTGCATAACAGAAGAATGTCTGCCAGCGAGACACCGCTGTTTGTTGCTGTTCCTTGCTTTTGCGGTAAGGCGTTTTTCTCTGGGATCGATCGTGAAAATGTATAATTGATAAGCAAAAAGAGGAGCAGCGGCAAACTAAACCAGCGATAATTATTGGAAAATAAAAAGAATGGCACGCAGACACTCATCATACTCCACCCTAAAGAGCCGTTTGCTTTGATTGAAGCAATTCTTTTTGAAGTACTGGACTCCGATAATACCCAGTTATCGAGCACCGTTGCTGTTGTATTGGCTAATCCACCCGCAATAGCCAATACCAGAAGATGGATCAGCCAGTGGTCTTTTCCTAACCAATAAAAACTAATGGAGAAGAAAACCAGAAAGATCATCAGAAGCATCGAAATACGTTTTAATCGTTTGCTCTTGTCCGAATAATAGCCGATCACTAACTGAAAAAGAATTGTCGTGATGCTGTAGGAGGCTAAAAACCAGCCTCTTTCAAGCGCATCATAGCCTTGCTCAGTTAAAAAAGGAACGATTTGTGTCATCAAAATCGCCATCGTTGCATATTGAACAAAATAGATTACTTGAAATTTGTGTTTGATTTCCATACTTTGTTTATGATCGGCTGAAGGAAATTCCTTCAGCCGATCCCTTTCCTTTTTACCTGCTGAACCTATTTAAGTTCTGGCCAATATGGTTCGTTCGCCACAATCATTTCATCTAATATTTCTTTGGCGACTTTCGCACTTGGTACAGTTTTATTCATAGTAAAGGATTGCCACAATTTTTGGTAAGACTCTTGTTCCCAAGCATCAACTGCCAATTTTTCAGATGCGATCTGCTGCTCCATCAATCCCTTTTGGAATGTTGGAATATCACCGATCGACAAGACTTCGTAGCCATCTTTTCCAACTAGACAAGGCAGTTCCACCATTGCATCATGGGCAAAGTTGGCAATTGCGCCGTTGTTTTCAACAATAAGAATCATGCGTTCTTTCGTATTAAAGGTTAGTGCGCAAGCAAGGTCTGTAATAAAGGAAGCATGTTCGTTTGAGGCAAATGTTGTATCAACTGCTGTGTTGTTTGCAACGATTCGTCGGCATTCATCAAACACATACTTCTCTCGTCCGTCAATGATCTCATTGGCACGGGTATACTCTTTGTCCGCATGAGCCACCGTTTCATCAGCCATCAAATAATATTTCAGATAGGTATTCGATAAAAATTCTGGTTCAATTTCGTGCAGATCTTTAGCCGCCCACATCGTTTCCAGCCAACTGCTTTCTTTATGCTGGCCTTTTTGTGTTTGTTCGGTGTAGCCGTACTTTTGAACATGCGCACTGATTTGTGGCATTAAGTCATTGCCGTCATGGTCTTTGATGCTGGTCCACCAGCCAAAATGATTCAAGCCGAAATAGCTCGTCTCAAATTCTTTCCGATCCTTCAACCCAATCACTCGCGCCATGATATCTTCCAAACAAACTGGCATATCACAAATATTGATGATTCTTGAATTTGGTCGGAATCTTCTGGTCGCTTCGGCAACGACTGCTGCTGGGTTGGAATAGTTCAAAAGCCAGGCATCTGGCGAGTATTTTTCCATGTAGTCGACTAATTCTAAGATCGGTCCAATCGAGCGCAGGCCATAAGCTAAACCACCAGGTCCGCATGTCTCTTGTCCGACAACATTATGCCTAAAAGGAATTTTCTCATCTTGTTCCCGCATAGCATATTTGCCGACACGAAGCTGTGCCATTACGATATCGACATCCGTAAAAGCTTCCTTTGGATCGGTTGAATATTCGAACTGTACTTCTGGCGCTCGCTCAGCAATAATGATCGCACAAGCTTTTGCTACGGTTTCTTGTCGCTTTTCATCGTTGTCATAAAATTTGATTTTTCTAACTGGAAAGCGCTCTTGACTTTCTAATAACATCATAACTAGCGATGGTGTATAGGTACTTCCGCCACCTGCAATTAAAATTGAACTTTTTTTCTTACTCATGGTACTTGTTCCTCCTTGTGATTCTGTTTTATTCGGCCATTAGTTCTTCGAATGATTCTCTAACCGTTGGTACCGTTAATCCTACAATGATTTGAATGCCGCCATTTCCAGGGTTGACCAATCCTGAGGCACCTGCTTCTTGAAACTGCGTACTATCTGCAACTTTGTCGGCATCCTTAACAGTCAAACGCAGCCGTGTCGCACAATTCGTTACATCAATGACATTGTCTTTCCCACCTACCAAGTGCATATAGGCCTGTGCTTGCCGCACATGTTTTGGTAATTTTTCATCTTGCTTTTTGTTGTCATAATCTGCTTTTGTATACAACTGCATTGCTGCAGTATCATCCTCACGTCCAGGCGTTTTTAAGTTGAACTTCTTGATCATAAAGGAGAACACAAAATACCAGATAGCGGTAAAAATCAGCCCGGTAATGATTTGGGTAATATAAGTTGAACTGTGAAATTTCCACAAGGGCAGCCAATTTAGACCTAACCAGTTGATCAATCCGCCGCCAAAGTCCCCGACAACCCCGAAAGCATAGGAGATTGTGGCGATCGAAGCATCCAGTAAAGCATGAACGAACCATAATGCTGGTGCAACAAACAAGAAAGTAAACTCGATTGGTTCAGTGATTCCGGTCAAAATAGCCGTCAATGCTGCCGGTGCAATCAATGCGATCACTTTTTTCTTTTTATCAGGCCGAGCCGCTTGGATCATCGCTAAACTCAGACCTGCCGTTCCAAAGACTTTCGACATTCCTGATAGTGAGAAACCGCCAAACGGATAGAGTTCTTTCAGCGAAAATGCAGTAGTTTGGAACTCGCCAATGTGGGAGGCCCAATAAACGGCCATTCCCCCTTCGACAACCGCACTGTCATAGGCAAACGGTGCATAAACAAAGTGATGCAAGCCTGTTGGAATCAGTATTTTTTGCAAGAACTGATAAATAAAGACACCGAAGTTTCCTGATTCAATGAAAAAGCCCTGCATGCTTCTCATTCCCTCTTGGATAACTGGCCAGACAAAACACATGAGTACTGCCAAAGGAACCATGGCAAAAAAGGAAATCATGGTTACAAAGACTGATCCGCTGAAATTCGACAGCATTTCTGGCAATTCTTTTTCATAGAAGCGATTGTGGAGATAGACAACGATTCCCGAAATCAGCAAGCCGCCCATCATGCCGGTATCTAAGGTGATGATTCCTGCAATCGAGGTCAACCCAGAACCAGCAGTTGCCCCTTGAGCTAAATCTACCGCAAATGATTCTGGCCACAAAGTTAAAATTGCATTTACAAAATAATTAAAAGCGATATAAGTAACGAGTGCCTCCATCGTAGCGCGGGCGGCGTATTTTTTAGCTAGACTGATCGGCAGCCCTACTACAAATAAAAGCGGTAATTGGAAGAAGGGCGTCCAGCCTCCTGCTGCGATCACATTCCAAAATTTGAACCAGAGGGTATTTGGTGCTGCGATATCCCCCATAATCGTCTGATTCGAAAATAGCAGAGAAAAGCCGATAACGATCCCAAAAAAGGAAAACAGCATGACCGGTGCCAGCATCGCTCCGCCGAACCTTTGAATTTTTTTCATCATAGTTTTTCGTCCTTCACGTTTTTTAGTTAAGCGCTTTACTGATTCTCATTTTACTATTAAAATGATGCTATGAAACCCTTTTCCGTTGTTTAAAAGTTTCTCACATTTGAAAGGTTTTTTTCACATGAAATGTGAATTGTCACACATTATCAATGGAGAGATAAAATGAGGAGATAGCCTATGCTGCAAGACCGTATCACTACCTACCAGTCAAGATTAACCGAGAATGACTTTTTGATCTGGTCCTACATCACAACTCACAAAAAGCACTGCTTGGCAATGTCCATCAATGATTTAGCCAAGGAGTGCATCGTTTCTAGGACGACGATTATGCGCTTTTGTCAAAAAATCGGCTTTGATGGCTTTTCAGAATTCAAATACCATTTAAAGAACGAGGTACAACAAGAAAATGCCCTACTCTCTGAGATTGAAGGCGAAATTCTCGACAATCATATTCAAACGATTGAAAATTTAAAAAAGAAAGATTTTACAGCATTGTGTAAGATGATGGCTCATGCCAAACGAATCTTTGTCTATGGTTCAGGGGACATTCAAAACCTTGTTTCCAATTATATGAAACTCTTATTTTTGCCTAATGGACTACTTGTCTACGATTTTGGTGCGATCTCAGTCAATGAACAATTTTATCGCATCATCGAGCCAGATGATTTAGTGATTTTGATTACTTTAAACGGTGAGTCACCCACCGTTGTCAAACTAGCAAAGCAACTGAAACAGCGCAATATCAACACGATCGGGATCACGAAGCTGAGAAACTCAACGGTTTCTAAACTCTGTTCTGAAACGATTTTCTTTTTAAATCCAGAGATCCAGTCAACCGAAAATGCGATCGCTCCCTTTGAAACGACCGCCACACTTTTCTTTGTGATCGAGTACTTATTGTTAAAATATGATGCTTGGCAAAAACAAGCCGCAAGCGTCTCAGAGCCATAAAAGTTCTCTTGGTTTTCCTTCATTCATTTAACTTACAGTATTTTGAAAGACGCTTGAATAAGCCATTTTCAGCCAATTTCTGCTAGGAAAAGCCGCCAATCTCTGGTAAGATAAATAAAAACGTAAAAGAGGACCAGTTATGGAATATTTAGCGATTTTACTTGTTTTCTTTCTATTGAATGTAGTGATACTTGTACTTGGATTGAAGAAGAAACGAATCATGCTGCTTTTTCTGTCACTCTCTGGTTTATTGTTGGTTTGCTTGATTGCCATTTCTTACGTTTTCTTCTATTCAAATACACTTTAAGTCGTCAAAATAATACTCATTTTTTGATTTGCATCCACAAGCATTGACTCCTCGCCAGCGTCTGGCCTATAGAAATTGTCAAATATAAACAAAAAAACCAGAATTCCGGATAGGAGTTCTGGTTTTTTTTAATACCGTACTGATAAAAATCATTCAATAGCCTTGCATAAACAAGCGTTGATAATCAGACAGTAAAAGACGCATCTATGTGTAGATGAGGCTCACATTTCTTACCATTATTGATCAACAAAGATTTAAGAATGACCAACCCTTCTCTTAACTAGCCGAACTTAGGTCTCATCAAGGGAATTGTTCCTGAAAAAATTTTTACTGCCAAGAATCTTTAGACAAGTGTCTTTCTTCTTAGAATTTGTGGAATTTCGTTCAACTCGCTAATTTGTTCATCCGCCTCTGATTGATCAATATAAAATGACTGTTTTAAAGCTATGGTATATATTTCTGCTGCTTTTGCGGCTTTAATCCCCACCACTGAGTCTTCTATCGCAAAAAAATAAGAACACGCGAGCGCTTGCTTTTGTTTCAGATAAATTTCTGGATGAGGCTTGCTTTTTCTCAGGGATTTCCCACTACTAACGCAATCAAAATATTTTTCAAGATTACACTGAGAAAGCATGTTTTCTATCTCTCGCAATGGTGAGGACGAGGCCAATCCAATCTTTACTCGTTCTTTTTTTAATTCTCTGAGTAAAGGTTCTGCCTCTTTTCGCAAAACTTGCTGGAAATTGATGGGATAATCTTTTTGATACTTTTTGTACAATAAATACAACTTGCTTCGCAACGCTTGATCATTAGGAACTAAAGTTTCCCAGATTCCTTTTTCCGTCTTTCCGACATACTCTTCCATGTTTATGGATCCTGGTGCGATCTTGATCTTTTGAAAGAAATCCATTCTTCTTTTGAAATAAAACTCTTCACTATCAATCAAAACACCATCCATATCAAAAATAATTCCGGTAGTCATCCTATTGCACTCCTATCCCTGAATGATATCATTTAATAATCTTAGTTCTAAATCCGGTATTTGAATAGTATATTCTGCTTCAATATCATAAAAGGCCGCTCGAATTTTTTCTATATCTTCTCTATTTTCTTTTTTATACTGTTCAATGTCGCTTTGATCATCAACACTTTCTTTACGTAAAATCCTCTCGATCATACAGCTGCAGTGTAAATATAAAAGAAAAAGCTGATTATTAGAAAATTCGATTTCCATTAATTCAGCTGTTTCTCGAATTGCTTTTTGGACAGATGCCAATACTTTATCGGGATCTAATATCGTCAAATTTTCAACGATTTTACCAATGGAAAAACGGAAAATTAATGCCTCTTGCAGATTCTCAGATTCAATGGTAATTTCTTTTCCCAACAATCGAAGAAACTCACCAATGGCCTCCCCATTAATCAAACGATCTAATCCAATATACGGTATTCCCGAAATTTTTGGGTCCTCTGTTCCGACAATCATCATTACATCATATAAGTGAAACGGCATCTCATATTTTTTATTTTTACTTAATTTTTTATAATCGTATGGAATAATCATCAGTTCTTTCACAGAATCACCCAAACATTTCGTTAAAATTTCTTGAATCTGGGTTGCACTTCCTATACCGGTGTAACAACAGGTAATAATTGCTTTCTTTTTTCTCGTTGACGGAAACAGCAATTGCTTTTGCAAAACCAGCTGGGGATCAATTTTCTGTTCAATTTCAGCGATGCTTTTGTCTTCTAAAATAGATTGTCCTACTTCTAACAAAAGCGGCGTATTGACATGGTCAAAAACAAGCAAGGGTCCTTTCAAATGATCACTCAGACCTTTTCCAATTTGGTTTAAAGAACCCATATCGACCAAAAGAATCAATCCTGAATCTGTTCGATACTCTTCGAGAAAACGAATAAGCTGTGCCTCTATTTTCTCTAAAGTAATATCTAGTGGCATATCATATGCATGAAAGACATTTTTGTTTAATAAACGATTCGCAACATTTGCCATGCTGCTTGCTGTTGAATACCCATGTGCTAAGACAATACTCTTAATTCCTGTAGTCACATTCGTAATGTTTAAACTATACAAATAAATAGTAATAAAGAAAATATCTTCCGTATAAACCGGCTGATCTAATCGTTCTGACAGTATAGTTAAAATTTTTTTTGCAAACCAATAAGATGTTTCCATTACACTTGATAAAAAATCACTTAGCTGCTCTTGTAGACCATCTCTTTGCAGATCTTCTTCCGCAAGCACCTGATTATCTTTCATGAATAAATAATTTGCTAGTGCAACAACACGATTTCCATCTTGCTCAAATCCATAGCTGTCACGCAGAAAATCAATTGTTTGCCGAATATGATAAATTAAAATAGTATACAAAGACTGTTCTTTTTCATAGTCCTCTTGAAAGATCAAACTATCCATAATTTGAGTGACTTTTTCCACCATTTTGTTGATAAAGATCGACGCATCAGTTTTGTGTGTAATCATATCAAAAAATTCTTGAATCAATTGTTCAAAAAATTTCACTAGCAGATGGTTTTTTCTCTCTAAACGCAACTGTCGCGTTTCTTTAGGGTAATAAAGTCGATCTGTTTTTTTCTTTCTTGGCTTGTCTAATTTTTCCTTATATTTACAGCTATATTCTAATGGCATATCCAACAATCTGACTTGGATCAATGGTTGATTTTTTTGATGAATGTACGCATTTCCACAAGCATATTTAACAATATTTTTGATATTCCCCACATTGCCTTCAAAGTCACTATCTAGCAAAAAATGAATCAGAGCATTAGAAACCGATAATTTTCTATTTAATATTTTACTTTCTGAAATAAAAAATTCATCAATTATCGCTAATCGTTCTAATGAAGGTCGTTGATGAAATCTTGGCAAATTGACAACTACTGGAACTCGCCGGATAAAAGTCGGTAAAAATGTCTTGTAAATATTTTCAGTTGTAGCAAAAATGAGCCGAACTTTAGATTTTCTGCGTATGCTGTTATCACCCATCGGGGAAAATTCGCCAGAATCCATAAAGGTAAACAATTTCTCCTGCCCCTCTTCCGATAAGCGATGCACTTCATCCAGGAACAAGATCCCTTCATTAGCTTTCTCAATAACGCCATGGTGTTCTTCCGTTGCACCAGTAAATGCGCCTTTTGTATAACCAAACAAAGCTGCCGATAATAATTCGGGATTATTTACATATTGTGCACAGTTATAAGCGATAAATGGCGCATTTTTATCGATTACTTTTTCCTCCACCGCATACTCGAAAATTTTATTTGCCATAAACGTTTTCCCTGAGCCGCTGGCACCAATCAGTAATAAAGGCAGTCCTTGTCCTGGATAAAGAACCGCTGTCTTGATTTGATCAATCACTTCTTTCAAGCTGCCTTTAGCACCGATCACCTGATCAAGCGCTGGGACTTTCTTATACCATAACAAGCTCTCCAATGAATCAATTTCCGTCTGTGAAGTAAAGATATCTAAGCATTCTAGCGCCTTTTTATGTAAGAATAAAACAGGATAATTTTTCACTTTTATATACTTCCCTTGCCGAACCCCTTCATTCAAATAGCTGCTGATCGTACTTCGCTCGAGCTGTAAAAATTGTGCAATATTACTTGCTGAATAATTGATCGCATACGTTGTTTTCACTTCTAGAGTCAATTGATACAAATAATCATCTAACCGCTTCAAGTTTCCACCTGCTTTCACCATCTATCATATTACCTGTATTCTAGCATAGGTAAAAAACGTCTAATTAAGGGAATAGGTTGGCTTAAAAACTATAAGCCAACCTTGTTATCACTTCTTTATCTATTAATAAGACAATTTCCACATGTATCGTCTTTTCGTTAGTGGATGCTGTCTTTCTGCAGCCAACTCTTCTGCATATACTCTAAACACAGCCGTGATAACGAATGGATTAAAATAATCTACCACTTCTTTCTCAATGTGTGCAGATAATCCATAATCCAAAGCATCTACCACTTCGGTTTTTGTGTCAAAACGTTCAAGGAAGGCCAGCGCTCTTGCATCAATGCTTCTCGTTTTTCCATCATTCATCAATAGGATAAATGGAATATTTTTATCCACAATCTCAAAGGGACCATGGAAGAATTCACCGGAATGAAAAGTTCCTGAATGGATCCATTGCATTTCCATCAATAAACAAATCGATGTAGAATAGGCTGTTTCTAGTGTTGCGCCACTGCTCATCACATAAATAACTTCCTCATCTTTGAATCTTTGAGCAAATTTCTTTGCATCTTTGCGAGCAGATTCAGCACTGGTTTGTACCAAGTCATAAATTTTCGCAAAACTTTTTTCCATCTTTTGATAATGGGCATACCCTTCAATTTGGTGTAAAATCTCTACTGCCAACTCTAAACAGTAACCTGTTTTTTCTAATTTTGCTGCATAGTTTTCGCCGAAGCGATGATAAATCACATAGTCGGCATCTTTTGTCAAAGGCGAATCCACACTTTGTGTTAGGCTGATCACCGTTGCCCCTTTTTCTTTAGCAACTGCATTTGCTTCAACAGTTTCTGGTGTGGTACCGCCTAAAGAAGCAGAGATAACGATAGTCGTATCATCAACAGATACTGGCGTTGCATGATTGAACTCATTGGCTGTATAATGACTAATACGTAATGTTTTGGCATTTTGCTCTAAAAAATATTTCGCAGGGTATAGATCTGCCTTGGATGCCCCGCATCCTACAAACACGATCGATTTCACTTCTTTCTTAGCAGCAATTTCTTTAATAATTTCTTTTGAATTCAGCATTTTGAATTCCTCCTTATTTATTTTTTAACCAAAGTTTCTGGTTCATTCCTATTGCAATATACCTAACAAGCTCAGCACAATGCCGCCAGCTAGACAAATTGTCAGCATCCAGCCAGTTTTGACTTTCTTTTGCAACAACCAATACATGAGAAATGTCAGACCTAATGGGAGAAGCTGCGGCATGATATTGTCTAACACTTCTTGTAAAACAAACGCATCATTCATCTGAATAGGCGTCGTAATGCCGATCATACTGGCGATCATCGAGCCAATTACCATCAAACCGACGATCGAACATACATACATTACTTTATCCATCAACCCTTCTTGATAAAGTTTGGCTAAATACTTATTTCCCATGGTATAGCCGATTTTCCCACCATAATAAGTAACTAAGAAAGAAGGTACAAATGAAATAATCATTGCTAAAATGGGACCCAAAATACTGCCTTGTTGAGCTAAATTGATTCCCAAACCAAAAGCTAACACTCGGATAGTTCCTTGAAAGAATGAATCCCCTATGCCTGACAATGGTCCCATTAGAGATGTTTTCACAGCGGTAATTGATTCAGGATTAAAGTTTTCATGATCTTCGTGATACTGTTCTTCCATGGATGCAGCTAATCCCAATACAAAAGCACTCGTTTGGGGGGTGCAGTTGTAATATCTCATATGCCGTTCATACGCCTCTTTTTTCAAAGCATCGTCTTTCGATTCTTTGTATATCTCATCTAGTATGGGGGCGATTCCATACATGAAGCCCATATTCATTTGACGTTCATAATTCCAAGAGGATTGAATGGCCCAAGATCGCCATAAAAATTGCCGGTATTTCCAAGCGTTCTGATCTTTTTTCTTCATTAAGTTTCCCTCCTTATAATTCATCTAATGGATCAGGTTCTCCATGACTGTTGCCAGTCTCTTTACTATGAATTTGAATCATTACAAAAGCGGTAATACAAGCAAAAGCAGCTACACCAGTCACACTTAAATTAGAATAGGCAGTAATCAAAAAGCCCAGTAATAAAAAGGGAACAAGTTTTTTGGTTAACATTGTTTGCAACAGTAACGCAAAACCAAATGCTGGTAAAATTTTACTTGCGACAGTAAGCCCGTTCGTTAACCATTCCGGGATAGCTTCCACAATTTGTGATACCAAGTTCGTTCCAAAATAGATTGCTAGAAAAATCGGAAGAAAGTACATTAAGCTATAGAGGGCTGTCCCATACAATATGTGAATTCTCCTTGCTTTTTGATATTCGCTTCTCTCGATAAATTTATCTGCAACGTGTGTCAAATTTGACAAAATCGTACGCATCAGAATGCCTAACATCTGTCCTAAAACAGAGATTGGAATCGCAATGGTTAAGGCTGTTTCAGCATTGGCATTGGACAAAATAGCAAAAGAAGTCGCAATGATCGATGCCATGTTCATATCCGGCGGTGCTGCTGCACCGATATTGACGATACCCAAGGACATTAACTCCAATGAAGCACCAACCATTAATCCTTTTTCTAAATCCCCCAAAACCAAACCAACCAGTGTACTTACGATAAGCGGCCGTTCAAAATTCATTCTTCCCAGCAGTCTTGAATCTAAAATACAAAAAACACCAATTAAACCTAAAGCAATTGATTGGATGATCATCTTCCTTCCCCCTTTATATCATTGTGTTTAAATCCTCTTTCTTAGAGGTTGGAACCTGTTGTATAAATTGAGCGATTCCCTGCTCTTTTAAACATTTCGCATCAGCAATTTCTTCTTCGTTTAAAAAGACTGCATTGCTGAATTGTTTGGAACCTGTTTTTTTTATAATCCCCCCATAGTTGATTTCTTTTATTTTTGGATATGCTTCACAAAATTGTCTTACCTCCTTTGTGTTCCCAAAAATCAGCATAATATTCTCATTCAAAGTCTCAATTTTGGGTATTTTTTCTAATAGCTCCGCCACAGAAAAAATATGTAATTTTACCCCTGTCGGCTTAGATAGATTTAAAGACATTTTCTTGAAATCATCTTTTGCAGCTTCAGTATTGGCTACGATGATTCGGTTAATATTCAGTGATTTACTCCAAGAAAAAACAACTTGTCCATGCAATAATCGGTGATCAATACGTACTAACTTAATCATAGTTCATCTCCTTCGGCGGTTAATCCTACCAATAATTTCTTACAATCCACGAGAGAGTTTTGGCTCTCTAGGATAATATTACTTAAATCATTTTCATTAATCGGTCCGCAATGCGTTGCTAAAGAAATAACCAGCGGTAAATTCATTCCTGTAATCAGTTGTATCTCTGGATGTTCTTTTATAATCGTCATCATGTCATTATTAACACTCCCCCCTAAAATGTCTGTTAATATATACGTATTGTTTTTATCTGTCTCCCTAAGCATTCTGTTTATTTGCTTTAAAACAGGTTCATCCTCGTCTCTAAATGCAGACAAAGCATAAATAGGAATACTATCTCCTATGATCATCGTGGCTGTTTGTTTTAATCCTTGAGATAATTCACCATGGCTGACAAGAATTATTGTTACCATTTCCATTCCTCCTATCCTTTCACTTTTTATTAGCAAAGAGTATGCCAACTTAAAAAGTATTGGTATCACTTGATTTCTTTAATTTTTCTCAACACTTTTGTATGACTAGTGAAAGTGTTGGATAAAGTGTGGCCGAATCCTTTTAGACTTAACGAATAGGAACAACGATTGAAGATTATAGGATTTTTATTGCTTCTACGAACGATTTGCTCCTCTGGTAAAATAAAAAAACCTTTTTCTACTAGCAGCTTTTGTGTTCAAAATAGCGCTTTTGCAGATATGTTTGGTTTTCTACAAGAATTATTAGTTCTTTAATGGATCGATCAATAAAACCTTTAATTTTTAAGGGTCTTACTCCTACCTAAATTGAAAAGCTGCTTAACAGCAAAAAAAGAGCCTTCCTTTGATAAGGAAGGCTCTTAATAATGTTGCAACAACATTTATTTTGTTTTTGTCTAAAATTATTCTGCAGCGTTGTTGTCTTTGAGACCGTATTTTTTGTTGAAACGGTCCACACGTCCGTCTGCTTGTGTGAATTTTTGACGTCCAGTGTAGAATGGATGTGAATCAGAAGTTACTTCGACACGGATCAATGGATACGTGTTGCCGTCTTCCCACTCAACAGTTTCTTGAGAATTCTTTGTAGAACCTGATAAGAATTTGAAACCAGTAGTTGAGTCCATGAATACAACTGGATGATAATCTGGATGGATATCTTGTTTCATTTCTTCTTCTCTCCTTTGCCCTGGCTCATTTGCTTCACCAGAGTTGATTTGTCGATTTTACAACATGACTATCTTACCATGTTTGGTTTTTAGATGCAATTATCTTTTTATATTTCTTTTTTGCCGTTTGTCTCCGAAATGGACATCATGAAAAGCCGCTAAAAACTCTTCATTGTTCTTCGTTTTACGCAAGAATTGAATGAATTGTTCTGTGAACTCCAAGGAATCCCCCAACATGTTGTTGCGTAAGCGCCAGGTTTCTTCCAATTGCTCGCTGCTCATCAGCAATTCCTCTTTACGGGTACCAGATTTCTTGATGTCGATCGCAGGGAAAATCCGACGTTCTGCTAAGCTGCGAGAAAGCTGCAGCTCCATATTGCCGGTTCCTTTAAACTCTTCATAGATGACATCATCCATGCGGCTGCCGGTATCCACCAGTGCGGTGGCAAGAATCGTCAAACTGCCGCCTTCTTCAATATTGCGGGCAGCACCAAAAAATTTCTTTGGTTTGTACAAAGCAGCTGGATCGATCCCGCCGCTTAGTGTACGTCCGCTTGGCGGTACCACTAAGTTGTAGGCTCTTGCCAAACGAGTGATACTATCCATCAGAATCACGACATCACGCTTGTCTTCTACCAAACGCATCGCCCGTTCTAGTACCAATTCAGAAACACGGGTATGATTGCTAGGCTGCAGGTCAAAGGTTGAAGAAACAACATCTCCTTTGACACTGCGTTCCAGATCAGTCACTTCTTCTGGGCGCTCGTCGATCAAAAGAACGATCAATTCCACCTCAGGATAGTTGTCAGTGATCCCATTGGCAATTTCTTTCAAGATACTGGTTTTCCCAGCTTTAGGCGGAGCAACGATCAGTCCCCGTTGTCCAAAACCCACTGGCGACAGCATGTCGATCATCCGAGTAGAAAGGCGTCCTGACGTTGTTTCCAATTTTAAATGACGATTCGGATAAAGCGGCGTCAGCGCTGGAAAATGCGGACGCTCTTTGGCATCTTCTGGATCTTTGCCATTAACAGACTCAACGTGCATCAATCCATAATAGCGCTCAGATTCCTTGGGCGGGCGCGCCTTACCGGCGACTTTATCACCATTACGCAAACTAAACCGACGAATCTGTGATGAAGAAATATAGATATCTTCTGCACTCGGTCCGTAGTTGATTGGGCGTAAAAAACCGTAGCCTTCTTGGCCTACGATATCCAAGATTCCTTCCATATAAAAGAAGCCTTGTTTTTCCGCCTGCGCCCGTATCACAGCCAATGACAATTCTTTTTTATTCATCTGGCTGTAATAAGGAATTCGAAACTCTTTGGCAAAGGTGTAGATTTCTTTTAAGGTTTTGTTTTCCAACTCTGCCATCGTAAGATAATCGCTCATAATTACTCCTCTATCATTTGAATATCAGCTCCAAGAGCCGTTAGTTTTTCGATGATATGATCATAGCCGCGCAAAATATACTCGACATTAAAGACGCTGGTCGTGCCAGTCGCCATCAATCCGGCAATGACAAGGCAAGCTCCTGCTCGTAAATCAGAAGCGACAACTTCTGCTCCGTGCAATTGGCTCGGTCCGCTAACAAAAATCATGTTGCCTTCTGTCGTTGCTTGTGCGCCCATCCGTGCTAATTCAGGAATATGGTTGACCCGTTTGGCGTAAATCGTGTCCATGATCTCCGACGTTCCGTTTGCTTTTAGCAATAATGGTGTGATCGGCTGTTGCAGGTCTGTGGCAAATCCTGGATAAGGATAAGTTTTCACAGTCGCTGGTTTCAAGTCTTTTGAGGGATGCACATAGATTTCATCTTCGCTGATATCCATTCGCACGCCGATTTCTTCCAATTTCGCAATGTAGCTTTCTAGATGCTCATAAATCACATTTTTGACAGTAATGCCTTCCCCCGCTGCTGCGGCTAAAGAAAGGTAGGTTCCTGCTTCGATCCGGTCTGGAATGATGGAATGACGACAACCGTGCAATTCTTCCACGCCTTCGATACGAATTTCATTGGTACCTGCACCTCTGATTTTCGCTCCCATATTATTTAAAAGGGTCGCAACATCAATGATCTCAGGTTCTCGTGCGGCATTTTCAATGATCGTTTTGCCTTTCGCTTTTACTGCTGCCAGCATCACATTGATGGTTGCTCCGATGGAGACCATATCTAGGAAGATCCGTTCGCCAGTCAAGCCTTCTTCTTCGGTACGCAAGTACATGGCACCATGTTCGTTGGTGACTTTTGCGCCAAGTGCTTCGAAGCCTTTAATATGCAAATCGATTGGTCGCGGGCCTAAGAAGCAGCCGCCAGGCAATCCAACGACGCCTTCACCAAACTTCGCCAACAATGCCCCCATGAAATAGTAAGAAGCTCGTAGACTGTTGATTTTTCCGTTAGGCATCGGGATCGAAACGATGTTTGTCGGATCGATCTCTAGCGTATTGTTTTCAAAATGGGTCTTCACACCCATGATTTCGATAATCTCAATTAATGAGTGCACATCTTGGATGTCAGGCACTCCTTCTAAAATGACCGGTGAATCAGCTAAGATCGCTGCCGGGATCAATGCGACTGCACTGTTTTTTGCGCCGCTAATGGTGACTTCACCTTTTAAGGGACGATTGCCGTTGATGACAATTTTTTTCATGGAATTCCACCTATACTCTTTTTTAATTTATGTGTATCATTCCAATTTTAGCACAGATCACTCAAAGAAAAAAGATGCAGGATATTTTATAAGTCAAAATAATAAAACGAATTTTTTCACCTTTCCAAAGGATTAATACCACTTATTTTTAAGAATATTGATAAATACAGAGAACTTCGATACACTTATAAAAAAACAGCAGATTTTTTTATAAAATGAACGCATTGAGGAGAAAAATAAATGATTGAAGTAAAAAATTTGGTGAAGGATTATGGCAAAGTTTTAGGTGCTGATCATATCTCACTGTCGGCGCTACCTGGTCAACTAACGGTTTTACTAGGAGCAAACGGGGCTGGAAAATCAACAACGATCAAGAGCATCATCGGATTATTGAAATTTAAAGGAGAAGTCACCATTTGTGGTCATGATAACCTCAGTATCGAAGCCAAACGGCTTTTTGCTTATATTCCTGAAACGCCTGTGCTTTTCGAACTATTAACGATACAAGAGCATATCGATTATATCGGCAATGCCTATAATTTACCAAATTACCAAGAGACGGCTGCTTATTACCTCAAATCGTTTCACCTTGACCACAAAAGAAATACGATCGCCAAAGAGCTTTCTAAAGGTATGCGACAGAAAGTCTCAATGATTCTTGCGCTAATGACGGAACCGAAGGCACTGCTGGTCGATGAGCCGATGATGGGTCTTGATCCAACAAGTATTCAAGAAACATTGAATATCCTGGCTTCCCTGAAAGAAAAAGGAACTAGTATTTTATTGAGCACGCATATCATTGATATGATCGATGATGTTTGGGATAGTGCCTATATTTTAAAAGATGGAAAAGTGGTAGCTGAAACAAAAAAATCAACCCAAGAGGAACCCTTGAAAGAGCTGTTCTTTCGCGTCACTCAATCACATATAGTTGAACAGGGAGGGGTTCTTGAAACAGATGAAATCATTAATTAACTTAACCTTTTTAAAAGCTAAAGGATTGGTACGGTACTATTTCAGCAGACCTCTTTCTGCTATCATCCTTATCATTGCATTGGTTTTTTTGCTCTTTCCGGTTGCCGGCATCTTTTTTTCTGGTCAAGAGAACTTCATGTCCATCCAGCAAATCGCCATCACCAATCTGAGCGTCTCAGCAATTGCGTCAGGCTTTCTGATAATCAGTTTATTTTCAAAGAAGCAAGCACTCTTTTATCAAGTAGATGCACATTACCTCTTTATCGGACCCTATTCGACTAAACAGATCCTTGGTTATGCGATTCTCTTTAGCCTCTCCCAAAGTGTGACAGTTGCATTAGGAATAATTTTCTTCCTTTGCGTGATTTTAGGACAACTGTTTTCACTTTCTTTTGTCTATCTTCTCTACTTGTTTTGGAGTACGCTCTTGTTCTTCTTTTTTTGGGAATTGGTTACAGGAATTTGGTACATCAATGAATTGATTCGCGAAAGAAAAACGTATTTTCGCCTATTGTTAGCATCAGCTGCGTTACTTGGTATCTTAGGCTTTGTTGGCTTCAACTACTTTACAACGAATCATTTACTAGAAGCGCTTCTTTCTCTGACGAACCAGACCTTCTTTTATTTTGTTCCAATCATTGGTTGGGGAAAATGGCTGATGGATGGCTACTCCAGTCAAAGTCTCTCCCACCTTCTTCTTAGCAATGGTTTTTATCTTTTGAGCTGTCTGTTGTTAAGCGTGCGTTTATGTACACTCAAAGGCTATTTCTTTGAACAAGCGATTCAGGATTCTGAAGAAGCGAGCGAAATGCTGCAAGAGGCGCTGGAAGGAAAAACACACGACTCAACGAAGGTCAGTGATGCTTCTGTTTCTTATCGTAAATTAGCAGGCGCTTCATTATCGAAACATATTCTATTGATGAAGAAGAAAAAAAGAATCCTTTCAACCAACGAACGGATGACTTTAGGTTCCTTACTCCTCCTTACATTTGTTTTCAAAGATATTTATGCGATGGCAGGAATTATTTGGCTTACATTGCTTAGTTTAGTCAAGGATATCGGCGTAGAAGAAGAAATGAAAAATATCTATATTTATATGATTCCAGATTCTTCTGCCAAAAAGTTATTCTATACCATGCTGATCCCTTTTCTAAAGGCTGGAATGATCATTGTTCTACCGCTTGTTTCGCTATTAATCTTTTTCGATCCTTCATTCTTCTTATGGCTAAATGTTACACTTGTCTTGTTCTCTTTTTTGCTAGTCTTTTTTGTAGGCAATCTGCTTTCACTTCGTTGGTTGAAAGACCGTAACAATCTTTTAACACAAAGCCTGATCCGCTATCTAGTAATGCTTGCGGCGTGCGTGCCCCTTGTACTGATTATAGGAGGGATGTATTTCCTTCATCCAGAATTACTGAGAAATATCGGTTTGCTTGCCAGTATCATTATCATCTGTAATTTGCTAACAGCAAGTATTGGTGGCTATTTCTGTTTAGATCTACTTAATGGCAATGGGCTTTATTCGGAATAACATACGTGATAATGTAATTTACTCGACATCTTATCTACAACAAAAAAACCGCTGGAAAATATGCTTTCCAGCGGTTTTCGTTCATTATAAGATTAAGCTTTACCAGCTGAACCGAACCAGTCGATGTGTTCTTCTGCATCTTTAACGATTGCAGCAACACCTGGTGCTAATAATTTACGAGGGTCGAATCCTTTACCTTCTTTATCTTTGCCAGCTTCGATGTATTCACGAGTTGCTTTAGCAAATGATAATTGGAATTCAGTATTTACGTTTACTTTAGAAACACCCATTGAGATTGCTTTTTCGATTTGGTCTTGAGGAATACCAGAACCACCGTGTAATACTAATGGTACATCAGAACCTACTGCATCAGCGATTGCTTGTAAGTGGTCAAAAGCAAGGCCTTTCCAGTTTTCAGGGTATTGACCGTGAATGTTACCAATTCCGCAAGCTAGGTAATCAATACCAGTTGCAACCATTTGTTTACATTCTTCGATGTCAGCTAATTCGCCAGAACCGATGATTCCATCTTCTTCTCCGCCGATTGAACCAACTTCACACTCAACAGAAACGCCTTTTGCGTGTGCTTTTTCGACAACTTCTTTAGCCAATTTCAAGTTTTCTTCAAATGGTAAGTGAGAGCCATCAAACATAACAGAAGTGTAACCAACTTCGATACATTCCATTGCTGCATCATAATCACCGTGGTCTAAGTGGATTGCAACTGGAACAGTGATGTTCATTGAATCAACCAAGTTTGTAACGATGTCTTTAGCAACTTTGTATCCGCCCATATATTTGGCAGCACCCATTGAAGTTTGGATTAGAACTGGCGCTTTTTTCGCTTCAGCAGCTTTTAAAATCGCTTGTGTCCATTCTAAGTTGTTTGTGTTGAATCCGCCGACTGCATATCCGCCTTGACGAGCAGCTTTTAAGAATTCAGCTCCTGATACTACTGGCATAAAAAATTCCTCCTAAGTTTTGAAAAACTTTATTTGTTAAGCAATGCTTAACCGACAATGCTATTTTAGCAAAGATTTGCGGTATTTGCTACTAAAAAGAGGAATTTCTCTTTTCAAAAAAAGATTGCACAAATATAAAAATTCAGCATTTTCATCATCTTTTCTGAAAGTCTACGATTCTGTAAGGTTTTGCTCTTCTGTCTGTGGTCGTTAGATAACAAATCGGCATGTGAAAATTCGAGAAAAATTTCACATATTTTTTCGTTATTTTATCATAATCTTCCAGCAAATCCTTTCTTCTTATCTTTTGAGCATAAGAATAGCCTTGTGAAAGCGGCTATATTATTATGTAAAAAAGGAGGGATAAAATGAAAAAAGCACTTATTGGATTTTTGGCAGTCATCGGAGTTCTTTTCTTGGCAAGCTGTAGCTCGGGGGCCAAGGAAGAAACCAAAACATTCACAATGGATCAAAATGGGGTTTCGATGGAACTTGTCTTCACCTATGAAGGTGATAAAGTAAAAACTCAGACTGCGAACAATGTCATGCCCTATTCAGCGATTGGGGTAACGACTAAAGAAGAAGCACAGACGGTACTTGATCCGATCGCAGAACAGTATCAGCAAGTCAAAGGGTTGGACTATTCCCTCGACTATACAGATAGTGAAGCGACTGAATCCTTGAAGATTAATTACGATGAGTTGGATTATGATTCAGCGAAACAATTGCCTGGGGTTAGTTTCGAAGGCAACACCGAAAATGGGATCAGCATGGAACGTACAGAGGAAATGCTCTTAGACCAAGGGTATAAGCTAAAAGAATAATCCTCTCTAGGCACCAGCAAATCAACATGGGTTTCCCGCTGGCGGATTTCACTCGAACTGCTAGCTAAAAAAATAATGTATCAGCCAGAAACTTCCGGTCGTTTTGACGGAAGTTTTTTGTGTGCAGAAACAGATACCTTCTACCAACGCTCACGCAAGTTTCAACCTTTTATGGATTACTGGGATGGCGCAACTCAAAAAAACTCCCCATCTTGAGATGAGGAGTTTCGCATATTCATTCCTTGGTTTGCCGCTAGCGATTATTATGCTTGGCGGTTATCCAATGAAGCTCCAACAAAGGCTTTGATCAAGCGTTGTGGGCGAGTTGGACGAGAAATCAATTCTGGGTGGAATTGGCAACCCACGAAGAATTTGTTTTCTGGGATCTCAACGATCTCAACCAAACGATTGTCTGGTGATACACCTGAGAAAACCATCCCGTTTGCTTCAAAGATTTCACGGTATTTGTTGTTGAATTCATAACGATGACGGTGACGTTCTTGAACAACTTCTTCTCCGTCATAAGCTGCAGCTGTTTTGGTGCCTTTCTTCACTTTACATGGGTACAAGCCTAAGCGCAATGTCCCACCTAAGTTTTCGATGTTTTCTTGGTCAGCCATCAAATCAATGATGTTGTTTGCTGTTTCAGGATCGGTTTCTGCGGAATTGGCATTTTCCAAGCCAACGACATTGCGGGCATATTCCACACAAGCCATTTGCATCCCTAGACAAATCCCTAAGAATGGCACATCATTTTCCCGAGCATAACGGATCGCTTCGATTTTCCCTTCAATCCCACGATCACCAAATCCACCAGGAACAAGGATCCCATCTACTTCACCTAAGTAAGACTCCACATTTTCCCGTGTGATTTCTTGGGCTTTGATCCAATCGATCTCGATGTCTGCATCAAAGGCAAAACCAGAATGTTTCAAGGCTTCGACAACTGATAGATAAGCATCTGGCAATTCCACGTATTTTCCGACTAATGCGATACGTACTTTTTTCTTCAAATTCAGTACCTTTTCTTCCAATGCTTGCCATTCAGTCATGTCAGCAGCTGGTGCAGTCAGTTTCAAATGATCACACACGATTTGATCCATGCCTTGTGCTTGCAGTGCCAATGGGATCGAATAAAGGGTCTCAACGTCACGAGATTCGATCACGGCTTCTGGTGCCACGTCACAGAATTGTGCCAATTTGTTTTTCGTTGATTGTCCTACGGGTTGTTCTGTACGAACGACCAAGATATTTGGTTGAATCCCTAAGCCGCGCAGTTCCTTCACACTGTGTTGAGTCGGTTTGGTTTTCATTTCGCCCGCTGCTTTCAAATAAGGAATCAGCGTGGTGTGGATGTACATCACATTGTCTGAACCTACGTCTGCTTTCATTTGACGCAAAGCTTCTAGAAATGGCAATGATTCAATATCCCCTACTGTACCGCCGACTTCTGTAATGATCACATCTGAATCAGTCATTTTGGCTGCCCGCATGATTTTTTCTTTGATCTCGTTGGTGATATGCGGGATCACTTGAACAGTCGCGCCTAAGTATTCTCCTTTACGCTCTTTCCGCAAAACTTCTGAATAGATTTTTCCAGTTGTTACATTTGAGTATTTGTTCAAATTGATATCGATAAAGCGTTCATAGTGACCTAAGTCTAAGTCGGTCTCTGCTCCATCATCGGTTACGAATACTTCACCATGTTGGTATGGGCTCATCGTTCCTGGATCGACGTTGATGTACGGATCGAATTTTTGAATCGTTACTTTCAAGCCGCGATTTTTCAACAGACGTCCTAATGATGCTGCTACGATCCCTTTACCAATAGAAGAAACCACACCGCCGGTTACAAAAATATATTTTGTCATAAACTGAAAAACTCCTTTAATCTATTTTACAGGAAAAGCATTTAGAAAATAATAAAAGCTCCCTATCCATAAATGAATAGGGAGCGAAAATTCTAAATCACTTTCTGACTCTTGTAAAGAGTGCCCAAACAGAATGATACATTCTCACCTAGCAAATGTCAAGAAAACTTTATCTGATTTTTTCAGAAAGAAAACGAGGTTTCCAGACAAAGCGCTTTACTTATCGATACAGCTGGTTCCTTCTTTTTCACGACTAAGTTCTATGGTTATTCTTTCTTAAACAACCTTCATGTTTTCTGCACAACTTTTTGCAAATTTTTCATTGCTTCTTACGAAATCGTTGAACTCTCTTTGGCATAATACAAAGTGTAGATGAAGTCTGGCGCTTTACTCGTTTTGGTAAAAATGATCGGAACGTATTTCTGGTTATTTTTGGCAAAGACGAGGTGCAGGTTCGATTCCTGCCTTCTACGCTAGTGATGCGGTTGAAGGGGAGCACTGAGGATCAATCGCAGCAATCCTTAGACTATTGTTTCACCAATGAAACAAAATCAACGTTCGTCCAAGCATTTGCTGAAGCCTTGCTGTAAACCCCGATTTCACAAGCACCTGTTGTAATTGGAATGTCTTTGATTGTAATTTTTGTCCATTCACTTGTTTTAACAACCGCAGTATTTAGTTCCGCTCCACCATAATTTTTGATATATAACTGATTGGTATCAAACTCTCCCCCAGACATTACATAGGCACTCAATGTGTAAGTTCCATCGCTGATGCCACTAACATTTTGATAAGCTGATGCCTCGTAAGCTTGGTCCTGCCAAAAAGTTAATTTGTAGTCTCCAAAAAAAGTCCCAGCTTCCGTTTTGATCGTACCTTCAGCTGTTCCTTGTTGAAACCACGTTTGCCAATCAGAAGGACTGGTCGTTGGTCCATCGCTCTCGAAACTTGCATTTTTAACAAGATTTGTTTGCGCCCCTGCTTGTTTAAACGCACGCAAGCTTGGCAAGGCGTTTCCAGCAAAATCAAACATCGCCTGGTTGTCCCATTCGTTTCCCATAGTAGATTGAACACCGAGATAATTCATACCTGCTTGTGTTGCCCAACTCACGTTTCCGTTGTACCAAAGAGGTTCCCAATAAAAGAAGCCCGCCCCGCGATCATTCGGCACCGCTTGAATACGATCGGCTAGATCCAGCAAATACTCTGCTTGTCCTGACGGTGTTGGTTCATATCCCCCCGCCGCTGCTTCGGCTTCGCCAAAGGCATTTGGCATAGTATCTGCATTCGCTGTTGTATGCCCATAAGCTGTTTCAACTACGATCACTTCTTTGCCATACCGTTGACTGATCGTATTCATATTGGTTTGAAGTTCATTCATTGAACCGTGCCAATACGGATAATACGATACTCCAATTAAATCAAATGACACACCCCGACTGGTGATTTCATCAAACCACCAAGTAAATGCTCCTGTATCGCCACCATCAGCTAAGTGGAGCATTACTGGAGTTGTTTTAGGTTGAGTGTCTCGAACAGCTTGGACACCGGACTTCAAAAAAGTAGTCAATCGATCAAACTCACCCCCGTCTTCTCCCCAAGACTTGCCATAAGGCCAGAGCATTCCACTATTCAGTTCATTGCCGATCTGAACCATATCAGGATAAACGTCTAGCTGCTTCATTTCCGACAGAACGTTCTTTGTATAGTCATACAATGCCGTATTCATTTCTTCAAAGGTCAGATCTTGCCACGCTTTAGGAACATTCTGTTTCCCAGGATCAACCCAAAAATCACTGTAATGGAAATCTAGCAACACGTTGAGTCCAAGACTTTTTGCTCGTTTTGCAAGGGCAATCGTCGTTTCCAGATCATTTGTCCCTGCCCCATAACTTTCTCCGTTACTATTATAAGGATCCTGCCACAAACGCAGTCGAACATAGTTGACACCATTATTTTTTAGAATCTCTAAGGCATCTTTTGAAATACCATCTTCATAGTATTTTGCACCAGATTTTTCCATATCTGACAAGATTGAAATATCTGCTCCGCGAATAAACTCGCTGGCAGATGCTTCAACTGTTTTTGAAACAGCCCCCAAAGTCCCTATCACAGCTGCAAATAAAGCGACTTTACGCAACCAAGCTCCCTTTTTCATTCATTTGCTCCTCCTTTATTGAAATTGGCTCAGAATAAATTGAACGGCTTTTTCAGGATCTCTCGTTAATCCGATATATTCTGCTCCTTTTGTCGCAACCAGCTTGATTCCTAAGCGATCGGTATCTTCTTTGATATCATCATAGTAAGAATTGACTTGCGGTGCTAAGACCACCATATCAAAATCCTTCAGCATTTCGTAATGAGAACCATAAGCACCCGCCATTGCACTGATCGGTGCTTTCGATTCAGATGCGCCTTCTTTTAAAGCATTAGCTAACATCGCACTTGTCCCTGCTCCAGCACAAAGTACCAACACATTGATTTCTTTACTTGCATCGTTGATGACTTGGCTCGCTGCCACAGATACTTCCTCAGGTATAGCGGCAGAAGTACCTTCCTCGGTTGCGATCACTTCTGCTTTTTGTGCTTCTTGCTCTACTAAGACAGCATCGTATGCTTTACAAAATGGTAGATAGATCAGGAAGTCAACGACGATTAGAACCGCTGCTAAAACAAAGGCTAACACCCCCATGCCTGTTCCTAGAACCAAACCGATCGGTGCCGGAGTTGCCCAAGGTAAAACGTACATAAAACTGTTCATGCCTAGCACATCGACAAAAAACTTAAACAAGCAAACGTTTACAACTGGTGTTAACAAAAACGGAATGAAAAAATAAGGATTCAAAATCATGGGTGCTGCAAACAACAATGGTTCATTGACAGCAAAACTTACTGGAATAAAGGAAGCTTTCCCGACTGCCTTCAATTGTTTAGACTTAGCAAAGAGTAAGAAGATAAAAGGAACGACCAATGTGGCCCCAGTTCCTCCCATAGTTCCTACAAAATTTCCTAAACCGACTGTCAGTACTTTTGAAGCTTGCTCACCGGAATTGAACAATTGCAGATTGGTTTCCACATTGGCATAGATAATTGCTGCAATTGCTGGTTCCACGATCGACGGTCCATGAACACCGACAAACCAAAATAGCGCCATCGCTCCCCAGATAATAGCGATTCCTAAATAACCGTCGGCTGCTGTGAATAATGGCTGCAGCACAGTAATGATTGCTTCTGCAAATGAGATTTGGAAAATTTGCCGAATACCTAAATCAATTAAAACGGCCGCAAATACTGAAAAAGAGAAAGGAAAAATATCTCGGAAGGTTTGCGAAATCGTACCAGGAACTTCTTTAGGCATCTTAATGGTAATATCTTTCAGCACACAAAACTTATATAAATTAACTGTTAAAAATGCAGCGACAAAGGACGCCAATAGCCCCTTTGTCCCCATATATTCCGTTGAAAATCCGCCTTCGATCGGAGAGACGCTTAACAACAGGAAACTTACCACAGAAGCCAGCATCACAGAAGTCGTGTTGATCACTTTGTTTTTCGGTAAGCGGCGATTCATCGAATCAGCCAAGCAGCGAGCAGTGGTTGCTGAAACAAGTAACCCTACAACCCCCATCGAATAATTATAGACTTTCCATAACCAAGTGGAGACAGCTTCAGGCCATTGATAACCAAAAATCTCAGGAACCGCAGCAATCAAAATGAATATGCTTGAGAATAAAATAGCCGGCATCGCTGTTAAAAATCCGTCACGAACGGCTCCCAGATAACTATTGCGTGAGATTTTTTCAAAAAACGGTTTTCCTTTTTCGATTTGTTTAATGATTCCATCCATAGCGTTCTTCTCCTATTCTTGATTCTGCTTGTACAGTGCAATAAAGTCTTGAATCAGATCCCTCAGCAACAAAGTGGTCATTAAATGGTCCTGTCCATGAATAAAAATGAATCCCATCTCCATCTCTTTTCCCGATGCTTCTTCCGCTAAAATTTTCGTTTGCGAATTGTGTGCAAGAGTTAAATTTTCGTCGGCTTCTTTCAGTGCTGAATCAACATGCTCAAAGTTCCCTTGTCTTACTTCTTTCAATAATTTCAATAATGTACTGCGAGCGTCCCCTGAATAAGCAACGATCTCAAAACCAAGCATTTGTAATTCCTCTTTATTCATCTTTTCTTCCTCCATTATTACTTATTAAATAATCGTTTTGGTTTCACTAACTAATTTGTACCAGTATGCTGACTCTTTCGGGTAACGCTTCTGGGTTTCAAAATCAACATAAAACAAGCCATACCTTTTGTTATACCCATTTGTCCATGAGAAAAGATCCATAAGCGACCACAAAAAATATCCCTTCACATTTACCCCAGCTGTTATCGCCTTGCTTAAGGATTCCAAATAGACTCTCAAATAGTCGATTCTCGGCTGATCCATAATGATGCCATCTTCAAACTGGTCTTTATACCCCATGCCGTTTTCAGTGATATAGATTTTGTTGTAATGCGGGTAATCGCTTTTAATTCGCAACAACAAGTCATAAAGACCTTCTGGATAAATCAGCCAGTCCCAATCTGTTCGAGGAATTCCTTCTTTATAAATGCGTTCTCCGATCCCCTTCACTTTATAAACAGAGGTCCCTTTTTCACCCGTGCCATTATGATGGATCGCGTTTTCTCCATCGTAAGCTTTGACAAAATGGCATTGGTAGTGATTGATCCCTAAATAGTCATTACGCGTGGAGGCTTTTTTCAATTCAACGAAATCTTCTTCAGGAAAATGATAGCTGGCCTGATTTGCTTCACATATCTCATCAAGAGCAGTCAAGGTTTCAGTTGAATAATAGCCTAAATAAGTAGCATCTAATAAGAAGCGGATCGACAATGCATCGTCTAAAAAGGCTGCATGCTTATCTTCTGGAGCATCTGTTGCCGCATATTTCGTCTCCAATGAGTGAACGACACCGATTTCGCCTGGAAGTTCGTTTTCTTTGAAATAGTTCACAACACGTGCATGGGCAACCATCATATTATGAAGACAGGCGATGATTTTTGTAAAATCATATTTGATTCCTGGTGGGAAAACGCCTAACAAATATTGATTGGTCGCAACAGGATAGATTTCATTAAAGGTACTCCACACTTTCACTTCTTTGAATTCATGAAAACAAAAAATGGCATAGGAAACGAATGCTTCTATTGTTTCTCGATTCAAAAAATCTCCCTGGTCAAACAAACGTTTAGGGGTATCAAAATGATGCAATGTCACAAACGGCGTTACGTTTCTTTTCGCACATTCTTCGAACACACGATGATAAAAAGCGATTCCTTCTGGGTTCGGTTCCCCATCACCATCAGGAAAAATTCGACTCCATGCAATGGATAATCTTAGCCCATTCACACCAAATCGTTCACACAGTTCAATATCCTTTGCATATTGATGATAAAAATCACTTGCCGGATCGGGACTGAATCTACCCTGTTCCTCTAAAAAATCATCCCAAGCAACAGCGCCTTTGCCGCCTTCCTTAGTGGCTCCTTCAACCTGATAGGCTGCTGTGGCTCCACCAAAAATAAAATCTTCTGGTAATTTAAGCATGTACATCTCTCCTCAAATCTATAATCAGTTTCCGCACTTTCTAACTGATTGAATTGTAATCGCATCCAAAACATTTGTCAACAAAAACAAACATAAATAATCACAAAAATCAGAAATAAGTGATAAAATCAGTTTGAAAGAACATTGTAATCAGATAAAATGTTCGTTTTTGTTCGAATTAAATTGACTGTTGTCAGTTTATGTGATAGATTATCCTTAAATTAGAGGTGAAGACGATGCTGAAAAAAGAAAGATTGTTTACTATCGTAGAAATGGTCAATAAAAAAGGAATCCTTACCGTTAATGAAATCATCAATCAATTAGATGTTTCTGATATGACCGTTCGCAGAGATTTAGATGAATTAGAAAAATCGGGCAAGCTGCTGCGTGTCCATGGTGGGGCTCAAAGTCTTTCCTATACGCTAGACCAAGAACTTTCTCACACGGAAAAAGCCACTTTGCAGATTCAAGAAAAAAAAGAGATTGCTGCCGCAGCAGCCTCCTTGATTCAAGAAGGTGAAACGATTTTCTTAGGACCTGGTACAACAATCGAACTTTTGGCGACCCATTTACTCAACAAGAAAATCCGGATCATTACTAATAATTACCCAGTTTTTGATATTCTTGCGCAAGCAGATGGACCAGAAATTTTGCTAATTGGCGGTGATTTCCGTAAAAATACCGGTGCATTTGTTGGACCGATCACTAACGACAATTTAAGAAGATTAAAGTTTACGAAAGCATTTATCAGTTCAAACGGGGTACACAACGAAGCCATTTCTACTTATAGTACAGAAGAAGGAGAAGCACAACAGATCGCATTAAATAATTCCCGTAAGAAATATCTGCTCGTTGATAACAAAAAGTTCAACCGAGATGATTTTTATGTATTTTATAATTTGCATGACTTCGACCTACTCATTACGGATCGTCAAATATCACCTGAGCTGCAAGAGCACTATGCACAATATGTCGATCTGCAAATTGCTGATTCAACCGAAAATACCACTATAGGAGCGTAACTATGAAAGGGATTATTTTTGATTTCAACGGAACTATGTTTTTGGACTCTCATCTGCATGAAGCTGCTTGGCTGCACATGATTCATGATCATACAAAAGATGGTTTATCAGATGAGGATATTTTAAAAAATATCCATGGTCGAACGAATACGGAGATTTTAAAACATTTCATTTCAAAACATTTGACCGCCTCTGAGATTGCCGTATTGTCAGAAGAAAAAGAAAGCTATTATCGTATGCTTTGCTTGCAAAATGAAAACGAGCTTCACTTGACAAAGGGGCTTGAAGCGACTCTTGATCAGCTGACTGACCAGCAGATTCCATTAACGATCGCCACGGCTACTGTCAAAGAGAATGTTGCTTTTTATTTTGATACTTTCGATTTAGCTCGCTGGTTTGATTGGGATAAGATCGTCTATGACGATGGCTCTTTTCCTGGAAAACCGCAACCGGATATTTTTCTTAAAGCGGCTGGGAAATTGGGCTTAGCTCCTGCTGATTGTCTTGTTATCGAAGATGCTTATTCAGGTTTGCTTGCTGCCAAGCGTGCTGGGATTGGAACAATTATCGCAATTGATCCATTCGGTAAGAATAAATCAGTATTTGAACAGGCACAGCTAAATAAAGATGGAACAATCAAAGATTTTACTGATTTTTGGACAGAGTACCTATCTGTCATATCCGTTAATTCTTAAGCGATTCTATTAAAAACAACTGAGATGCATATCTCCTTTTATAAAAAACTGAAGTGAAATGACACGTGTCTTCATGTCATTTCACTTCAGTTTTTTTCATTTTCGTTTAGTTCTTACTCATTCTGCTAAAAATTTCTAGATTTTCTCCAACCAATCATTGTCATTCTTTTTGTTCTTTGAGAAAATAAGCACAACTCAATCGATTAATTTAACATTTTATCGATTTTTTTCGATTTTTTCAGTTGAAAGATGTCCACTTTTTTTATTTTCAGTTGTTGTATTGTTAAGGAGGGAGAAAAATGCGTTTGAATGCTTACGAACATTATTTACTGCAGTTAACGAATGACTTGGTTCATTACCTGCAGTCCCTCGGCGCTTCTCAACAGGATGCCGAAGATATTGCTCAAGAAGCAGTTGTTAAAATCCTTGAAATCGATTCGGTCTTAACCGCAGAAGCGATTCGTCCGTGGCTGTTTCGTGTGGGGATCAATGGTTACTTTACGTTGTATAAACAAACAAAGCGACGGCGAGAAATCGTCAGGCAGTATTTGCCAGTGACTGCTTCTGGTATCAACTGGCAAGAAACTGATGATGATCTTTATGAGACACTTCAAGAATTACCCGTTTCTACCTCCACCCTTTTGATCATGAAGTACGCAGAAAATTTGAGTTTAAAAGAAATAAGCTTTTTACTGAATCGCCCGGAAGATAGCATCAAAACAGCATTATACCGAGGAAGAAAACAACTGAAAAAACGAATGGAGGAAAAGAATCATGACTATTAAAGATCAAGAATTTAAAAAAATCGTGAAAAAAGCTCGGCTAAAAAACACACATAGGACAATTGTTATTGCTGTACTGTCTTTGATAGTATTGATTGTTCTACCAGGGGGGCTTTATTTAAACTATTACAATTATGGTCCTTTTCGAGGAGAAAAAATAGCGGGTGTTCCAGATAATCATCTAGTTCAAGTCGAAAATCAAATGGATCTTTCCAGATTATTATTTGATTTTGGCTCACAGCTAAAATTTAATACCCAAGCTCGAGCGATGACGGTTTATTTTGATCACTATCAAAAAGGCGAAAAAACAACCCACAAGCTGATTGCTTCCTTAATGACAGATACCAAAAGCAATTATAACGGTTATTTAACAATTGGTATTTCTAAAGGGGAAAAAAAGCTGCTCGTAAACTTATCTTCCAATGGCGGAGCATCAGAAACAACGACAGATCTTACGGCATTTCAGTATATTTCTCTTGGAGAAGACAATGATCTTCCCGGGGGAGCAATCTACCACATTGAAGAAGATCCCCTAGAAATCCAAAAAAATGTTGAGATTCCTTTGATTTATATTGCACAAGGTGGCGACCTAAAATTATATGCTGAAATGGAAAACAATCTGTCCGAAGAAAATTTAAAAAGCGTTGAAAACGTCTATTACATTTACTTAATAGTAGAATAACGAAAAAAGACCAGTTCAGAATGCCTGAGCTGGTCTTTAGTCTATCACACTGTCGATTAATTCCGACGGTTGTTATTACCAAATAAAATAATCAAACGTAAGAGCTGCAATAAGGTTGCTACGGCAGCTGCGACATACGTCAACGCTGCGGCAAAGAGCACTCTTCTTGCTTGTGGTACTTCATCTTCTGTTAACAAGCCACCATCTGCCAAAATACGGATCGCCCGTTTTGAGGCATCGAACTCGACTGGCAAGGTCACTAATTGGAAAATAAACGCCAATGAGAAAGCCAACAAGCCTAAGTTGATCAGAAACGATCCTCGTAATAGGACCCCAATCAAAATCAATGGGATCGAGATGCTGGTTCCGATATTAGCGATCGGTACGATCGCATGACGCAAACGCAAAGGAAAATAACCTTTGGCATCTTGGACTGCGTGTCCACACTCATGGGCCGCAACACCGATTGCTGCTACCGAAGTTGATTGTGCAGTGGATTGCGATAAACTCAGCATTTTGTTGCCAGAATTGTAATTATCCGTCAAATCACCAGCGATCGCTTGCACACCCACATTATTGATTCCTTGGCTTTGCAAGATGTACTGCGCCGCTTTTGTGCCGGTAATATTATTTTTACTTCTGACTTTGTCATATTTGTTAAAGGTACTTTTGACATACGCTGACGCTGCTAGCGAAATCACCATACCGATAATTACGAGAATGAAAGTCGGGTCATAAAAAAAGCCGAACCCGTATCCGCCCATACCATACACGATAAAATTCCCCCTTTTAATCTTTGACCTTATTTTACCATTAAAGTGGTGAAAAAATTATGAAGATGACTGGAAGATTTTGTTTTTAACCTTTTTTTACAAATTCTGATTTTAGTTTCATTGCGCCGAAGCCATCGATCTTGCAATCAATGTTGTGGTCGCCTTCGACTAATTTGATGTTTTTCACTTTCGTTCCTTGTTTGATGGCGCCAGATGCGCCTTTGACTTTCAAGTCTTTGATGACCGTTACTGTATCACCATCGACTAAAATATTGCCGTTGGCATCTTTATATACGGGTGCTTCTTCCGCCGCTTGTTGCTCTTGCCATTCGTTTCCGCATTCAGGACAAACAAACAGCCCGCGGTCTTCATAAGCGTATTCAGATTGGCAATTTGGACAGTTAGGAATTTGAGTCATAGTGTTGCTCCTTTAAAATATAATTTTCGCTGTAAAAAACAACTCACCATCAGCATACCGAAAAACCACTAGTGGCGCAACCAAAAATCAGTGACCGATAAGCAAAAAAATCGCTTCTGTAGAGTGATAACAGAAGCGATAATTCACGTGTATCCTAAAAGGAACTACACAGAATTCATTTTTATTTCGAGAAATAATTTGCACAAGCATCGCCGATCCACTGGATGAGTTGTACCCAAAAGATCAACAAGAGAATCACCACAATCAAAATCGCCGTTTCATAGCGATAATAACCATACTGAATCGCTAAATCGCCAATGCCGCCTGCGCCAATCGTTCCCACCATCGCCGAGTAGCCTAAAAGACTGATCAAAGTTAGCACAAATCCGCGAATCAAGGCTGGCAAACTTTCTGGTAAAATCACTTCGCGAATAATTTGCCCCGTCGACGCTCCGGAAGCGACACTAGCTTCAAGGACGCCATAGTCGATTTCGGCAAATGCGGATTCAGCGATTCGGGCGTAAAAAGGAATCGCGGCAATCGATAAAGCAATCGCTCCGCCGGCCGGGGTATAAGGATCACCGATCAGCATCGCTGATAACGGAATCAACGTAATCAATAAGATCAAAAATGGTAGCGAACGGATTGCATTGACGACAAAATCGGCCAGATGATGCAAGAAAACATTTTTATGAAAAAGTTTACTACCGACTAAAAACAGGACTAATCCAATCAATAAGCCGAAAACTACTCCTATAATTGCTGAAGTTCCCACCATGAAGAATGTTTCCCATAGTGCTTGGGGCAGGTTTGTTTTTAAAATCTCAAGCGTATCAGCCATTTTCTTCACCTATCTTTCTTAGAGAAAAGACGTTCGCAGCTAGGTGTGCTCGGGCTTTTGCTGCTTCTTCGGCGGGTCCGGTCAAATAGATATACAAAATACCGATCACATCTTTTTTGATATACTCAATTTTTCCGTGGATAATATTGATCGACACATCATAGGCTTTGGCTACAGTCGAAATCAGTGGTTCTAACGTATACTCCCCTTGATAGCGCAATTCCAGCAAGTCGCCTTCCGTGAAGGATACTAGAATCTCCTCGGGAAGCGTCAGATCCAAGTAGCGACCTACCAGTTTTTTCGTAATAGGCTGTTTAGGCTGACTGAACAAGCCATAGGTCGTTTGTTCTTCAACGATCCGCCCCTTTTCCATAACTGCCACCCGATCAAAAAACTTTCGGGCAACATCCAATTCATGGGTGATAAAGACGATGGTGATGCCTGTCTGTTCCTTGATTCGGATCAATAATTTCAAAATTTCTTCAGTCGTTTCAACATCTAACGCACTGGTAGCTTCGTCACACAACAAAATCTCAGGTTCGTTGGCAATCGCTCGCGCAATACCGATTCGTTGCTTTTCTCCCCCAGACAAATTATTCGGATACTCGTGAATTTTGTGAGGCAGATCCACCATTTCCAACAGTTCCTTGATCCTCGCTTCTTGCTTTTCTTGCGGATAATGTCCAGCACGCAAAGCAAAGGCTAAATTTTCCTTGATGGTTCGATTATGGATCAGATTGAAATGCTGAAAGATCATCCCGATTTTTTGTCGTACTTCACGCAAGTGTTTGCCTTTAGCTTGCGTGATGTCTTGACCATCAATCAGAATTTGACCACTAGATGGCACCTGCAGTAGATTCAACGTACGAACCAAAGTACTTTTCCCGGCCCCGCTCAATCCGACGATCCCATATACTTCTCCAGCTTGAACGGAAAAATCAACGGAATCCACTGCTTTTTTGATTTCTTTTTTATGAGTGAAGGCCACTGATACTTGTTTCACTTCTATTTTTGCCATAGGATCCCCTTCTTACTCAGTCCAAAATTTCGGTTGATCAAAGTTGCTGAACGGTGATTCGGCAATCGCTTCTTTAAAAGCGTCACTTTCTAATACTTCCGTAACTGCCTTAGCAAAATCACTGTCTTCTTCTTCGGAGGACACCACAAAGACATTTTTATATTCTTCTTTCAATGACTCCAACGCCAAAGCATCTGCAGGATCAAGAGAAGCCGCCCAAGCGAAGTTTCCTGGTACTAAAGCTAAATCGACGGTATCTAACGAACGAGCCAATTGAGCTGCGTCTAATTCTTTAAATGTCAGATTCTTCGGATTTTCTTCGATGTCATTCACTGTTGCTTTCGTTTCGTCGATATTGTCTGCGATGGTGATCAACTCATTGGCAGCTAACAGTTGCAAGGTCCGCGCTAAATTTGAGGCATCATTGGCAATCGAAACAGTCGCCCCGTCTGCTAACTCATCCAAGCTGGACAGTTGATTCGAATAGATGCCCATTCCCAGTGTTGGCACTTTTTGTAATGCCGTAAGGGATAACTGGTTATCTGCGGAAAATTTTTCTAGATAGGCCGTATGTTGAAACAAATTGGCATCGATTTGGCCATTCGCCAAGGCATTGTTCGGCTGAATATAATCATTAAACACTTTGGTCGTGAGTTGATACCCTTTTTCTTCCAGTAATGGCGAGATCACCTCTGTCACCATGTCCCCGTATGGTCCCGGCGCCACTCCAACGACTTTTTCTTCCACTGCATTTACACTGTTTTCACCAGACTGCGTATCCTCTGTGCTGCTAGTATTGCCACAAGCTGCCAATGTAATTAAGACAGCAGCAGCAACTAATCCAACGATTCCCTTTTTCAACTGTTTCATTTCTTTGTTCCCCCTTTTTATAATAAAAAAACGTCCTTTCTCCATCATAGAGAAAGGACGAAACAACCTTGTTCGTGGTACCACCTTTAATTTATTGGCTGAACCAGCCAACCTTATCAGTTTATCAACTGCTTTGCTGTATCGGGCAATCCCGCTGCACGCTTGCTTTTGCTCACGTCCAAACGCTCCAAGACCATCTTCAGTCAAACGGCTGTGCTCTTTCTCACCAATCCGAGCTCTCTGATCCAATCGAAACTGACTTACTCTTCTTATCATCGCGTATTTTTTAATTTGTGTTTAACTATACGATAGCCTCAAATGAATGTCAATTCTTTTTTTCACGAAAATATCATCTTTTTGCAATAACTTTCACAGTGTTTACAGAGTCAAATTCTCATCTAAAATCAAGCCTTCAGAGACCATAACCGCATCGCCGATCAATTCTAATGCGCCCTGATCAACATCAACTTCTACCGTTAACTCGCCACCTAACACGTGCAGCAAGACATTCGCTGCCGCTTGCTGGTGACGTTTGGTCACGACATACGCAGTGGCACCAGAACCTGTGCCGCACGCATAGGTAAAACCTTCCACCCCTCGTTCATACGTGCGAACGATCAGATCACCCTTGTCATCTTCTTCATAGAAATTGACATTCGCCCCTTTGGGGAAAACCTCCCAATAGCGTATCTCTTTGGCAAGTTCAGCCAGCTGTTCCAACTCAGTTTCTGCCAGACCAGGATAGTGAACCACCGCATGAGGGATTCCTGGATCACCCAATTCCACATAGTCCACGAAAGAAACCATTGGATTCGGGTACGCTTGATCAAATGTAGTCACGGTGGGTGGATTCAAGGTTACTTTGTAGTGTTTTGCCGACAAGCGCCATGCGGGGACATCGCCAGCAACTGTTTCGATGGTCATCTGCTCGCCAGCAATTCCCTTCTCAAAGGCATAACGGGCAATACAGCGAGCGCCGTTGCCGCACATTTCTGCTTCGGTCCCATCAGCATTGTAAAACCGCATCCGAAAATCAGCGGTTCCTGTGGGAAAATCCACAGCCATGACTGCATCCGCGCCAACAGAAAATTTCCGATGGCAAACCTGAGCAGCAAATTGCGACAGTTGTTCATGGGAGAATTTCAATGTGCGGTTATCGATTACGATAAAATCATTTCCTGCACCTTGCATTTTTGTATAAGGAATCGTCATGTTGTCACCTGCTTTTCAAAATTTTACTTGCTGGAAGCTCCCTCTTTTAGAAACGAAGGAACCACTTCATTTTGCAGCATTTGCTCGTAGGACTGGCGTTTAACGGCTAATTCTGCTTGGCCGTTTTCCACAAAGACGACTGCAGGAATCTGTAAATTATTGTAGCTGCTGGCCATCGAATAGCCATAAGCTCCTGTTGCGAACGTAGCAAACAGATCCCCAGTTTCAACGGGCGGTAATGCAAGATCTTTTACTAAGATGTCCGTGCTCTCACAAGCTTTGCCAGAAATGGTGATCTTTTGTGTCGCAGCTTCGGAAGCGCGGTTGGCTAAGATCCCAGTGTATGTTGCTTGATAAAGACCTGGACGAATATTGTCTGTCATGCCACCGTCAATGCTGGCATATGTTCTGATTCCTGGCAATGTCTTGATACTGCCGATGGTGTGCAAACTGATACCTGCTTCTGCGACGATACTGCGCCCAGGTTCAATAACGATGGTCGGACGTTCGCTCTGGTGCTGCGCATAAAAGGCGTCGATTTTTTCCATCACAGGATCTAAAAAGTAGCTGTAGGGTTGGCGAATATCTGCATCTGTGTATCGAACGCCAAAGCCGCCGCCAACATTTAGTTCTTTGATCCAATAATCAAAGCGTTCATGAATGGTTTGGACAAGGGCCAAAGCCGCATCAACTGCCGCTAGATGTGAGCGATTGTCCGACAATTGACTGCCGACATGAAAATGCAGGCCATAGAAATCCAATTCAGGTGCTTGAATCACTTCTTCCACTAACGGAAATAAGATTTCTTCATCTAAAGGAATCCCGAATTTCGAATCTTTTTGTCCGGTTGAGATAAATTGATGGGTGCTGACCGAAACCTCAGGTGTGATGCGCAACAAAATTTTAGCAACGACTTGCTTTTCTTGACATAACGCGCGGATCAAGCCGACTTCTTGAATGCCATCAACGATGATCCGTCCTACGCCATAATCAAGGGCAGCTGCTAATTCTTCAATCGATTTATTATTGCCGTTAAACTCGATGTGTTCTGCTGGAAAATCAGCTTGGATCGCTGTATACAGCTCTCCACCGCTAACCACGTCTAATGAGAGTCCTTCTGACTTGATCACTTGCAGCATTGCTGTGGTGCAGAAAGCTTTAGCGGCATAGGCTGCCCGTGTCTTGCTGTAGCGCGTCAAAAACTGCGCCTGAATCTTTTGGCATTCTTCGCGAATCTCCGAAACGGAATACACGTAAAGGGGGGTTCCGAAGGTTTTTGCCAGCTCAACGGTATCACAACCGTCAATGTATAAGTGATTGTTCTTGATTTCTTTTGCCATCGCTTTACTCCTTGTCTGTTGGCTCGTTCAACGCCTCGATCAAACGAACGTAGCATTCGATGCCTTGCAATAGATTTTTTTCGTCAAAATTCATTTTGCTGCTGTGTAAAGGGTGGACATAGCCTTTTTCTTCATTTCGGGTACCCACAAAGAAAAAGACACCTGGGATCTCCTTTTGGTACATCGAAAAATCCTCTGCCAACATATATGGTGGTGTTTCTCGGTAGCTCTCCCCGACCACTTTTTCCAACACTTCCACCATCTCAGGATCATTGTCCACGACACGATAAAGATGTTCGAATTCGACATCCGCCGTGCAATCATATCCTTTGGCGATTTCTTGTGCGACGGTGGTGATTCTGCGAGTCATCGTTTCATAGACTTCATCTTCAAACGCCCGCATCGTTCCTTTTAAAACGACCTTGCCGGGAATGATATTTTCCGCATCTCCCCCATGGATCTTCCCAAAAGTGATGACCCCAGCAGAAAGCGGGCTGATATTGCGTGAAATGATCGAATGCAATCCTTGAATAATCGCAGCCGCGGCTAAAATGGCATCATGTCCTTGATGAGGCTGGGCACCATGGGCACTCGTGCCGTTGATCGTTAGATTGATCTCGCCGTTACGGGCCATCATCGGACCTTTCCGGCTCGCAATGACTCCTTCGGGAAAGTCTGGGAAGACATGCAGCCCCACGATTTTTTCCACGCCAAAATCTCGTAAGATGCCTTCATCGATCATCAATTGAGCGCCACCGGGGCTTTCCTCGGCTGGTTGGAAAATCAAAACGATCGTTCCACGAATCACTTCAGGATGTGTTGCTAAATATTTAGCAAACCCTAGCATCGTTGCCATATGGCCGTCATGACCGCAGGCATGCATTTTCCCTTCATGTTTGGAAACAAAGGAAACACCTGTCTCTTCTTTGATCGGCAGTGCATCGATATCCGTTCGAAAGGCCAGCGTCTTTCCTGGACGATCGCTGCGAAAGACCGCAATCAAGCCGGTTTCAATCACTGGATAGATTTCTTTGATTCCAAAGGATTGCAACTGACGCAGCAAGTATTCCTTTGTTTTGAACTCAGTTAACCCTAATTCAGGGATTGTATGTAATTCACGACGAAAACGAACCACGTCTTCGGTTAATTCTTTGACTGCTTGCGATACTTGCATGTTAAAACACCTTTCTATTCATTCCTTTTAAAAATATCCATAAAAACCAACGAATATTCAGTTTTTCATTGATATTGTTTAATATTATAGTATATAATTCGAATAATCTATAGTATAAATTGTCGAAATGTTTCGATTTTTATTGAAAAATTTACCCCTCGTTTTGGTACACTTATACGTAGAGTTACGAAAAATAAATTGGTTGAAAGGATGTGTCGTAGTTTGACAATATTCAAAGGTTCTGGCGTTGCGTTGATCACCCCTATGCTTCAAGATGGTTCGGTGGATTTCGATAAGCTGAAGGAGTTAGCGGAGTGGCATGTGCAGCAAGGAACGAATGCAATCATTGCATGCGGTACGACCGGTGAAGCATCCACGTTAGACGATGAAGAACATATCGCGGTGATCGAAGCGGTGGTAAAACAAGTTGCTGGTCGAATCCCCGTCATCGGCGGAACAGGCTCCAACAACACCCAACATGGGATCCATCTTTCAAAAGAAGCACAGCGCGTTGGTGCTGACGCATTATTGGTTGTAACACCCTACTACAACAAAGCGACCAAGAAAAGTTTAGTCGCTCACTATGAAGCAATCTGTCAAAGCGTTGAGCTACCAGTGATCTTATACTCCGTCAGCTCAAGAACCGGCTTAAATTTAACACCTGAAGCTGTGGCAGAACTGAAAAAAATCCCTAATATCAAAGGCATCAAAGAAGCCAGCGGCGACATTTCGCAAATCGCAGAAATCGCTCGTCTTGCGGATGATGACTTTGCGATCTACTCAGGAAATGACGATCAAGTAACCCCAATTCTAGCTTTAGGTGGCTCTGGCGTGATTTCAACGATCGGCAATATCGCTCCGAAACAAACGGCACAACTCGTTGCTGATTTCTTAAATGGTGATGTAAAAGCCGCCATCAAAGAGCAATTGCGACAAAAACCGTTGATCGATGCGATTTTCAGTGAAGTAAATCCTGTGCCGATCAAAGCAGCGGTCTCCTTGCTAGGCAAATGCGAATTGCATTATCGTTTGCCTTTGGGTGTCCCAGAAGATGCGACCCTCGTTCATTTAGAAGAAGAAATGACCAATTACGGATTGCTGTAAGGAGGAGTTTTTGGTGAAACAGATTTTATTAAGCGGTGCAAACGGTCGTATGGGCAAAGTGTTGCAAAGCCTGATCGCAAAGCACCCTCAGTTAGAAGTGGCCGCCGGCTTGGATCGTACCGAGCAATTAGATGGTCCCTTTCCAATCTATGATCGTCCAGAAAAAATCACGCAGCCGATCGATTTGGTGATTGATTTTTCTCATTATAGCAATGTCCCTGCCTTATTGAACTATTGTGTCGAACAGAAGCTGCCTATCGTGGTTGCTACAACTGGTTTGACGGAAGACACGCAGATGATGCTGCCGTTGGCTGCTAAAGTGATCCCAGTTTTCTATTCTGCCAATATGTCGTTGGGGATCAATGTACTGATCAAAGCACTACAAAGTATCACCCCCGCATTAGAAGCTGACTTTGACATTGAGATCATCGAAAAGCATCATAATCAAAAACTCGATGCACCAAGTGGTACAGCTTTGCTGTTGGCAGATAGTATCAATGACAGCTGCGAAACGAAAAAAGAGTATCTCTACGGGCGTGAAGGCAGTGATCTAGTAAATGACCGCAAGCAGATGGGCATCCATGCCGTTCGCGGCGGAACGATTCCTGGAGAACACATTGTCATCTACGTTGGGCAGGATGAAATCATTGAATTGAAACACACAGCGCTCTCCCGCGAAATCTTCGCCAATGGTGCGCTAAAAGCAGCGGAATTTTTAGCCAACCAACCAGCTGGTTTTTATTCCATGCAAAATCTAATCGACAAGTAAAGGTGGTCTCTCATGACAGAATTACAATTTTCCGATCCTTATCAATTAGCAAAATACATCAAAGAAGCAAATAAACAAACACCTGTAAAAGTCTATATCAATGGAGATCTTAGTAACGTCCAAGCAGATGGCATCCAATTGTTTGGTAACGGCACCTTCTATTTCGTGGTTGGTGACAGTCAAAAAGTGGCTGAGTTTTTAACCGCGCACCAAGACAAAATCACCGATCACTATCTGGAAAATGATCGCCGCAACTCAGCGATCCCTTTATTGGACTTGACGAAAGTCGATGCCCGTATCGAACCAGGTGCCTTTATCCGTGACCAAGCCATCATTGAAAAAAATGCCGTTATCATGATGGGGGCAGTGATCAACATTGGTGCCGTGGTTGGTGAAGAAACCATGATCGACATGGGTGCGATTTTAGGCGCCCGAGCAACCGTTGGAAAAAAAGCCCATATTGGCGCTGGTGCTGTCTTGGCTGGCGTTCTTGAGCCACCTTCAGCAAGCCCAGTCATCATTGAAGACAATGTTTTGATCGGTGCAAATGCCGTCGTCCTTGAAGGCGTCCGTGTCGGCGAAGGTGCAGTCGTCGCTGCAGGTTCTGTGGTGACGGAAGATGTCCCTGCTGGAGCAGTCGTTGCTGGCTCACCAGCCAAAGTCATCAAAATGAAAGACGAGAAAACGAAAAGCAAAACCGAATTTTTAGACGATCTACGGGGCTAAGCCGCGCTTTTCTCAAAAATAAACAAAAAAACGCAGTGCGGGTTCAGTGATGAGCCTGCGCTGCGTTTTGTCTAAAAAAGGGCGTGCCGAAAGCTTTTGGCACGCCCTTTTTCTATTGGTAAATGTTCTTGTAAAAGTGTTTATTCTGCTTGAAATTCTTTGATCGCTGCTTGGATCTCTTGATAGATCACGGCAACTTCTTCAAGGTCTTTTGCGTTTGCTCCACTGGCAAGGGGATGTCCGCCGCCATGATGGCGTTTGGCGATCTCATTGATCACTGGACCTTTCGAACGCATCCGCACCCGATAATAGCCTTCTGGTTGTTCGACAAAGATCGCCCAAGCCATCACTTCGTCGATTTTCCCTGGTAAGGAAACGACTGCTGAGGTTTCCGAATCCACTACGCCAAAACGCTGCTGCAATTCTTGTGATAGGATCACTTTGCCAGCACCAATCTCATCGATCTCGATGTTTTCGTAGACATACCCTGAAAGGCGAGCAACACTGCGAGAGACTTGATCCAATTGCCGATTGATCTTCGGTGCATCAAAACCGTAATCCAATAGTTCAGCCGCTAAGCGCAGCGTTGTCGCTGTCGTTGCCGGATATAAAAACCGTCCAGTATCACCAACAATGCCTGCATATAGCAGACGAGCCGCTTCTTGCGTCATCGTCAGCTCGTTTTGAAACATTTGCCAAAACGAAACGATCATCTCACTACAGCTGCTGGCATTCGTATTGACCCAGACCAGCTCTCCGTAAGGCTCATCATTAGGGTGATGATCGATTTTGATCAATTTCGCCCCTTGATCATAGCGTTGGTCACTGACCCGTGGTGCATTGGCCGTATCTGTAACGATCACCAACGCTCCTTTATACAAATCATCAGGGATCGTCTGCATCAGCGCCAAGTAATCCAATCCTTCAACAGGTCCGCCGACTTGATAGATTTCTTTTTTGGGAAAACTAGCTCGTAAAATTTCTGCCAAGCCCACTTGTGATCCTAATGCATCTGGATCAGGGCGCTGGTGCCGATGGATAATGATTCGGTCGAATGCTTTGATTGTTGCAAGTATTTCTTCTTGTACCTTCATGAATGGTCTCAACTTTCTCTCTAAAATTTTTCCATAAGTGCCGTTTTCGATGATTTATGGGCGTTCCATTACTTGGCATACCACGATCGCTTTTGCCACTAAGGAATTTTCGATCGATACTTCGATATCGATTTTCGCCGAACGTCGCCCCAGTTCTAGAATCTTCGGTTGAATGATGATCTCGCTTTCTAATTGGATCAAACGGAAGTAATGCAGATTGACTTGCTCGATCCAACTATTGCGCCGTTGATTCAACTGCATCGTTCGTTTCGCCGTATTAGCGATCACTTCACTCAAGACACCAAAAGAGATCGTTCCGACTTCATTGACCATTTGAGGCGTCACCGCAAAGCTGAAATGCGGCTGCGGCAATTTGTTCCCTTCAAAATCTTGTTCGATGACTTGCATCTGTCCCGAGATTTGGTCAGAAATCGTATCTGAAATTTGCGTTTGTCGTTGGACCATCTGCATCGCTTTCATGATGTCTTGGCGTGTGACGATCCCAATCAAAGAAAGGTCATCTGCTACGACGGGCATCACTTCTAAGCCATCCCAAATCATCTGATGGCTGGCAGAGGCCACACTCATCTCTTTTTTTACGACCCGTGGTTCCCGGGTCATGATTCGTTCGATGATCTGCGTGTCAGGCTTTTCTAGGACATCTTTGGCTGTGATGATCCCAACGACCCGCATATTCTTGTTGACGACTGGATAGCGGGAGTGGTTGGTAGACTCCGAAAGCAGTTTGTAATCCTTGACCGTATCGAAGGTGTGCAGATACTTGGTTTTTTCCAATGGCATATAAATGTCACTCACCAGCATGATGTCCTTTTTGATCAGCTGGTCGCTCAAGGCACGGTTGATCATCGTTGCCACGGTAAAGGTGTCATAGGTCGTTTGTAAAATCGGCAGCTCCAATTCGTCTGCTAAGCGACAGATTTCCTCTGAGGTTTCAAAGCCCCCCGTGATCAAGACGGCTGCGCCATCTTCCAGTGCCAACTTGTGGACTTCGTTACGGTTTCCGACGATCACTAAGGAACCAGGCGTGATGTAGCGTTCCATTGCCGATTCCTTCATGGCGCCGATAACAAATTTGTTCAAGTCTTTGTCTAAACCGGCTGCGCCGCCCAAAACATCGCCTTCAATGATTTGGACGACTTCGCCGAAAGTTAGTTTTTCAATGTGTTTCTTTAGTTTCCGTTCAATCCGAATGGTTCCCACACGTTGGATCGTTGAAACCAAGCCGATATTTTCCGCATCTTTGATCGCCCGATAGGCTGTTCCTTCACTGACATTCAAGTCTTTTGCGATTCCCCGCACCGAGATGCGATCGCCTACAGGCAGATTCTCGATATGCGCTAAAATCAAGTCGTGTTTTGTCGCCATAATTATCCCCTATTCCTACTACGAATCTTCCTGTTGCTTAAACTTCTAATGTCTCACCGACTGCAAGGATCTGGCCCACACCTGCCGGCAATAAATTCACGAAGGTTTGCGGATCTTGCTTGATCATTGGAAACGTATTGTAATGGATCGGTACTACTTTGCTCGCGTTTAAAAGCGCCGCTGCTGTTGCAGCATCTTGAACGCCCATCGTAAAATTATCCCCGATCGGTAAAAACGCCACATCGATGTCGAAACGTTCACCGATCATCGCCATATCGCTAAAGAGGGCAGTATCGCCAGCGTGGTAGATGGTTTTGCCTTCTGCTTCTAAAATGATCCCCACTGGATTGCCCATATAGATCATCGTTCCGTCTTCTTCAAGACCAGAGCTGTGTTTCGCTTCCACCATTGAGATTTTGCCAAACGGAAACTCAAAAGAGCCTCCCATATTCATGCCATGCGTCTCAGTAACGCCTTTGCGGGCTGCATAGCGGCAAATTTCAACGACACTGATCACTGGTGCTTCATTTCTTTTGGCGATCGACACCATGTCCCCAATATGATCGCTATGACCATGCGTGATCAAAAGCCAATCGGTTTCCACTGTGTCTGCATCCAAATCAGTCAGAGCATTTCCAGTAATAAAAGGGTCAAACAACAATTTTTGGCCATCCGCTAATTGGATAGCAAGCACCGAGTGTCCGTGATACGTAAGTTTCATACAACATTCCCCTTTCCATCTAAGTAATACAGTCTAATATTTTTCATTATAACAGATAACGCCAGAAATCCAAAAGCACAAATTCTGGCAGCTTTATTACATCCGTCCTTTTTCTGGTTCTTGTCAAGAAAAATAAAAAAACTGTTCTACCCTTTCTGAATAAGGAATAGAACAGTTCGACCAAATGACTTCAAGCGATCATAGCGTTTTCTTACGTCCGCCTTGTTTATAGATGCGCCAGACTGTTAAGAATAACGCCGTGATACAAAGAAGGAACGCCCCAAAGAAGGTGATTTTCATGCCATAGGCAAAAATATCTGCCCGACCTGCGATATAGGTCGTCACATGCTTCCCATAGGCTTGACTCATTGCGGCATAAAGAATCGTCGTTGCTAAGGATATCCCTAAGACCATGCCCAAGTTACGGGCAAAGGAATTTAGACTACCTGCCACCCCAAGATTTTCTTTGGTGACGCTGCTCATCACCATCGTATTGTTGGGGGATTGGAACAACGAATTGCCTAACCCCATGATGGCAGTGGCAACGATATAATACCAAATCGGCGTATGCTGATTCATAAACATATACATCAGCTGAGTGATGGACAGCAACGCTAAGCCAGCTAAGACCAAGATCTCCGGTCCTACACGGTCCGTCAAATAGCCGCTAAGTGGTGAACCGATGACCATCATCAAAGGAAAGACCATCATCAGCATTCCTGCCACACTCGGCGTTAAGCCTCGGGCACTTTGCAAGTAAAAGGGAATCACGACATTGACAAAAAAGTTTGCAGAAAAGATCAGCAACGCCGTGATCAGGCTCATGGTGAAAATTTTATTACGAAAGATCCCAAAGGTAATCAGCGGTTTGCTCACACGCGCTTCTACTCGCAAAAAGACGATGAATGCCACTAAGGCGATCCCCACCAACAGCAGCGGCAGCCACGTTAGAAAGCCACGCTCTTGTCCAAGAAAAATGCCGCCGAAGAAGCTGATAATTGCAATTGAAAACAGTACAAACCCGGTTTTATCGATGGAATCATGACTCATGGTGATATCTTTTGGCAACACCTTTTCTCCAGCAATCATTGTCAGAATACCGACTGGAACATTGATCCAAAAAATAAACGGCCAAGAAAAATGCGCCAAAATCACTCCGCCCAATCCAGGACCGGCGATGGAGCCTAACGAAACAAAGGCACCAATCATCCCTAAGGCGCGTCCTCGTTCACTCATAGGAAAGACTTCAGTAATGATTCCGGTATTCGTCGCCATCGTCATGCTGGCTCCGATCGCTTGCACGACTCGGGCAAATAGCAGAAATGCTAAGGAATGATTAAACCCGCATAACAGCGAACCGATAATAAAGATCAGCATCCCCAAGCGGAATACTTTGATCTTACCCCAACTATCGCCTACCTTACCGAATAACAAAAGGCAGGCACAAACGATCATCAAGTAGACGGATACGACCCACTCCGCTTGATTCATAGGGACACCCATATCTGCCGAGATCGTCGGCAAAGCGATATTTACGATACTCCCATCCAGTGTTGACATAAAGGTAAACATCGAAACAGCAATGAGAATCCACCACTTTCTCTGTTGTACTACGGGATTTTCTTGATAACTATTCACAAATCGACCATCCTCTCTTTGCTTGTTTTGTTCCTCTAGTCTTAGGGGGACAACTTTGTATTATTGATCGAAATCCATTCGCCGTCAATCCTTATCTGCTCATCACGACCAAAACAAGGGGCATTTTGTAAAAAAACCGCCGCCTGTTTCTTTCATAAAAAAAGACAAAAGCTGCGGTGAAAAGAAATCGGCCGTCAAACGGCTATTCTTTCACCTGCTTTTGTCAGTAGGTCAAAACGAATTATTTACGGTTGCGATTTCTTTGGCTTGATTCCATGATGACCGGCAAGATGACGGGACGGCGTTTGGTTTGTTCAAACAAGAAACGACTCAAACGATCACGGATATCTTGTTTCAATTTGCTCCATTCAAACTCTTCATCATGAAGGTGTTTTTCTACGATTTCTTCTACGATCTCGCCACTTTCACGAATCAGGTCACGGCTGGCTTTCACGTAGACAAACCCGCGAGAAGTGATTTGAGGGGCAGAAATAATTTTCTTTTCACGACGATTGATCGTCACTACCGCAACGAAGATTCCGTCTTCAGATAAGACTTTGCGGTCTCGCAGGACGATATTCCCAATGTCACCGACACCGATCCCATCGATCATGACGTTTTCAGCTGGGACCGCACCTGCGGCAAGCATTTCGCCTTTTTTGTATTCTAACACATCTCCACGAGCAGTAATGAAGATATTTTTCATCGGAATCCCGACTTCTTGCGCCAAGTCCACATGGGCGGCTAATTGGCGGTACTCGCCTTGAATAGGGATAAAGTACTTCGGTTTCATCATATTCAACATCAGCTGCAGATCATTCGGGTTGGCATGACCAGAAACACGGAAATTATCCGAGATCTGTTTCACGGTACCGCCAGCGCGATAGATGATATCTTCCGTTTTCGCAACCACAGTTTCCATTGCCGTTGTCGGCGTTGTTGTGATGTAAACAAGATCTCCTTCTTTGATGCGCAGCGTCCGGTGAGAGCCGTTGGCCATTTTTTGCAACGCTTTGATTGGTTCACCCATACGACCTGTTTCTAAAATCAGCAACTGTTCGTCTGAGTATTTTTTCATTTCTTTTTGGGTGATCAGCAAGTCTTCGGCAGGTAATTTTAATTTCCCTAACTTCATGGCCGTTTTGATGATCCGACCAAAATCTTGCCCGGTCAAAACGACTTTGCGATCAGAACGAAACGCAGCATCTAATACTTGTTGCACCCGTTGCAAATTGCTGGCAACACTAGCGACGATGATTCGACCTTCCCAATAACGGATATTGTCGTAAACTTCATCTTGGATCGTCAATTCAGAAGCGATCGGCGTTGGATTTTCGGCATTTGAAGACGTGCTTAGCAATGCTAAGACGCCTTCTTTTCCAATTTCTGCTAAGCGGCCAAAATCGGTTTGATACATAGGGATCGCTGTTTGGTCAAACTTGAAATCTCCTGTATAAACGATATTGCCAGCTTCTGTTTTGACGCTGATCCCAACAGAATCAGGGATGGAGTGGGTCGTACGGAAAAAGCTGATGGTCGCATGACCAAAGTCGATCTCCGAATGTTCATCGATCACATGAAAATCTTTGAAGCGCTTGGTAGCTTCATTTTTATTCACGGTCAATTTTGCTAGTTCGATCGTTAACTCGGTCCCAAAGACCGGTACTTGGATATTCTCCAAGAAATAAGGCAATGCACCAATCGCATCTGCATGCCCGTGGGTCAAGAAGACACCCGCCACACGGTCGGCATTTTCTTCTAAATATGTGAAGTCTGGAATCACTGTATCGATCCCTAATAATTCATTTTCTGGATAACGGACACCGCAATCCAGCACAAATATATCCTCGCCAACTTCAGCAATGTACATGTTCTTTCCGTTTTCGCGTACACCGCCAAGAGGAATGATTTTTATCGTTTCCACTTTTATTCACCTCTTAATTTTTTTCTACTGTATTATTTCCCAAGCATAAGCCGTCCCTATTATTATACAACAAAAAAAAGAAAAGCGTGGCATTCACCACACTTTTCTGAAAAACTTATGGTTTACACATGAACTAATCCTTGCTGATGCAGGCTTTCGGCGATTTGAACGGAGTTCCATGCCGCACCTTTCAGCAAATTATCAGAAACGACCCATAAATGCAAGCCGTTTTCGACATCCAAATCTTTGCGAATCCGACCAACAAAGGTTTCTGTTTTGTCCACACTGGTCAAAGCTTGCGGGTACACTTGTTGACTCGGATCATCTTGCAAGACAGCTCCTGGCGCTTCGCTGATCCACTGTCTGACTTCCTCAACACTAGCATGGTCTTTGGTCTCGATATAAATCGACTCTGAATGACCGCTAAACACAGGGATCCGCACACACGTAGCTGCTACTTTGATCTGCGTATCTTCCATGATCTTCTTCGTTTCATTGATCATTTTCCACTCTTCGTAAGTATAATCCTCTTCGGCGAAAACATCGATTTGCGGCAAGGCATTAAACGCGATCGGGTAGTGCTTCTTGTCGCTGCCTGCTGGTAAAATCTCAGGGTTTAGTTCATCAGCGGCTTTGCCAGCTAATAATTCTTGAGATTCACGAGTCAATTCAGCCAAGGCTTGGGCGCCAGCACCTGAAACTGCTTGATACGTCGAAACCAAGACCCTCGATAAACCGACTTTTTGACGAATCGGTTCTAACGCCACCATCATTTGAATCGTTGAACAATTCGGATTGGCAATGATTCCTTTATGTTGCGCTAATGCATGAGGATTCACCTCAGGAACGACTAGAGGAACATTCGGGTCCATCCGAAAATGACTGGTATTGTCGATCACGACTGCACCGTGTTTGACTGCTTCTGGAGCAAATTGTTTTGAAATGCCGCCACCGGCACTGAACAATGCAATATCGACGCCTGCAAAGGAATCTGTGGTCAGCTCTTGAATAACGAGCGGTTCATTTTTGAACACAAGGGTCTTCCCAGCAGAACGTTTGGATGCCAACAACGTTATTTTTTTGATCGGCAACGTGGTCTTCTCCAACATCTCAATCATTTTTGTTCCTACTGCGCCGGTAGCTCCGACAACTGCTACGTGATACCCTGTACTCATCAAATCACTCCTCGAATAAAAATACATTTTTACTAGTTTATCATATCTTGTAAAAAAGAAAAGACCTTTCGTGGAAAGAAGCGCAAAAAGAAGGCAATACTGTCTAAATTTTCAATCTTTTCCCCCTTTGCAGAAAAAATCTACCTATATTTAAGGGTTATCATTTGTCACATTCAGGTGTTATAGGATATAATACCGACAGAAGGAATTTTGGGGAAGATTCTTTCCAACGTGCATGGGGAAATTAAAAATACCCAAAACATTGAATGAGGCAAGAATTGCATATGCAATTCTTGCCTCATTTTTATGCTTCATTCGATTCTTCGTTGTTTACTTTCACGATAGCAAAGCCTTTGTTATCAATAATCATCGTTTCATCTTCCAGTTGGACAAACTGTTCCATTAGGATCGAATCAGGACGAGAAAGGGTGATTTGGTCATCGCCCGTATTGAAAATACCGATGATCCGCTGTGCCCCTAACTCTCGTTCGAAAATGATCAGTCCATCCTCTTCCGAAACCCAGTTCCAACTCAAGGAACCTTCTGATAAGACTTTCTGGTTGTCTTTGCGAATGCTGATCAATGAGCGAGTGAAATGCAGGAGATCACGATCTTGCTTTTCTTCTTCCCAAATCATACATTTGCGGCAATCCGGGTCCATATCGCCGGTCAAACCGATCTCATCACCGTAATACAGGCAAGGAACGCCTTGTTGCAGATACGTAAAGGCCATCACTTGGCGCATCAAGTCTTTGTCTCCTCGAGCCAAAGTTAACAAGCGCGGGGTATCATGAGAATCCAAGATATTGAACTGTACCTGGTTGGTTTGCTCCCGATACAACATCAGCTGGTTATTTAATTCCGAGACCATTTTCGTCATAGAGATCTCGTCTTTGACAAAATATTCAATGATTGCATCCGTAAAGGCGTAATTCATTACTGCATGAAACTCGTCGCCTTGTAACCACCGTTGAGAAGAGTGCCAAATTTCCCCAAGGATATAAAAATCATCTTTGGCATCATCACACACTTGGCGGAATTTTTTCCAGAAGTGGTGACTGACTTCATTGGCAACGTCCAAGCGCCAAGCATCGATATCAAACTCTTCGATCCAATAACGAGCGATCTTCAACAAATAATCTTGCACGTCGGGATTTTCTGTATTGAGTTTTGGCATATGCGGCGTAAAGGCAAAAACATCATAGGTGATGTCATAAGCATCTTCAAAGTTTTCCCCTTCTTTGTAGTTGACAGGAAACTCATTGATGTGGAACCAATCAGCAAAGGGCGAATCTTTGCCGTTTTTGATGACATCTAGCCATTGATGCGAAGTATCCCCCATATGATTGAACACAGCATCTAGCATGACTTTGATACCGCGTTTGTGGCATTCCTCCACTAAGCGTTTAAAGGTGTCGTTATCCCCAAACGCTGGATCGATGGCTAAATAATCGATGGTATCATACTTGTGATTCGAATAGGCCTCAAAAATCGGACAGAAGTAGATCCCATTGATGCCTAGATCGACGAGGTAATCCAAATGATCGATGACCCCTTGTAGATCCCCACCGAAAAAGTCTTGGCGATCGGGATTTTTTGAGCCCCATGGCAATACACCTTCTGGATCATTTGATGGATCCCCGTTCGCAAAGCGCTCAGGGAAAATTTGATACCAAACCGTTTCTTTCGCCCACTCGGGAATTTTGAAACGATCGGCTTCTTGGAAGTACGGCATCCGAAAATAATTGTTGTTCATTTCTAAATATTGCTGTTCAAAGGGGTAGACCCCGTGATCCCCATAGAAGACATGCAACCCATCGTAACTTTCGATGGAAAAGCCGTAAGACAAACGGCGGAATTCTGCTCCGACCGATACTTGCCAATAATCATGCAAGTCCGTGGAAAGAATTTTTTTCATTTCAATTCTTTGCTGGTACCAAGCTTCTTTATACAGTGTGTAAGGATCACCGCAAAGCAGCTGGACATGGCGGACGTCTTGACGGGCGGTACGCAAACGGATATGCATTTTATCCTTCTCGTACAAATACGCAAATTCACTTTCGGGACGATGATAAATGGCAGTAGTATTCATAGCAGACTCCTTTGACTTGTTTGATATACTCATTGTCGCACAAATCAGAAGTCAAAACAAGAGAAAAACGCAATCGGTTGCCTTATCTAAAAAATCGATAATATAAGTTAATATGAAATTAATTCAGTAATTAAAAAGCAAACGATTGCTTCGCCCTTTTTTAATTAAACGGCGTATTTTTCTCACATTGATTGCCTGTCCGTAAAATGTCATATTTCCGCAAGATCCCCACTGCCTCCGTCAACGACTGACTCAACTGCTGGATATCTTCCACAGCCATTTGAGCGGTTTTGGCATTCAAGCGGTCTTCCACTTGTTTTTTCTTTTGGACAAACAACTGCTTCCCAGCTTCTTCCAAATAAACATTGACGTTGCGGCGATTGACGCCGTTGGTTTTGCGGACCACAAAGCCAGCCTTTTCTAACCCCGAGATCGAACGACTGATTTGGACTTTTGACGTACCGATTTGCTGGGCCAACTCGGACATCGTGATTCCTTCATTACTAGAGATCACCACGAGTTCCAAGATTTCCATTTTGGTCAATTTTAAATCTTCCAGACCGATTTCTTCAAACAATATGTTTCCCATCAGCGAAAAGATCTCCGCAAATACCGCCATATTGAATGTTCCTAACGCTTTTTCCATACTCTCCCTCTTTTCTGTCTTTAGTTTAGTATAAATTATTTGTTTAAACAATGATAATCGTTGATTTTTGTTAACCATTATGATAGCGTGGTTACATAATGAAAATAATCGTGAAAACGGCAAGAAAAGAGTGACAGCATGTTAGAATTAAAAGATATCAAGAAGTATTATACGGTTGGCGCCAGCACTACAAAAGCCCTCGATGGTGTCTCCGTCGCCTTTCGTAAACAAGAGTTTGTTGCCATTTTAGGGCCAAGCGGCTCTGGGAAAACAACCATGTTGAACGTGATCGGCGGCTTAGATAATTACGACTCTGGTGATATGATCATCAATGGCAAATCAACGAAATCCTTTAAAGATCGTGACTGGGATGCCTATCGGAACAATTCGATCGGCTTTGTCTTCCAAAGCTACAATTTGATCAGTCATTTAGGCATCATCGACAACGTCGAGCTTGGGATGACCTTGAGCGGTGTGTCAAAAGAAGAAAAACGCGCAAAAGCAACCGATGCTTTGACGCGTGTGGGCTTAGCTGAGCATATGCACAAAAAACCAAATCAGCTTTCTGGTGGTCAAATGCAGCGGGTAGCGATCGCTCGTGCCTTAGCAAATGATCCTGATATCCTTCTTTGTGATGAACCAACGGGTGCCTTGGATTCAGAGACCAGTGTCCAAATCATGGAACTGATCCAAGAACTATCAAAAGAAAAATTGGTCATCATGGTTACTCATAATCCTGATTTGGCGCACAAATACGCTGGACGGATCATTGAGTTCAAAGACGGACGAATCATAAAAGATTCAAACCCTCATGTCGAAGGACAAAAGAAAGACCAATTCGAATTAAAGCACACAAAAATGAGTTTCATGACTGCCTTACGTTTGTCGTTTAACAATATCCGCACCAAAAAAGGGCGCACCTTCTTGACAGCCTTTGCTTCTAGTATCGGGATCATCGGAATCGCCATTGTTTTGTCCCTGTCAACGGGATTCCAAAAACAAATCGACAATACCCAGTCAGAAACATTAGCTCGTTTTCCGATCACGATCTCGCAAGTAGCCACTGAACAAGATCCATCGGCCATGGGGACGCGGGATAAATCGGAAGATTTCCCTTCAGATAAAGAGGTCACTGCCAAATTAAGTGATGCGGATCGCGCAACCCATATCAACAAAATCGATCAAGAGTTTCTCGATTACATCAACGACATTGATCCTGAATTAAGCAACAATATCGGCTACACTCGTTCCACTTCCTTGAACCTTTTCCGTAAGATCGACGATACTGTGGAACAAGTCAGCTTCTCCAATGCATCGCCTGACAATGAACAGACCAATGCCATGATGTCTGCCATGAGTGCCTCCACCGGGATTGGGGTTTCGACTTTCCCCGAGCAGTTATCAGAGGATAACGGCAATTTCTTAAAAGACAACTACGACCTTTTAGAAGGCAGCTACCCAAGTGCCAGCACAGATGTCGTTTTGATCGTCGATGAAAACAACGTAACGAATGTCAATGCATTGATCAATCTCGGTTTTGACATTGAAGATGGCGACAAGGTGTCCTTCGACGATATCGTGGGAACAAAAATCACATTGGCGTCTAATGATGCCTTTTACACCGAATTACCAACTGGAAACTTCATTCCAAATCAAGATTTAAATGACGTTTTCGATAACAGTAACAACAAAGAATTAACGATCAGCGGAATCTTACGTATCAAGCAAAACTCTACGATGAACTTGCTGTCAACTGGCATTGCCTACAGTGATGCCCTCGCGCAAGAAGTCATCAAAGAAAACCAAGACTCAGCGATCGTCCAAGCCCAAAAAGACAGCGACACCAACGTGATGACGAATGAACCCGTTGACGAAAGTGCCAAAGATTCATTGATCGCTTATCTTGGCGGCAGTGATTCACCAAACAGCATTATGATCTATCCGAATGATTTCAGTGCCAAAGAAAAAATCCTTGATTACTTGGATGACTTCAACAAAGGCAAAGACAAAGAAGACCAAATCGTTTATTCCGATTTAGCCGGTACGATGACTCAATTGACTGGTGGCTTGATGGATGCGATCACCTATGTCTTGATCGCTTTTGCAGGGATCTCCTTGGTAACCAGCATGATTATGATCGGTATCATCACTTATACCTCTGTACTAGAACGTACGAAAGAAATTGGGGTCTTAAAAGCATTAGGTGCTCGTAAAAAAGACATCACCCGCGTCTTTGATGCCGAAACCTGTATTTTAGGGATCGCTTCAGGAGCTTTAGGTGTCCTGATTGCTTGGTTAGCCACATTCCCGATCAACGCGATCTTATATAGTATGACTGATCTGGAAAATGTTGCTCAATTAAATCCGGTCCACGGCCTGATCTTGATTGCTGTCAGCACCGTCCTAACGATGATCGGCGGCCACATACCAGCTCGAATGGCAGCGAAAAAAGATGCAGCGATCGCTTTACGCGCCGACTAATTTTATAAGAAAACCCAACAGACAGCAGCCATTCCTTTGGCTGCTGTTTTTTTGTCCTTCCTTCTGACTTCCAAAAGGTTTCTCTTGAAAAATTCATAAATGAGGAATACAATAGATTTGTTTTTAGGTATACCTAAAAAGATAGGACGTGAAACGATGAATGATGAAAAAAAATTGATCCAAGCGGCCAACGGTCCTAGCTTGGAAGAAATAAATAATACAGTTGCCATTCCAAAAAACGGCAGCTTTTGGCGCAATCTCTTAGCGTTTTCTGGTCCTGGGGCATTGGTAGCCGTGGGCTATATGGACCCAGGAAACTGGATCACCTCGATCGGTGGCGGTGCTGAATATGGCTATCTCTTACTTTCTGTGATCTTGATTTCCAGTTTGATTGCTATGCTGCTGCAATACATGGCAGCCAAGCTAGGGATCGTGACCCAGATGGACCTTGCGCAAGCAACTCGTAAACACACCAGCAAAGGCTTAGGCTTTGTCTTGTGGATCGTCACCGAATTGGCTATCATGGCAACGGATATCGCGGAAGTGATCGGAGGAGCGATCGCTCTCAATCTACTATTCGGCTTACCTTTATTAGTTGGGGTCATCTTAACGATTTTCGATGTACTGCTTCTGCTCTTTTTAATGAAATTGGGTTTCCGAAAAATCGAAGCGATCGTCATGACACTGATTTTGGTCATTATGCTGGTCTTTTGTTACGAAGTCATTATTGCTCAACCAAATTTGCCTGCTGTCTTGCAAGGCTTTATTCCCCAAAAGCAAGTCTTGAACCATGGACAGCTGACAATGGCGTTGGGGATCGTTGGTGCGACTGTGATGCCGCATAATCTCTATCTGCATTCTTCGATCTCCCAATCACGAAAAATCGATCGCAGCGATACCCAAGAAGTGGCAACGGCCGTGCGGTTCGCTACTTGGGATTCCAACATCCAGTTATCCGCTGCGTTTTTGGTCAATTGCCTGCTTTTGATCTTAGGAAGTGCCTTGTTCTTTGGTCATAGTGAAGAAGTCGGCACCTTCTCCGCGCTGTTCGATGCATTGCAAGATTCCTCCATTGCTGGTGCTGTCGCCAGTCCAGTTTTGAGCGTTCTGTTTGCCGTGGCGCTCTTGGCATCTGGTCAAAATTCAACGATCACTGGGACACTGACAGGGCAAGTCGTGATGGAAGGATTTATCCATATGAAGATCCCTACTTGGGCGCGACGTCTGATCACCCGTGGCTTATCGGTGATCCCCGTCTTGCTTTGTACAATTTACTTTGGCGGCAACGAACAAGCTCTGGACGATCTGCTGATCTATTCGCAAGTCTTTTTAAGCATCGCCTTACCCGTTTCGATGATTCCGTTGGTTCTTTTTACCAGCTCAAAAAAAATCATGGGGGAACGCTTCAAGAATCCGCTATGGGTCTCTACCTTAGGCTGGATCTGTGCCATTGCACTGACGGTCTTGAATGTCCGCTTGATCATCGAAACACTCGGCAGCTTCTAATAGAAAAAAAGCTTACGAGGTAGCCTCGTAAGCTTTTTTTGGTTAATTCGTTTCTAAATCATGTAAAAACAGACCGCTCAACAGTTTTGGTTCAAACCAAGTTGATTTTGGCGGCATAATTTCTCCCGCATCAGCTACTGCCAAAAGATCGGCCATTTGCGTTGGATACATGGAAAAGGCCAATGTCCATTCTCCGCTATCCACCAAACGTTCCAATTCTTCTGGACCACGAATTCCGCCGACAAAATCAATGCGTTTGTCTGTCCGCACATCTTGGATCGCGAAAATATCAGCCAGCACGTATTGTTGTAAAAGCGACACATCCAGCTGTCCTACCGCATCTTGCGGCACAGCTTCCGGCTTGATGGTCAACTCCCACCACGCATGGTTTAGGTACAGATGAATCGAACCACGTTGTGCTGGTTTCTTCCTTGTAGTTTCTCGAATCGTAAAATGCTGGGCTGCCTGCTCAAAAAAGTTTTCTGGCACTGGTACCCGCAAAACCCGATTGTATTCCCAAATCGCTAATTCATTTTCTGGGAATAAAATCGCTAAAAAGCGGTCGCTTTCTTGGCTGCTTTGGCCATCGGCTCGCTTTTGCAAGCCAACTTTAACTGCTGACTCTGTACGGTGATGTCCATCCGCAATATAAAGGGCATCTACAGCTTGAAATTGCTGGGCAAAAGAGGCGACTAGCGCTGGATCATCGATCAGCCAAACACGATGTTGCACCTCATGATAGCTGACAAAATCATAGATTGGCGCATGCTCTGCTTGCCACGCATCGATCGCTTCTTTGACTGCTGCTGGTTGGCGATAGCTCAAGAAAATCGGACTTGTATTGGCATCACATGCCAGAATATGATTGATCCGATCGATTTCTTTTTCTGGACGGGTAAACTCGTGTTTCTTGATTTTCCCAGCGACATAATCATCGATCGAGGTACAGGCGACAAGCCCCGTTTGGCTTCTACCAGCCATCGTCAATTCATACAAATAATATGCGGGCGCCGTTTCTTGAATCAACCAGCCTTCTTCTTGAAAAGATGCAAGATTTTCCGCCGCTTTTTGATACACCTGTGGATCATAAGGATCGATTCCTGGCAAGTCGATCTCCGAACGGTCGATGTGGAAATAGCTGTAAGGATTGCCTTGCGCAAACGCTGCGGCTTCTTGTGAATTGACCACGTCATACGGTAGCTCGGCCACTTTTTCTGCCAATGAGGCTTCTGGACGAATGGCTTTAAACGGAAATACTTGAACCATTAATACCCAACCTCCTGATTCTTGATGACCCGTACACGAACGATGTTTTCGTTCTCCCGCAGTTTATCTGCTAATTGATTCAATAAGGCTTCATCTTCAGAAGCGACATCGGCTAGGGTGTAAGCAAAGTCTTCCCGTCCACGATTCAGCATATTGTCGATATTGATTCCAGATTCCGCAATGATCGATGAAATCTGACCTAACATATTCGGTACATTGCGATTGATGATCGTCAGACGATAAGGCGAATGAAAAGCCATCTCAACAGTTGGAAAATTCACTGAGCGCTTGATGGTTCCAAATTCCAAGAATTTTTTCAATGTTCGGGCTGCCATTTTGGCACAGTTGACTTCGGCTTCTTCTGTTGATGCACCTAAATGCGGCAAGACGAGGACTTTTTCATTGTGCAGCAATTGTTCATCCGCAAAATCAGTCGTATAGCCCGCTAAACGGTCGGCTTTTAATGCACGTAAAACGGCATCTGTATCGACGATTTCTTTACGAGAAAAGTTGAATAGCTTCGTTGTTGGTTTCATTTTCGCAAGTTCGGCTTCCCCGACGAGATGATGCGTGTTTTCCATTAGCGGCACATGAACCGTGATAAAATCACAGGTTGAAAAGACTTCCGCAATATCATTGGCACGCTTGACCCGACGAGAGATCGTCCAAGCAGTATCCACTGACACGTAAGGATCATAACCGACTACTTCCATCCCTAGACGATAAGCATCGTTGGCGACCATCGCTCCAATAGAACCAAGGCCGATGATTCCTAACTTTTTGCCTTCTAACTCTGTTCCAGCAAATTGACTTTTTTGCGCTTCTGCTTGTTCTTCCACATTATCGCCGCTCAAGGTTTGCACCCATTGGGCACCTCGTAAAATCGGACGGACACTTAAGAGCAGACTAGCGATCACTAATTCTTTGACCGCATTGGCATTGGCACCTGGCGTATTAAAGACGACGATCCCTTTTTCAGTACATGCTTTGACGGGAATGTTGTTGGTCCCAGCCCCTGCACGGGCAATACCTAAGACACTTTCAGGAAAAGCGTAATCGTGCAATTTCTGGCTGCGCAGCAAAATCCCTTGCGGTTGGTCGCTTTCGTTGATGGCATACTTTTCTTTTTCTAAACGCTGTAATCCTTCTGGTGCGATCGCATTGAATGTTTTAATTTGGAACATTTATTTGACCTCCGCTTCAAATGATTTCATAAAGTCGACTAACGCTTGAACGCCAGCTAATGGAAAGGCATTGTACAAGCTTGCTCGCATTCCTCCAACGGAACGATGCCCTTTCAAGTTCTCAAAGCCAGCTTTGACAGCTTCTTCATTGAAGCGCTGATCTAATGCTTTATCCCCTGTCACAAAAGGAATATTCGTTAGTGAGCGGCTGTCAACAGCCACAGGACTACTGTAAAGAGCAGAGGCTTCGATCGTTTCGTATAAAAGCGCCGCTTTTTGGCGGTCTTGTTCTAAAATGACAGGAATGCCGCCTAATTCTTCCAACCATTCAAACACCAATTTAGCAATATAGATAGCATACGTTGGTGGTGTATTGTACAATGAGTCATTTTTAGCCTGTAGACGATAATCCAGCATTGGAGCGAAGACAGCATCATCATTGAGTAAATCTTCTCGGATGATCACTACAGTCAACCCTGCAGGACCAATATTCTTTTGGGCCCCAGCATAAATCACACCGAAGTCTTCTACGCGATAGTCATTGGCTAAAATATTTGAGGACATATCCGCTACGATCGGCACGTTGCCAGCCTGCGGAATCGTTTGAAAGGCCGTCCCTTCAATGGTATTGTTCGTGGTGATATGCAAATAAGCCGCTTCTTGATCGATCGCATCTTCTGAAATTTCTGGAATATAGGTAAAGTTTTGATCCTCACTAGAGGCAACAACTTCCACCGTCACGTTTCCAAGCGCTTTTGCTGCTTCAATAGCTTTCTTCGACCAAGAACCGGTATTTACGTATAAGGCTTTTTTGTTTTGTGCAAGATTTAAAGGGATCATACTGAATTGGAGACTCGCGCCGCCTTGTAAAAACAGTACCTGATAGTTTTCAGGAATTCCCATCAATTTTCGTAAAAGTGCTTCTGCATCTTTAATGATCGCTTCAAACAAGGAGGACCGATGACTCAGCTCCATAACGGACATCCCACTTCCGCGGTAATTCAAAAGTTCGGATTGTGCTTTCTCCAATACGGGACGGGGCAATACGGCAGGACCAGCTGAAAAGTTATAAACTGTCATACAAAAAATCTCTCCTTTATGTTAGATGTGAAAATCATTATAACAGATAGCAGAAAATGAAAAAAGCCTTAAAAGAGAAAATAATTTTGAATTTTCAGAAAAGACTACCAATTTCTTAACGTTCGTCATTTCGGCATTTTTTCAAACAGCCAGCGAGAAATTTCATTGTAAACGATCTCGCGGTTGCGCTCATTCAAAATCTCATGACGTCCCTGCTCAAGCAAATACATCGTCACGTCAGCATTTTGCTTCAGCTGCTGAGCCAATTGGCGGACGCTTTTGCCATAGTGCCCCACAGGATCATCTGCACCTGAAATCAAGAGCAGCGGCAATTCTGGATCAATCCTGCGCAGTTGATCCGGATCACTGGCAGCTTGCGTCAATGTAAAGAGATCCTTGTAAGCCGCTAAGGAAAAATGAAATTGCGTGTAAGGGTCCTTCAAGTAGCGATCCACTTGTTGCGGATCACTGGTCAACCAATCCTTGGCGGTCCGATTGGGACGAAAACGCCGGTTGTGCTGGCCAAAAACCAGCTGTTCCATTACGTGATAAGGCCATTGCTGAGCGGCAAACGGGCGCAACAAGCTCGTAACGAGTTTGCCTCCTTGCATCAGCACGGCTTTTTCCATCGTGGTGCCCATGATGATCGCTCCTGACAATGGATGTGGCTGACTAAACAAATAATTCCGTAACACCAGCGACCCCATACTGTGCCCTAAGATAAAGTATGGTCGGTCTGGGTAGCAAGCAGCTGCGTACTGATGGACCACTCCCACATCTGCCACTAAATAGTTGGCGCCCTCTTTTTCACCAAAATGCCCATAGGCCTGTGTTTCTTTCACGGATTGCCCATGCCCTAAGTGATCATGACCGACCACCGCATAGCCTTGCGCAGTCAAACATTCCGCAAACTCGTGGTAACGTTCAATGTGTTCGATCATTCCGTGAACGATTTGCACGACTGCTTTCGGCTGTTCTTCTGGCAGCCACGTTTTGACAAAAAGCTGATCCTTCCCATTTGATGAAGTCAGCTTTTCTTGATTCATCCTCATAGTTCGCACCTCTTTTGCTTTTTCTTTTCCCTTCGCCAAATAAAACGGTCGTTTTCTTTATTATACATGGAATTTTAGGCTATGGCGGTAGGAGTTGGGAATTTTCAAGGATAAAAAAATCCTGCCACATTGTCTAAAGACAAAGTAGCAGGAGTCAAACGATCATCACCCATGGCTTGGATTTAAAAAACTTCCTCATTATTCTTTATTGGAATTTGACGATTTCTAAACGATCAATACTTAGCGTGTCAACCCCAATCTCAGACGAAAGGGTGATTTCCTGCGATCCTTTCGGTAACTTCATGCGGACTTGTAGCGGTTGATAATATTCGGAAGGATAGACATCCACCACGTGACTTGCTTGTTTCGTTTCAATCTTGACCTGAATTGGGTCATTTAAGGAGAGATAATCAGTGGTTTTGACATAGGCAATCACCAGAAATTCATCTGATTCTTCAATCTGCGGGGTAAAGATAATTTTGTCAGTCGTTGATTCAAAGCCTTGGACGACTTTCTTAGAGAGTGCTGCCTCATCTTCGACAAGCGCTAAATCGCCTTCCAACAAAGCACGGCTAGCAGTTAACCGCAGTCGATTCGGCTCAGCTTTTGGCAACGCTTGAACATGCCACTCATCCAAAGGAGCTTCCAGTAGGACTTTATCCTCTTGATCCCAAACAAACTTTTGCAAGCGGATCGAACGGTCCCAGCCCGAATGATCCCACCGAGCAGCGTGATAAATCAACCAGTCTTCAGAACCATCTTTTGATTTGGCAAATCCATTATGACCAGGTCCATAGACAGTGTTTGTCTGTTGGAAAATCGGCTCTGGTTCCTTTTGCCAATTCGCTCTTTCTAGCGGATCATCAGCTACATCTAGGGTCATAAGACCAAGAGCGTAATCATTGTCCCAGCTTCCACTGGCAGAGTATACCAAATTGACTGTTTCGTCTTTGATAATCACTTGAGGGGCTTCATTGATCAATGGTGTTTGCCGCATTTCCCATTCATATTCTGGTTCTGAGATAAGCCGTTTCTCCCTAATCACTTCCGTAGGGGAGACCATTTCCGCTAAATAAAGATTTTGCGCAACATTTTCATACCCTTCCCAGCCCGACCAAAGGAAATAGCGTTTGTCATTGATCTCTAAAACTGTTCCATCAATCGCAAATTTATCATCCATCCCTTTGATCTCTTCCAATTGCCACTCACCCATGTAAGGATCTTTTTGATGATTGACCAATGCGTACATACGGTGCGTTTCTGAAGGACGATTAGCCGCGAAATACATCACCCAGCGATCATCTAAGTAATGAAGCTCGGGTGCCCAGATACTTTCAAATTCTGCTGGCATTTCCCAGACGACCTTTTTTTCACCAGCAGCAACGTGAGAGAGGTTTTCAGCACGCCAGAGCGTTAAATTATTCCCAGTCGTTTTGGTATAATAAAAGAACGCTTCCGTTTGCAAGATCCAAGGATCTGCCCCATCATTATCGATAATTGAAGTAAAATCGGACACTTCTTCCCCTGGATCAGTTCCAGTGCTACAACCGGTTATCATAAGCGCAGCAATCAAGATACTTACTCCACTGAGCCAAGCTGCTGATTTCCCCATCGGACATCGCCCCTTTCCTTACCAATCATTTTATTCTATCTGTGGTGGATGAAACTGCTCATTGATCTCTTTAATCGCTGCCAAATCAACTTTTGCTTGGCGGTCATAGGTCAGTAATCCATTGATTTCTTGTTCAACATCTGTCAACTGAGTGTAGCAATAGCCCCAGAGTCCGACAGAATCATAAACAGCTGTCATGATTCGCTGATAATCCTTCAAGAAATCTTGTTGATTTTCCACTGAGGTATAGCCCCAACCGGGTTGCCCCGAAACATCGAAGCCAATACCGCCAAACTCGGTCAATAAAATAGGCTGATCCTGATAAGAAAATCCTCCAGCGAAAATCGGCCATGGGGTCGATACTCGATTCACCAATTTTTCTCTCGTGCTGAGACTGTCTTTGAAGTATAGATATTTTTGCCGCTCAGATTCTTGCCCATGCGCATAATTATGAATCGCACAAATATCTGTCTCCGTCATCGCCCAACCATCATTTGAAATAACCAACCGTTGCTGGTCTAGCGAATGGATAAAGTGATACATTGCTTGAGAAAAATGCTGTTGCTGACGATCAAATGATATTTTTGGCACACCCCAGCTCTCATTGATTGGTACCCAAGTAACGATCGAAGGGTGACTATAGTCCCGAGTGATGATCTCTGCCCACTCTTGCATCAAACGCATCACAGAACGATCGGTATAGATTGCCGGCGCCGCACACTCTCCCCAAACAAGAAATCCTAATTTATCTGCCCAGTATAAAAAGCGTGGGTCTTCTGTTTTTTGGTGTTTTCGGCAACCATTAAATCCCATTTCTTTGGCCAATAAGATGTCTTGTTTAAAGTCCTCATCTGTTGGTGCAGTTAACAAGCCGCTCGGCCAATAGCCTTGATCGAGAACCAACTTCTGGTAGTAAGGCTTGTTATTTAAGTAAATCATACCGTTTTCTGTATGTATTTTACGCATACCAAAATAACTTTTTAGCTGATCGATGGCATTCCCTGCTTCTCTAAGCGTCAATTCAACATCAAATAATTGCGGCTTTTCAGGTGTCCAAGACCAGCCTTCGTGGTGAAAATTCGTCCGAAAAATTTCTTGCTGGAAAATATCAACTGCAAAACTCAACTTAGAAGTGATAAAGTCTGCCTTTCCGCTGGTAACTAAAGCATCTTTAAAATAGATTTGATATTCTAAGACTACTTGCGGCTGTAACTGGTTCAGTTCTACATCAATCTTCACGGCACCAGCATCAAAATCACTCGTAAATTTCACCTGTTGCAGATGGGTTTCAGCAACTACTTCAAGCCAGACTGGCTGCCAGATCCCTGTTGAGTTTGTGTACCAGATTCCTGCTGATTCTTCTTCCCAAAATTGTTTCCCCCGTGGAATGCTTTCATCAAAATGCGGGTCAAATGCTCGCACACTTAGTATTTGCTCTTGTCCAGATACTAGAGCATCCGTGATGTCTATAGCAAACGAGGTATGCCCTCCGCAATGATTTTTCACATGATTTCCATTGACAAACACATCTGCTTCATAGTCCACCGCCCCAAAATGCAAAAGGACACGACTTTTTTCAGGGACTTGCACATCGAAGGTCCGATAATACCATACAACGTCGTGCACTTCTCGATGATCAATGCCGCTCAATGCACTTTGATAGACAAAGGGAACATTGATCTTGTACGGATAGTTTGCTTCGTTTGTGTACCACTTTTCTTTTAAACCAAGATTTTGGTCATCAAAGGCAAATTGCCATTCACCATTTAAACTTAACCAATTTTCTCTCTCAAATTGCGGTCTCGGGTATTCTTCTCTACTCATATTTCCTCCAAAAACAAATTATTTTATGCCACTTTGCAACGACATTGACGCCATAAAACTTTTTTGCGCCACCAAATACAATAAAAAGGTAGGGATCAAAGCCAAGATTGCTCCGGCAGTTCCAATTCCCGGATAGGTCATGTATTGCCCTTGTAGCAATTGCAGCCCCGGTGTAATCGGCAATTTATCAATATCGTTTATCACGATCGATGGCCACAAGAAGTCATTCCATGAGCCAGTAAAACTAAATAACGCAACCACCGTCAATACAGGTTTGATCAACGGTAAAATGATATGATAAAAGATTTGAAACTCGTTGGCCCCATCGATCACAGCCGATTCATCCAATTCTTTAGGAATCCCTAAAATGAACTGCCGAACGAGAAAAATGTTATAAACACCTGCTGCTCCAGGAACGATGACTGCCAGAAATGTATTGGTCCAACCTAACGTATCAACGATTTTAAAATTCGGGATCAAATTGACCACCCCGGGAAACATCATCGTTCCTAACAATAGGGCAAAAATCAAATCTCTCCCCTTAAAGGTGAGTCGTGTATAGCCATAAGCCGCAAACGAGACGATCACCATAACTAACAACGTATGTGAAGTTGAAATAATCATTGAATTCACAAACCAACGGAACACAGGAGAAGAATCATTGCCTTGTAACAAGCCCAAAAAGTTAGCCAGCGTCCAATCTTGCGGAATCAAACTGAACCCAACCTTTTGAATCTCTGCCTCCGATTTAAACGAGGTAAAAATTGCCCATATCAAAGGAAAGATCCAAATCACACAGACGATCGCTAGCAAAATAAAGGCAATTCTTTTCCCTAGTTTGTTTTCTCGCATCTTCATCCCTCCTATCTTTCCATTTTTTTGATGACCATAAATTGCACAATCGAAACTGCCATGATTACAAAACCTAGTAGAATGGCCATTGCTGAAGAAATTCCTGCAACCGAGGTACTACTACCAAAGGCATTTTCTTGGATGTACATCATCAACACGCGAGTAGAATTGTTGGGTCCGCCTCCCGTCAGCATTAGTGGCTGACCATAAATATTAAACTGAGCGATGGTCGTCATGACCGTGGTAAAAACAAGCTGGTTGCGAATACTCGGCAAAGAAATACGGAAAAATTTCGTGATACTATTCGCACCATCTAATTCTGCTGCTTCTAACTGCTCTTTGGAGACACCATTTAATGCAGCAACATAAATAATTAGATTCCCACCTAATGTCCACCAAATCGTCACGATCAAAATAGCGATCCATGCCCATGGTTGCGTGCCTACAAAATTGATGTCGATACCGAATACTTCTTTGATCGGTCCAAAAGATTTGCTCAAAAGGAACCCCCAAATAATCATGACGGCAGAGATTGCAAATAATGTTGGCAGGTAGAGAATCGATTGAAAAAAACGCATCATTTTTGGTTTAGCAGATAATGCAACCGCTAGCAACAAGGGAATTACAATACATAACGGAACGGAGATTGCCGCAAAAAACAGCGTATTTTTCATTCCATTAAAAAATTGCGTATGATACAACGAGTCTTGATCAAACAAAATCGTTTTAAAATTATCAAACCCGACAAAAATTGGTGTACTGAACAGATCCCATTCAGTAAAAGAAACATAGATCCCAATCACTGCAGGAACTAAAAAGAATAAAAGAAAAAGGAGCATATGCGGACCAATAAAAACGATTGGCCAGCCATTTAACCTTTTTTTCATCAATACCCATCCTTCCTTGTATTTCTAGTGCAGCTCTCAACAAGAAACGACTGTGACAGCCCTTTAAGCCTCCCCATCAGAATTCCTACCCTATCAAAAATGGACTGAATTCTTTTTATGGTCGCTCTTCCTTCTGCCACAGCCTCCACGTGAGAAGATTATTTCATCTTTTCTTCTACAACTTTTTGGATCTCACCAAAAGTCGTTTGAATATCTGCTTTTCCTGTGATCATGTCCCATGAACGATTATCATATTCACCAAAGATATACGATAAGCCATCAGCTGCGTTAACAGAAATTGCCGCTTGTCCTTTTTCTGTCTTCAATAAGAAGGATTGTGGCATCTCAACATATTCTTCATTGTCTAGCATTGCTAAGGAAGTAGGATTTGCACCTGATTTGACCCACTCTAATTGGTTTGCTTGTAACCAAGTCAGAAAGTCGACCATGCCACTTTTCTTTTCATCGGAACGTTCCTCGTTCGTTTTGAACATCGCAAACTGATCGACGCCTGAACCCTGAATGATATGTTCCGCATCCCATTGAGGAGTAAATGTTTGACCCCAAGTGAAGTCACTGATTTCTTCCATATTACTTAGCATCCATGTTCCTTCTGGAAGAAAAATTAGCTGCTGGTTTGCAAAAAGTTTATTTGCATCTTCACCATCTGGGACCATGTAGCCGGCATCGTATAGATCCTTAAACTCTTGAACGGCATTGTAAGAAAACTCATTATCGATATTGATGTTTCCTTGTGCATCTTGCCATTCCCCACCCATTTGTTGGTAGAGATTCGAATAATTCTGCATGCCCCATGTATAGCCAAAACTATAGATACCATCTGCTTTTGCTTTTTCCCCAGCTTGTCTGATTTCTTCATACGTCACTACGCCATCATCCAACGCTCCTGGAATATATTTATCCACCAAATCTTGGTTGTAATACATCACCCACGAACCCATGGTTGCCGGAATCCCATATTGACTATCATCCACTACACCAGTGTCCCAAGCAGCTTCTACGTAGTTTTCCCGTGCCAATTCTGTCCCATCGATCATGTCATCCCAAGTTTCAAGCATGTCTTGGTGTTTATACGTAGGCAAAGCTTCTGAGGCGATCAAAGCCAAATCAGGGACACCTTTCCCCGATTTCCCCGCAGTCGTCAACTTTGAAGTAAAGGTGTCACCTTGCATGCTTACTAACTTCACTTTAAACTCTGGGTCTGTTTCATTGTATTGATCAATCGTTTTTTTGATTTTTTCACCGTCCGGTCCTGTTGTCGAAGACCAAAGCAAAATTTCTGAATTATTACTTGAGCTACCACTTCCGCCACAAGCAGCTAACAACACTGTACATAATAAGCTTGTCCCTACTAAAACAATTGATTTACTTACTTTCATTTTTTACACTCCTTTTAATTTAACTAAAAAGTAAAATGACATCCAGTTATCAATAAACATAATCGTTAGACTATCGTCGAATAATGTTTACACCGTAAAGTTACTATAAATATAAAGCGCTGTCAACATTATTTTAACAAGGGATATCTAAAAAAAATCATCATTTTACTATTTGGTAAATTCACAAGGTTGTGTTATAATTAAACCATCTTTTCATTAAACATTTTAGTATAACGAGGTGATCGCTATGGAATTGGATCTAACAAACGCATCTTTACCGATCTACGAAGCACTGGCAAATGAAACTCGCTTAGCGATTTTAAGAGAATTAGGCGATAAGAAGAAAAGCATCAGTGAAATTGGACAAAAATTAGCAATCAGCAATGCTTTGATGACCAAACATATCCGTAAACTCGAAGAAGCTCAGTTGATCAAAACAGAAAAAGGATCGGGGCAAGACTGGAAGAAAAAATATTTATCTCTAAAAACTGATTTCATCAATATCAATTTCCCAGCAAAAGTGTTTCCAGAAATGAATCTAACCTCCCAATCCGTGAAAATTGGCCACTTCACCGATTTTAAAGCTGAGCCTTCTTGTGGAATGGCGACCAAAGACCGCTTGATTGGCGCCTTAGATGATCCAAAATCTTTTCTGGATCAAGAACGTGTTGATGCAAGTATCATCTGGCTAAATAACGGTTTTTTAGAATACAAAATCCCAAATCCTTTGAAAAATGGTGAAAAAATCGAATTACTAGAAATTAGTATGGAGATCGCTTCAGAGTTCCCAATTTCGAATAACTATTGGCCCAGCGATCTTTCCTTTTACTTAAACAATCACTGCATCGGTAGCTATACCGTACCAGGAAACTTTTCGGATGTCAGAGGTTCTCTGACTCCGCAATGGTGGATCGATGAGTTCAGTCAATATGGATTACTTAAGCATTTACGCATCAATCGCTATGATACTTCCCTCGATGGAGAAAAATTAACCGATCACAACCTGAATGAAATCGACTTAGACCACAGTGATTTTTTCACCTTTAAAATTGCTGCACCTGCAACTGCCGAAAATGCTGGTGGTTTGACCATCTTCGGCGATCGATGGGGAAATTATCCTCAAGATTTATTGTTCAATTTTTACGTATCGGAATAACTGTTATCGTTTCATTACACAAAAAAAGCACGTAGCGAAAAGAGATCACTCCCTCAGCTAGTGCTTTTTTCTATTCTCTTACGC
>OJJJ01000042.1_pt1 | contig 93824 bp, 67 predicted proteins | sample 1596311 | NCBI WGS metagenome assembly OJJJ01 (sample SAMEA4350140, study PRJEB24818) | metagenome | biome: human; feature: gut; material: faeces | place: Denmark | collected 2013-09
CTCCTTTGTTATATAGTGCGGTTTGAGACCCACACTCATTATAGCAAAGGAGTTTTTGTTTGAAAACGCTAGAAGCCATTGTGGTCCACCGGCATAGCCGGTGGTTTTTTAAAGACAGCCCTACAATAAAAAAAGCATGAACAATTTACGTTTTTACAATTGCTCATGCTTTTTTATATTTTAATTATACTTATCTAAATTAGATGTCTTTTGCAGCCTGTTCTATATTACGATTCAAATGTTTTTCAATGGTGTTAAAAATACATTCAATGATGATTGCAATGACCATATAAAAAATAATACAAACAAAAATCGAGAAAAATGGATACATCGTTCTTTGTCCAATTCGATTCATTACTTCCGTTAAATCATTTACAGTAATATAACCAACAACCGTAATCCACTGAAACATTTGAATTGCCAAACGTTTTATTTGGAATATACTCTCCTCCATCGCCTGAGGCGCTGCAACACTGTAAAATACATTTTTCAAACGTTTTGTTACTTCGATATCCTGTCTTTTTTGAGCCTCTAATACACACCTTGCTAATATTTCAGCAAAATGTCCTGCACCATATAAGCCCAGTGAAATACTTGCAATTATGATTGGACTGATGTGCGTACTTTTTAAAAACACATAATAAAACAATAACATTATTAATAATACTGGAGTACTGCGAAAAATAAAACAAAAAACTTCAGCTATTCTTGAAACTAGCTTTTTTTCATAACTCATAAAATAACTCAAAAAGCCTCCAACCAAAAAAGCTATGAGCCATGCAATAACCGCTATTACTAATGTTACAATTACACTTTTTGCAATGATGTAATATGCATCCCCTGAGATAAGATTGTTTATAACAACATCAAAAATATTTCGAATAAAACTCATACGTACTCTCCCTTCCCTTATTCTAAAACCAAGTAAGAATATTTATCCATAGAATAATATCCCTCGGACATGATATAACTATGTTTTGATTCTTGATCTACCGTATTCTTACTTGTACCATAGCAAAATAACAAATCAACTTTCCCACTCATTAGGTTAGAGAATGCAGTGTCGTTTTTCATAACAACAAATTTAACATCACATCCTAATTGTTGTCCTATTTCATCCATTAAGGCAACACTAAATCCATATGGCTTATTATCTGCATCAAGAGAATCCAGTGGTGGTACAGCACCTGTTACACCGACATACAGCGTATCTTTTAGGGTTTCTTTCACATTAGAGGATTTAATAACCATGTCCTTTTCATAAAATGCAGTCTCATAATGGTTTGTATCTACGTATTTGCTTACCAATTGCTCTAATGTTCCCTCTTCCTTAACGGCTTTTAATGCTCCATTTAAACGTTCACGTAAAGCCCCATTTCCTTGTTTTACGGCAAATGCAAACTCAAGTCGGCTCTCACTAGGATCGGGAGTTGTTATTTCTCGAATACCTTCCTCTGTTTTTAAAAGATACCTTGCCGTAACATCTGAAAACCAGGCCAACTGAATTTCATTGGAACGTAATGCAGCAAGCGTTTCATAAACACCATCAAAAGATTTATAGGAAGCAACATTCTCTCCTAATAAGGTTTGGAAAAATATTTTTGCACTATTATCTGGAATTTTAGAAATAACACCACCAATATTTTTATTGTTAACCTCTGCCAAGGAAACAATATTTGGCGAAGTAACATTCTTTGCCTCATCAAATCCACGAAATCCGGTAATTACAAATAGTAATACAAGGAGAACTAAAACAGTTATTATTTTTTGTTTCGTTTTTATCATCGTATCGTCACCCCTATAATTTGTTCATTTCTAGTTCCAACGACCAAACGGTTTCCAAATATAACTGGCGTTGCTTCAATACCAGTTCCAAAATTCATTTTGTCTAGAATCTGACCATTGCTTGCATCAATAAATAATAAGTCACCATTTTGGCACCCTTGAATTAAATATGCATTGCCATCGTCTGTGTATACTACATCTCCAGAACTCCACGAATACGTGTTTAAATCTATTCTCCATACTTCTTCCCCAGTTTCTTTGTTAAGTGCTACGATATAACCACTTTCAACGCTTGGAGTTTTTGATACGGAATATATAATATAATCTGAAATGTTCTCTTTCCCTAAAATACCAGTAGATAAAACACCACCTGCAAGTCCCTTAATCGTATGAACTTCATATGGTTTTTCCCAGATGATCTCACCTGTCATTGCATTCAGTTTAAATATTGCAGCTTGTCCCATGGAATGGTTATCAAGTTCATAGGCAAGTGTTGTTCCTATATAAAGATACTTGTTTCCATCCTCATCTTCTTCAAGGATTGGAGAAGAATTCACATCCTGCTTCACATCCTGAGTCCAAACAAGTTTCATTGTATTTAAGTCCAAGCAATAAACAATACCACCGTTATCTCCAGCAAATAAATAATTTCCCCATGCGGTTGCACTACATTCTGTCCCCCACTTATATGCATCTTCTCCGTTACGTTCTGCACTATAAGTAAAACGTACAATTTCCGACGGATCGACAGAAAGTGTGCCTGCTTTTTTATCATAATCTGTGTTTAATTTCATTGTATATAACACACCATTTTCACCTGGATAAATCAAGGTATCTGTCTTTGAATCAATAATTGGTGAGCTATCGTATGCATGCCATATACGTGGAGCGATTGGATCGTTTGCACCAAACTCATATAGTTTTTTACCATCAATTAAACTATAAATATAGACTCTTGGACTAATTGTTTCACCAAACATACCAGGTTGTGCATCCCCTGATCCAAGTATAATCATAGGTATTCCATCTGGATGCAACGATGCACTGCCCTTAAACGTCATTCCAATATTAATTGGATCTCTCGTTGGTTTACCAGTATCGAGATCAAGAAAATGAATCATTCCATCCATACCAGAATATATTACTTCTGTTAAACCTTCTTTATTCTTGCTCTCTTCATACAGATTCATAATTTGTTTCGTGTCATTATCCCAACGAACTACCAATGGTTGTCCAGTCCAGCCGTTACCTGACCAGTAGTCCACACCATTGCTCTTTAAAACCTTCCCTGTTTTAAAAGACCAATAATCACGATCAAATTTCTTTTGTATTACAGTCGTTGTTCCATAGGATTGTAAATTTCTTAGATAATTTCCGCGAAATGTAATGATTCCCTCAACATTTGGAAAACTTGATAAGTAGGCCATATCAAAATAAATAGGATTCTCACGTGTATAACTTGTTACATCTACACCGTCCACCTGCAAACGCGTTGTAATGTTTAGATTCGATGGCAGTGTGTTGTTTGTCGCTTTTGCAGTCATTTTGTCTGCGTCAGCTTTATTGTCATAAGATTGTAGTGCAGGTAAACTGCCTGCAGTTTCTACTGTGTAGTTATAGAGATACTTTATATTTCCAACCTTTACAAGTATCTTAAATAACACCAAACCACCCATTAAGAAAATGATTGCTAAGAAAATCAAAAACAATCTTAATTTATATTTCTTTATAAATCCAAGAGTATTTTTCACGAAACTTCCACCTTTCTTCTTAGATATTAAATATTATTGAATTTGATAGGCAAGCTCTTCCATAATCCACCTATTCTCTTTCCAAATTCTCGGAAATTCATCAATAGATAACGGAGCCTCCCCGATACCAATTTCAATGGTTGCTGATGGTACCTCTTTTACCATAACTGCCCAATCGCCATACCCAGCAGCATCTTGTTTGTCCGTATCGGCATAGGATATTTCATAACCTGTAACTTTAGAAATTGTGTTAACAAGGGCTTGGCATTGATTACGCATATCGCCAATTTGCCCATAATCCCAATAAATAACGGAACCTGTTGCATGATAACTAATTGCTACCACTGGCTTTATTTGTTTTGTAAGTAAAACCAAGGCTTTTGTCTCTGGCTCACTCTCAACCGTTACTCCTTTATACTTTTCAGGCCCTGGAACATCGATTCCAGTATACTCTTCCCATCCATAATTAAAGTTTCGATTTAAGTCTACACCATTTGCATTTGCTTTCCATCTCTTTAAATAAATATCAAAGGTATCTTTCGTTCTGCCGGATCCTAAGTCACGTTGATACCACTCTTTTATTTCTCTTTTTATGGTATCACTTTGTATTTTATTCAAACCAAATTGGCTTATGGAAACACCATCGGGATTTACCATCGGTAAAATATGAAATGTAATATCAGAAAATAAATCACCATATGAAATTCCGCGATATGTCTCTTGCTCCAAGCACTGCAAATAGCATTCCATCTGCTTCATCACAAGCAAAGAAGTCATATATTCTCGCGCATGAATACCAGCATGAATTATGATACGTTTTTTTCCATTGGGTTTACCAATGATAACCTCATACACTTCTTTGTTATCTTTTGTGATAGCAATTGTCTTTACTAACATTTTCTTGTAATATGTAGTATTTAATCTATCAAGGTCGAATGTCATATCTTCATACGTATACAAAAAGTTGGAAGCATCTGTCTTAGGCTTCTTCATAAAAAAGGATTTGGAATCATCTCTAATATTTTTCATAAAATCTCCTAGAAATATCATTACTACTAAGATATTACACTTTCACTTATTTGTATCTTTGTCCGAGACCATCGTATGAAAATAAACCGAGTCTTTGCCACTACACTATTCTAATTATTGGTAAATTCTCCATTTATATTCAATAAGTGATAATATAATCCACTTTGAGTATTCAGGCAAAAAAATAAGCCATAAAAAGGCCTCAGTGCAAACTATAAAACGATGAATGGCATATTGTTATTATAAGCTTCTAAAAAACAAATGAAAAGACTATAATTCTTAAGATTTTCTTTATTACCTTAAGTTATAGCAACTTTCTATCTAATTTCACATTAGAAAACTGTCACAATACAAAAAACAAAGTACATGACAGTTCCCTTTATCAACTTTTTAATGGTTCTAGAGTTTTATGTCACAAAGCAATAGTTCTTCTACCATTTGAATGGAATCTCTTTGATTTGCTATGGCCTCCTCCATCTGATGCAGTGATTCGGACAATTCTTCTTGTTCATTACGCATCTGTTGAAAGGTCATCCCAATTTCCTCTACGAAATCCTCTTGTTTTGATAAAACTTCTTGCAATTTTTGTACCGGCTCCTTGCATCTTCCCCCGATTTCCATTGCAATAGTCTCGAGTTCCATCCCAACCATTTCAAGCGTAGAAAGTAAATCTACGACTTGAGACATGGATATGGCTGTATTTACATTCATTTTATCATGGTGATTTATTGCCTGAAACGCATGCTTTTCTAAAAAATCCTGGGAATGTTTTAATTGATTGCACACTTCCTCTATTTGTTCATAGTTACATAGGTCCCCCATAATATCCCCTTAATCATCCCTTACAATAAATTTACGAGTTCTTTAATGTTTTTTATCCCAATTAGTTGAATACCATTTACTTTCATACTTTCTCTGTTGACATATGGCATAATACAGGTTTCATATCCCATTTTAATTGCATCGGATACGCGTTGCTCAGCCATACTTACAGCACGAACCTCACCAGTTAGCCCGACTTCACCAAAGGCAATGGTTCTATTTCCTACCGCTTTATTTTTATAGCTTGATAAGATAGCTAGTATAATCGCTAAATCTAGCGCTGGCTCATTTATTTTCATACCACCTGCAACATTGATATAAGCATCACAAAAAGACATTTGTATGCCTAAGCGTTTTTCAAGTACTGCCATTAACAAATTAACACGATTATAATCCGTTCCTGCTGCTGTTCTTCTTGGCATATTGAAATTTGTTTGGCAGACTAAAGCCTGAACTTCTACTAAAATTGTTCGAGTCCCTTCCATGGATGCGGCAACAACCGATCCTGGCTCATCCTCTGGCTTACCCTTTAGCATATATTCTGAAGGATTACTTACTTCAACAAGTCCTACATTGCGCATTTCAAATACACCAATTTCATTTGTTGATCCAAAACGATTCTTTACTGCTCTTAAAATACGATACGACGCCGTATTTTCACCTTCAAAGTAAAGTACTGTATCAACCATGTGTTCAAGAACTCGAGGCCCTGCAACTACACCTTCCTTGGTAACATGTCCTACAATAAAAACAGTAATTCCCATGCCTTTTGCTATATGCATTAAGGTTCCCGTTGACTCGCGAACTTGGCTTACACTTCCTGGTGATGCGCTAATTTCCTCTTTAAACATTGTTTGAATCGAGTCAATAATAATAATTTCTGGCTGAACTCGTGTAAGTACTTCTTCAATTATGTTTAGATTCGTTTCTGATAGCAATAACAAATCGCCACCAAAGGTACCAAGGCGTTCTGCCCTCATTTTAATTTGTCGCAATGACTCTTCTCCAGAAATATAGAGTACTTTGCTTTGCTTTTCCACTAAATTCTTACACACTTGTAATAATAATGTAGACTTGCCGATGCCTGGGTCCCCACCAACCAATACAAGTGAGCCTTTTACAACACCGCCACCAAGAACTCGGTCAAATTCATGAATCCCTGTAAGTTTTCTTGTTTCCTCATCTGTTTTAACATTGGATAGGCTTTCTGGCTCTGCTTTTGCAATTCTTACACTAGTTGTAGCAGAAGCCGTTACCCTTTTTACAACTGGTTCTTCGACAAATGAATTCCAACTTTTACATCCTGGGCATTGCCCAAGCCATTTTGCAGATTCAAATCCACATTCCTTACAAAAGAATATACTCTTTGCTTTCGCCATGCTAACCTCTTTCTAAATGCAACAATAGAAAGTATCTTTACGAACTTTCTATTGCAATAATAAAAATTGCGTTTTATTTATGGTAATTCCGTAATAATAATTTATTATTGAACGAAGTACTATATAAATAAAACGCAATCATTCTTACGTACAAACCTAACACAAATAATTAAATAACGATTAACACTTTACAATCTTAATTGCAGCTTTTGTATCCTCATTTAATTCAACGCTAAGAATTAATTTACCACCTAAGTTTGTTTTCATCTTACCGATGTTAGTATCATCGATAAAAATCTTATATTCCTTTTCTGGTTCAAGTTCTAAAGTGATTTGAGCATCTTCTTTTGCATTAACAACAAATGAAACTTCTCTATCCGTAATGTTTAAGTGATATACTGCAGTTCCTGGTACTGATTCGTATACAAATAAACCATTCTTTTCAAGCTTTGTAATTTCATAAAATGATTTTACTTTATATAAATCTCCATTATGTTCAAAATCAGATACCTTTGATTTTGTCTCTAATGTATAATCTCCAAAGCTAAGCGTACCATCGCTTTCCTTGCGAATTAATTCTTCATGCATTGCCATTTTTATATCCTCCTGCTTCTATTGCAATTACGTGTACATAAAAGTTTCGTTCTTTTATGTCATTATTATATAATACTCTTTTATATTTTGCTACAAAATCTTATAAATTTCAAATTTTTTTCATCTTTTACAACAAAATTCAGTTTTTTTACTCAGTTGATTCTAAATATTCATAGATACAATCGTAATCCTGCAAGCTAAGAACTCTCTTCCTAATATGTATGAAAAAAGATTATCCACAAAATGTGAAACACCTTACCTATTTTTTGTGAATCATCGTTTTATGAATAATCTTTTTCCTTTTCGACCACTTTTTTATCTTAACTTTTTACATTATTATATTTCATTCAACCTGTCAATCTCTAATAATCTACTTTACTTACGAGCCGCTTTATCTCATCACTCGTACGGTTAAAGATTATTCAGTTTCCACTTTTTTTGTTCTCTTTTTTCTAGTAACAAACTTAAGTGCATTTTCCTTACAATCAATTGTAACTGTATCTCCATGACTTACTTTTCCTGCCAAGATTTCTTCCGCCAATTGATCTTCAATATGAGTTTGAATTGCACGTCTTAATGGTCTAGCTCCATATTTATTATCATACCCTTTTTCAGATAGATAGTTTAATGCATCTTCTGTAATTTTTAGATTAATGTCCATCTGCTGTTTGCAACGTTTCACAATTCCTTCTGACATAATAGACACAATTTTCTTAATATCATCTTTCGTCAACGCATGGAATACAATAATTTCATCAATACGATTAATAAACTCTGGTTTAAAGATGCGTTTTACTTCTTCCATAACTCCATCTTTCATACGTTTATAATCTGCTGATTCGTCCGTAGCAGTAGCAAAACCTAACCGCTTTGGTTCTACGATACTTGATGCTCCAGCATTTGAGGTCATGATAATAATTGTATTCTTAAAGCTAACTTTTCTTCCTTGTGCATCTGTTATATGTCCATCGTCAAGCACTTGTAATAAGATGTTAAATACATCTGGATGAGCTTTTTCAATCTCATCAAATAAAATTACAGAGTAAGGATTTTGACGAACTTTCTCACTTAATTGTCCACCTTCATCGTATCCGACATATCCAGGAGGGGAGCCGATCATCTTAGATACACTATGCTTTTCCATGTATTCCGACATATCTACACGAATCATCGCATTCTCGTTACCAAACATCGCTTCTGCTAATGTTTTGGATAACTCTGTCTTACCAACACCCGTTGGTCCTAGGAATAAGAAGGAACCAATCGGACGATTCGGATCTTTTAGTCCTACTCTTCCTCTTCGAATTGCTTTGGCTACCGCCGTAACCGCTTCTTTTTGTCCTACAACTCTCTCATGTAATATGCTTTCCAATTTTAAGAGGCGCTCACTCTCGCCCTCTTCTAACTTTTGAACCGGTATCTTCGTCCATCCAGATATAATTTCTGCGATTTCATTTTCAGATACGATCAATTGTCTTTGTTCTCTATCTTTTTCTTCTTGAATTTTAAGCTTACTTACACTATCTCTTAATTTATCTTGTTGCTTTTTAATGCTTCCTGCCTTTTCAAATGCTTCCTCTTTAATGGCAGCTTCCTTTTCCTCTTCAAGAGCAATAATCTTTTCTTCCATTTCCTTTATTTTAGGAGATGCAATATACGTACTTAAACGCACTTTAGATGCAGCTTCATCAATAACATCAATTGCTTTGTCTGGTAGATAGCGATCGTTGATGTAACGACTGGATAGTTTGACTGCTGCAACAACTGCTTCATCTACAATTTGAACATTATGATGTGCTTCATAACTTGTACGTAAGCCTTTTAATATTTTGATTGCTTCTTCTTCACTAGGTTCTTCTACAACGACAGGTTGAAAACGTCGCTCCAATGCAGCATCTTTTTCAATGTACTTACGGTATTCATTTCTAGTTGTTGCACCAATTAATTGTAGTTCACCACGTGCTAACGATGGTTTTAAGATATTGGAAGCATCTATTGCTCCTTCTGCCCCACCAGCACCGATGATGGTATGAAGTTCATCAATAAAAAGTAACACATTTCCATCGTAAATTACTTCTTGGATTACTTTTTTGATTCTCTCTTCAAATTCTCCACGATATTTTGAACCCGCTACCATACCAGATAAATCAAGTGTTACAACTCTCTTATCTTTAATTGTATCCGGAACATCTCCCTCCACAATTTTTTGTGCAAGACCTTCAGCAATCGCTGTTTTACCGACCCCTGGTTCACCAACTAAACAAGGGTTATTCTTAGTTCTTCTGCTTAAGATTTGAATTACACGTTGTATTTCAACCTCACGGCCAATGACTGGATCTAGTTTTCCTTCCTTTGCATAGTCCGTTAAATTTCTACTATATTGATCTAAAGTTGGAGTCTGAGACTTCCCTTTATTTTTCCCTTTGCTCATAGCATATTCAGTCTTTGCAGAATTTATATCTACTCCAGCCGATGCCAATGTATCCATATATAGTTTTTGAATATTAATGCCTAATGTATTTAAAAGTCGCACTGCGATACAATCTGATTCCTTAATAAGTGCAATTAAAATATGTTCTGTTCCAATCAAAGAAACATTCATACGTCTTGCTTCTCTACCACTTTGCTCTATAATATTCTTAGCTCTACCAGTAAAACCATTTGAAACAAGCGTGCTTACTGTAGTATTTGGTGCTATTAATTGATTTACTAATTCAAGTACTTTTTCTTCATCCACACCATTTGCTTCTAATACTTTTGATGCGACGCCATCCGCTCTTAATAACCCTATTAATAAATGCTCTGTACCAATATAATTGTGAGATAATCGATAGGCTGTATCTGTAGCAGATTTTATTGCATCTCTTGCATTCTCTGTAAATCTATCATTCATCATCGAATTCCTTTCGTATTATAATATATAGTTTATCAGAAGTTGCTTTTTAACTTCTGATAAAAAGGTGCGCTTTTTGCACCGTGAATCTGATTATAGGAAATTTTCTTATTCCTATAATATATAGTTTATCAGAAGTTGCTTTTTAACTTCTGATAAAAAGGTGCGCTTTTTGCACCGTGAATCTGATTATAGGAAATTTTCTTATTCCTATAATATATAGTTTATCAGAAGTTGTTTTTTAACATCTGATAAAAAGGTGCGTTTTTGCACCGTGAATCTGATTATAGGAAATTTTCTTATTCCTATAATATATAGTTTATCAGAAGTTGCTTTTTAACTTCTGATAAAAAGGTGCGCTTTTTGCACCGTAAGTCTAATAATTGGAACTTTTTTGGTTCCTATCATACATTTTACAATGTAATATTTTTAGTGTCAATTTTTCATAAATGAATTAATTTTATTATAAATTGTATTATATATATGTTCTCAGTAGACGCTTGATACGTCTACTGAAAACATAAATATTAAATTTAATACCCTTATCCCATTAACTCTGGAAGTTCACGATTTAAATATTCTGCTCGATAATAATCCAGTTCCTTGCTTCCAAGGTTCTTTCCTATGATTCTTTGTAAATTTGCTGGTTGTATTTCTAACATCATTTGTAACAGTGTCTTCGTTGTCTTTAACTTTATTAATTCAGTATCAAACCCAAACTTTAGTTGTGATAATAATGTTAGAGCATCCGTCATATTCAATCTTTTCGCATATTTTAATACACCATAGGAACGATATACCTTATCTTCAATGTCGTCACCATTTACTGTTAACAGATATTCTCTTCTCTTTTTCTCCTGAATAACCGCCTGTTTTACAACCTGCGTTAAATTCTCAATTATTTCTTTTTCATTCATTCCTAATGTTTTTTTGCTGGAAAACTCATAGATATTTCCCAAGTTCTCTGATGCTTCTCCAAAGATCCCTTGCATTTTAACACCATATTTTTCAATTTCTTCAGCTAATTTTTGAATCTTTCCTGCCATTGTTAATGCCGGTAAAAACAACAAATACGAGGCTTTTAAACCGGTTCCCACATGAAATGGGCTAGAAGTTAAATATCCAAACTTCTCATCAAAAGCATATTCAAATTTTTCACTTATGAAATCATCCATTTTCTCAGCCCGTTCTAAGGCCTTTGTCATACTCATTCCATAAGTTACTGCTTGAATACGAATATGATCTTCTTCATTGACCATAATGCTCATCGATTCATCTTGTGAGAGAAGTAAACCCGTTGCTTGCTTTTTTTCAGATAGAATAGGTGTCATCATCTGGTATTCTATCTTCGATGATTTTTCAATATCCGTTAGTTTATTTACTTGATAACTATGATACTCCATACCATCAAGTTCTTCGAGCTCATTTTTTATATTCATTATCTCGGATACTAACAACTTAGCATCTTCATCCTTTAGTTTTTGATGAAAGCAGTAATTTTTTAAATTTCTTGCGAAACGGACTCTACTAGAGATAACTACATTTTTCATACTAACCTCAGTTTCATACCATTTTTGCATATTAAACCTCATTCTTGCGCACGTTTTTTGCGCATAACAAGTTTGTGGTGCGCAAGCACAAACTTACGTGTAAAAATACTCTTTATTTCTCACACTACTCTCATTCCTGCGCATACTGCGGCAAACGTTTTTTAAAAGATGTAACATGAGTGGTGTTTCACATCTTAGCATCCATAATGCTCATGATTTGATTGTTCCACTTCCTTGTTCTTTATCGCTCTCATTGCATCACGAAGCTTAGCTGCTCCTTCAAAATCCTCTAGCTCAATTGCCTGTTGTAGCTGTATATCCAATTTCTCATATTCTGATAAGCCATTCACAATGCGATCCGTTTCACTAATATAACCTTTTGGTCGTTTTCCTGTGTGCTGTTCTGCTCCATGAATATTTCGTAAAGTCTTCGATAATAATTTACCAAAACTATGATAACATTCTGCGCATCCAAACATTCCATGCTCTAAAAATTCATTGTATTTCATTCCACACAACTTGCATGTAACTTCTTTCGCACCTTCTTCTTTCGCATCCGTAGTACTATAAGTTTCTAGAATTCCGGATAACAAACTCCCTAGTGTAAATTCTTTATTTGTAATAGGGTTTTTTATCTTAAAAGAGGTATGTTCTGCTGCACATTCCTCGCATAAGTGTTGCTCCTTCTTTTTACCATTTACAATTTCAGTGTAATATATCTTTGCTTCTCTTTTGTTGCAAACATCACATAACATACAAACGCCTCCTTTATTGTCATACTAGCATTACTACTATATTAAAGTAATTAACGCCTAGACCACTTACCTAGTAATCACTCACCACTTATTCCTGTAAATTCATTAAAGATTTCATCTACCATTTCGTGTATTTCTTGATTACTAATATCCTTACATATCGCTTGCGCTAGCAAAACACGCATTTGTTCCATCAGTTCATTTTTAACACGCATCTTATCACACTCAAGGGATATGACAGCGCCTTTTCTTCTATCTAATTTAACATATCCTTCTTGCTTTAATATAGTATATGCTTTATTTACAGTATGCATGTTTATGCCAATGTTGTCAGCTAATTCACGAACTGATGGTAAATTATCACCATCTCTTATTTGTGAGTTCGCAATACCAAGAATTATCTGGTTTCTTAGCTGAATATAGATAGCTTCATCACTATTAAAATCTATTCTAACTATCACAGTTATACCTCCGATTGTACATCTTCTGAGATTTGTTTTAGCTGTTATATTAATGATATAACAAAACAAACACGATGTCAATTCTATTCTAAATCATCCACATGCATGCCCCTTGATTTCACATAAAAATAAATTAATCCAATGAATAATACACAAGCTAAGGCGATTAGTAGCGCTATCACTAAACCTAGCTGGCTAAGATCCTCTTTATAATCCTGAACAAGTTCTTTTAACTGCGCAAGCTCATATGCATCATCCCCCTGATTTGCTAGCACAATTTTCTCTTCCGGATATCGTTGTATTGTTTTTTCAACACGGTCATAACGATAAAGCCCTGCATCTCCTGCTTCATTGCTTAGCACTAGAAGTAAATAGTCACTCTCGACTGCTCCTTCTTTTTGATATGCTGGTATCGTTATTCCGTCCAAAACAAAACTACTTTTTGTATACCCTTTTGGAATTTCAACTTCACTGCTTCCATTTATTACTGTAAAATAATATTGTCCATGAATTTGAGTCACTCCATCTTCCTTCGTCGCTTCAAATCTCCATTCTTTATCTAAAATATCATTTTCTTCATTTTTATCCGAGGAATTCTCTTCTACCTTTTCTGTTTCTTCTTTTTGTACCAAAATAACATATTCTTTAGAATTACCTGCTTTAGCAACTACTTTTATTATTACTTCATTACTACCTGCTTTTAAATTCTGATTTCCATCAATGCTTATCTTTGCATCCAAATCCTGTGCAAATGCACTCAATATCAAATTTTCTGTTTTTGCATCTACATTTGTATTATAGACATAAACTTCTGGATCAAAACTTGGTGATAAGGTACCAGGACTAATTTTTAAACTTTCCAACAATGCATTTTCAGAAGCAGACTCTGGTGCTGTTGTATTCATTTTAAGTGGTGTACTAGATAAGGACATAGCATCGCCACTTTCATACTCGTAAGCTACCGAATCTCTCACACTCAATTCCACGTAGCCCACTTCTAATACTTTAAACGTTAATAAATATTTTCGTGTATTGTTAGAAGATGTGCCAAAATCATAAACTTTTAAGACTCCATCACCACCAGTGATACAGCTTGTACCACTAACATACTCTAGCATATCCGCATCATATGAAATAAAACCTTCAAAATCTCCTAAAGTTCCATTTGTATCAATACATAAATAAATCGAAATCGTATCGCCTACCATTGGAGAAACTTGCTCTGTTTCAAAATATACGGAGGCACTTGCTGCCCTTGCCTCTACCTTTGATATAAAAAATGTTAGAACAAGTAACATACTTGTCACTATATACAAACAACTTCTTTTTAATGATTTCATTGTTCCCTCCAGTATGCCATGTGGCAGTATTATTGTTTTGAATATGTAAATAACCGTAACCTATCTTTTTCAAATAAAATTTACTTACCTATAATTGAAAGAAAAAGGCCATCTTTAAACGAGAAACACAAATTCGATTTGTAGAATCATGTTTAAAGACAACCTCTAAAAATGTTAGAAATATTAATATGCTCTTACGACTGTGATAATATAATCTCTAACATCACCATTTTCTGCTGTAACACTTACTATAACTGTATTCTCACCGTATTGTAAGTTTACATAGCCAGTTCCTCGAACACTTGCTTTTGAGCTTACCGTCGTTGCACTAACATTAATTCCTTCACAGGATGAATCTACAATAAGTGAATACTGCTGATCTTTACTAATGTCAAAGGTTGGCGTTAATCCCAGATCGTTACCTAAGTTATCCTGTAACTTTAATGTTTTCAACCAGTTGTTTGGATTTGCCCCATTGCTAGGTGCTACACAAGCTGTAGCTGGCATATTTTTATATACTGGTATCGAGAAAACAATTGGTGAACTACTTACATCCGTATATGCTGCAAATACTTTTTTACTCTCAGCAAATGGCGCCTCAACATTTGCCATATATTGATGGGAGTGAGTTGACGTTGGCGTTACATTAAATTTTTGTAAATAAATTGTATCTTGTCCTTTATTAATATAAGAACTTCCGATAATATACGCTCCTCCTACAATGGAACGATAACGATTGTTCCAAGGAATTAAAGAATTCGTATTTAACGTAGCGTTTGTACTACCATTCTTCGCATACTTAAGTCCATTTGCGATTGCTCCACCGGCAACGGTACTATGATAAGCCCCTATATTATAAAAGTTAAATAATCCTTCAAAGCCTGCAAATGTACCCGATACACTATTGCTTAAGCTATTCGTACCAGTTACAACCTCCTGCTTCACACGGGATGCCAAGTGATATGGACTTACCCCTGAATACTCTGCCGCTTTCATAAATGTTGCTCCATACGTAATTGTCTGATTCGCACCATAGTCATCGGTGTACGTATAACTCGTTTTATAAAGTGGAGTATTCTTAAGTATGTTTTCAATACCAGCTAAATTCTGATACGCCGGCTTATATGCTAAATGCTCGAACTGGAAAATACCACTTTCCGTTAAGAAGTTTCTTGGATCCATATAATATGCAATTGCTGCCCTAGAAGCAGTAACCCATGTAGATCCATCATAAACAATAAAACTATCTGTCTTCCAATTATAAGCTCCCGCGTCTAATGATTTCCAACCAATACCTTTACTATTGGTTATTAAATTCTTTCCTGCTACTCCTTGTTTCTCAATTACTGTATTCCAATCCAAACCAGTATGATATGCTGTAAATTCCCAGTTTGGATATTTTTGATGCAATTGACGTAGATACACTTTATAACTTTCAGGGAATCCCTCATTATTTAACTTAGTTTCAAAATCAGTACTATTACTTCCACCACCTGGTACACTAGGTGTTCCCTCTCCAATTGAATCTTCATCTATCTCTACGTATTTTTCAACTACATAACCATAGTATTCGATTCCATTGTGATCAAAACTAATATGATACCATTTAAGCGTATCCTTATATGCAGATCCATGTAAAGAGATTTCTTTTCCTGCACTTAATAATATTGGATTTCCATTTTCATCTGCAACGAAAGAACTACCATATCCTGGATCTACCTTAACCGCAAGTGCACTTGCGTCTTTAATTTTACCAATGCCGGAAAATACATCACTCACTGGTGTTGGAGTTGGAGCCATAGTTACCGTTGGAACTGGTATGGATGTTGGCTCTGGTGTAATCGTTGGTTCTGGCGTAACCGATGGTGCTACCGTTGGATTTGGTGTATCCGTTGGAGTTGGCATTACCTCTGTTGTATGTTTGCTTAAGTTAATATCACTTGCTAGCACATATCCTTCAATCGTTTCCTTGTTTACTGTTACTTTTATTTTGAACCATTTTACTGTTCCAACCATTTGCTCCGCTGTAATTGTAATTTGCGTTCCTGATCCTAAGGATACGATATTACCATTTTGGTACTTTGCGTAAGCTGCAGTTGAATTTGCTGCAGTTCTAGGACGTATATTCTCGCTACTTATTACTGCAGGAACCGTGTCTTTTAATACTAATTTTACATAGGTACTTAAAACATAACCAATGGTACTCTTACCATTTAACTCTGTTTCAACTTGATACCATGTCTCAGCATTCACATCACTTTCATTTAAAATCGTTACTTTTGCATTTGTTGTAAGAGTACCGAGTTTATTACTACTTGCAGAAGCACGTTCTCTTAAGTTCAAAGTATTTGCTGTGACAATACCAGGAATTTGTAACTCCCCATTCCCACTGCCTGAATCACCAGGCGTTGGTGTTACTGTTGGAGTTGGAGTCGGCGTTGGCGTCGGTTTTACTGTCACTGTTGTTTTTTTACCAGTGATGGTTAGTTGGCTAGATTTCACATACCCCCTTGTTGCTTTACCATCTAAGGTAATGCCTACAAGAAACCATTTTTCTCCTCCAACCGTCTTTTCTGCGCTCATCCAGACATTTGTTCCTTTGTCTAATTGTACGGCTTTTCCATTGCTAAGAGTTACACTTGCTCCACCTTGTCCAGCAGTTTTTTGCAATGTTACTTTAGAATCACTGATGACTCCATAGAACCCAGATTTGAAAGTAAAGCTTATGTAATTGCTAAGAACATATCCAGTTACTGTTTTATCGTTTATTTTAACAGATATATGATACCAGATTTCACTCCCAATTTTCTTAGTCCCTAATACCGTCACCGCTGTATTTAAGTTCATCGTAGCTAACTTAGCACTGCTAACGGAAGAATCTTTTCTAAGATTTACTCCACTTGCATTAACTATCGCTGGTAAACTTAAGTTTTTACTTTCAGTAGTACCTCCAGATGTCTCTGGTACTGGCGTTGGTGTTGGTGTTGGACTTGGAGTCGTGCTTGGCGTTGTAGGTGCTGTCGAAGTCACCTTATTACCTAGTAGAATCAACTGACTTGATTTTACATATCCTCTTACAGTTTTTCCTTGATATGTAATTCCAACTCGGAACCACTTTTCACCCGCTACCGTCTCTTCCGCACTTAGCCAAACAATATCAGATTTGTTAACTGTTATTTTTTTGCCACCTACTGTGACGCTAGTTTTAGACCCTGCTTTTGTAACTAACGTTACATTTGATTTCATTTTCCCATAAAAACCAGTTTTAAACGTACATGCCACATAATCACTTAACACGTAGCCTTTCACTGTTTTATTATTGACTTTTGTAGATACGTAGTACCACTTTTCAGTACCATTGGTTTTTCCTGAAATAATAGTTACCGCTGTATTGTTTTTTAGTGTTGCAACTACCGTACCATTTTTTGTCGCTTGCTTTCTTAAATTCAATTCACTTGCAGTTATTTTCGCTGGAACTGAAAGCTTATAAGAAACTGTTGTTGCCTCAGGAGCTTTAGTCGGTGTTGGAGCTTCCGTTGGCTTAGGCACCTGAGTTGGACTTACTGTAGAATTCCCAACCACGGTAATATACGTCCCAAGACAATACCCTTCTACACTTCTGCCTGCAAAAGTTGCCTGAATTTGATACCAACCGTTCTTCTCACCTAAAATTGTTACTTCCTGATCTTTTGTGAGATACGCTTCCATTGTGTCTACTAAAACTTTATCATACTCCGTACCAGGACCTGTACGAATGAATAAAGATGATGCACTACATTTTCCAATTGTTGCTGCGTATACCCTTCTAGACAATGGTGATATCAATTGTGGTATCACAAGAGCTATGCATAATAATACCATAAGCAGTTTCTTGTACTTATATTCCATATTTTTCTCTAACCCTTTCATTTAAATCTCACTTTATTACTTTATTCTACATTCTTTATTCATATTAGGCAAGAGTTATGGCACTTATGTGGCATTAAATTACATTATTTTGATCTCTATTTATCAATTAAATCGGATATTTGCAACCCGCATATGCTATTTGTTCATAACCTCATTTCCGCTACGTGACATTTCAGCAGGATCTTGAATTTTTGCCAAAACAGGTAACTATCCCCGCCTATAGAAGCGATGGGCTTCCCTGATGGGGTCAATTGGAGTTAAAAAAGCCGTGGCACAATGAATTTATATTCTGCCACGGCTTATATTCATAATCCTTTAAGATACATGAAAACTTTATGAATTGCTTTCATCAATTGCTTTTCCAATGTCATTTCTCTTATATTTGTTCTCAAACTGAATCCATTCGGTTGCGTCGTATGCTTTTTTTCTAGCCTCTCTTAAATCTACCCCAGTTGCAGTAACTCCAAGAACACGTCCACCATTGGTTATTACGTCATTCTCACTTAATTTCGTGCCTGCGTGAAATACAAAAATATCATCTTTATCAATAAAACTATTCAGTCCATGGATAACAAATCCTTTATCATAGCTTTCAGGATATCCTGCAGATGCTAAGACAACACACACTGCTGCATTTTCTTCAAATTCCAGACAAATTTCATCCAATCTACCACCCAAACAAGCCTCAATGACATCAATTATATCCGTCTTCATTCGTGGTAACACCACTTGTGTTTCAGGGTCACCAAATCTAGCATTATATTCAATCACAATCGGCCCTTGCTCGGTTAACATCAATCCAAAGAATAAAATACCTACAAAATCTCTTCCTTCTTTTTTCATTGCTTGCATGGTAGGCTCATAAATATGGGTTCTACAGTAATCATCGATATCCTTTGTGTAAAATGGACTCGGTGAAAAGGTCCCCATACCACCAGTATTTAAGCCCTGATCTCCATCTTTGGCACGTTTATGATCTTGTGCACTTGTCATTGGAATTATGTTCGTCCCATCACAAAATGCTAACACCGAAACTTCTCGTCCTGTTCTAAATTCTTCGATTACTATCGTATCACCAGCCGTACCAAACTGTTTATCAAGCATTATGGTTTTCACTCCATCCATCGCCTCTTCAAGGGAATTGCAAATAAGGACCCCCTTACCAAGTGCTAATCCATCTGCTTTTAAAACAATTGGAAACTGGGCTGTTTTTAAGTACTCTATAGCCTCCTTTGCATCTTGAAAGGTTTCAAAGGCAGCAGTTGGTATCTTATATTTTTTCATTAAATCCTTTGAAAATGCTTTGGAGCCTTCAATCATGGCTGCATTTTTTCTAGGTCCAAACACGCGAAGGCCATTCTCTTCAAAAACATCTACGATACCACCAACCAAAGGGTCATCCGGTCCAACAATGGTTAAGTCTATTTTATTTTCAATTGCAAAACTTACGAGTTTGTCGAATTCCATGACTCCGATTGGTATGCAAGTTGCAACTTCAGAAATCCCAGCATTTCCAGGTGCACAATAGATGGAATCTACATGTTTGCTCTCCTGTACTTTTTTTGCAATCGCATGTTCTCTTCCTCCACCACCTACAATAAGTACCTTCATGTCTTACCTCCATGTCTTTTTGCTCTTTATTCAATAACATCAGAATGAATTACATATGTTTTATAATCACGAAAGATTACCTTTCCATTTGCAATAGAATCGATTGCCTTAGGTAAAATCACCCACTCTGCTTCTTCCATTACTCGTTTTTGTAAGCTCTCTTTTGTATCATCATTTCTAACCTCAACCGCTTTTTGCAATAAAATTGGTCCAGTGTCCGTTCCTTCATCCACAAAATGAACGGTTGCTCCTGTAACTTTACTACCACGCTGTAAAACTGCTTCATGCACCTTTAATCCATAGTAACCTTCCCCACAAAAAGAGGGAATTAAAGAAGGATGAATGTTAATGATTTTATTTGGGTAACGTTTTATAAGTTGTTCTGGGAGTATTACTAAAAACCCTGCCAGCACAATAAGATCCGGTTGATAGGAGTCAATGGTTTCAAGAAGGGCCTGGTTAAAACTTTCTCTATTCGTATAGTCGTTCTTATTTACAAGACTTGTTGGTATCTTGTTATTTTCTGCCCTCGTTAATGCATAAGCGTCCTTTTTGTTGCTTACGACTCCAACGATTTTTGTATTTGTAATTCTTCCATCTTTAATTGCATCAAGGATTGCTTGAAGATTCGTTCCACCACCAGATACTAAAACCAAAACTCTTAGCATAAACGGACACCTTTCTCACCAGCAACAATTTCTCCAACTACATATGCTTTTTCACCACTTAACTGAATCAAACGTAAGGTTTCATCAACCTTTGTTTTATCTACAATTACCATCATTCCGATTCCCATATTAAAAGTGTTATACATCACCTGTTCTTCCACATTTCCATCTTTTGATAGCATTTTAAAAATAGAAGGAACTTCATATGACTCTTTATGAATGACAGCACTAACCCCTTCTGGTAACATTCTAGGTATATTCTCATAAAAACCGCCACCTGTAATATGACTACACGCTTTTATTGTGACATTTCCCTGTTTCACCGTTTTTAGAGCATCCACATAGATTTTTGTAGGTGTTAACAAAGATTCTCCAAGGGTTGTACCTAAACATTCATAATAATGGTCTAAAACCTCTCGTTTCATATTAAAAACATTACGAACAAGGGAGTACCCATTGCTATGTATTCCAGAAGATGCAATTCCAATAATAACGTCACCTTCTTTTACGTCCTGTCCAGTGATTAATTTTTTCTTATCCACAATTCCTACTGCAAATCCTGCTAAATCATATTCATCCACTGGGTAAAATCCTGGCATTTCAGCGGTCTCCCCACCAATCAAAGCTGCACCTGCCTGTTTACAACCATTCGCAACTCCACTTACAATCGTTGCAATCTTTTCAGGTTCATTTTTGCCACAAGCAATATAATCTAAGAAAAACAAAGGTTCACCACCAGCACATGCAATATCGTTTACACACATTGCAACACAATCAATACCGATAGTATCATGCTTATCTAAAATAAAGGCTAATTTTAATTTTGTTCCAACACCATCGGTACCAGAAACCAATGTTGGCTCTTCCATATCTTTAAATCCGGCAAGTGAAAAAGCTCCTGAGAACCCTCCAATGCCCGTCAATACTTCTTTTCTCATTGTTCCCATAACGTGTTGTTTCATTAATTCTACAGCCTTATATCCTGCTTCAATGTCAACTCCTGCTTTCTTGTAATCCATGGCAACCTCCTAAAATGAATGCTATATGCTTCTAATAAACAATAGAAAGAGCGCTTGGCGAACTTTCTACTATAATGAATTTAAATGGAATCTTTCAATTCCAATAAAATAAAACTTCAACTCTTTTCTATATTCTAACATACATTAGAACACTTTGTCCTTAGTTTATACTTCGTAATTTCTTATCGTATTCATTAACCAATCTAATAATCTTACAGGGATATAATTTTATATTCATAGTTTCACATTGTCATATTTGCAATCTAAAAAACAATATTGACTATTGCAAGAGATAGGTATAAGATACAGAATTAAGAAAAAGCAGTAAGTAAGAAGGGAGCGATTTTAATGAAAATTGCAATTGTGTACGCCAGCCTTACAGGTAATACCAAACAATTATCAGAAAAAATAAAAGAAACATGCATAAATGAGGATATCACTTTCTATGGAACCCCACTTGATGCTGATATAGAAAATATTACATCTGCTGATTTAATTTTTGTAGGTTCTTGGACAGATAAAGGCAATTGTTGTACTAGTATAAAAGATTTCTTAAAGAAATTAAACAACAAGGCTATTGCCATCTTTGGTACTGCTGGCTTTGGAGGTTCTATCGAATATTTCAAAAAACTTGAAGAAAGAATGACTTTAGAAATACCAGAAAGCAATCAAGTCCTAGGAGCTTTTTATTGCCAAGGCAAGATGCCATTTAGTGTAAGAGATCGTTATTCTTCAATGATAAAAGAGAATCCTGAAGATAAAAATCTTCTTGTAAGTTTAAAAAATTTTGATGAAGCATTATCACACCCAGACTCTAAGGACCTAGCGAACGTGGAAGCCTTTACTAAAGAAATGCTTAACATAAGACGAGAGCAGATGCTTTTATAAAGAAAAAGAATTAATCATATATTAGACATGATTGGTCCCACAGAAAATATAGTGAATCCCTTTTGATAGACAACAAAAGCTATTGAAGAAAGGTTAAACGATCCTGCTTCAATAGCTTTTTAAAAAGGAGTTTTTATTCCATAGTTGTATAATCAATTAGTTCCCAAATCCTTATAAAATACAATTTTAAAAATAATAAAATTTGAGGTTTTCGTAGCTACTACTCTTTATATCGCAATTTACTTTTAGAACCCTTTATCATAAACATAAAATGGAGAATTTTCATCTTCTCTAATCATGATAAAACAGAAGTTAGGTAGTTCTCCCTCTGCCCATTCACCCTCTTTTACTCCTTCAGGATATTGAACATTTATTGTTGCATACAAAGGCAAAATATTTTCAACACCAAAAAGATCCTTATAATTTCTACTAACCATTTGTGTAAGTTCATGATCATCACCCAAATATTCAATCAATTCAATATCAATTGTGACTACACCGTATAATTGCACTCCCCCATTTTCGATTCGTTCTTTTTGTTCATATACTTTCTCAGGAAACATAGTTTTCATTATTAACTCATTATCTTTCTGATTCATAGCATCAATATGTTCTTCCGCCATCGCCATCGCTGCTTTTATCTCTTCATCCGTAAAGAAGGGCTCTGTCTTAGTTTCTTCTACTTTATTTTCCTGGTCAATAAAATTTTCTTCTTGAGTTGGTGTATTTTCTGTACTTGTCTTTTTGTCACAACCATTGATAGGTACAATAGATAGTAACAAGACAACTATATACATACACCGTTTAATATTTTCCATTACTATTCCTCCTTTCTTTATAATCAATTTTAATTATAGCGAATCTTTATTGTACTCTTAATATAACATTTTTTTCAATATTGTAAATATAAGTTAATATTTTACGTTTGTTCATTTCATATTTGTATAAAATTGTGTTTCCTATACTCTATATGTAATATAGTCAATCAGAGATTCATCATAAATGCATCATGGTCGCTCATTTTTTTTGTGTACCAAAAAAGCTACTGCAACATGGCATACTAACCATGCTACAATAGCTTCTAAAACAATAAAACTACTTCATATATTCCTTATACCCTACTTTTTCAAGCTTTTCTTTTTTTGCAACTACGCCTTCTTTTAATTCTTCTTTGTAAGCTTTTAACTTCTCTAAGATAGAATCATCGGAAGTTGCTAAAATTTTAGCGGCTAAAATACCTGCATTAGCAGCACCATCGATTGCTACGGTAGCTACTGGAATACCACTTGGCATTTGAACGATGGAGTATAAGGAATCTACTCCACTAAGTGCTTTTGAATGAATTGGAACACCAATGACTGGCATAGGGAAAATTGCAGCTGCCATTCCTGGAAGATGAGCAGCCCCTCCTGCTCCTGCTATAATAACTTTATAACCTTTTTCTTCAGCGCCATTTGCATATTCAAAGAATATATCTGGCATTCTGTGTGCTGAAATCACTGTAATATCATACTCAATTCCAAACTTCTCTAAGATTTCTGCTGCCTTACTCATAACTGGAAGGTCTGAGTCACTTCCCATAACTATACCTACTTTTGCCATGTTAATTCATCCTCTCTCTTATCTGTTCTTTATTTTAGCCTTTGCAATGCCTCATTGAGTACTAAGGTACCTGGCAATACAAAACGACCATCCTTAATTATTGTAACTTTCGTTCCATCGCTATGGTAAACTGCGATTTCTCCGATTTCATTGTACGGAATTGTAATATCCGTATGGCAATTATAATATGCCTTAGTACGATCGGTTTTTCTTAAAGCGGAAACTTCATTGTCTCTGGCAACAATTTCTTTTCCATCCGGGTTAAACACTTTATGATCTTCACTCATTTTATAGCATGTATCACCAACTGCAAAATGAGGGCCTGTCTTTTCAGCAATTAAGATTGGAAGCTTTCTTTGTATATCGAAATTACGTCCCATAACATAAGCCGTAGTATTCGTTCCAATTGCAAATTCACCAAGAGGAAGAGTGTCATGGTTCATTAATAGGTTTTCTTTAATAAAATTCTTGTTATCCTCATCATTATCAAAATTCGTACAAGTATATTCAGTAATCATACCATCTTTAAATGTTAAATGAAGTCCTTTGTATTCAAGACCATTTAAAAATACCTGGCTAACATTTAAACATCCGTTTGTACCTGTTAATTTAGGGGATGTAAATACTTCACCTACTGGGATATTAACATCCGCTGTACAATTTTCAAATCTCGTTTCATTTTCTGGATTTACCAAATCATAAAGCATTACTTTAAGATCTGTTTCATTACCATTTGCACCAACAATATGACAATACTCACCAGCATCCAATGCATCAATAATGAATTGTTGAATTCTCTTATAGGTGTCATTGTCTAATGTATTAACCTTTACTGTTTCACGGAAAATTTCTTCAAAATTGTCACCAATGGATGGAAGTGGATACGCAATAATCGTAAAGGATGTTTCATCTGCTTTCATATAATTCATTGCAAGCATACTGATATCGTTTGTATATTCTGTTATTAATTTTTGCTGCTTATCACTAAGCTTAATCGCATTATCCTTGCTAATTGGGCTAAAATCAGGTTCGCCAAATGTTTCAAGCACCGCTGGACCAGCGTATACCGCAAGTTCAAGCTTGTACGTTTCATAAGTTTCCTTCATCGCTTGAAGCATGCGTTCTTTCATCACTTTATCAAAATACAAGCCTCTATCATTACGGTGATCATACTCATATTGTAAATTAGGGCTAGTTGCATAATACCCTACTTTTCTACCAGGCTTTTTATTGATGGTATCCGTAGCAACTCGAAAAACAACAAGTTTCTTACCAATCTTTCTAAAGTTCTCAAATGCATATTTCATCATGCGTTCGAACCCAATAAAGTAGCGAATTCCTACGATTTCCTTTTTACTAAGATCCATTCCCATTGTCTCAAATCCACGGATATAACCTTCGGTATAGGTATCTGCCATTGCCTTTACTTCGTCTTCTGGTAAGGCATTTAAAAAGGACGCTACTTTTAACTCATTTTCACTAATATACTCACCAAAGTAGTACAGATATCTTAGGTCATTTAAATCTTCTTCCATAATTATATCGTATGCAAAAGTATACGTTGGATCCGACGTTTCTCTCATACGAAATGCATAATAGTCCTCACAATAATCGTGTACAAAGTAATAAATAGAGCGTTTTATTTCTTTCGCCGTATATTCATTTTCATCTTCTAAGAGATTATAGATTTCAATAAATAATTCTGCGGTAACTGTAATAGGGAATAAGCGATATTCGAATGCATGTGGAATTAAACTTCTAATTTCAGCATATAAAAAGGAAAATAATTTACCGTATTGTTCACCAAAGATCTCAACGGCATAATCTGGATTTGCATAACTTTTTTCATAAGAATCTGGTAAAATATCTTCATAAAGTAAAGTATTGAGCTCTTTTAATTCTTCCAGTGATTTCTTTTTTAAAGAGCCTTCTCTTACCTCATGTACAACTGATTGTAACATAGTAAAGAATCCGCACATCTTATTAAAGTATGGACGAAATAACTCATTCACTGTTTCTTCTTCCTGCATATTATGAATACGTTCCATTGATAACTCATAACGTTCTAAGACCAATTCATTTTCTTCTTGTAATAATTCAATATTTTTCATGTATTAAGTCCTTTCTTATCTCTTATTTAAGATAGTATACCCACAATATATAAACTAAAAAAGACAACCACCATAACCCCATTCACAACAAGTCCTGTAATCGGAGCATTTAAATAAATATCTTTTTCCTTAAAACTTTTTGTACTTAATATAAAACCAAATACAGAGCATGCAGCACAGAGTAAGCCAATTAGACCTAATTCTATTCCTCCATTGCCTTGATTATTTCCTGAAATAAAGGAAATCACAGCGAAAGTGATAAGAGATGCAAAGCCAAGTAACATTGACAATACTCCCTTTTTGGAATGTACTCTTCCTTTAAATTTTATACTACTTTTTCGAATAATCATGAGCTACCTCCAAGACTTAATCCTATTTCCTTTTACGTATAATAAATAAAAACAATTTAAGAAATAGATATCCTACTGCTCCTCCAATTGTATTTAATAGTAAATCATCCACATCAAAAATTCCAATTTTATAAAGTAACTGAATGGTTTCTATGGATAAGCTGAATAAGAATGTCCATATGATCACCTTAAAGATATTTTTATATCTGGAGTTCATTAACGGAAGACAAAATCCAAACGGTGTAAAGGCTAAAACATTCCCAAAAAAATTAACAACAAAACCTTCTAGCCCAATTGTATGACGATACTTTAAAAATCTTTTAATTTCTTGAAATAACACTAAATTATAACGATAATCATCATTAAATTCTGTTCTCCCGTACCTCTCACTAAAGAAAAGAAAATAAGAAATACCAATCAAATAAATAACAAATAATAATGTACTAAATACATGTAGAAGTTTTTCCTTTCCTTCCTTCACAACTTCTTTCCATTCCCTTTCTTACTAAATCCCTAGTTGTCGTTAAACCACATATTTCACATTTCATGGTTTATACAATCACTCTCATCATCCGTTTACTGCGTATATTATACAATAGCAAGTTTGGATATTCAAGGGAACATTTGTATAATATGCAAAGAAAAAGCTACAGCAAATATTTCGTAAAATATTCGCTGTAGCTTTTTTACATGAATTAAAATTTACAAAAACCAAAGAAATGGAATCACAAAAGTTATTTCACTCCACGTTTGAGAAACAAAACTTGTTATAACACATTCTTTCGTTGGTAGACTTTAAGGGAAATCATCCATTAATATGCTCTTGAAACTGCAATTTTTTTATTTACAATTAAATTCGCTTTGTTGTTGTTATCATCCACTAATTCATTGTTTGTAAACATGATGTAAGCAGTACCTGTAATTGGTTGATCCAATGAAATATACATCTCTTTTCCCCCAACATAATAAGAACTGCCTACTGTGCTATTCCCATTGTATACAGTAACATTCACTGTACCAGTGAAATACTCACTAAAGGAAACATTGATGTCGTGACTGGATGTTAATTTTGCTGAAAGAAAGGTCGGTGCACAATTCTCTACCAATGGAAGTATTGTATTGTATGTCTCCATCTCCGCATAAGAATCATTAAATCCTTTAATTCCTTTCACTGTTACCGGATAATTTGAATTAATTGGAAATGCATTGTTTGCAAATACTAACTCAATGGTTGCAGAGTTTTCATCTTGCGCAATGACATTTGCACTGCTTGGACGAGTTGTTGTTCCAATGATATAATTTGACGTATTTGCAACCGATGACATATCAAGTTTTTGATTAAACTTGATATATATTTTACTTGGATTTGTAATATCCTGAGCAATGCTTACAGGTGCTGGTAACACGGAAGAACTGCTTGTTTGCTTCGTTGCTGTAATTGTAGAAGCTACCGATGCGTTCTCATATTTATCAATTACTAATCCAGCAGGAAGACTAAAATAGTACGTTCCCATCTCAGTAGCTTGGTTAATAAATGATAGAGTAACTTTCATCCCCTTTGCAACCGCTGTGTAGGATAATTCCTTGTTATATATATTGGCATTTGAACTTACAATTTTAGTACTAAGTTTACCATTACCGCTGATTAAAGATACTTCTTTATTATAAGTTAATGTTAACTTGGTAACTGGTACGTTATTTTCTGTTGTAGTTGTTAATACAGAGCTTACTAATAATGGCGCATTGTTATCTAAGGTAAAATCAACACTTCTCTTAACATCACTTGATTGTGCTCCAGTGGAATTATAACTAAACCAACCATTTAACGTTACAATCTGGCTTCCTGTCAATGATGTGTTAGGAATTGCATAGTTTACTTTTGTTGAATCTGCAGAGTCAACAATACCCGATACATAATCGTTACCAATATACATATATCCTGCATACTGGATTGGGCGACTAAACGTAGCCGTTACTAAATTCTTTGAAGTTCTAACAACGGATACTAAAGAGGCATTCGGTTTTACCGTTGCATCAATCTCAACAACAACTGGCAATGTAAACGGATTTGATACATTTCCGATGATGTCTTTAATCCCAACCACATACACCAATGTGTTTGCTTTTGTAACACCACAAGCTGATAAATCAATTGACAATGATTTTCTATCTGCACTTAAAATATAATTATTTGCATTGGTTAAATACGCTTGTAGCGTTGTATTGTTCGTACCAACTACGTTATATATGGATAACTCACTGATATCAATAGGTTCACTAAACTCTATATTAGCGACGTAACCAGTCTCATCTATTGTAGTCGTTACATAAGAAGGCCCAATATCATCTTTTAATGTCTTTTGAACCGTATACGGTGTTACAGGAACACCAGTTTCTGATAAAATACTTTCAGAAATCGTAATTACGTATGTACCTTCAAAGTTAGCACTCGCTGTTAAAATAAGTGATTTTTTATCCTTACTTAAGGATGGCGTAATATTGTTAAAGTTGTTGGCTCCTGGTGTTAATCCTATCGTTACAGAACCAGAAATTAGATTACCATTGGAATCAATTACGCTTGATGAAAGTATTGCACTACTAAAATCAATCTTTAATTCTTTTGAACTTGCTAATGATACTGAATTTACTTTCGGATTGGTTGCCCCAGGGGTTGGTGTAGGCGTTGGTGTTACACTAGGTGTAACTGTCTCATCACCTGTTATGTATAGATATACTCTTGTTTTTACTGTATTTGTAAGACTCTTTGCAGCTGCCTCGCTTGGCCCACAAGCAACTTCAAGCATTGTTATACCTGGTTTTTTGGCAGTTACTACACCAGCACTCGTTACGCTTGCATATTCTTCATCAGCGATTGTAAAATATGCATAATCTGTAGTATTGGATGGCGTCTTAGTAAATTTGAATTTATGGCTTTCGCCAACTTTTAATGTATGTGCATTGATTGTTCCTAGATCTGCACTTACCGTTACTGTTTTCGCTGGTACACGATTCTTTACTGCAACGGTAGCTTTTACTGTTTGTGAAGTTCCATTGGTAAAAATTATTTTACAGCTAATTGTAGCACTTCCAGCCTTTATCGGTGTAACTAATCCTTTACCATTTACGGTCGCTACACTTTTATTCGAAGATGACCATGTTTTTGTTTTTACATTTGCTGCATTCTTAACCCAAAAAGTATATGTACTACCCATATAAATCGTTTTCCACGTCGTATTCATGGATGCACTTGCCGCATAAACTGTCTCTGGCTTACGAATGGATACCATTGGTATTGCCATTACGAATATGAGCAAAAATGCCATAAGCTTCGTTAATAACCTCTTCTTCATTTTATTCCTCCTATCGCAGTTCATTCAAAAGATTCGAAAATCAAAACTTCAAATCAAGCATTCGAATGAATAATAATAAATAAATATTCATTCATCATTATTCATAGGCAAGTCCGTAGATATAGTTTTGGCATGCGAACCCTCATAGAAATTACTTTTAAAAAAGTTTTTCTCTTTTGATGCATATATCACCATTGTAATGCCAATTACCATTTTTGTCAAAACTATCCTATAGTTATATCGAAAAATTAAGAAATCTGTAATATACGTTAAAATTATGTATTATATAAAAAACTTCACTGCCATCCAAGAATGTGCATTGCGCTTCCCATTCTATAGAAAAATAGCCCGGTGTCCGTTTTGATTCGAGTAGTTCTCCAATCAAACTGTTTTGACACCAAGCTATTTATTAAACTATAAATTTAACTACTAATGAAACACTAACTTTTATTCACTTAAGTTTGCCATCGCTTTGAATTAAGAAACAATGGAAATAATCCATCCAACTGCCAACTACTGTCTTAATTCAATACCAATTGCACTAAGCCCCTTAAGAATTTTATTCATAACTTCCGTTACATCTTTTTCTTCTAGCGTTCTATCATTTGCTCTAAAGCTAATAGAATATGCCATGGACTTGTGGCCTTCCTGTATCTGAGCGCCTTCATAAATATCAAATAAATGATAGCTTTCTAATAGCTTTCCACCATTTTTACGAATCACTTCTTCTACTTGACCAGCAAGAATTTCTTTCTTCATAAGCATACTGATATCACGCGTAACCGCAGGATACTTAGCGATACCTGTATATTTCACATCAAAACTAGCTTTACTAATTACTTCCGGCATATCTAATACACCAACATACGCTTTTGTTCCGATATCATAATTATCAAGTACTTCTGGATGAACTTCACCAAGATAACCTAGCACTACACCATCATAGATAATATTCGCTTGACGGCCTGGATGTAAGAAAGTTTTACCTGCATTTGGATCATAGGTGATAACACCAGTTAATCCAATTTTCTCAAGATATTCTTCGATTACACCTTTTAGGTCAAAGAAATCACCGTCACCATAGAATCCAAGTGTAAATTGCATTCTCTCATCTGGTAACTCTGTTAATGGAAGCGCCTTTGGTAAATATATATTTGCTAATTCATACAAACGAACATTTTTATTACGGCGATTATAATTCGTAGATAGAGAAGTTAACATACCATTTAGAGGTAATGTTCTCATGATACTATAGTCTTCACCAAGAGGATTCATTATAGTAACGGTCTGACGAAGTTTATCATCCGCTGGAATTAATAATTTATCAAATACTTTTGGACTTTCAAATGAATATGTTTGCGCTTCAGAAAATCCGAATTGCTCAGCCATATTTCTAGCAACATTTTCAACACGAAGCTTAAATGATAATTTACCTGTTGTTGCTTCTCCTGTAGGAAGTGTTGTTGGTATCTTATCATAACCAAAGAAACGGGCAACTTCCTCATCAAGATCCGCCTGGCTTAAGATATCCTGTCTCCAAGTTGGAACAATTACTTCATCTGTTGTTTCATCATATCCTAAGTCTACTTTCTTAAAGTAAGCAATCATTGTTTCTTTATCTAGGTTGGTTCCTAGTAATTTATTGGTTCTTTCATAACGGTATGGAACTCTTGTTTCGGTTCTTACTTTCGGATAAACATCCACTGCTCCACCAACAACTTCACCAATTCCTAGCTCTTCTACCAATTGACAAGCACGATTGATTGCTTCCATTGCAGTATTTGGATCCAATCCTTTTTCAAATTTAGCACTTGAATCGGTACGTAATCCTAACTTTTTACTGGATAAACGAATATTTGTACCATCAAAGCAAGCAGCTTCAAATAACATGGTATCTACATGATCTGTAATTTTTGAGTTTTCACCACCCATAATACCAGCAATTGCAACTGGCTTTTCTGCATCACAAATCATTAACATTGAGGAATCTATCGTTCTTTCTTGACCATCAAGGGTTGTAAATGTTTCATTATCATTACCACGTCTTACAATGATTTTTTTACCTGCGATGGTCTCTAAGTCAAATGCATGCATAGGTTGCGCATACTCTTCCATAACATAGTTTGTAATATCAACAATGTTATTGATTGGACGAATTCCACATGCCGCTAATCTTCTTTGCATCCACAATGGGGATGGCCCGATTTTAACGTTTTTAACAACTCTTCCTATATAACGCTTACAAAGCTCTGTATCTTCAATTTCAACATCAATGTAATCCTTCGCGTTCTCAGAATTACCAGTCTCTTTGATTACTGGTGGATAAAATTCTTTTGAAAATGTAGCTGCTGCTTCTCTTGCAATTCCAACTACTCCAAAACAATCCACACGATTGCTTGTAACTTCATACTCAAACGTAATATCATTTAATCCCAATGCTTCAATCGCACTTGATCCAATTTCGATATTGTCATATTCTTTGTTATTACTAAAGATATAAATTCCGTCTTCTGGAGCATCTGGATAAAATTCTTTTGAGGAACCTAACTCTTCAATGGAACACATCATACCACAGGATTCAATTCCACGTAATTTGCCTTTTTTAATTTTAATTCCACCAGCTGCCTTATTGCCATCATGGCCTCCTGCTACTCTACCGCCATCTAGTACAACTGGAACAACATCCCCTTCACTTACATTTGGTGCACCTGTTACGATTTGAACAGTTTCACCTTCCTTAGTTACTTGCACTTGACAAACAATTAATTTATCGGCGTCCGGATGTTTTTCTATTTTTAAAATTTTACCTACAACTATTTTATCTAAATCTGCATCTAATTTTTCAAAGCCTTCTACTTTTGTACCTGTAAGTGTCATCGCATCTGTGTACTCTTGTGCAGTACAATCAAGATCTGGTACATAAGCTTTAATCCAAGAAAGTGGTGTATTCATTTTAAAACTCCTTTCGACTGTTTCTACCTAGAATTGCTTTAAGAAACGGGTATCATTTTCGTATAATAATCTCATATCGTCAATTTCATATTTTAATAACGCAATACGTTCTAACCCAACACCAAATGCGAATCCTGTATATTCCTCAGGATCAATTCCACTCATCTTTAATACATTAGGGTGTACCATACCGCATCCTAAGATTTCAATCCAGCCAGAGCCTTTACAGAAACGACATCCACTTCCTCCACATTTAAAACATGATACATCCACTTCAGCAGATGGCTCAGTAAATGGGAAATGGTGTGGTCTAAATTTAACTTTTGTTTCTTCACCAAACATTTCTTTTGCAAACTCAGCAAGTGTTCCCTTTAAATCTGCAAATGTAATATTCTTATCAATTACTAATCCCTCGATTTGATGGAAGCTTGGGGAATGAGTTGCATCTACTTCATCAGATCGGAATACTCTACCAGGAGCGATCATTCGAATTGGAAGTTTTCCTTTTTCCATCTCGTGAACTTGAACTGGAGAAGTTTGTGTACGAAGCAAAATATTACTTGTAACATAAAAAGTATCCTGCTCATCCTTTGCTGGGTGATTCGCTGGTATATTAAGAGCTTCAAAGTTGTAGTAATCATATTCTACTTCTGGACCTTCTACTACTTCATACCCCATACCAATAAAGATTCTCTCCGCTTCTTCTAAAGCTATGGTATTTGGATGGCGATGACCAAGCATTGGTTTTTTTGCTGGTAAGGTAACGTCTATCGTTTCCTCTTTCATCTTCTGTTCTCTTAATTTTTTCTCGAATGCACTTTTAACTTCATCCAACTTATTTTCAATTTCTGCACGTGCATCATTTACAAGTTGACCTACCATTGGTCTGTCTTCTGGAGCAACATCCTTTAAAGATTTGAGTACAGATGTAAGTTCACCTTTCTTACCAAGGAATGCAACACGAATTTCATTTAAAGCATCCAATGTTTCACTCGCATTAATCTGGGACAAGGCTTGCTCTTTAATTGCTTTTAATTTTTCCTTCATAATAACCTCCATGCTGTCACAAACAGCTCAATTATTTTGCGAAAGCACCTAGTGCTTTTTGTGGGTTGCATACAAGTATGCCATCAAGGGGATTCCCAACCTATATAAAGGTTTATTTCAAAGAGACATACAAACTCTCATGAAACATAATAAGAACTCTGTATTTTTTATTATAGGACAATACATGTTTATTATTTCCATAAATAAAAAAACTCCGCCCCTTGAAACAAGGGACGGAGTATAATCGCCAATAGCGAATCATAATTATTTCCGCGGTACCACCCTAATTCCTGTATTTTCCCCCAATCACTTGTTTATAAAACAACCAGGACTAGAAAATCAAAATACAGACACTTAAAGTTATGCGTAACGTGCACGAACGTCATATCCTACTAATGAGTTGTCATAACTCATATTCAAATATGCAGCTCCAGTGAGAAAATCAATTATTACCTGAACTTAAGGAAGCTTACAGCCGGTGACTTCCTCTCTCTGAAAGAAAATAATAATCTAATGTCTTTATGCATATATATGCTAAAAACACACCTTCATAGCCTTTTAAAGTTATTTAAAACTAGACTTTCTTTATTTTAACATATTTCACTTTAATGTCAAGTAAATTCCTGTTATAATAAAACTTATCGGTTTATTTACCATGGTAACTTTTGGATATCACATTTAAGATATTAAGTCTAAGGTTTCTCTCGTTTTAGATACATTAAATGCATAAATGGAAACATGTAAGACAAAGAATATCACATATATTAAAATAAATAGTAATGAGGTTTTTATATGATAATCATTTCAATAATAAAATTAATACAGTCATTTAGTCGGAAACTAAGAGATGATTTTATAAGTGCGTTTTCTGCTCAAGCCGCATTTTTTACCTTCCTCTCATTTTTTCCATTTGCTATGTTTTTACTGACACTACTTCAATATCTTCCATTTACGCAAGAAACCGTATTAGAAGCCTGTGCAGAAATCTTTCCTGCAACCGTCAATTCTTTAATCATTACAATTGTTGGTGAATTATATGATAAGGCCTCTGGGACAATATTATCTATTTCCGTCATTGTTGCATTATGGTCAGCCTCCAAAGGATTCCTTGCCGTTGTTCGTGGTATGAACTCCGTTTATAACAATAAAGAGACAAGAAATTATATTATTTTACGCCTTTGGTCAACCCTTTATACACTTTTATTTGCAATCTTAATCATTATTCTATTAGTTATCTTTGTATTTGGTAACCAATTAACGATTTATATTGCAGAACGTTTTCCTGTACTGACAGAGTATGCACTAATTATTATAAGTGTCCGCACATTTGTGGGTCTTTGCATTTTAGTTTTATTTTTTGATTTAATCTATGTTGTAATACCGAACCGTCGGTCGAATTTATTTGCAGAGCTCCCTGGAGCAATTGTTACTTCTGCAGGATGGATGGGATTTTCCTATTTGTTTTCTTTTTATATTGATAATATGAGCAATCATTCCTATACGTATGGCAGCTTAACTGCTATTGTTATCTGTATGATTTGGCTATATGCGTGTATGTATATGATGTTCATCGGAGCTGAAATAAATGCAATCATTGCAAATCCTATTATTCATGACGCAATAAAAGAGTTAGTATCCACAGTAAAACATGGTAAAAAATAAAGTAGACTGCAATTTTAAGTTCCCCATTGATCGATTTTTAAGTCTAACGTTTGGGGTTATCTTATCTTTGCAGTCTTTTTTATTTGTAGTTATTTGAAAACATACCTATTCGTAAACCAATCCCAATTCCACTCCAGTATAATAATGTTTTAATACTTCATCGTATGTTTTCCCTTGATCTATCATCTTCTTCACACCATTTTGAGACATACCTACGCCATGCCCATAGCCACCACCAGTCAAGGTAAAGGCTGTAACATTCTCCCCCTTACCAACGGCATCAATGTAAAAAAATGCACTTGGTAACATCGCCATACTACTTACACTGCTTCCATCCAAGCGGTATAAATTATCATTGACAGGTGCCAAAAGTTGCCTAATATTCGTTTGATAACATACCAGCACCGTAGCTTTCGTTCCTGTAATAAGTAATTCCTTTATAATACCACTTTTCCCTCTTTTTATAACTTTCATATTTTTTACCGTACCAATATCTCTTACCTCTTCACTTTTAAAAACCGCACTGTTTAATACTCTTACGCCTACATCATCTACAAGTCCTTCCTTGTTGTTCGTCGATACTAAAGTAAGAATTGAATTTTTATTTGTGTTATAGCAATTAAGAATCGTATCGTTAATTCGCTTACTAAGATCCTCCACGGATATCGTTACATTCCAGCGATACATTAAAAATCCGCTATCATAGGTGTCTACCGTTTCAGATAATACACCACTACTTAATTTGACATCCACATTTTCATGGTCGATAAAATCTCTGAACTTATCATCATTGGATAAATCCACTTCCTGTTTTTCTTCTGTTTGTAGATTTCCATTTAAATAAACCATAGGTGTACTACTTTCCCAAACATCTTCTACACTTGCGGTATACCCACTTGAAGTTGCAAAATAATATGCAGTAAGTACTTTATTATCATATTTTAAAACCTGACCATAGGTATCCTTTACTGCAAGAATTGTATCTTCACTTTCTTTAATATTATTATACACTTGACTATTTACACTATCATCAACATGTGCTCCATAAGCACTATATTTATTCTGCAACAGTTGATTGTAGGCAAAGCTTCTAGCACATACAGCTTGCACCTTCAAAGCTTCTGCTCCGTATGACGCTGGCATTTCACTTGGTACAACAGAGTATAAATATTCTTCTAGCGATACTTCATTTACAATTGTCAAACCATTGTCTGTTTTGGCAATTTCAATGCTGCCACGATATTCTGGTTTACCATACGAACGTTTCACAGATAGCAACTTAATTTTACCTTCTCCTTCTCCAAGTGTAGTAATTTTAAGTCTTCCTTGTTCTAATCGATCATCCTCTTTCTTTATCGTAACCTCTTCATTGGCTTTATAGGATAATGTTTTATCTCCATATGCAATCAAAAATGGCTGATCTGAGGTAAATGTTACATTATCATGGAATACCGACTGATAACCGGTAGTATTTATTAGTACACGAATATCCTTTGCTTTGATATCTTCCTTTATTAAAGCAGCGCATACTTCACCGTCGGATACTACAAAGTCTGTAATCGTATAGCCTACTAAAATACTACTTGTTTTTTCCATCGATAAAGTGCCGTGAACCTTGTAAATTTTAAAATTCTCATTGAAAGGCAGTTTCCCATATCCTTCGATTTCTATTTCTTTTTTCGTTGTTAGTAACACTTTTCCACTAATTGTATCCGGTTTTACAGTAACCGCCTGTATAACACCTTCCTTGACTGTAATATCACCAATTTTACCCGTAACGGTTGAAGATAGTGGTAGAATCGTTTGATATTCTTTTTCAAGTCCAGATATATATAACTTCATTGTAGAAGACTTTCCTTCAATGATCCATGCATTGGAGAGTGTAATTTCTTTTTCTAATATCTCCTGTACATAAACAAGTTCATCACCACATATGAGTACGTTCATTGGAACATCTATGTACGAATCAATTGTATTGTCTGAGTTATCTGTTTGACTTTTGCCCTCTGTTTGTAAACCATTCTTTAATATCACCGAATAATCTTTTAAATTACCATAATAATATTCATCGCCGTTATAATCCATAACCTTTTTGGCCATTGGATCCTTTGTACTTGTTCCAAGAAAAAATACTTCCTTGGTTTTTATATTGATTTTCTTATTATCATCCTTCGCTTTCTCTGTGACACGTTCGACCAAGGTTTCGTACATCGATAAAAATTCATTTAAATATAACTTATCACCTCGTTTTACTGTCTTTAAACGCTCTGGTAAGTCTGAAATCAAGGATTTGTATTCAACGTTGGTAGCCACAGCCATCTTGGTTAGTATATCTTTAAACTCACCACAAGTAAGTGCTCCATTTATTTTTTCGAAGAGATTGTCCATATCCTTGTTCTCTATTACTTCTGCAATAGCCAATGCATTGATATAACTATAATATGGATGTTTTAAAGCTGCTTCCCCTTCAATGACCTTTTCAAGCCCTTCCCTCTCTGCTCTTTCATATAAAACATAGCTTAGAAGCCGATACGCTTCTTGTCTTGTAATTCCTTCCGTTGTATCTACAGGCTTGTTATTCTCAACTCCACTTGACGAACCCACTCCACCAAAAATATTCCGTACAAAGATGAATATAATAATACCGATACATACAACGATTAATATGATTTTTTTTATATTTTCTTTACGATTCATTTAACACCTCGCATGATTTACTGCTTGTATCATTCCATATGCTAATATATTATGTCAATTTCCATAATATACATATGAAATGAAAGAAAACCATGTTAATTTATTTTAGAAACGTAGAGATTTCCTTTTTTACTGATAAATCCAGCTGTTTCAAGTATTTTATATCAACTGAAAAATTAACATTTTGCGCATCTATTCTTGTAAGTGTGTTTACACCAATAACCTCACCAAACCGATTCAACAATGGTCCACCACTATTTCCTCGAGAGATAGGCGCTGTTATTTGTATATAGTCCACCTCATCCATTACACGCAAGGCCGTCCCTACGATTCCACTTGAAAATGTTCCTGTATATCCATATGGACTTCCAAGGGTATATACCTTCTCTCCAGAAATCACCTTATCCTCACATATAGGCAACGCCTCTTTTGTTCCTTGCACCCCAAGTACTGCTAGGTCATATGTTTTATTATAATCATAAATAGACGTTACTAAAAACTCCTTGCCTTCATAATCCTCCACTGAAATACTGGATGCACCCTCTATCACATGATAGTTTGTTAAAATCATTCCTTCTCCAATAAAAAATCCTGATCCTAGCGATTCTTGTTTTTTATCGTCCAATATCTTAATCTCAACCATAGACTTTGAGACTTTACTATATATTTCCGAAGCTTCTGGTACGATACGTTCCGATTTATCAATGACGTGAATTGTAATATTACAAGGTTCCACCGATTTCGTTCGCTGTATCGTTATCACAGCACTACCCTTCTTACCAAGTTTTATCGGCAAGTTTGCAGTATTTTTATCCCAAGTAATCTCTCCAACGGATACAATTGCTTCATTTGATGAAACTGCACGAATGGATTCGTTCTTTTTTTTGTTTAAAAGAGTGACAGGTATGCTGGTATTTTCATAAACATAATATTCTTTTGCTGTTGTTTGTAAACGCTCTTTATATACTGTAACTTTACATGCATATACTACCTTATCATGAAATGCAAATACTTGAGTGACACCCTCTGAAACTGCTGTCATCTCACCATATTCATTTACGGTAACAATTGAATTGTTTTCACTTTTCCATGTCACATACTTACTTGCATGCTCCAGTTCAAGAAAGCTTTTCTCACCAATAGCCAATGCTATTTTGCTATTATTTAATTTCGGTGAAATTGTCTGAGTATTTTTCGCGCTTACAATGTATGTATTCGTATTGGGAATTCCCACAAAGACTAACATCATTATTAGTATAAAAAAACAGAATGGTTTTCTTTTATTATTCTTCATATATCCTCCAGCTGAAATAGTAACATAGTTAAAATAATTTTGTTTTTAATTCAATCTTTCAGTATTAGTAGCTTCCAAATGAGGAATCGGAACAGAGATAAGCTTAGCCAATGATAATTTCAATATATCCTTTATCCATAACCTTATCTTTGTTTTCTTCATAAAAATATTCAATCGGTCGTTTATTTTTTAAATTTAAGCGATTAATATAACCAATTTTCACTGCCAAATTAACATTTTGTGCCAAAGGCATCGTTAAGGTGTTGACACCAATAACTTCACCATAAGCATTGATCAAAGGCCCTCCACCACTGCTTTGTGAAATTGGAGCGGAAAACTGTATATAATGAACCTCATCCATAATTCGTTTTGCATAGGAAACCATACCATCCGATATCGTCCCAGCATATTTTACTGGACTACCAAGCGTATAGATTGTTTCCCCTGTTTTTACTTCGTCGCGATTGATAAAAAATATAGTATCATTCGTTTTCTCTACCTCAAGTAAAGCTAAATCATTGGTTACATCATAGTCATAGATTCCCTTTACTTCATAACTTTTTCCATTTATATCTTCTACTTTTAGCTCATTGGCATACTCAATGACGTGATAATTCGTGAGCAACATACCCGAATCAATGAAAAACCCTGAGCCTACATTTTCTTCCCCAACCGCATCATAAGATATCACAGATACGCAAGCATTCACATATTTCTTATATATTTCCTCTGCTGTTAACAACCGACGAACCGTAGCATGGATGCCTATCCTCATTTCTTCACTACTATCTTTTCTTAATACTCTAAGTTCTGTTTCTCCATCTTTTAACGGTGTTAATGTAACCGTGATACTGTCTTTTCTCCAGTTTTCACGTTTTATATCAATAATTCCTTTGGAATCTTCAATGATTATGTCTTCTTCTTTTTTCCGGTCCTTAAGTGTTATTGTTATCGTCTTCTCCTGATTCATCCAAATTTCGTCTGCATTCACAGATAGCCTTGACTTTGTTACTATAACTTTGGCATAATAATTTATTTTATTGTAGGTAGCCACAATACTTGTTATACCTTCTTTTACTCCAAATATATTACCATTCTGATCTATGGTTGCAACCGATTCATCCACCGACTTATAGTGAACTCCATCTTTACTGCCAACCACAGAGATACTAAAACTTTCTCCTTCTTTTATATTGATTTTTTTCTTACTAATATATGTACTCTTAACAGTTACTTCACATGAATAACTTTCTCCACCAACCATCGCAACAACTCTCGTTTTTCCGATTGATAAGCCAATTACTTCACCTAAGCTCGTTACTTTCGCAATTTTTTCATTTTCTGATTTCCATATCGTTTTTTCGTTCCTTTTACCATTGATCGTTAATGTTTCGGTACTACCATTTTGATACACTGTAATGGATTTTTTACTAATATCAGATTCCTTTACGATTACATAGCACAGATAAGATTTCGGCTTCCCCTGTGCAATTACATGAGTACTACCAACTCCCACCGCTGTAACTTTACCTGTGTCATCCACCACCACAACACTTTTATCTAGACTCTCCCATTGAAATACTTCTTCACTTCCATTAATTTTTAACTGTTCACTATCCCCTTCATATATCACAAGGCTTTCTTTATTAATATTAACAGTTTCAACATTGGAAGCTGCATATACCACATTGCTTTTGCAATAAACACTAAGTATTAAAATTGCTAGTACTAAAATAGCTATTGCTTTCTTCATCTTAATAGTTTCCATGTTATCCCCTTTAACTTTCATAATGAAACAATGTATTCGTTGCTATGGAATACAGTGCATCGTTAATTACGACTGCCGAACAAAGAGTACCTTTTTTTACCCAATGCTTAAATAGGGCATAATAAAATTTTTAGGATTTTTATCACTTTTCCACTTTAAATTAGCGCGGTGTTTCCTAAAAATTTAAAAAGGCTTTTGTCCTAGAACTAGGATAAAAGCCTTTTTACACTCATATCGCACAACAATCCAAGTCTTCCGTAGTTGTAGAATTTTTACTACTAATATACGAAAAATTATAGTTGTTTTACCGATATCTGTCAAGAAACAAATCTTTGATATATTTGCTTCCTTCTCAATTTATTTTATTCAAATTCCTTAATTGCCTTGATTGCTGCCGCTACTTTTTCCTTACTTATTGTAAAGAGCAACTTATCATTTGTACGAACGGCATAGCTATCGTTATCATATGGTAAGTACTCAACCGTATATGTTTTCTCACCATTGGCTTTTTCTTCTTTTAATTGCCATGATATACGCAAAACTGGATCTTCTTTAATGGTTGCATCCTCAGGTAAGATGCCCTCTATGGTTAATCCAATTAAATTCTGATAAAAACTACGAAAATTTGTGTCATCTTTGTATACTACACCATCCACAGCAAAAATATCAGTTGTAGTTTCTTTTCCTTCACTATCCGTACTTACTTCTTGCTCCACAGTATACATATGACTAATTGAACCTGTGTTCACTGTAAAATTCGTAATTGAATCAATGGAAATCAAATTGGTGGATTTTGCAGTAATTGAATATACATCAACATCAAACAAAGCACTAACCGTACTGCTTGCCATGGTATAGGTAGAATCGGACCCTTCAAGTCTTACATAATACTCTCCTTGATCATTTTGATTGCCTAGGTACAAGGTTAAATCCTTCACCTCTCCCCCTTCTTCTTCACGATACCATATGGTCAATGCATTTTCTGGTGTTTTTAAACCATACTGATCCAAATTTTCTTTTTTGTAGTCCACGCCTTCTTTAAAGGAAAGGCTTGTGTAATTTGTCAATAGTTGATTTACAGCAGTTAAATCAGCATTTGCATTCTCTTTATAATGGCCTGTGATATACCAAGGATACAAAGAACTACCTGAATAATCATCCTTATTATTCTCGTCATATATCAAAGTGAAGTTAGAAAACTGATTGCTTGTTACCTTCACTCCCGTGATAAGTTCTGTATTTATGCTAGGTAATTCTTCAATTTGCATCAAATCATTTTTTTCTGTTATGAATGTATTACGAACCAAAGCTTCAACGACATAAACTGTAGTTTCATTGTTAATAGTAGCATAATAGTCATTACCAGTCGTTAACTGATCGCCTATGCTTAATGTCATTGTAGAATCATCTGATTTTTTGATTGTTACAGTTATTTCTGGAGAATCAAGTCCATATTCCGCTAAATCATTAGCATTCTCTATGACTTCTTTTGTTGCTTGTAAAGATGCCATGCGACTTGCTAAATTTGAGGCAGTATTTTGATCCACCGGAAAGGCTTCTTCTTCTTTTAAACTCCACATTTCGTCTTTATTTATTAACGTAAACTCAGTTGTTTCATTTAATACTTGTAATTCCTTTATCTCCGACTCTTCTATTTCATTTAATGGAATTTGTGCCTCTTCTTCCTCATCGGAAGTGTTCTCAACATCCTTATTATGTTGTAATAGTAAACCATACGCACCTATCATTACAACCAATAAACCAAGCATGGCAATTAGCGTAAGAGTATTTTTTCTCTTTTTATTCTTTGCCATTACTTACGCCTCCTTTGAACTGTTACAACTACACCCGCAACAATAAATGCAAGGGGAATTACAAAAGTTACAATAGCACCATTTCGGTTTTTCTGTGCAGAAGTCATAACTAAATAATCACCTGCAAGTGAAGTTGTTCTTATATTTACCGTGTTTTCTTGATCTGCTAAATCATTCACTGTATTGATTAGTAAATCTTGATTACCAAATACATTGGTGGATAAATAAGAATCATCAAACATATATTTACCAGAATATATAACAAGTCTCATTTCCTCTTCATCTACAGCTTTGGTAACTTCAAGTCCTAAATAAAATGGTCCATCCACATCGTTTGCTTCTTTTTCAGAAGTTGAAGACATATAATCTGTTTTTGAGTAAGCCTTATCGGATGTTGTTAAAATAGGAGTGGTAGTAATGGATTCGTTAAGATCTTCTGCTATTGTAAGTCCAGTTGCAACTGGAACTACTACGAATTTCTTAGAACGAATTCCTTCTGTAAAAGAGTGCGATGCTATATCGGGAACTAACTCATTCATGTAGTTTCCACGATGATAGTTTGAATCCCCTTCAAGAATAATTCCTGGTACAACATTTACACCATAAGCATTTATTAAAGAATTAAAATTAGGTAATTCCGAAGTAGTATAATCCACTGAAATAATTGCATCTCCACCATTTTCAAAATATGTCTGAATCAATTCTACTTCTTCTTGGCTATAATCGGATTGTGGTTGATTTATAAATAAAACATCACAATCTTCTGGTATCGACTCACTTGTTAAAGTATTAAGACTGGCTGTTTCAATATTTTCTTTTGATAAAAGTGAAGTCATGGTACTTGTCATTGCTGTTTCACCATGCCCAGCTACTTCATATATTTTCGGTAGATCTTCGTTGGTTACATACTGTATGGCTGCATCCACACGTCCCTCAACATCCAGGCCAGTTACTGTAGATTGGTACGTAGTATAGTCCATCTCTGCAACCACTAGATCACTATAGTCTAAATACTTCGCTCTACCATTGGTTTCATTTACGACCAATAAGCTCTGAGCCGTTATTTCATCATCGACATACTGAGAAGCAAATTTAGGATATTTTACAGGATCCTTATATTCTAATTTTATATTACTATTCACTTTCTCATAATTTTCTAAAATGTTCTTAAATTGCTCAATTTCCGTTCCACTCTCTGCTAAATAATAGATGGTAATCTCGTCTTTCAGATTTTTTATCATATCAACTGTTTCATCGGTTAATGAATTCTTAGCATCCGAGGTAAGGTCAATTTTTATATTAAGTTCCGATACAAATAAGTTAAGAACGATAATTATAACAATCATTACCAAGGATAAACTTGTTGCATATGCTCCACCTTTAAACTTCTTACTTTTAAAGGAGTTTCTGATTTTTTCTCGATGAGAAATTTTGCTTTTATCTACTGCAGAATCCGAGCTCAATACCTCTTCAGAAGCAACCACTTCCTTTACATTATCTTGGTTTTGATTTTCTTTCATATTGACATCCTGCATCTTTTTATTATCTTCAAACTCATGTTTCACGATTTTCCTCCCCTCTTAACTCCATCTTCTTTTCTTAATTGTTTGAATTGTTAAAAATATAAACAATACAATTACACTTAGATAATAGACAATTGCAGCAATATCGAAATTGCCGTAGATAAAGGTATCAAAGCGCGTAATCATTGAAAACCATCCTAAAACATTGACAACGGAACCGTCAAATATAGTAGGTTTTAATAGATAGAGTGCGGCGATAATCATCTCACCAAATACACCTATGAATAAAGTTAAAGTTAAATTGTGCATCATTACATATGTAATAATCGCTATAATTAGGAACAAAATTGAAAATGTAATCCAAGCGGTTTTATTATCCGTTGGCATAATGCTACCAATTCCAGTAGACAAATAAGTTAATAAAATTACGATAAAGGTAACAACGGCCGCAAATGCTTGGCTTTCTGTCATTGCAGAGATAAACAAACCGATTGCCATATAAGAAGCCCCTAGTAGGAAAAACGCAAATATTGCAGCATAGCTCATTTTAAAGTTAACAGTTCCATAGTTTGCCATAACAATTGGATAAAAGCATGTTATCCCCATAACAATTGCAAATACAGAGATTACTGCCAGGTATTTCCCGATTATGATTTTCGTTATGCTAATAGGAGAAGTTAATAGCAATTGATCTGTCTTTTGTTTATTCTCTTCAGCCATAACCCTCATGGTAATCATTGGTACTAACAATACAAAAAAGATCGTGATACTGTATAAAGCATAGCTAAAATTCGCACTTTCGCCATACATATTTTGTAGATAATGATATAATCCTATAATAGCTAAAAAGAATGCTATAAATAAATACCCAACAATTGAGTTAAAATAAGCCTTTATCTCTTTCTTATAAATCGCTAACATTCTCTTTATCCTCCTCACCCTTTTTTTGCTCAGCTACATTTATCTGATTTAATTCATCAATGTTTTTTACATGCTCTGCATCGGTTTGTTCCAATTTATCATCCTCTTTTACTTCCTCTGCCTTTGTAAGTTCTAAGAAAACATCTTCCAATGACATAGAAGAACCATTCATAGAATAAATCGGACATCTAATGTTCGCCAAAGCGTAAAAAACTTCTTCTCTTACATCATCTTCTCCAGCAGTAAAGATATGAACAGGAATTAAGCCATCTTTTGTTTCTTCTTTATATAAAATGGAATCTATTTTAGTGATATTTTTTAATGCTTCTTCAATCTTTTCTTTCTTTCCTTTGATTTCTAATTTTAACTCCCCAGTCCCTTTCAAATGCTTTGATAACTGTCCTGGTTCATCTCGAACAACTAACTTTCCTTTATTTATAATCATCACAGAATCACAAATTGCACTAACTTCAGAAAGTATGTGAGAACTTAAAATTACCGTATGTTCTCTTGCTAGCTCTTTGATTAAATCTCTTATTTCTATAATTTGCATTGGATCAAGACCAACCGTTGGTTCATCTAGTATAATCACCTCTGGATAACCTACTAAGGCTTGAGCAAAACCTACTCTTTGCTTGTATCCTTTGGACAAATGTTTAATAAGTCGGTCCGCTACATCGATAATTTGAACTCGCTTCATAATATCTTCTAGCATCTGTTTCTTTTGATTCTTTGACACCTTTTTAATATCTGCAACGAAATTTAGATATTCTCTCACTGTCATATCTGGATACACTGGTGGTAACTCTGGCAAATACCCAATACATTTCTTTGCTTCTTCTGGCTCCTCATAGATATCAAAACCATTGATACAAACCGTCCCCTCTGTCGCAGAAATATACCCTGTAAGCATATTCATTGTGGTTGACTTTCCTGCTCCATTCGGACCTAAAAAACCTAAAATTTGGCCTTTTTCCACAGTAAAACTTAGATTATCTACTGCTACATGTTCGCCGTATTTTTTCACTAAATTCTTTACTTCGATCAACGTCTTCTCCTCCTTATTCTTTGACCATTTAATTACCACATTTTATGGTCCAATCAATTCCAGTTTAGAATAGATTTGTGAAAAAACTTTAATCAGTTTGTGAAAAAATTGTGATTTCCTTTTCGATATTACTTTAAACTTAAGAATATATGAAGCTCTGTCACAACGTTACTAACTGCTTTCGCACATCATGCAATTCTTAAAAGTGTTTTTTATTATAGGACAAAGCTTTTTGCTTTTATGCTTTTATTTCATAACATAAAAAGGCTGCCGCAAAATAGATTTATTTCATATGTATATCCATACAAAACTCTATTTTGCAACAGCCTCTTAAAAAATTGCTTTTTTACTCTTTATGCAGTTGTAGCGGAAAGACTATAAAGAACAGAATAATTGCTAGCATTAAACCAATAAAAATTTTTTTCCTCAAAATAAATGCCTCCTATTACAACAAAAACAATGTACCTACAAGGAATACTATCGTTGTACTAATCTATAATACACCTTTGCAGTTTTACTATATATAATCATGTAAAACACAATAAATACTGCCACGCATCCAGCGATGCATAATAATATATGCATTGTATTTGTTAAACCAAACATTAGTAAAATTCGTTTTACCATAGGAAATGCAAAAGCAACATGTAATACAGCAGTTATTAGTGGTAAGAAAAATACCATTAGAATCTGCTTTCGTATTGTTACTTTCACTTCTTCATTGCTTAAACCAACCTTTTGCATAATAATAAATCGATTTCGATCAACCATTCCCTCAGATATTTGTTTGAAATAAATAATAAGCACGGTTGCCATCATAAATACGATACCAAGAAAGCTACCCAAATATAATAATCCACCATATGTGCTATACCATTCTTGCCTTGACATTTCCAAACTACTGATTCTAGAAATACCATATCGTTCTTTTACTATATTATTTATTTTCTGTGCAAACGCAAGTTTATGATTACTATCACCGTCGGTATTATAATAATTATAATATTTAAATTGCGCTTCCTCAAGAAATAGTAAATTCCATATATGTTCTATTGTCTGTTCATCTTTCGCAATTATTGTGAGCCCCTTATCATAATTTCCAGAATTACCAGTAAAGAATGTATCCTCTATTTCTTTTTTTATCTGGTATTCTTCTCCATCAAATGAAATAGTATCTCTTCCGTATTTTTTAGGTTCTTGATGGATTAATACCTCATTATCCTTTAAATCAATATCATCCCCAAAAACTCGATTATATTCACCAACAGTAAGTATTTTAAAATCATATAATTGATCATAATTCGAAGAACTCATAGAGAAGTAAAAGTCCATTCCTTCTATTTCATCCCCTTTGATTTGTACCAGGCTATCCATTGATTTAAAATATATATCTTTTGTTACATGTAATCCAGCTTTCTCTGCTTCTTTTTTTACAAGCGCATCCAAAGTCTGCTGATTAAACGATTGGTACGCGGATATTTCTATATCCATTGGAAAACGATATCTTAAAGATTCTTCCATTCCTAAAAATAAAGCAAGCGTTCCTGATACCATAACTAAAACCATCGTACTTAAAATACAGATATTCGCAAGTCCAGCAGCATTTTGTTTCATTCGATATATCATACCAGAAATGGATATAAAGTTATTTGTTTTATAATAGAACTTCTTCTTTTTTTGTAGCATTTTTAAAATAGCAATGCTACCAGCAGTAAATAGCGCGTACGTCCCAATAATAACTAATAATACTGCAACAAAAAATAACGAAATTGCAGCAAGTGGATTTTTCACTGTAATAGAAATATAGTACCCGGCACTTAAACAAAGAAAGCCAAGAATCGTTAATATCCAAGATGTTTTTGGAACTTTTTCTCCTTCTGCTTCTCCTTTTAATAGCTGAATTGGATTTGCAATTTTTACTTGGATACTATTAAGGATGAACGTAAATAAATAGATTCCTACAAATACTACACAGGTTGTAGCGATAGAAGAAGAATCGATAGAAAAGATTAATCCTTCTGAAATATTAATCATTTTCATTAAAATTAAAAAGCTTAATTTTCCAAATATAAAGCTTATTGCCATCCCACCAATAATGCTCATTAATAAAATAAGGATTACTTCATAAAATAAAACTCGCATCACATGCTTTTTCTCAAGACCCAAAATTGCATATAAACCAAGTTCTTTCTTCCTTCTCTTTAATAAAAAGTTATTCGCATAGATGATAAATATTACTGAAAATATCCCAACGACTACTAACCCTAGACTTAAAATAGTATTCAGAACATCACCATTTCGCATATTGCGAATACCTTCGTTGTTCATCATTACATTTAACATAAGAAATGTGAAGACCATTCCTATCCCCGCAATTACATAAGGAATATAGGTATCTTTGTTTCTTTTTAAATTGTTAAGAGCCAGTTTTAAATAAAAAAACTTACTCATTTTTCCCACCTCCAGCTGAAATCACTGTAAGTGTATGGGCAATTTTCTGGTACATTTCATCGTTGGTCATATTTCCACGATAGATCTGATGAAATACTTCCCCATCTTTAATAAATAATACTCTAAAAGCATGGCTGGCAGCTTGCGTACTATGGGTTACCATAAGTATTGTCTGCCCTGTTTGGTTAATATCATTAAACGTTTGTAATAGTTTCATAGCAGCTTTCGAGTCAAGGGCTCCCGTTGGTTCATCTGCTAACAAGAGCTTTGGATTGGTAATGATTGCACGGGCTACGGCAGCTCTTTGTTTTTGACCTCCGGAGACTTCATATGGAAACTTATCTAATAAATCTGTGATATTTAACTTTGTAGCAATTGGTTTTAATCTTTGTTCCATTTCCTCATATTGCTTTCCAGCTAAAACAAGAGGTAAGAATATATTATCTCTTAAGGAAAAGGTATCAAGCAAATTAAAGTCTTGGAACACAAAACCCAAATGATTTCTACGATATTCTGATATCCTTTTATCAGGTATTTTAGATAAGATATCTCCGTCAAGAAGAACTTCTCCAGCACTTGGCTTATCAAGAGAGGCAATAATATTTAGTAACGTGGTTTTTCCTGACCCTGATTCTCCCATAATCGCCACATATTCTCCAGCTTCTACAGAAAAATTAACATCCGATAACGCTTGACAATGTTGTCCACCTAATCTTGTAGTATATATTTTCTTTACATTCTTTACTTCTAGTAATGGCATGATTTTCCTCCTAAATCTAAACGTTTCTCATTCATCTACTTTAATTTATCAGTTAATGAATGTTATTTCATGTGATAAATTTAGTATAATGTAAATTATCATGCCTTACCTTAGTTCTAACTTACATTTCGTCTTCTAAACTTACAATTTAGTAAGATTGAATTTGCCCTCTATATTAACTCTATAATCAAACTTCAATATAAAAGTCAAATGAATACTTAATAAATTCAGAATTTAGATTATCTATATTATATGACTAGACCTTATCAGTTCCAATCATCACTTGGAAGCTACCGATGGTTTATAATTTGACAAAAACAAATATAAAAAGATCAAACTCCTCACTTTGTTTGTTAAACAATGGACTTTTTATATCTAAATCAAAATTTTAAATACCAACTAGCTTCACAAATTCGTTATCATTGAAGTAATAGTTTTAATCATGGTTATTTCTATACTGCTTCGGCTAAATTTATCAAGTATAGTGTAGATTTTGAAACTCCGAAGCCTAAGTCTATAAAATTAAAAAAGTTCTAACGTCTTTTTGGGGAATTCAAGCATAACCTTCGTTCCTACCGCTACCTCAGACTCAATTACAATGTGAATGGATAACTTATCTGCAATTCGCTTACATAGAAATAATCCAAGTCCAGTTGCTTTCTTATACATTCTTCCATTAAAACCTGTAAAACCTCGTTCAAAAATCCTTGGAATATCTTCTTTTAAAATTCCAATACCTTGATCTTCTATAATAAGATTTTCATACTCGTCCACATAAATTTTTATTTTCCCTTTTTCCTTTGAATACTTAATTGCATTAGAAAGCAGTTGTTCTATGATAAACTCACACCATTTCTCATCCGTAAGGACTATAGTGTCAAGATCACCTAATTCTAAACTGATTCTTTTATGAATAAATAAAATAGAGTATTTTTTAACTACTCCATGTATGATTTTTTTTAGTGACCTATCATGAAACGATAGGTCCTTTTCCATTTGCTCCATTCTAAGATATTGAAGTACCATCTCCGCATATTGCTCTGTTTTAAACATTTCTTGTTCCATTAGGGGCAAAAGTCCTATTATTTCTTCCTTTGATTTTTGCTCTCCTATCTCATGGATTAATAAATTCATAGCAGCGATTGGCGTTTTTATTTGATGAACCCACATGGTAAAATAATCATCTCTTGCTCTGCTTGCATCTTCTATTTTACTAATTTCCTCCGCCTCATTACATTTTATACGTTGAATCATATCTTGATAAAATGATTCAAAAACAGTATCTGCTTGTGGCAAAGGAATTTCTCGTGAAGACAAATTATTAATTAGCATCTGCATTTTTATATACTTTCTTATGAAAGGAAAGAATCTAAGGACTAGTAAAACACATCCAATGAATGTATATATCGAGATTGCATAAATGATTGGTGCAATTAAGGTATTATATAGATAACATACAACCAGAAGAATACCCGTAATGAAAAGATAACACCACAGATAACTTTGATATAGTTTTACGAACTCTTTTATTATCATGCTATTTATCTTATTTTTCATGATAACATTATTTGATATCATTTTCATCAAGCCCTCCCCTTTCTTAATTTCTAATTTTCGCCTTCATATCATAATGCGCACTTATACAATCGTTATTATATCAATCACTCTTCAATAAGGTAACCAACTCCTTTTTTGGTATGGATTAAATCTTTTATACCAGCATCATCCATCTTCTTTCGAAGTCTTGTTATATTAACCGTCAATGTATTATCGTCCACAAAAGCCTCATCATTCCATAATCTCTTCATTAATTCTTCTCTCGAAACAACTTTCCCAACATTTTGCATTAATGTATGTAAAATACGGTACTCGTTTTTTGTTAACTCTATCTTATTTGATTGATACCAGGCAGTTTGCTCCTCTATCTTTAACACAAGCCCTTTGTATTCCATAACATTTGTCTGGGAAGCAAACGAATACGTTCTACGAAGCATCCCTTGTATCTTTGCTAAGGTTACTGACATATCAAAAGGTTTTGTAATAAAATCATCGCCTCCCATGTTAATTGCCATAACAATGTCCATGCTAGATGTATTAGACGATATAAATATAACTGGGACCTTCGATATCTTACGTATCTGGGTACACCAATAGTAACCGTTGTAAAACGGTAACGAAATATCTAATAGCACTAAATCGGGTATTTCTTTATAAAACTGTTCCATGATTGACCTAAAATCCTCAACGATTGTTACCTGGTACCCCCATTGGACTAAGTTTTTACTCAGTACTTCAGCAATCGTCATATCATCTTCAATTATCATTATCTTATACATATAAGTACCAATCCTTATAAATTTTTATATTCCTCTTGTAGACTCCTTTTGTAGGTTACTTTTGTAGTCCCTTTTGTAGGTTCCTTTTATAGGTTCCTTTTGTAGGTTGACTTTATATGTTCCTTTATTAATAGTTTAATTAGTTACTTCTTCGAATTACTCCAATCGATTTGTAACTCCATATCATTCTCTCTTTATACTGTAATTCCCATAATCTTATTATAAACAAAATTAGTATATCCTGTCAAAATTCTATGGAACTTTTATAGTCTAACTTAGAATAGATTAAAATTTTTAGGAGCTGTTGCTTTTTTGGTACTCCATTGAGTTTGACTAAACGTGCATAATATACCCTTTTTTCTTTATGTAACGACGCTTATATGTTATTCATTCCGATAAAATATAAAGACCATTACAGTTACTTGATTTTCCAATCAAATATTCCATAATGGCCTTATAATTAAGATCTTTTATAATATTTTTAACCAATAACATCCTGCATGTGATACATACCAGGTGTTTTCTTTGCTAAGAATTTTGCAGCTGAAACTGCACCTTTTGCAAAGATTGCTTTCGAGTATGCAGTATGTTTAAATTCGATTACTTCATCTGTACCAGCAAAAATAACTTCATGTTCCCCTACGATATTTCCACCACGAACAGCGGAGATACCAATTTCTTTTTTATCTCTTTTCTTACGTTCCTGTGATCTATCATAGTTATATGAGTATTCATTTTTTAGTGCTTCATTCATGGCATCTGCAAGTGCTAATGCTGTACCAGATGGTGCATCCACTTTTTGATTATGATGTTTTTCAACAATCTCAATATCGAAATCAGCCTCTGTTAAAATTCTAGCTGCTGTTTTAACTAACTTTAACAAAGCATTTACTCCAAGAGACATATTGGCAGAACGAAGAATAGCAATCTGTTCTGTTGCTTGATTTATTTGCTCTAACTGTTCCTCAGAATATCCTGTAGTACATAATACGATTGGAAGTTGACGTTTCGTTGCAACTTCTAACAGTAAATCCAAACCTTTTGGAGATGAAAAATCGATAATAACATCTGCTTCTATAAAACATTCTCCAATGTTTTTATATACAGGATAATCATTTCTACCATCATCAAACACATCAACACCCGCAACAATCTGTACGGCGTCATCTTCGTTCACTAAACTTGAAATAACCTGCCCCATCTTACCATTGCAGCCTACCATGATAATTCGTGTCATATTTCCCTCTTTTCTGCTGTTTCTATCAATTTTATAGCACAGTTTATAATTATTTTTCAAACTTCATTTAAAGTCACAAATATCTCATATATATTCTAGTAAATTTGATTTTTCGTACTATTTAAGTAAGCCCACTTTTATAAGTTCCTTCTTTAAAACTTCTGCATGGGCTTCTTCCATCTCAGTCAAAGGTTTTCTTAGTGGTCCCACTTCCATTCCCATTAAATTCATAGCCATCTTTACTGGGATTGGATTCACTTCGCTAAATAGGGCGTGGATTAAAGGTAAATACTTTATTTGTATCTCTAAACTACCTTTTGTATCACCAGCTAAATATTTTGCAACAATATTATGGGTATCTCTTGGTGCCACATTCGATAATACAGAAATAACTCCTTTTCCACCCAATGAAAGTAAAGGTACAATCTGATCATCATTTCCAGAATATAAATCTAAATTACCTTCACAGTGAAGCATTGTATTTGCAACCTGTGAAATATCACCGGTGGCATCTTTCATAGCAACAATTGTATCTACATTCTTCGCTAAATAAGCTGCCGTTTCTGGAAGTATATTGCATCCAGTTCTACCTGGGATATTATAAAGAACAACTGGAATATCTGCAGATTTCGCTATATCTGTAAAATGTCCAATTAGACCTTTTTGAGTTGCTTTATTATAATATGGAGTAACAAGTAAAACTCCATCCGCTCCAATGGTATATGCTTCTTTTGTTAAATATTTCGCTGTTTCTGTACAATTGGAACCTGTTCCAGCGATTACAGGTACTCTTTTATTTACATAATCTACCGTGTATCGAATCGTTTCTAAATGTTCTTCATGTGTTAATGTGGAAGCCTCTCCTGTAGTACCGCATATTATGATACTATCTGTTCCATTGTTTATTTGGAAATCAAGGATTTCACCCAACTTATCATAGTTAACATCTCCGTTTGCCTTCATTGGTGTAATAACCGCAACACCAGCTCCTGTAAAAATTGCCATAATAGCACCTCCCTAATATTTTGTGGCATAAAAAAAGCCGACCTGGAGTCGACACTAAAGAATATAACCAATCACATATTGAAACCCCTAGTATTCCTTAGGCTCCGTTTCGTATTCTTTAAGTAGCTCTCCATCAAATATTGATGACAGTCTTATGATTATTCATCATACGACCAGCAAATGGCTTTCAGGTTACCATTCGCTTCGGCATCTCATCCTTTCAACTGCACTCCACTATGCCTGACATATCCTGCAGTCTACTAATAATCAATGCGCCTCTACCAATTCTTTTCAATTATCAATGTCTTAATATTATCATCCAAATTCTGCTCTGTCAACCTATAAATTCATAGTAGTGTGAAACAAGCGTTTATTATATTGTCATTATCATATTCTTAATCTATTATATGCATATTTTTTTTACGTGCTACTAAAGTATAAAAAGAAAGGTAAACAATGAACGCTCCATTGTTTACCTTTCTTTTTGCTAGTTCCCCCGCTCCTCCACTAACTTGTGAACGATTCTATCTATAAGAAAATGGGATCTACTTACTCTACATTATCATTGATGAATTCTAATTTGCTTACAGATACTTCATAAGCAACTCTTTTTTCAAACTCGCTATCATTTATTTTCTTTTGATATTCACGACTTTGAATTCTTCCCCAAACTTGGATATGTCCACCTACTACAAAGGTTTCTGCAAATCTAGCATTACGTCCCCAACAAATGCATGGTATATAATCTGATTTACCATATGGACGATTCACCGCGAGAAGTATATCAGCAATTTCCCTTCCCAATGGTGTTTTACGATACACAGGTGGTTTACATACGAAACCGTCTAAGAAAATATAGTTTGGCTTACTATCCTCAGACTCCTCGTCAGTAATTGTAACTTCTCTTGCAAATACAGATAAAACTAAACGATTTTTGCTATCTTCATGACGATTGTAAGAACGGAATTGTCCACTAACTTCTACAAACTTTCCTCGGTAATCCGTCTTAACATCAATAAGTCTTTCTGATACCATGACTGGAATTACATCTGATGAATTACTTAGACGACTTACTAATACATCCAATAGATAAAAACCCTCTCCAAAAACTTCATGGCTAAAAGTAAATTCACTAATTACCTCGCCCGCAACACTTACTTGATTGTTATCAAATACTTTATCTGTCATATCGTATGACTCCCTTCTCTTCCTATAGTTCGTTCAGAATTTTCTCTACAACTAATTTGTATTCTTTCATAACCTATTATATAAGGTAATATTTTCCTTTTCAAGTACTTTCCATTTACTTTTTAAGACAAATTACGTAATTAATCACCATCTTACCATAAATTGCCACAAGTTATCAAGTAGTTTCGCCATGATTCAACTATTTTATTCGAATAATAAAATGTATAAAAATAGGAAATCTTCTTCCGTCATAACGTTTGAAAATTACTATGTAATTCCTGTAATCCTCGATAAAATCACTAAAATTCATTAGAGCCCCAAGAAAATCCTTGTAAAATCGATAGAATGTGATACAATACTGTGGTTGAAATATATTTTTTAGCGGCGTAATTACTTCTGCTATGTAAATTATTCCTATAATTAGTCAAAATATACATGTGAAATTTTAAGGAATAATTGTATTAACTAAATAATGCTTGAAATTGTTAGCATTATTTCGGTCATACTAAAATAAGACGCTATAAAATAAATAGCTTATGTTGAGAATTCTCAATATTTAATTTAAATTGGAACTGTTCAAATCACTAATATAATGAAAAGCTCTATCGCATTCGTTTCCTATATATATGTAGATTTGACAGCCCTATAGAAAGAGGATAGATATGAAAATGACACGTGATGATGTTAGAAATATCGCAATTATAGCCCATGTTGACCATGGTAAAACCACACTTGTAGACCAATTGTTAAAACAAAGTGGTGTATTTCGTTCAAACCAAGTCGTTGAAGAACGAGTTATGGACTCCAATGACATCGAAAAAGAACGTGGAATCACAATTTTAGCGAAAAATACAGCAGTTTCTTATAATGGAGTTAAAATAAACATTATTGATACTCCTGGACATGCTGATTTCGGTGGAGAAGTAGAACGTGTTCTTAAAATGGTAAATGGTGTTGTTCTAGTTGTTGATGCCTTTGAAGGTGCTATGCCACAAACAAAATTCGTTTTGAAAAAGGCTTTGGAACTTAACTTACCAGTAATCGTTTGTATTAATAAAATTGATCGTCCAGAAGCAAGACCTAGAGAAGTTATTGATGAAGTTCTTGAACTTTTCATTGACTTAGACGCTAGTGAAGAACAATTAGAATGTCCATTTATATTCGCTTCTGCAAAATCTGGTGTTGCTATCTTAGAATTGGATGATACCCCTCAAAATATGCAACCATTATTTGAAACCATCCTTGAATATATTCCAGCACCAGAAGGTGATAAAGAAGCTGGAACTCAAGTTCTAATTAGTACAATCGATTACAATGAATATGTTGGACGTATTGGTGTTGGTAAAGTTGATAATGGTGTCTTAAAAGTAAATCAAGATGTTGTAATTGTAAATGCTCATGATCCAAATAAAAGTCGTAAAGTTAAAATTAATAAGCTTTATGAGTATGAAGGCTTAAAAAAGGTAGAAGTACCTGAGGCAACCGTTGGTTCAATCGTAGCAATCTCTGGTATTTCCGATATTCATATTGGTGATACAATTTGTTCTCCAGAGAACCCAGTTGCAATTCCTTTTCAGAAAATCTCTGAACCAACCATTGCAATGCATTTCCTTGTTAACGACAGTCCACTTGCTGGACAAGAAGGTAAGTTTGTAACTTCTAGACACCTTCGTGAGCGATTATTCCGCGAACTTAATACGGACGTTAGTTTAAGAGTAGAAGAAACCGATACAACTGAAAGCTATAAGGTGTCCGGCCGTGGTGAATTACATCTTTCAGTATTAATTGAAAATATGCGCCGTGAAGGTTTTGAATTCGCAGTAAGTAAAGCAGAAGTTTTATACAAAAAAGATGAAGCTGGCCATTTATTAGAGCCAATGGAACGTGCATATATTGATATTCCAGAAGAATTCGCAGGAAGTGTTATCGAAAAACTTTCCAGCCGTAAGGGTGAATTACTTGGAATGTCTACTGCAAACGGTGGATACACTCGCTTGGAATTCTTAATCCCTGCACGTGGTCTTATTGGTTACCGTGGAGAATTCATGACAGATACCAAAGGTAACGGTATTATCAATACAATGTATGAAGGATATGCTCCATTTAAAGGTGAAATTCAATATCGTAAACAAGGTAGCTTAATTGCCTTTGAAAGTGGTGAAGCAATTACTTACGGTTTATATAACGCTCAAGAACGTGGTACTCTATTTATTGGAGCTGGACAAAAAGTTTATAGTGGTATGGTAATTGGACAAAATGGTAAAGCCGAAGACGTTGAAGTTAATGTATGTAAACGTAAACAATTATCAAACACTCGTTCATCAGGTTCTGATGATGCCTTACGTTTATCCCCACCAAGAATTTTAAGCTTAGAGCAATCTCTTGAATTTATTGATACCGATGAATTACTTGAAGTTACTCCTAAAAACTTACGTATTCGTAAAAAAATTCTTGATCCTACTTTACGTAAAAGATCAAATAGAAAATAAGTATAAGAATATTCCAAAGGATATGAATGTCTCAAAAGATACGATTATTCCAAAGGAAACGAATGTCTCAAAAGATACGATTATCCAAAGGATACGAATGTCTCAAAGGATACAAATGTGTCTAAGGATACGAATGTGCCTAAGGATACGAATGTGCCTAAGGATATTCGTATCCTAAAGGAGACGAATATTTCATTTGTATTCTATGCTTTTGTGTAAAAACTAAATGATACTTCATTCACATTTCGTATGACTAAACTATTCATATCCATTTTTGGATACCTCCTATGTAATTTTTGTGGTTGGCAAACCCACATCTAGTACATCATAGGAGGTTTTTTACTTGAAGCTAATGCGAACTGAAACATACAGGCATATCCAGTGTTTTACTTTTATTAGGATACAAAAAAGGAGCTGATACACTTAGTTATAAGTGGCAGCTCTTTCTTTATGTAATAGATCTGTATGGCTTTCCTTTTCTGACCCTTTTCATATACCATATATTGAACTCTATCTTTAATTTGTAGTCTATATCTAAGTATTGCTTATACTCTTTTTAATATTTCCTTTTTTAAACTAAGTTCTTTCATTCTTCTTTGAACATACAATGAAAAATCCTTCACATGCACGATGTTATAACGCTCAAAGATATTTTTGTAGTCATTTTTTAAAGCTTCCATCGGAATTATTCGATCCTTTTTTCTATAATCAAAGGTTAAATATTCATTGCTCTCTAACATATATAACGCACTGATTGACTTAGATCCATACCACTCTAATGTTTCATATACATGCTCTATAATATCACGTTCTTTTTTCGTAATAAAATCTGTATTCATATCAATTACTTTAATACCATTTTTCTTCATACTTTCATAAAGATTTAAATATGGAACATTATTATAATTTTCTTTATATAGATCATCAAACATTTCTTTTCCTGTGAAAACAAGAGAGAGTATTTGTGAATAAAATAAAACACTTTGTACTCTTCTTGGTGTTATTTCTCCATTTGCTCTATTGATGATATATTGAGCGACTATATTAATTTTTGAGCGTGTCAAAATACTTAACACTGCTTTTTTACTTTTCTTAAAAGCCACTGTAGTTAATTTATCTTGATTTCTTAAAAGTATATCATAATAATAATTTGGATCTTCTTTTATTTGTAACAACTTCTGTGAATATTCACAAGTAGGAATATCTCCTTCAATATAACGAATGATTGTAGTTTCTCCCCACCCTAGTAATTTAGCAAGTGGTTTTTTCCCAATATTATAATCTAGTAAAATACACTTTACATCTTCTGTCGATATTGTACTCTCCTGCTCATATCGATACGTCTTTGCCCGACTCATAATATCCCATCTTTCTATTCCATACGTAATGTCATTTATTTTTACCATTTCATCTGTTACAACATCTGAAATGAGGTCATCCTAGTATTTTCGAAACTCGTTTATATCTGAGCAAATTATCTTAAATCCCCTAATAATTCTCTCAAACATTCCAATTCTATAAAAATTAACCAATACCATCCCAATTGGTATTCCTATGATCAAACCAAATACTCCCGATATTCGGTATCCAATAAACATAAAAACTAAGGTTGCAAACGGACTAATTCCAATACTATCTCCAACCATTTTAGGTTGCAATACTTGTTTTACTAGCAAGCAAACAAGGTATATGATAATGACAAACACCGCTCTTATATAGTTCCCACTTATAATTTCTATAATAGCCCATGGACCAAGAATAGCTCCTGTCCCAAACACTGGCAAGAAATCTAAGAAAGCAATTCCAAGAGCTAGTAAAAACGAAAACTCTACTCTCATTATTTCAAATGCAACAAACATAATAAATAGAAGTAGAATCATTATTTTGAATTGAGCTTTAAAATATCCACCAACTGCATCTCTAAAATTATCAACAATTAGTTTATACCCCTGTTTAACTGATTCTGGAAGTATACGATTCGAAAACTCTGCCATTTTATCTCGCTCTGCAATAAAAAAATAAGTCGCCAATATCGTTATAATTATCATAAATAATAGATTTGCAAAGTTTTTTACATAACCGCTCACCTCTGGTATTGATGGTGGCTCGATTCCGTTAAAAAACTTTGATAAATATAGTTCCGTGTTTTGACCAAAATTCGTAAAAACAATTTGTAAACTATCTGGTAATATGTCGTAGGCCTTTTCTAATTTTATAGAAAGCTCATTCATCAATTCAGTAAGTGCTCTCGCTATATTGGGTATATCTTCAATTAATAATACAACTTGTTTTGATAAAAAAACAAAAGCAAAATAAATACATGCAAAAATCGCTGCAAGTACCGCTATAATAATGATTGCGGAGCCATGTTTACGTACTATTTTAACTTTTCGTTCCATAAATCTTACAACTGGATTTGCAACTAAAGAGATAATATATGCTATTACAAAAGGTATAAAAAAGCTAAATAAACGTGGTACAATATACACTACCAAAAGAATAAGTGCTATCGTTAGAATCAAATTAACTACAATCTTTGCATATACCTTTTTCCCATGCATATAATCACAACCTTCCATGTATTCTCATTTCACAGTATGTCACTCTTTTGAACTAGATATTATGTTAAATTATTTATTATGTTGAACTATCATTCTGTTATACTGTACTTATATCGAACACTTTCTATCATGTCGAACTTTCACTGTGTTAAACTTTTACTTTAATCAGACACTTATTGTCATGTCGAATTTCCATTATGTTATACTTCTACTTAGTTTGAACTTATTTCACTCGAACTTTTACAATGTTAAACTTTATCAGACTTATTAATCTGTCAAACTTTCATGATGATAAGCTTTTTCCTAGATCGATCTTATTGATCTGTCAAACCTTTCATATGTTAAACGTTTACTTAATCATTAGCTCATTATGTTAAACATTGCAATAGTCATACTTAATAAGCTGTTCAACTTTCATTATTTTAAATGTTTGCTTGATTGGACTTATCATCATGTCAAACATAATTAATACGATTTTAAAATATCCATTTTTTATAAATACTTTATTAAATATTTTATTGGAATCCAACGCTATTCACTATTATACTACTAATTTTTTATTTTTTCTATTATATCCCAAATTTTCTTTACAATCTTAATAAAACTTATCCTTTTATTACATTCCTAAAGCATAATGTTATAAAAAATATAATAGAAGCTATGATTACTATCGTTGGTCCAGTTGCCAAACTCAAGAAAAAGGACAGCAATAATCCTAAGATTCCGGAAAACATTGCAATGATTATAGAAAAGAGATGATATTCTCTCATATTCTCCGCCAAGTTTCTAGCGGATGCTGCCGGTAGGATAAGTAGTGCATTAATAATTAATATACCTACCCATTTTATTGATAACATTACGATTAATGCAATTAATATTACAAATATGTTGTCAAAAAAACCTATTGAAATATGCTTGCTTTTTGCCAAACTAGTATTCAAACTTATGGCATGCAATTTGTTAAAACAGAAACACCAAACAAAAACTGTAACCACAAATATTAAAAACAGCAATAATATTTCTTTTGGTGTAATACTTAGTATATCACCAACTAAAAATGAGGAATACTTTGAGAAATTTCCTCCCCTAGAAAGGATAACTAGTCCAATTGCTGTACTTAAAGAGGAAAATACAGAAATTATTGTATCGTTTGATATTCGATTCATATGCTTAATTTTATTAAGTAGCAAAGCAAATATGACTGCAAATACAACCATCGATATATTTGTGTCTGAAATACCAAGTATAATGCCGATTGCCATTCCAGTAAATGCCGAATGTCCCAAGGCATCCGAAAAAAATGCAAGCTTATTATTTACAATCATCGTTCCCAAAATTCCAAATAGCGGCGTAATGATTAATATCGCAATCAATGCATTTTTCATAAAATCGTATGATATAAAATCATATGGTATTAACGCTTCTAATATATGATAAATAGTTTCCACTGTTTTCTCCTAACCTTTATCTTAGCTATAACTTAACCCACTTATTCCTTGACTTTCCAAACACGTCACAAAACTCTTTACTATTTAGCACTTCTTGTGGTGTGCCTTCTTTAATAATTGTTTTATCAAGAAGAATAACGTAATCTGCATAACGCTCCACAAATTCTAAATCGTGAGAAACTAGAATCAATGCCAAGTCATAATTTTTCTTCAACATATCTATGTTTTTATAGAACAATTCCATACCATTGCGATCAACGCCAGAAACAGGTTCATCCAAAAGTAATAAATTCGGTACAGGGGTGCAGGCTATGGATAGTAACACTCGTTGTAACTCTCCGCCTGAAAGATCACACACCTGTTTATCAATAAGACCTTGCGCCTCGAACAATTTTAGTTGTTCATACACTTTTTGATATACCTTTTTTGATTTCCTTAAAAATACAGGTATGTTACTTATATAACTAGCAAACATATCATATACGCTGGTAGGTGTATTCTTTTCGATATTCAAATGCTGAGGTACATAACCGATTCTTAAATCAGGCATGCGATTATTTTTCATATCATTGAACTCTATTTTTCCTTCGTGTTTTATCTCACCTAAAATTGCTTTAATCAGTGTGGATTTTCCAGCACCGTTTCTTCCAATGATTACAGTCAATCTACCACAGTGAACATGAAGATTGATATGTTCAATAATCTTTGTTTTCCCGATTGTAACTCCTATCTCTTGCATTTTAATGCAATGAAGACCACAAGCAGCTGATTGCTTTTTCATTTCATCACAAGTAGCAATCAATCCCTTGTTCGATTTATTCTGATTCGTTTCATGTTGCATAGGAATTACATCCTTTCTTCTATCTATTGAAATAACATATTCTTAAGTGTAGCTAAATTCTTTTGCATCCCTATTAAATATGCATCCTTATTTAATTCTCCACTCACCAATGTTTCAAGTAAATACACATTAGCATTAGTTTCTTCTGCAATACGTTTTGCTATATCTTTGCTATATTGGTCTTCTGCTAATAAATATTTCACTTTATGTTGCTTTACTTCCTCAATCACGGTAGCAATCTCTCCTGCACTTAGGACAGTATCTGAATCCATATCTAATGAATAAATCATATCAAATGAAAGTTCATCTGCTAAATAAGCAAACGCTCCATGAAATCCAACGATCTCAAGTCCTGCTACTTTTGAAAATGTCTCTTCAAATTCATCTTTTAATTTTGAAACTTTATCCATATAAATATTCGCATTCTTTAAATATAAATCTGCATTGTCCATATCATATTTCGACAATGCATTCGCAATTGTTTCTATTTGAACAAGATAACGATTCATATCTAACCATACGTGACCATTTATATCACTATGCACATGACCTTCATGGTTATGAGAATCCTCTGAACTTATTTGATTATCCTCTATTTTTACCGAATCTTCTTCAGCATGAGCATCCTCAGTAGATGAGTCGTGGCTCTCCATTTCAACATTCTCATCTGCATGTGAATCTTCCGTATGCACATCTTCTGTATGAGAATCAAATCCATGAGAATCTTCGGTATGAATTTCTTCTGAATGCGCTTCTTCACCATGTACATGCTCTATCCCTTCCAATAAGGATATATGTTCCGATGCATCAATTACTTCTAGAGAAGGATACATTGTAACGACATCTTCTAAAAACAATTCCATATCTCCGCCATTTAAAATAAGTACGTCGGCATCATTTAACGTCCTCATATCCTTTGTAGTAAGCTGGTAGTCATGTAAGCACCCTACATTATTATCTGTTAAATTAACAACTTCTACATTATCCATATGCTCTGTTAAGTTCAAAGCAATAATATACATTGGGTAAAACGATGTTACGATAGTAACCTTATCCTGCTTCAATGGCTGATGCTTACTAAAAGCTTGTACTATTCCAAAACTTATGATAGAAAGTATCAACATCACTGATCCTAAAAAAATTAACTTTCTTTTCATTGCTTTATTTTTCCTTTCCAAGATAGAAGGCCATTGCAAAACCAATCGTAAAAGTTACAGCACCTATCAAAACAGATGATGCTTGTATGGTCGAAATGCCTATTTCTTTTAAAACTACAAAAGGAGAAGCAAGAATTAATCCTAATATTGCGTAATAAGTTCTTTGTTCGTATTTACTTAGTAAGTACTCTATTAACTTAGCTACCGCAAAAATTCCAATAATTACACCAAGCACAAAAGGCGCTAATATAAGTCCATTTTGAATTATTAATTGCATATCAAAACTTATCATTGCTTTTACTGTTTGATTCACTAATGAAAGAATTGGATTATAATATCCTAATAGTAACAATATCATAGAACCACTCACCCCTGGTACTACCATGGTCGCCGCTGCGATGATGCCAACAAGAAAGATTATTACTCCTTGCGTAAAGCTAAGCTCTATACTTCTATTAATATGATTATCACCCAGAAATCCCATCCCTAGTATCAATACAAAGAATAACAACAATAGAAATATCCCAAAGAAATCTTTTTGTTTAGATTTAACTTTTTTCATCATCATAGGAATACCACCAAAGATCAATCCTACAAAAGCCATTGCTGTTTCCAATGGAAATCTCGTAAATAATTGCTCTATAAAAAAGGATAAGCCAACAATACCAATTCCCATGCCTATTCCATAGGGAAGTAGCGTTTTAAAACTACGAATAAAGTGTTTTGGCAAATCTGTAATTGAACTAATAATCTTATCATATATTCCCATAGAAACCATCATTGTTCCACCGCTGACTCCCGGTATAATATTTGAAATCCCGATCATTACTCCTCGTAAAATATCTTTCATTGTGTTCATAAAACTCCTAACAAATGTATACAGCATTGAATTATTATATCATAGGTTAAAAATAATTGTCTAGGAAGATTCATGCTATATACTTTTTATGACATCTATAGTTTCCTGTCTATTATACAGAAATTTATCTTGTATTACAAGTTTTTACCCATTCCACTGTTGAGAATATTCAACTTATTAAAACATCCCTTCTAGTTTTTTCATTTCCTCTGCTTTGGTTTGTGGTAATACATGCGTATATAAATCAAGAGTCATCGTAATACTGCTATGTCCTAGTATCTCTTGAACTACTTTTGGTGGCATTCCACTTTCTAATGCTCTTGTCGCAAATGTATGTCTAAGTGTATGTGGAGTAAAACTCTCAAAGTAATCCAAATCCTTAACTAACTCTCTTTTATTACTTTTCTCTTTCATACTAAGTGAATTTTTATCAAAATATTTTTCATTGATTCGCTTTACAATGTGAACCAATTGCTGTCTTACATACTGTCCTGTAATTGGCTTACCATCAAGTCTTGTAAATACCAATTGCTCCAAGCCAACCAGCGGGCTCCATTCTTCTCCTAAGGAAAGCCTTGCTTGCTTTTGAATAATACGCAATCTTTTTAAAGTAAGTTCTGCACTTGAGAGCAAAGGAACGATTCGATTACTACTTGAAGTCTTGGGAGTATCAATAAAACAATCACCAGTCCTTGTAATTTTAAGTGTCCCTCTTACCGTAATTTCTTTTTTTGTAAAATCTATGTCTTGCCATTCCAAACCAGTCAATTCACCTATACGCATTCCGGTGGCTAAAGCAATCTGTATTAGCGGCTCTAATTCATGCCCTTTTATCTCTTCTAGTAATAAATCTTGTTCTTCTCTGCTTAAAACCCTTCGCTCTTTCTTCTTTTCACCTCTTGGTAAGGTTGTAAGTGAAACCGGATTTTTTTTTATCAATTCATTTTTTAATGCTTGTTTAAACATAGAGTTTAATAATACATGGATTAAAGATATTGTTGATTTTGAATACCCTTCTCTTGCTAAATCATTAAATAGTTTCTGTAAGTGCTCACCACGCACATCTTTTAAAAGTTTTTTCCCTATCACAGGTTTTACATAATATTGATACATACACTCATAACTTTCTATCGTACCTGTTTTTACCGTTGTTGCCTTATATTCTTCCATCCATGTTCGATACCAGGAGTCTACTACGATTCGTTCTTCTTTCGCATACATACCATGTTCAATTTCATAACGAATGTCTAACAATCGTTGTTCGACCTCTTTTAAATTTCTTCCATAGAAACAATAACGATGTCCTTCATACGTATATCTCGCCTGATATCTTCCATCTTTACATCTTGTGATTCCTTTTGGTAATTCTTGTTTTGACGCTTTTCCATTAAGTAATTTTTCCATGATTTCCTCCCTAATCCAAATATTATAAATTTTTTACTGTTAATAATGAAAATTATGCCAATTTATTTCCTACAACTGGTATCAGTTGGCATCAAATTGGCATCTTTAATCATTGATTTACAAAATCTTTTTATAATTCTTCATTGATTCTTAAGCATAATCTTATTGTGGACAATTATCAGAATTTTTAATACATCATTAACTAATTACCAGATAATACCTCAGTTGGCAAAGCCAGTATATCAAAATCAAAACTTTTAGGAGGAAGAAAAATGAAGAATTTCTTTAAGAAACTAGCCTTCGTTCTAGCTTTAGCTATGGTTGTTACAGCAGTTGCTCCAGCAGCAAGTGCAAGTGCAGCAAAAGCTCCTGTACTTAACACAACAAGCAAAAAGTTATATCTTGAAAAAGATGTTGCGACAGGCAAGTACACAAACACTTTTACATTAAAAGTATGGAACAAAGGTGACTACAGAGTTACTTTCACAAGCAAAAACCCAAAAGTTGCTACAGTAAGCAAATGGTGGGGAACAGTTACAGCTGTAGCTCCTGGTGAAGCTACTATCGTTGCTACTGTATCTAACAAAACAACTGGTAAAGTTGTTAAGACTTTAACTTCTAAAGTATGGGTTAAGAGAAATGCTGTTGAAGTTGGTGTTTCTACTGCAAGTGCAGCTAAACTTGATAACGCTTTAAATGTAGGCGATAAAGTTAAGTTAAACGTATTTAGAAAAGACCTTAATGGAAAAACTGCTTGGCAACAAGCTGATAAAACTATCGTAACTGACTACACTGTATGGACTTCTAGCGATGCATCTGTTGCTACTGTTGATAAGTGGGGAACAGTTACAGCTGTAGCTCCTGGTACAGCTAAAATCACTGTTAGAACAGCTCAGACTGAAGCTCCAGCTGTTGCAACTGCTAACGTTGTAGAATTAAACGTTACTGTTAAATCTAACGGTATCACAAATATTAATCAAACTACATCTAACACTATCGAAGTAACTTTCGGAAGTGAAATGGATACTGTTGTAAACAAGGATACTCTTGCAATTACTCCAGCTTCCAGCACATATCAGACACCAATTATCAAATCTGTTAAATGGAATAGTGACAAGACTGTAGCTACAGTTGTTACTTACAATGATTTCGAAGATGGTGTTGTATACACATTATCTGTAAAAGATAACGCTGATATCACAGGTGAATTCAAAGCATCTGTTGGTAAAGTTGCATCTATCGTTATCACTGGACCAAGTACAGTACTTGAAAACAGTGCAGCAGCTGAAATTGAATATGATTTAAAAGATGCTAATGGTGTTAAAGTTTCTGCAGCTAGCGATGCAAGAGTAGAATTTGAAATCGTTGATGGTGATCAGAATGGTTACGTTGCTGATGGAAAAATCGGTGTATTCGAAAAAGGTAAAACAGTAGCTATTAAAGCAACTTATTATACTGGAACTTTCACAGAAGAAGGAACAGAAGTTTCTTATACAAGTAATACATTCGTAGTTAAGAGTATCTCTGCAACAGATGTTACTCTTGCATCTACTAAATATGTTGTAACTAATAAAGATTACAGCAAAATCGATTGGAGCAAAGTAAACAACGATGTTACAATTGGTTTAGGTGATGACAATTATAAGATTCACTTAAATTTAAAAGATTCTCAAGATCAAACTTATACAACTGAAACTGATGCAAATGCATTTACATTTGAATCAATGGATGCATCTAAAGTAGAAGTAGATACATTAGGTAATTTATACCCAATCACTAAAGGTACTGCTTATATTAAAGTAACTGTAAATGCTATCGAAAAAACATTTTTAGTTAAAGTAACTGTTGGTGATGAAAGAAAAGCAACAACATTTACATTAGATAAGACAAGCGCAACAGTTTCTAACGCAGAAAACGTTGATGATGAAATTACATTAACAGCAACTGTAAAAGATCAGTACAATGCAGATGTAGATAATGCTACATTTACAATTGAAGGTAACAGCACTTTAGCTAAAGATAATGTAAGTGCGCTTACTCCAGGTGCTGATAATACATTAGTATTTAACCCAGCTAAACTTCCAGAAGGAACTTATTCTTATAAGATTACTGTAGAAAAAATTACACGTGTTGTAACATTTTCTGTAAAAGCACCAGGTGCTGCAGTAGCAACTCCAAAATTTGTTGTTTCTGATAACACTGTTGATTTAGCGGTAACTAAAGCTAATAGCACAGATAAGAATGTTACTTTTGCATTATATGCAGTAGATGCTAAGGGTGTTAAAGTTGAAAGAATTGCTACTGACAAATATACTGTTGAAGTAAAATCTTCTCAAGCAACACTTAATGTTGTAGATAACACTGATGCTTATGCAGTAAAAGTTCTTTCAGTATCTAATGGTGCTATTAAGAAAGAAATTGCAAAAACTGGTACTTATGTTGCATCTGTAACATACAATGGTAAAATCGTTGCTAAAGCTAGTGTTGTAGTAACAGATAGCCAAGTTAAACCAGTAGTTACTCGTGATGCTCTTACTGTATCTGTAACAAGCGGTACATCTTTAAAAGATGCTGTTAAAAAAGCATTCGCTGTAACAACTAAGAACAACGGAACTGTAAGCAATGTATTCTCCGGAATTGATGCAGTTGTAGTTGGAACTAATAAAACTATTGATGCTGATACAGTTCTTGCAACTGGTGAGTACAAAGTTATTGTTAAAACTGTAAATGTTGATGAAACATTTGGTAACAACGTATTTACTCATGAAAAAGTAGCTGTTAACCAAACTGTAACAATTACAGTAACTAATAACTAATTAGTATAGCTTACTAAAAGTAAATATGTAAAAGTAAAAAAGGTTGAGATGCGTATGCACCTCAACCTTTTTTATAATTAATTATTTAATTGTAAGATTTGCATTTACGTTTATCTCATGGATAAAGTAATTGCCATTCTTAAATGTTTCTTTAACAAATATCTTCTTAACTACGTATCTGTCAGTAGAACCAACGTTTTCGTAATTAGCAGATGTAATTTCTACTTTTGATGATTTATTCGATGTAGATACTTTAAATCCTTTTTGGATTCCGCTAAGTGCATCACCAGCTGTTACTACTTCGCCTAACTTTTTAACTGTAGGAACTACTTGAGTATCTTTAATTGTAAGAGTAACTCTTGATAAAATCTTATTAGCATTACCTTTTTCAGTAATAGTAATTTGATAGTTACCAGTTTTTTTCAATTCTTTTGATAAAGCACTTCCTGAAGCAGCACTTCCAGAAGCTGTAACAACCTTAATGGAATAAGTATCTGCATTATCTACAACTAAGTCAGAATCTATTTTTTTACCACTTGGGTCTGTAACAATGATGTCATAATTACTTGTAGATTCTTTGCTTACTTTTACATTGTTCTTATCATAATTAAAGTAAGTAACATTAACTAACTTTTCAGAAGAATTATCATTATTTAATGCTAAATCATAAACTGAATCGGAAGTTGAAACAACTTTCTTAATTCCAGTTCCGGATTCTTTAACATTGATTGAAATAACGCGACTAAAATCACCAATAGTAACTTTAAAGTCATATCTTCCTTCTGGAGCACTCAAAGTAGCTGTATTAAATATAATCTTATTATCTTCACTTAAATCAAGATATGGAGTAGCATCTTCAGTTTTATTAATTGAAGTTACAATATTTTCACTTGTTAAAGAATAATCTATTTCGGTATTATATTGATCTTTAACAGTAACTTTAATTGTTGGAACATCATCTACAGCATAACCCTTGTCAGAAATTGTAAAGTTTGTTTTATCATATACTACAGAAGAGATTTTTGATTTTGGAGCAACAGTTACTTGAACTAAGAATGACTTTTTGTTCTCTTTAACAGTTACTTTTACTTGTGCTGTTCCCTCTTTAATTGGATATAGAACACCATCATTATCTACTTCTACTTTAGTAGTATCTAATGAAGTGAATTCGAATTTATCACTTACAATTTCGTTAGTTTCATAAGTGTTACCTGCATTATCAGTAACTTTAGCTAAAATTCTAGATGCATCTTTAGCTTCTAACGTAACTCTTAAATTTTGTGTAAAGCTATCCCAATTTATTGAACTATGGCTCTTAGTAGAAACAGTGAAAAGTGTTTTGTTTAAAGTAGCATCTTCAGCAGAAACTGCTTTTACTGGGTAAGCTGCACTTTTAACTACAATTTCTTCGCCTTCATCGGTATATTTTCCTGTGTGATAAGTAGCCTGCACTGTTAATGATTTTCCTTTTTCAAATATAACAACAGCAGGGTTACCATCATTATCAGAACCGATGTAACCGTTTACTTCACCATCAACTACAGCGTATTCAATCTTATCATTGTCTAGTGGTAATTCGATACCATTAGCATCTTTAAGAGCATATTTTAATGTTGCAGCAACGTTTTCAATGGCAATTGTAGGTTTTGTAATTGTTACACTAGCAACATCTCCTACGGAAGCAACGAATTCTTTTGTGAAATCTGTATCAGTTACAGTCACTGTATAAACAACTTTATCTTCTAAGTCAAGGTAGAAAATTACAGTTGCTTCAGTTTTAGCATCATTCCATTTAACCTCTTTAACAACAGGTTTGATTTTTGATGCATCTGCAGGAGTTACATTTAATTTACTTGTAACCGCATCAGTATCTTGAGCTGCACCAAATGTAACTAAAATTTGGTTTGATTTTGTTTGAACTGCGCTAGTAATACCTTTTCCAACTACTGTAACTTTAACTGTAGCAGGAGCTGTTGTAGCTACTGTACCTTCAGTTTGCATAGCAACTGCAGAAATAGTAGTTTCACCAGCAGCGATAGCTTTTACAGTACCCCATTTATCAACTGTTGCTACTTCTGGATTGCTTGAAGTCCAAAGAGTATAGTCAGTGATTTGAGTTTTGTCAGCTTGTTTCCAAGCAGTTACTGTACCAGCTTTTCTAGCTACGTTGATCTTAACTTTATCGCCAACTACTAATGGCTGATCAAATTTAGCTAAAGAACCGAATGCAACGGAATCAGCGTTTTTCTTAACATAAACTTTAGAGGATAAAGTTTTAACAACTTTACCAGTAGTTTTGTTAGAAACAGTTGCTGTGATAGTTGCTGTACCAACAGCCTTAGCTGTTACAACACCGTACCATTTAGTAACAGTTGCGATTTTAGTGTCAGAGCTTGCAAATGTAACTCTGTAATCACCTTTGTTCCACACTTTAAGTGTGAATGTGTCTGAATACTTGCCAGTATAATCTCCATCGATATAGATCTTCTTGCTTGTAGCGTTTAATGTAGGTTGAGCAGCAGCGCTAGCTTGAGCAGCTGGAGCGATTGCAGTAACAACCATTGCAAGAGCTAATACGAAGGCAAGTTTCTTAAAGAAATTCTTCATATTCTTTCTTCCTCCTTAAAATATATGGTTTTGTATTATATTGACTTATGCAAAATTTGTAAGTATAATGGAAATGTTAATGATGTATTAACATTTTACTCTTACCTCAAAAAAAGCATAAGCAAATATAATCGTTCCAATAACAAGATGATTATAACAATATTCCTAGTAAAGGTCAAGTCCTTTTCCATTAAAATTGTCATTTTTTAAACCCACATCCCAACATAGAAAATCCATGTATCGCCTTACTTTTCAATACTTTGAATTATTTACTCAAAATACAAATATGGTAAGATTATACATTTTAATTTCCAATTTGATTAGGTCTCCTGTAAAGGATTGATTATACTTTAGCCAAACAACCAGTCGATTATACGACTTACCTGATTGTAAACCCCCGTACACAATGTTTGGATGTGACACAGTGTAAAATATAAGGTATCTAATCAAGGCCATTTGGTTTTGACTTAAGTATATAGTACTCAGAGTTTATGTCAAAGATATGTCACGCTCTTGTCATTTTTGGATTATTTTTGAAACAATTATAATTATATAGGAAAGTATAAAATAGATATTATACGCAACATGCCCTTACTAATACATAGTGGATAGTAATAAAGCAAGCCCATAGCTTAATAAAAAAGGCCATGGACTTGCTTTATATATAGTATGAATTCTAGAGAAACTTCTCTATCTTATAAAAATTCTTCTAAATCGTTGAAGCCATTAATTATAACCCTAGAATCTCCTCTACGCTTGCTTTCATCTCAGTCACATCACAAACCTTTGTGTGAAGAATTGGGGCTGTTCTTATATCCTCAATCGCTTGTGGAACTTTAACACCGGATAGTTTATTTAACTCATCCACCAATTCAAACTCTGACATAGTATCATAGTCTTCATTAATTGAATTCATTACGCTTCTTGTAAACTTATAAGGACTTGCTGTTGATATAATTAATGTCTTTGTTGTGTCATCTGTTTCATTTTTATATTTGTTATACACGCTTGCTGCCACAGCAGTATGGGTATCTATAATATACTGATCACTTTGATACAATTCTTTTATTACTTTTGCAGTGTCTGCTTCACTCGCATACCCACCTATAAAATCACCAAGCTTCTCTTTCATTTGAGCGCTTACTTCATATTTCCCTGTTTGTGCTAATGATTTCATAAGTTCTGCATTTTTCTCTGCGTCTTCTCCAGCGATTTTATATATAAGTCGCTCTAAATTGCTGGATATTAAAATATCCATAGATGGTGAAGAGGTCAATAGGAATTCTCTGTTTCTATCATATGTACCAGAGACAAAGAAATCATATAAAACTTTATTTTCATTGGAAGCACAAATTAGTTTGTTAATCGGAAGTCCAATCTCTTTTGCATAATATGCTGCTAAAATGTTTCCAAAGTTTCCTGTTGGAACTACAACATTAATCTTTTCACCATTCTGTAATTCGCCATTTGCAAGTAACTTCGCATAAGAATATACATAATACACAATCTGAGGTACCAATCTTCCAATATTAATGGAATTGGCTGAAGAGAATTGATATCCCTTTTCTTTCATTTCATTCTCTAATACCTTATCATTAAAGATTGCCTTAACACCATTTTGCGCATCATCAAAATTTCCTCGAATACCAACAACATAAGTATTATCTCCTTCTTGTGTTAGCATTTGCTTTTCTTGAATAGGGCTAACGCCGTCTTTCGGATAAAATACTATGATCTTAGTTCCTGGTACTTTTGCAAATCCTGCTAGAGCAGCTTTACCAGTATCACCAGAAGTTGCTGTTAAAATAATGATTTCATCACTGACATTATTTTTCTTTGCCGCTGTTGTTAACAAATGAGGCAATATAGAAAGTGCCATGTCTTTAAAAGCAATCGTAGATCCATGGAATAATTCTAAATAGTAAGCATCCCCTGCTTTTTTAATAGGAGCGATTTCTTTCACATCAAATTTATCATCATAAGCCTTAGTAATACAATTTTTCAACTCTTCTTCCGTAAAATCGGTAAAAAAAAGTCTCATCACTTCATATGCGATCTCTTGATAATTTAATTTAGCTAATTCTTCTAGAGCAAGTGATAGCTTTGGCATTGTCTTAGGTACAAAAAGACCTCCATCATTCGCCAAACCTTTTAGGATTGCTTCTGATGCTGTAACAGTTTCATTTGCATTACGAGTACTTTGATAAAGAATATTCATGACTTCTCTCCTTTGATCTATGTATTATATATCATGCGATTTTCACACTTTAATTCGTTAATGTTATTTTTTTGGTATTATATCACGATTTTTTGTAGATGACAAGTATTATCCTAGCTATTATATTTTAAAAGGCTATGATAAATTAGCATCTCTTTTTACTCTTGCTAATTTATCATAGCCCTTTTCATACTTTCAGCTATTCATTACCAAATTTTATTGTTCTTTATAAAATTCATGACAACCATAACGGAATAATCGATGCAAGGATTCATCAAACCATTGCGCTTTGTTTTGGCTCGTTAGCTTCCTAGCAAAAAAGTATAATGCACCTTGAGAATAATCTTCTCCAGATAAAGCTCTGCTAACTGCTTCCTTGGTACTCTTTGAAATACTAACCGACCAGTATCGCCCGTCTCTCGTAGGGGAAAACTGATAGGTACCTCCATTTTTTTGAAATACAACTTCAGATATCGTATCTGGAAATTGTTTATCATTCACACGGTTTATAACCACATTTGCAACTAAGATCTTCCCATAAATATCTTCGCCAGTTGCTTCCGCTTCTACAATTCTTTGCAATACTTCCAATTCATCTGTGGATAGTTTCTTTTTCATAGCGGTATTGTTTGTAAGAACTAATCCATTGGCAAGTACTTCTTTCGTTTGGTTCTTTTCTGTATTTTTCTTATTCGTATTTTTACTAGATTCTTGAGATTGCTTTGCTTGATTATTTTTAGTTTCGGATGCAGCAACAACGTTTTCTTTTTCTTCTGTTATTTCATTCGTCTCTTCACTAGCTATAGTGGCACTCATCTGCATAGTGTCTAATGAACTAGTATCCTCTTTCGTGCTTATCGTACTAAATTGTCCAAGTGCATACACTTGAATCGCTCTATTTGTAATTGTTTGATCCGTTAATTCTTCTAACTTCTCTATTTTTTCTATTCTGGATATATCCTTGATTAAGTTCAAGCTGCTGAAAGTATACTGCTTCATATCGGTTGTAAGTATCGCCGATTGTTGTGTTTCTTCCACTTCTCCTATCATATCAATGATAGTCTCAGCCTTCGCCTGTAGTTCACTTGTTTTTTTGCCAAAGCCATTGAAGTAATTGAAATTCAAGATTAATAAAGTTGCTACAATGACATAAATTATTGGTGCAGCAATTTTATCACGCTTTTTAAGAATATAAATTCCTAAATTAGCTTCTACATCTTTCATCTCATGAAGAAACGGGTGTATCTTTAACATACCTGGTTTCCTCTTTTCTTTCTTTTAATGCGTCAGATAAATGCCGTTATTGACACCTTTACTGACATCTATATAAATCGACATTGACGTTCTTCCAATTTCTGGTCCGCCAATTCGCATGTTTTGTATTATATCAGAGCACAATTTTCTGTCAATAACATACTTTTAATTTCAGTATTTCAAGCAAATTATGAATTCATTCTTTTTGCAAACTTATAAATTATGCACAATTTACATTTGCACAATAATAATATTATTATACTTTTTTGCTAGTTGTATTAAAAAATAATTATTACATTTTTGTTAACTATTATTTACGCTATTTCTTTTTTTATTCCTCATTTATAAAAAAGATAAGGATTCTATTATTGTAGAACACTTGATTCTACAGCTTTCCCTCAATTTTTTCATAAAATCTACCTTAAAAATTGTTTCTAATTTTGTAATATTTTTGTAATATTTAATAAAAATTGTAATTTTATAGAAAGCGATATTTCACCAGTTACTTACCAATCGTTATATATAGTAATGGCATAACAAATCACACTCATCATTGTCTATCCAAAGTTAACTCTGAAACACTATGATATTATCATAAGCTTTACATAAGTTACTCTGCATATTATTATATAGAAGAAACAGACATTATGTATTATTGGAAAGGGGTGTTTAAATGAGTAATCTACCTGGTGTGTTTGAAGCAAAAACCGCAAAAGGAAGTATATATTACCGCTCCTCTATTACATATCAAAGAAAGCATATTAGCATTGGTAGTTTTTCTTCAAAATCAGATGCACATAGTGCCTATTTATTAGCATCTAAGATACTAACGGATTCAAACATACATTATAGTATTGAAGAATATGAGAAGTACGGACATCCACTTACATTCGAAAAATGGGTAATGCTAATTAATCTAAAAGATAACGGCATGTACTGTAAAAATCCAATCTATTTAAAATATAAACACTTTCTATACTATTTAGATGAACACACCACTCTAAAATTTGATGTCGATGATTTGTTTTATTATATGAATCATAAAATAATGAGACGTGGCGGTCATCTCTTTGTTGCTGAATACGGTATGCAAGTAAATATATTATCAAGATACGGTATTAAAAACTATGCCGTTGTAGGTAGAGATTTTCAATTTGTAAATGGGGATTGTAGCGATTTTAGATACCAAAATATTAAGATTATAAACCGATATCACGGTGTTATAAAAGAAACCAAGAACGGTAAAACCTTATATGTTGCAAAAATACATATAAAGGGCGATACTATTGTTGGGAAATATATGACTGAAGCAGAAGCAGCCATTGCATATAATAAGGCTGCTCATATACTAAAGGAGAAAGGTTTAACAAAAGATTTCCCTAAGAATTATGTCGAAAGTTGTAGCGAAATAGAATATGCCAAAATTTTCAGTAACTTACGTATCAATAAATGTATACGAAATTTTGCTCTATAGATATAAAAATTAATTTTTTTTAAAAAAGAGTACCTTTTTTCATTTTATGTGTTATAATAGATTTATGTTTTTTCTTCTTCCATTTTCATAGTTCATGAAATCGAGTCGTATATACTTCGTTTCACATGCATTTTATGTATTTGAAACAAAGTATATACGGCTCATTTTATTTATCTTATTTCGTAAGATTCTTATTGTTTAAGACTTTGCTTTCCTAGGCTTTAACAATTTTGATGACACGACTAACAATGTGCAAGAAATTATAAGTTGGAGTATTTGACTACATTCCACCCAATGATTTGCTATAAAGTATCGGATCTGGTCTTGCGTGTTCCAAGACATCCCCAAATAGGTCCCTATTCCAGTTTGTCGGTTCAAAAGTGCTAAAAATGAAAACAACGGATTAATAAGCAATATAAAAACAACTTCTGAGTATTTGTATCCTGCTTCATAACTTATATTTGATGAAACCCCTTTTCCCAGTTCTGGATTTAACAAATTAATACCAAAAATGATAATCGCTAAGCCTCCAGTAAGAACTAATACCGTAATATACGAACAAACCGTTGCTGCGGTTGTTTTTTTACACAGACTTGAAAAGAAGATTCCTATGCTCCCTAAAAAAATTGCTGTAGTTATAATAAGCAACATAAACTGTATTAAGTCCATGAAGCTTATACCACCTATGGAGAAAACCATTGCAACAATGGGCATTGACGAAAATGCCAACAATAACATCATGCTAATAGATGAAGCCAACTTACCAAGTACGATTTGTAATGTTGAGATTCTCGTAGTTAGTAAGATTTCTAATGTTTGTTTTTCACGTTCTCCTGAAATACTCCCCGCAGTCATAGCTGGAATAATAAACAAGATTAGCACGTATTCAATACCGATAATAATACCATATATGGTAAGGATATCTGAGTATTCCACATGATATCCCCTTTTCTGGTTATTGTTGAATACTAAGAAAAGTGCAAATAAACCAAAGACTGAGAGTATGGCATTGTAAAAGAATATAATTAATGCAGTTTTCCCTGTTCTTGCATTTTGTTTCAATTCCTTTTTATAAATCGGATTCAAACGCATCATACCCTCCCCCCTTCTTTCATAATGTAAATAGTATAAACATATTGTTATCCATCTGTAAGCTGCAGAAAAATAGTTTCAAGGTTACTATCTTGCCTTTTAAACGTTGATATTCTGGCACCTTGCGTTATCAATTCTGCTAATAGGTCCGAGTCTTTATCATAATCTCCGTTGTAACTAAATGAGATATAACTTCCTTGAATAGCGATGTTTGCTACCTTTTCATTTGCCTTAAGTATTTTGATTGCTATATCCATCCCTTTTGTAAGTTGCATGATAATTGGTGTGGCTTGATTTTGCATTAAAACTATTTCTTCCATTGAACCGGATAGAACCATTTCACCCTGGTTGATGATTCCTATATGGGAACACATTTCCGCCAATTCAGCTAATACATGGGAACTAATAATTATTGTCGTGCCCTCATACGTCAATCGTTTAAGTATATCTTGCATTTCTAATCTAGCCCTTGGTTCCATACCAGATGCTGGCTCATCTAAAATAAGTAATTTAGGATTATGAATCAATGTTCTTGCTAAACATAGCTTTTGTTTCATCCCCCTAGAAAGACTATCTACATATTCCTCTTTCTTATCAAGAAGTCCAACGACTTCAAGTAAATGGGTTATATGAATCTTTGTAGCTTTATTATCTAATCCATACGTAGATGCAAAAAACTCCATATACTCTTTTACCTTAAGATTATCATAGACTCCAAAAAAATCAGGCATATATCCAATGGACTGTTTTAAGTATTTCGTATTTTTTAATATATCGATATCTTCAATAAATATTTGCCCTTTATCTGCAGTTAATAATCCTGAGATTATTTTCATTGTAGTAGTTTTTCCTGCACCGTTGGGTCCTACAAAACCATATAATTGGCCTTTTTTTATTTCTAAGTTCAATCCATTCAGCGCTTTTATACTACCATAACTTTTAACCAAGTCCTTAATCATTAACATGGGTGTTCTCCTTATAGTACGATAAACATGGCAAGATAGACACGTCCTCTCCCATTGAACCATTTTCATACCTAATTCTAATATGATTATCACTTGATACATAATTTTTAAGACTATCACGATCTACTCTTTGGACCATGGACGCATTCGGTTCTAATGTATTAAATTCGAATACTAAATCATACTCGCCAGTTATAGTATTAAAGAAATATACACTCTCACATAGCTTCGTGGTATCATTTCCTTTTACTGTCTCATTAAACAAATGACTTGCGAATATTTCAGTGATTGAATCGTCGTTAGGGAAATAATAATCTGCGATCATTGACTTTCCAAACATATAACGATACTGTGCTATATATTGCATTTCCCCACCTACAACGCTCATGTATTTGTCCATATTCGTAACCAATACTTGATTCTCTCTATCTTTTTCTTCCTTAAGTGGAATCAATAATACTCTTGTACCGTAACTTCCTCTTTCCTGTGAAATACTATAGTAAGGATTTTCTTCCTCGATTTGTTCATCTATGGAGATGAAATACGACCCATTCCCTTCTGTTTGCAGTTCTTCTATCACTTCACGCATTACTTGAACTTTACGGTTGGAATTTGGAATAACATTCTTATTCTCATCATATTGAAGCATCCCTTCGAACAGATTCGAAAAGTATAACGCTTCTGTACTTAGAAAATTTTCCTGAGGACACTCCCCAATATAAATAGACACATTACTATCTATATATCCTAATGACACCAATATCCCATTGGAATATACATATGCATCTTCAATCGCCGTACTTGCAATGTTCTTGACCTCTCCACTAATACTTTGCTCACCAATGCGAACATATCCTTCAATCCCAGAGGAGCTCGTATATTCATATGTGGATTCATAAAAGTCATTTGAAAATGCTGGCTTATTTACTACTTCTAGAAGAGCACTATTGTCAAGATAAGTGATTCCAGTATGATAAACTGACATATCCAAATACGTATCTTTTTCAGTTAAAGTATCGCTTCTGTACAATGGATAAGAAGGAAAATTGCTATGAATCATATGAATTGTATTCACATTATCTACTGTTATACTACCATACTTATTGGTTGGTAATGACAGACGAAATGTCATTGTTCCCTCGACTTTTTGTGTTTCCTCATCATAATGTTCCATCGCCACGTAACCAATATACGGCTTTGTAATACGAGTTTTAAATCCATTTACGTAAACAAGTAACATAAAGAACACAGTAATAATCGGTACGAGCGCCCATAAATAATTACTTTTCCCCACTCGTTTTAATATAAAATATATCCCTGGTCCCACCGCTACAACATATATCATTAAAATCACTACGAAGACTGCAACGTTAGGTAATTGACTACGATTAGAAATATTAATCACATTCTCTAAGCCTGTATAACTTCCAAAACTTTCTGCATCCAGCTTTGACTGATATCCAGGAGATAAATTTTCAAAAATAATATTCGCAAGTTCTAAGTAACTACTATGTATTTTCGTAGTTGCCATGTCTTTTGTTGACATTCCTAGATCAAATGAGGATACTAAAATACTCCCATTCCCATATTCTAATTTTTGAAGCAATACCTTATCATCTTCTACAAGAATATTACTTGCACTAGGAATAGAAAAGCTTGCTACTTCTTTTATTATTGATTGCATTCGTAATTGACTTATAGGCGTATCTTGTATCATAGATTCACCAATATACACCTTATTGATATCAAATGCTCGATTTGTGCTACGCTCCTCCAATCTTCCAATCGTATTTATACGATTATTCTCATACATACTAATCAATTCCAGCAGCTCTGAAAAAGTTTCCTTTGTGCAAATCTTAATACTCGCTCTTGCAATTGGAATCTTATTTAAATCACTCGCACTATTGACGTCTTTTATACGAATCATATCCTGATTTAAAAAGGCTCCCATAACTTTTTCAATGGTACTACCTGTCCCGATTGCAAGAGTACCTCCATTTATAACAAAGTCACTTAACGCCTTAATTTGTTGAAGATTTAATTCATCCATATCATAATCATTAATCACGATAACATCTAACATATCTAATCCAGTCTTATCACTTGGAAAATTACTTTTATCAAGATAAAAGCACTTCGTACCAAATGCACTTAAATACGACAGGTCACTCGACATATCACTTAAAATACCCACTAGTTTATAGGGTCCGTAGTTCATGGCTTGAAAAGGTTTTACGCTTTCTACTACTGTATTATTCTTTTCATCGTAAAGTCCAATTTTTATTTTTTTTACTTCATTTAAAAGAAGTATTGCCATCGTTATCTTTTGCGCACTACCCTCTGTTAGTTCTATCTTCTTACTATATTTTTCATTTTCATTCTTACCGTTCGCCAATATAAAGCTAAGTTCATATTCTCCGGATAACGTTTTGCTTGCTATATCTACAGATAGCACAACATCTCTGCCATAACGAGCTTGTTGTTCCATTCCATAATGAATCGTCATGCTTACTTCGTTTGATTGTATTACGATGGGATCTAAGGAAGGTTCACCTTCAGAAATCCCCGCCCCATAAACATCATACGGTTGATAACAAAAAACAAGAGGTACTATAATTAAAAATAAGCATAAACAAGCTATTCTCCGATACTGCCTATATGTGCTTTTACTCATAAATACCCTCCTCTTTTTTATCTTAATCAAGAGTTTTCATAAATCACTTGGTACCATCAAGTGCAAATTCTACTTTTTACCGATTGGAATCCTTACTTCAAATACAGTTCCACTAAAATCACTCTTCGCTGTAATGCTTCCTTTGTGCAATTCAATGATACTTTTTGCTATCGCTAAACCAAGCCCCGTACCACCATAGCCCTCATTTCTTGAACCCTCAACACGATAAAATTTATTAAAAATATTCGTTAATTCTTTCTTCGGTATCAATTCACCAAAGTTAGTAATAGAAACACTAACTTCCTTCTCGTGTCTTTGAATTCGGATGATTACATTTTTACCTGCACTCCCATATTTAATTGCATTTCCAATTAAATTTGCAAAGGCTCTCGCAAGTAAGTTACCATCTGCAAATATCAAAATAGAAGAATCGCTGGTTTTATAATCACATACTATTTCATTGTCTATAAAACTTGGATAAAACTCATCCATCAATTGTTCTAACATTTTAACAATGTCCACCTCTACAATGGATGTGTGAACCTCTCCAAACTCTAAATTTGTATATGAAAATAAATCACCAATTAATTTTTCTAATCGTTTTGATTTATTAAATGCAACTTCTATATATTTCGCTTTTGTGGTATCATCTAAACTTTTGTTTAGCACTAACTCCAAATATCCAATAATAGAAGTTAATGGTGTTCTAAGGTCATGTGCCACACTCGTAATAAGCTCATTTTTGGTACTCTCAATATTCCGTTCATTTTCTATAATCTTTTTTATATTGGAAGCCATCATATTCAGATTTTTAGCAATATCCGTTAACTCATCTTCATCTTTTATCTCGATACGAGTGTCAAAATTACCTTTGGATAATTCGTTGATACCATAACCAATCTGTGTAATATGTGTACTTATTTTTTTCGTTAACAGCAAAAAGTATAAAATGAACAATACGACCGCTGTGAAAATAGCCATGATTACAATAAACACAAGCATTGGCTGACTAAATTCCTGTCTTCGTATTGGCAACGAATCCATATGATTTGCAAATGCTTTTGTATTGTCGTAGCTCCAATATGAATTATTCGATAAATAGGGTTGAAATTCTGCTTTTTGATCTACTATCTCTATATTGCTGGAATACAGCCCTTGATATATGAGATAGCCGATGCCTAAAATAGATCCCTCCGTTAACAATGCAAAAATCATGCTTAGCAAACAATATAAAATTATTTTAAAACGAAAACTTCGAAAAATGCTTTTATCCACGTTCTCACCTTCTATTTTTCTATCTTGTATCCCACACCCCATACGGTTTTGATAATCTCAGCATTTCTTGAATTCACTTCAATTTTCTCACGAATCCTACGGATATGTACCATTACGGTATTGTTTGCTTCATACATCTTCTCATTCCAAACACGCTCAAATATTTCATCGGTACTAAAAACACGCCCTGCATTTGAGGCTAGTAAATACAATATTTGAAATTCGATTGGTGTAAGTCTTACTTCTTTTCCATAAGCAAGGACTTTGTGTGTTTCTTTATTTATTACAAGGTGGCTTACAGCGATTTCTTTTTCTGCCCTTTCATCTACGTTACTTTTATTAAACTTCGTATAACGGCGCAATTGAGATTTCACTCGTGCAGTTAGTTCCAATGGATTGAAGGGCTTTATAACGTAATCATCTGCTCCAGTGCCTAGACCAAGGATTTTATCTAAATCTGTAGATTTTGCACTTAGCATGATAATTGGAATGGTACTCTTCTCCCGGATAACCCTACACATATTTAAACCATCCATACCTGGCATCATAATATCTAGAACAACTAATTTGATGTCTTCGTTTTCTAAGATTTCTAAGCCTTCATTTGCACTATAAGCTTTAAAAACACGATAACCATCTCCAACTAAGTGGATTTCAACTAGCTCTGCTATCTCTTTATCATCATCTACAACTAAGATACTTATATCTTCCATATGAATGCCTCCATGTAACGAAATCAAATCAGTGTGTAACGGTTTTTACATACTATCCACTATTTATTAACCATATATTTAAACAATAATATCCTGTAATTCTTGCATTTATTAAAATAAGCTCTTTCATCTTAACATATTATATAAGCTTAGTCTTTACTTTTTTCTTACAAATCCTCCGCTAAATTACTGCTATTTATTAAGAATTTAAAACAAAATAATTAAAAAGCAAAAAAAAAGCATCCATTTTAGTTTTCATACATTGTTCCTATAAAAGAACATGTTATGCATTACACTAAAAAGAGATACTTATTGCATGTATGAGTAGTACTATAAGCCGGGTTCTGTATCAGATGATCATCTATCTTGACTGTATGTCGCCATACAGCTCCTTTGAGAATAGCTACGCTAACAGCGAATTTTTTCGCCACTAGAGTAGCTATTCTCAAAACGCGACCTACCTAGGAGCACGACGGGCCGCCGTATTGCTCCCCGTATGAGCATAAGCTCATACACGTTTGGTCTTGCTTCGAGTGGGGTTTACACAGCCTTTCCTGTTACCAGGAAAGCGGTGGTCTCTTACACCGCCATTCCACCCTTACCTATCATAACGATAGGCGGTTTATTTTCTGTTGCACTAGCCTTAGAGTCTCCTCCACCGGACGTTATCCGGCACCCTGCCCTATGAAGCCCGGACTTTCCTCACCAAAATGGCGCGATCATCTGTACTACTCATTTGACATGCAAACGTTATTCTAACATACATTATGAGTGTTGTAAATACAAAAACTTTTACAAAATATGATTATTTAAACATGAAAACAACTTCCACCTACAAACTCTTTTAATATGGAATTCTTTGGTATGTCTTCTGTACTAACACCCAAAAAGTAATCTAAAAATTTAAGCAAACGTTTTGCTTCTAAATACTCTTTACAATCGCACGGAATTCCAAACAAAATTGGTTCTGCATATTGTTTTAGTACGGAAAGCTCATAAATCAATGCTGAGTTGAACATACAATCCGCATTTTCTTGAAATGGAAATATATTTTCTTCTTCACCTCTACGAACAGATGGCCACATCGCAATTGTTTCTCTTGCCGAGGTTCCCCTTGTTCTAGCATCCCGAACCATTCTTCGTATCAAACGACCATCCGTCGTAGAAATACGATTGTGTTCATCAATATTTAACTGAGTTAGCGCACTGATATAAATTCTGAATTTGCTCTCTTTTGGAAGTGCATAAGACAACTCATCATTTAAACCATGAATCCCCTCAATTACTAAAACATCTTCTGGACCAAGTGTTTTAACATTCCCTTTGTATTCTCTTTTTCCTGACTTAAAATTGAAACTCGGAATTTCAACACTCTTTCCATCTAATAAATCTTTCATATCTTTGTTAAACTGCTCAACATCAATTGCATGTAAGGACTCAAAATTGAAATTACCAAATTCGTCTTTCGGTGTATCTTCGCGATTTACGAAATAATCATCAACTGCAATTGGATGTGGTTTAAATCCTAGTGTGCGAAGCTGAATGGACAATCGATGGGAAAATGTAGTCTTTCCAGAGGATGATGGACCTGCTATCATTATAAACTTCTTTCCACCAGCAGACTTAATTTGTTCTGCTATCTCTGCGATTCTTTTTTCCATTAGCGCTTCCTGTATGAGAATAATATCATTTATATTCCCTTTTGTAATTTGTTCATTTAGAGCACCAACCGTTTCAATTTCCATCATTCTTCCCCAGCGGTTTGCAATCTGCAAAGTTTTAAACAAATTCGGGCGAGGTTCAAATGATGGTATTACTTTAGGGCTACTCATATTTGGTAATAGCAATATAAACCCTTCATGATAAGGAAATAAATCAAAATATTTTAACATTCCTGTAGAAGGTGGCATGTAGCCATAATAGTAATCTTCAAAACCATCTAAATTATATATATTTGCTTTGGAAACTCTACGAAAGCGAAATAATTTTTCTTTGTCATACATACGATACTTGCGGAATAAATCAATTGCTTCCTGTGTACCAATGGAGCGCTTCATAAAAGGTAAATCTTTTTCTATTAAACGTTCCATCTCTTGTTTAACATCAGCAATAATCGTATCTGCGAGTTTATCTTTACCATCAAGTTCACAATAAATTCCAGAACCTATGGAATGCTCAACACGCACTTTATCAATCCGTTCTCTATCAAGAACTCGATAAATTGCTCTTAACATAACAAGTATCATGCCTCTTTTGTATGTTTTCATCCCCGACTCTTCAGCTGTTGTAACAAATTCTATGGTACAATCTTCTTTTACTGTTTTAAAAAGTTCTCGCAATCTACCATTCATAAGGACCAAAATAATTTCATTATCATACTCCTGCTGGTATTCTTTGCTTATCTCTAAAAATGTCGTTCCTTTTTTATACTCTCTAGTGACATTATTAATTGTAACCTTAACTAACTCCATTATAACCTCCCTTTTTAAGGTATATATTAATGCGATAGATCAATGATTGTAATAGGATAGTGCCCCTTCTAAATCGCTTATTTCTTCTTTTAAGCTTTCCAAGCGCATTTTAGCTTTATCACTATCTTCAGACTCTAATTTCTCCTTGATAGATAATGCTGTTTTATACTCTTTTTCAAGGTACTCTTTTAATGTTACATTTTTAGTTTCTAGCAAATACCTACCATACTTTAGCTCAATGGAATTATAAGGTTTTTCTTGCATCCCTTTTACTGCATGAATTGCAGTATAAAACTTTCCATCTTCTTTACACATAGACTCTTCTTCTATCATAAAGTTGATTGTATGTAGATATCGTCTCACCTTATCAAGCTCTGATTGTACTTGTAGCACAAGTTCAGTTGCACAATCTACACTTTCTTTTCCATCTGTTAATATATTAATCGCTAAAGGGCCTCCCATCCCAGCAATTACAATCGTATCTACACGGTCTGGTGGCAATTTCTGCAAACCGTTTGATAATCTTGTTTCGATACAATTGCTAAGATTATTGGAAGCAATATTCGCTTTTGCCTTTTCTAAAGGCCCACGATTAATATCAAGCGCGTATGTCTTCTTTGCTATATTACTTTGTATTAAATAGATAGAAATGTATGCGTGATCGCAGCCTACATCAGCGACCACACTTCCCTTTCTTACAAAATTAGTTACCATTAATAATCGTTTCGATAATTGCATTTAAGTCTATCCCTTCTAGTCTAAATAATCCTTTAATTTCCTTGAGCGACTAGGATGTCTTAATTTTCGCAATGCTTTCGCTTCAATTTGTCGAATACGTTCTCTCGTAACATTAAACTCTTTTCCTACTTCCTCTAATGTACGAGCTCTTCCATCGTCTAGCCCAAATCGTAAACGAAGTACCTTCTGTTCACGATCTGTAAGTGTTCCTAAAACCTCCAACAACTGCTCTTTTAATAGCGTAAATGCCGCAGCTTCTGCAGGTACAGGGACATTATCATCTTGTATAAAATCCCCCAAATGGCTATCTTCTTCCTCACCAATTGGAGTTTCTAAAGAAACTGGTTCCTGTGAAATTTTCTGAATTTCACGCACCCTTTCCACTGGAAGATTCATTTCTTTTGCAATTTCTTCTGGAAATGGCTCTCTTCCAAGCTCTTGTAACAACTGACGTTGCACACGAATTAATTTATTTATTGTTTCTACCATATGCACTGGAATTCGAATGGTTCTTGCTTGATCTGCAATTGCTCTTGTAATCGCCTGGCGTATCCACCAAGTTGCATACGTACTAAATTTAAAACCTTTACGATAATCAAATTTTTCAACGGCTTTAATTAGTCCAAGATTTCCTTCCTGTATTAAATCTAAGAATTGCATTCCACGGCCAACATAACGTTTCGCAATACTCACTACCAAACGCAAATTCGCCTCTGCTAGTCGTTTTCTTGCTTCCTTGTCTCCCTCTTCCATTCTTCTTGATAAAACAGTTTCTTCATCGGCACTTAATAACGGTACTTTACCTATCTCTTTTAGATACATACGTACTGGGTCTTCTATACCAATCCCTTCTGGAACGGTTAGATCAATTTTTGATAAATCTTCTTCCTCTTCTATAAGAGCAAGATCTTCAACATCTACCTCATCATCTACTTCATCTAATTCAGGAACACGTAACACATCAATATTATTCGCTTCTAAGAACTCATAAATACGCTCAATTTGCTCTGCATTCATTTCAAGATCACTAAAGAAATCATTGATTTCGTCATACTCTAATTCATTCTTTTTTTTCTTTGCGTAAGCTAACAATTCTTTAAGCTTTTCATGAAATTTCGATAGATTCTCATCCATAAATAGCGCCCTTCCTTCTTTTTCTGATTGTTATTCTTGTTACTAATTGCTTAAATTATACTCATATTTGTAAACTTATCCTCTAAAAGCCTTTACTTTCCTATCTTCTGACAGTTTAACCAGCATTTAAAGAACTATGCAATTTGTCAAGGTCTCGTTGTTGTATGATGATATTTTGTAATGCCATTATGTCATTATTTTCAATGGCATTTTTATAACTTATATCTAAACTTGCCTTTTTTACTCTTACTACAGTATCCGCAAATAGTTTTCTTTTTTCTGCGTCGTTCATTTCTACACGGATTTGCGTCGAGAATAATTCCGCAACTAACGTTTGGTCCTCCTTACTTTCAAAATAATTAATTATCTTAGCTGGGGTAACTTGATGTTCTTCATTGTATTGTAAAAAGACCATTGCTGCTACTTTACGGTAAAATTCAGTTGTAAAATCTTCTGGTCCTATACATCCTTTTAGTTTGTCAAATGTAGTGATATCTTCAATCAACCAAGTCAAAAGTATTTTTTGAGAGGTTAACATTCCCTCTTCTGGCTTCACCTTTTTCGATGCATTTTCTTTCTCTCTATCCCTTGTTTCTTTTGCTACAAGAACTATGGACTCACTAGCACCATATCGATTCACTAATTTTCTTAAATTATCATAGCTAATATTATATTTTTTAGATAATGCTTCAATATAATTATTTCGTTCTAATTCTTCAGTGAAAACTAAAAGCTTTTTCGCCATTTCATTATAGAACTTAGTTTTTTGCTCAGGATCTTCTAGCTCATATTCTCTTTGTAAAACTTCAATTTCAAATAAAAAGCTATTCATAGCATTATCAATACGCTTTTGGTATTCTTCTGCTCCAAGGACTTTAATAAACTCATCCGGATCTTTATACGGGCTCATGTTTACTATTTTGGCAGAAATCCCTGCTTCTTTTAAAATAGGTATGGCCCGAAGTGTCGCTTTCACACCTGCTGCATCGCTATCGTAGGTAATAATTACTTCCTTGGTATACCTTGATAATAATTTTGCTTGTTGTGGTGTAAATGCAGTACCAAGCGACGCAACTGCATTTGTAAAACCTGCTTGATGTAATGAGATTACATCCATATAACCTTCACAAATCAACAAATATGATTTTCTAGTTTGTCTTGCAAAGTTTAAGCCATATAGATTTCTACTTTTATCAAAGATTTTTGTTTCTGGAGAGTTTAGATATTTGGGATTTCCATCTCCCATGACACGTCCACCAAAAGCAATAACCTTATTGTTACTATCCATGATTGGAAACATAACACGATTCCAAAACTTATCATAAACTCCTTTTTCTTCCATAGTGAATAAACCAGATTGTCGTAAAATATCATCCTCATAACCTAGACCTTTTATATACAGGTATAAATCATCGGATAGAGGATTCGAATAGCCCAATCCAAATTTTGCAATGATTTCATCACTTAAACCTCTGTCTTTTAAGTAAGAATAGGCATGTCCACCATTTTTTGATTTTAATTGATAATAATAATATTTAGCAGCCTCTTTATTAATCTCTAAAAGGCGCCCCTTTAAATCCGCTGCCTGCTTTGCTTCTTTGGAATATTCAAGCTCCGGAAGTTTAACACCTGCACGTTCGGATAAGCTCTTTAGGGCTTCAACAAATGTGAAATTTTCATACTCCATTAAAAAAGTAAACACATTTCCCCCAACGCCACATCCAAAACAGTGATACATTTGTTTGGAACCGCTTACAGAAAAAGAGGGGGATTTTTCATTATGAAATGGACATAAGCCCATGTAATTGCTCCCCTTCTTTTGAAGTTTTACATAGGATCCTACGACATCAACAATGTCATTTCTTGTTCTAACTTCTTCTACTATATCCTCAGGATAATACATACTATCTCCAACCTTCTAACTTACTGAATCAATTTATCTAATAGACCTCCCAAAAGGTAGGTATCATTATCTCTTTGTATTTAATAACCGCGTATCGATCCGTCATACCTGCGATATAATCGCATACTACTCGACTTGCTTTCTCACCTTTTTCTTCAATCATAAAACGATATTCATCTGGCAAACTCTCTAAATGGTCTTGATAATAGATAAATAGTCGTTCAATCATCTTTTCTGCCTTTGCTTCTTGCCCTTTTGCAACTGGATTGGTATACACACTACGAAACATAAATTTTCGTAGCATCATCATTGCATTTTCTACCTCACTTGACATCAGAATGTCATTTTTACCCTCACTATGAATAACAATATCATGAATTAATGTATCCAAGCGTTGCCTAGGATCATGTCCTAGTATGTTGGTAAACTCTTCTGGAATTTCTTCTTCTTTTATTATTTTCCCTCGGATTGCATCGTCAATGTCATGATTGATATAAGCAATCTTATCCGACAATCGAACCACTTTTCCTTCTAATGTACTGGGACTACCAGCGGTTTGATGGTTTAAAATCCCATCTCTAACCTCTTTCGTAAGGTTCAACCCTTTCCCATGCTTTTCAAGTAACTCAAGGGCACGTATACTTTGTAGGTGATGTTGAAATCCACCTTCACAGATACGATTAAGCGCACGCTCACCGGCGTGTCCAAAAGGCGTATGTCCTAGATCATGTCCTAGCGCGATTGCTTCAGTCAAATCTTCATTTAAACGTAGAGCCTTTGCAATCGTTCTAGCATTTTGAGATACTTCTAACGTGTGAGTCATTCTGGTACGATAATGGTCCCCCTCAGGTGCAAGAAATACTTGAGTCTTTCCTTTTAACCTGCGAAATGCTTTCGAATGAAGAATACGATCCCGATCTCTTTGATAAGCGGGTCTTATATCACATGGTTCTTCTGGATAATCTCTTCCTAATGTACTATCACTAAACGAAGCATATTCACTTAAATATTCATGCTCCAATCGCTCTAGTTTCTGCCGTATATTTAACTTCTCCATATTACCAGCTCATCTCCCTTCGTTTTACGATACCCTCCAAACTTCCTGCTAGACTTAAAATATTTTATAAAAACTTACCTATATTACTATTATTCTGCAAATCTTGCCGAAATCCTTTTTTCTTTCGAAAAAAACAATTTTCACTTGTAATAATACAGTATAGTACCTCTTAATTTATTCATTACGCCACACTTTTATGCTTTTATACTAACTACTCATAAATCTAAAAATAGCCGTTGTAAATAGCATTCCACACTGCAATGAAATACATGCTACTTACAACAGCTAATATTATTTATTCTTCTTTTATTTTATGACAACTTGAAGTGCAGTCACTGCACCCACAGCTACAAAACTTACCATTCTTCATGTCTTTCGCCTTTTTAATAATTACAATACCAGCGTATGATGCGATCAAAAGCCCTATTATGATTGTTGCTATCATTGCCCTCATCCTTTCTAATCATGTTTATAAAAACATGCTACCTATTTGATACACCAGCGTTGCTGCCAACCAAGCAACTGCTAATTGAAATAAAACGGTAAAAATAGTCCATTTTACAGACTTTAACTCTCTTTTTACTACAGCAATGGTCGCAACGCATGGTGTATAGAGTAGACAAAATATCATGAATGAGTACGCATTCAAAGCTCCAAATCCCGTACCTTGCAATACTTCGACTAAATTATTCATTCCACCACTAGAATTAATATTCGCTATTCCAAATAACACACTAAAACTTGAAACAACGACCTCTTTTGCTGCAAGTCCTGAGATAAGTGCTACTGCAATTTGCCACATACCAAGCCCTGCTGGTACTAAAAACGGTGTAATCCATTTTCCTATGTTTGCACCAAAGCTAAGTGACATATCGTCAACTTTTCCACTTAGGCCAAAATTAAGGATAAACCAAATGATAATAGAAGCAATAAAGATTGTAGTTCCTGCTTTCGTTAGGTAATCCTTTACCTTATCCCAAACATAAATTATAATGGTTCGTAGGTTTGGAGCTTTATATTCTGGTAATTCAATTAACAATGGTTTCATTTCACCCTTTGCACTCAACTTGTTCATTACATATGCAACCACAATTGCAATTAAAAATCCAATCAAATACATCGAGAACGCAGCAAGCATAGCTTGCTCTTTAAAGAACATTTGTGAGAATAAAACATAAATAGGAAGTCTTGCACTACAAGACATAAAAGGTGTAACTAGAATTGTTCTTCTACGATCTTTCATATCTTCTAGTGATCTTGATGCCATTACTGCCGGTACCGTACAACCAAATCCTAAAATCATTGGAATAAATGCTCTACCAGACAAACCAAGATGCCCCATGATTCCATCCATAACATAAGCAACCCTTGACATGTAGCCACTGTCCTCTAAAAATGCCAGCGCTAAAAATAAGATAAATATGTTTGGTAAAAACGTTAAGATACCACCAACTCCAGCAACAATTCCATCAATAATCAATGAGATAAGCACTTCATTGGTCTGTAAGGAAATGAGCCAATGCAATAACATTTCAGAGAATTTCTCTAGGCCAACTTCAAATCCTCCTTTTAAAAAATCTCCTATGGTGAAAGTTAAAAAGAATACAATCCCCATGATTCCTAAAAACAGTGGAATGCCCAGCCATTGGTTTGTAAATATCTTGTCTACTTTGTCCGTGGCTGCTGCTTTTTTATTCTTATTAACCAAACACTCTTCTATAATTTCTTCTATAAAATCATATTTCTGCTGAATAATTTCATCTTCATAATTTCTATCTACAATATCACGCAATTCGATATTACATGCTTCCATAATTTCTTCATCTTGTTCTAATAACTTAATTGCGTACCATCGATAATTATTTGTTTCAAATTCTGCATTCATTAAGCGTTCCGTGATTTCATCAATTTTATCTTCGATATCATCAGAGTACACCATCGTATGTTCATTGTGATGCTCATGCATATGATTACTATCACTATGTAAATTTGGATGCTGGTGTTCCATATTCATAGGTTTGCATGTTTCCTTGTGGTGAGCAACGGTATGCATTAATATATCAAGCCCTGTACGTTTTCTTGCTGATACTGGAATACATGGTATCCCTAGCATTTCTGGCAATCGATGCAAATCAATTTCCATACCTCTTTCTTCAACAATATCCATCATATTAAGTGCTAATATTACTGGTTTTCCTAGCTCAATTAACTGTAAAGTAAGGTATAGGTTTCTTTCCAGGCAAGATGCATCGGCAACATCAACGATAACATCAACTTCAGAATCAAGAATAAACTGTCTGGATAATTTTTCTTCCATTGTATAAGAGGTGAGACTATATATCCCTGGTAAATCAACTAATTTAAATCGATGATTGTGGTATTTCATTGCCCCTTCTTTTTTTTCAACGGTTACACCTGGCCAATTTGCTACCTTTAACTTTGCGCCAGTGTATGCATTAAATAATGTAGTTTTCCCACAATTTGGATTGCCAATAAATCCAACTTGTAATTCCTCTCTCATCGGTCTAACTTCCTTTCGTTGTCCTTCACATGAATTGATTCTGCAATATCTCTTCCTACTGCAAGTCTAGTACCTCTAACATGAAATATAATAGAACCACTGCGCTTCTTATTTAAAATATGTATACGCGTACCATCAGTTAATCCTAACGCTTTTAAACGTATCATAATCGCTTGATCAAGGTCCATATCTTTTACCACATAGTCCTTATCTACTCTGCATTCTCGTAATGTCATTTTTAACTCACCTTCTCTTGCATCGTATTTGATAATAATTATCATTAACAAGCGAATTATAATACCATAATACCATTCTGTCAATACATATTCACCGTATTGTAAAAAATTGATTCTGGTGCTAAACGCTTTTTCTTTAATTATATCGTAATTTGAATAAACAAAAGAACGAATGTGCCTAATGCAAATCATCCCGAATTAAATTTAGACAAATAAAAAAGGTTCTATAATAAATGTTGGGGTGTGTTGAAAAACACACTTCCAACATTTTTTCGTATAAAGTAAAATACATCTATACGAAACCTCTTCCCATGTTGATTGTCCAGAAAAACAAAAGGAGGTTT
>OJJJ01000044.1_pt1 | contig 91794 bp, 89 predicted proteins | sample 1596311 | NCBI WGS metagenome assembly OJJJ01 (sample SAMEA4350140, study PRJEB24818) | metagenome | biome: human; feature: gut; material: faeces | place: Denmark | collected 2013-09
CCCACGGACTTCCTTCAGATTCGCAATCGCTCACGACACCCTTGTCTTAGGCTATGTCTTTCCCACTACTAGGGCAGACTAGGGACTTTAACCCATAAGATTGTGCCCATGCTGGGCACACTAAAAAAATAAGAGCTACCAGCTTTCGCTAGTAGCTCTTATTTTATTAACTGCAGTCGACGGGACATTGAACAACGGGTTCAACTCCCTACTTTACTAAATAAAATAAGAGCTACCAGCTTTCGCTAGTAGCTCTTATTTTATTAACTGCAGTCGACGGGACTTGAACCTAATAAATCATAGAAATATTATGATTTTAAACATTGCTCTTGTCGACTATCGACTTGATAAGATACAAACATAAATAACGTGATCACCTAAGAATAGATATACTAGTGCCTTTAAAAGTGTCCTAATAAAAATAGAATTATTATTACAAAGTTAAGTAAACACTACTTTTTAACACTCAAACATGAACATAGTATTTAATTTCCATAGTAACTACTTTACATATTAGCATTGCAGATTATCCTATATATAAAATAAAGGATTGAAATTATTTTTTCAATCCTCAATATTTTATGCCATAATGCAATTACTAAATAACATATCATCTAATTTATCAGCTTGTTCTCTCTTCTTACTATGATAAGCATGAGAATAAACATTGAGCGTAACTGATGCCGAAGCATGCCCTAACAACTCTTGTACTGTTTTGATATCTGCATTGTTTGCAATGGCGATTGATGCATATGTATGACGAATCTTATGCATCGGAAGATATCTTAGCTCAGGTTGCTTAGTCATAAAGTTTCTATATAGGTTATACACTCCATCGGGTGTTAAAGGTTTTCCATATTTAGTCGTGAGAAGGTAACACGAATCAATGAAGTCGCTACCATATTTAAGTTTCCTTTTCTTATAATCAGCTATAGACTGCTTTACAAGCTCAATTACAGAAATTGGAAGAGGAATGGTGCGTGTGCCACTCTGGCTTTTTGTTTCTTTAAGATAAATTTTGCCTTGCGCAGAAACGCGAGCTGTATCGATTTTTACTGTTCCATTTGTAAAATCAAAGGAATCATGCTTAAGCGAGCATAACTCTGACTTTCTAATACCCGAACCAACCAATAAATTAATAATCAGCTTTATATTTAAATTTGATTGTAGATTAGCTGCTGCCAACAACTGTCTTACTTCATCTACCGTATATACATCCACCTGTTTTGTAACAACTTTAGGTAAATCACATCCTTCTGCTGGATTATAACCACGTCTAATGTAATTCAACTTCATAGCTTTTTCCAACATAGCATGTAAAAACATAATTCGATTCTTTATTGTCTTTGGGCTTCTCCCATCGTCCATTAATACCTTAACATAAGCTTGGACATCAGCTGTATCTAAATTTTCCAACTTAATATTTCCTAAGTATTTCTTAATACCATTCTTCTTGGTGTAATACATTTGTTTATAATTTTCTAACGTAGTCGGTGATATGAATTCTCCATACTGTTCAAAGTACTCTTCTGCAAATACATCTAACGTACGCTTAGAATAATCTACATAGATTCCTTTATCCCTCTCCGTTTCTACCTCTCTTAAAAAGCGTTTTACTTCTTTTAATGGGGTGCCGACAGGAAATGTTTTTGCACGACGTTTGCGTTTTTGTAGTGGTCCTGGTGTTACATCATACATGACCTTATAACGTTCATTTTTAGTTCCTTTATCAATAATTTGAATGTTCGCCATATTCCATTACTCCTTTAATAAGTCAATTCATAGATTATGTTCTCTTTCGCTTCTATCACTTCTTCAAATTCACGACGGCTAAACACATATTGTCTACCGATTCGCTTAAAGTGAAGATATGTTTTCGCAAAAGCCGTTGCTGTTTTTCTGGAAATTCCCAATTCCAATTCAATATCTTTTAGTGACATTGTTAATCTCTGGCTTGCTTCTTTTTTATGATTACTTTTAACGTCTGTATACATAATTTTACCTCCTTTAAAAAAGAATATATATTCTAATAATTGATTAATTCATTTTCTAAATAATGATGTTGGATTTTAAACATACATATTCCTATGTTCCCTATATTTTTTTACAACATATCTTTTATATCGGCTCAAGATAAAGTGCTATCATTACATCATCAATTAATGTAATGATAGCTTACCTATTACATTCCAATTTAATAGATTATACTGTTCCTGTAATCTTCTCTTAATTGAATACCATAATAGTACTCATACCCTTTCTTCAACTTAGTTGCTGATTTTAAGTTTTCTAAATCTAAAACTTTCCTAAATTCCTCGTGGAACTCTGCACTTTTTTCATATCCGAAAGTTGGAATATTATTTACTCTAGCCCACATTTTAAAAGCCGAATGTACCTCTGACGATTTAATGTCAAGTTCACCATTGGTATTGGATATACAACTTCTAAAAAACAGTCTTACTGGCTTACTTTGAAGTGCATATCTTAGTCTTAGTTCATCTACCTCATTACAGGTTGCTAACGTCCAATTATTGTTTTGTAAATCATTTAATCCTTCCATACACCAATTGAATATACCTGGGAGCTCTTCTTTTAATTTGTCAAACAAATGCGGATCTTGATATTGGGTACCTTCTTTTAATTTTCCATCCGATGGTCTCTCGTGGTAGACTTTATTAAAAGGTATCGGAACCAGCCTTGATAGGAATCCATTGGAATCGTCATCAGTTAACAAAGGATAGTTGCTACAGACAATGAACTTCGTAGACAGATTTGTAGAATAAGGATCATGATACTTTCTCTCTACCATTACACTATCCCCCGCAGTTAAAGACTTTATCATAGCCGTATCTAGCACCTTGGATTGCTTGCCTTCTGGACTTATATTTAATACTTTACCTACTAATGCTGACGCATTAAATCGTGCAGTTAAATCATCTAAAAATAAACTTGAAACGTTCTCTTCTCCATGTAGTAATTGTAAAATTTTAGTAAGTACTCCTTTTCCATTACGCCCACAGCCTAGCCAATAGAACAGCTTATGTATTCTGACTTCTCCGTAACAAAATGTATACCCGAATATCTGCTGTATAAGGCGAATGAGTTGCTGGTTATAATCGAAAATATCATTAAGGAAGTCATTAAATTTGGGACAGGTGGCTTTAGGATCATAATCATAACTTACGCTACTTAAGTTAATGATTTTCATAGAAAACTTTGGACGAAATTGTTGCTTTTTAATATAGAAGACACCATTCTTCATTACAATAGCTCCACTGGTAAGTTCCAATCTCTTATATGCATCTACTTTTCGCAATATGATTGAAAAAAGTTCACTTTCATTAAAGATTCTATAATACTCTTCTTTTAATTCCTCCATAATACTCATTAAAATACTACCGAGGTCATCCAACGCAATACTCTCATAGTGATGATACTTACGATTATAAATATATATTGTATCTTGTACTTTAATAATTTTCAGACGAGACAGACAATACTTTGCGAAAGTCAAGTTATTCACATAAACTTTTCCATTAACGTCAAAGTTCACTCCTCTGTTCTCCAGCTGTAAGTTGTTTAACTTTTTAGATATTTTTTTGTAATCGGGTGTTCCTTTCGAAACACCCTTTAATTTTTTTAGAAGTCTATCTTCATTTAAATCAGGTATGAGATAATCTGTGCATTCTAACTTGTATTTCCCCATTATTCCTCATCCTCTTCAATCTCGTCATCTTCATAATCATCTTCATATTCTTCATCCTCCTCTTCATCTTCATAATCATCTTCGTCCTCTTTAATAAGAGCTGTTTTTCTCTTACTTTCTTTTCGAATCATGTCTTCATTGGAATGACCGCCTTTATATGTCTTTACCTGAATTCCTAATTCCTCTTCCGTAACAGTGTCTAATACTTCAATATTAGTAAATCCTTCATTTTTATGAAATACTACATAACACAACTTACCAATAATATCCACTTTATCAAAATTACCATCAGTTAATGTATCAATCATTGCATAGTAAAAATCTACTGCTAATGTATCTTCGTTAAACCATTCTGTATATTTTCGTGTCTTATCACCAACGAAAATATTAAAGGTTATAGCGTATTTCCCCTTCTCCGCTATATATTTGTGGTCATAAACTACCGCTAAATACGTAACCTCATCTTGAAATCGCACCACAGATACACTCTTTCGTGTCGTATTCATTGATTTGAAATGAGACATTGTACTGCTAACTGTATTTACATCAAAGTTTAATTTTGTCATAACATTATTATTTTTATAATTATTTTTCATAATTTTCTTCCTTTCATTTATAGAGCTTACAGACATCGATATTTTAATCTCCTTTTGATTAGGGAAAAAATTCTGTAAAGCCTCAGTCATTTTTGTTTTTAATATTTTCATTGCAATATCAACGTATTGCAATGGTGTTTCTAGAGTAATCGAATCATGCTTTGTTAAGTACAAACGAATTCCATCATACTTTAAAACTTCTTGATGAATACCCAATATTGCATTAAAAAGTATCTCCGATTCCGTAGTTTGAATAATATAGGCTGCTCTCTTATAACACTCAGGCAAATCTTCCTCACTCCAATGTCTTCCACTAGGAGTAATTACATTTTGCTTATATCTAAGAGATCTTAGGTACCTTTCTATGTTTGATATTTTAGCTAATAGTAATGATAATCCACGTTTCAATTCATAGTCTGACATATCAATACCATTGTCTAACATAATTCGATGTAGAGTTCTTTCTCTCGCTCCGTTTATCTTAGCGAAAAAAAGTTTCTTCATAGCTTTACGCTCATTCTCCAATACATTCGACTCTTTCTTACCAAAGAAATAAGCTCCAAATAGTCTATAAATATCACGCCCTTGCTCGTAGGCTCTGACTATCCATTCCTCATGCGCTAACTGTGCTATAATAATTAGCTCAGATGCATGATAATCAGCTTCTACAAAGACATTCCCTTCTAACGGAATCAAATGCTGACGTAATCGTTTCGGCAATCCATATAAATTTATGTCCTGCGTACTAATACGTAATGTCTTAGTTCCAATTTGCTTATACGAACATGAAATGTATTCTTGATATCCCTTCTTTATCCTTTTCACCAGACGTTTTTCCCCATATGTTTGAAGCAACCTCTGATTCTTTTGATAACGCTCCAGGACTTGTACACCATTTGAGTCAGTTATACGTGATAATGAATCTTGATAATTTGGATTGATAGAATAATGATCAATCAAATAATGTTGCATTATTTCATTCTCATTCTTAATCATCTGATACTCTTGTTTCAATCCTTGTATATCTACTCGAAACCCTTTACTAAACATCTGTTGCAAGATAGGATAGATCTTAACTTCTAGCATAAAGTCATATAGCATGCCAGAAGCTATAACCATATCCATACATTCACTTATCAAGTGAATACACTTATATAGAAATTCGTTCCTTGATACAATGTAATCAGTCTCTAATTTAGAAGTACGATTAGAAACCATGTCATATTTAATATTTAAAATTTCACTAACAATACACATATAATCACTTTTCTCAAGTGGTATGTTACTACTAAGTTCTAGTAATATTTTACAAGGTATTGTTACAACATCTTTCTTGTAAATTTCGTTAACTTCATTAAATCCAAAGGTTACGAGAAGCATGCTTTTGTCGCATGACGCATACTCCTCATATGAATATCTTAATATCGGTTGAGCCTGGTCTAAGATATTACATACAGTAATAACCTTCCTTGATTGTTTGTGTTGTTTCGATAACACTTTCTCATTTGTCACAAATGCAGTGCCTATGATATCAAACTGCCCATACCATATTGCTGCACTTTCAGCAAACTTGTTATCCCTCATTTGTCTTAATCAAGGCTATTTTGCCTAGTGATGGATGTTCCTCAATTGTTACGTTATGAAATGATTTAGTTGTTACACTACCTTCAAAAGTAATACCTGCGGCTATCGTGAGCTTTTCAAAAAGCTCTTTCTGATAACAACGATACTTCTTCTCGTTTTTGCTGTAGAAAATTGGATATAGGACACCATCAGTTGCGTATATTCCAGAGATCATAAACCACTTCTCTTCTGGAAAATAGCTTATACCAATATGATCTTTTAACCCAATTTTTTCAGCCACTTCTTTTGCATCTACCTTTACGCAAATGGAGCTTCCTGGTTTATAAACAAAAGATAGTGTAGTCTTTTCATAAGTTTGCTTCTTTTTAACCTTCATCTGATTTGCTACAGATAAATCTAGGTTGATAAGTTTATTAAATTTTTCGAAACTAGTAGATACTTTTATTTCAGACTCCATAATTCAAATCCTCCTTATTTTAATTTTTGGGGGATGGGAGCCGCTTCGCTTGCTCTGCAAGGTGGATTCAACTTGAACAACTCTTTTTTTGATTTTTCGTCAGAAAAAAGTTGTTGAGTATCAACCCACCCCATTTGGAATGCCTGTTTCCAAGTTTCCAACTCCCATAGTTGATAGATACCAATAGTACAATTTGATTTTTACATTCCACCTGGACTATCACGACTATATATGTACATATTAAACACCTCCTCCTACCTTAAAGCCTTCTTTCAAAACAACATCGTGTTTATTGGAATCGCCTTGATGTCATAGGCATAGTATATTCTTTTTTATTGCAGCTTTCTAAGGATTACCGTACCGTTTTTTATTAAAAAATCCCTTATAAAAGTGCAAAAAAAAGAGTAATTCCTTCATGGAATTACCCCTATAATTAACTATTTTCATCATTTTGTTTTATCGATTATAATAGTATCTGTTACTTTTCCCTTAATCTTTTCTTCTCTACGTTCTATGTACTGTTTTTCTAGCCTCTGCTCAATCTCATCAATCTCATTATAGTCCTTAACTCTAATACTTGCCTTTTGATCATTGTATGACTTCTGATAGTCTTTTAAAAGTTCTGGATTCAAAGTATCTCTCAAATATCTTAATTCACAATTAAAATCTACTATTATTTTCTTACATACTTCCTTAGTTAAGCCATCTTCAATTTCAAATAAACTAGCGCATTGTGCTACACAAAATTTTAGTATAGAATCATATTCACCGATATCTTGATGCTTTTCTAAAAATACCTCCGAATCCTCTCCCATAAGTACTTTATCATTTTTATATATATGAAATAAGTCAGTAACTTCCCTTAACATTGGTTGACAAATACTTTCTGCAATTGTATCTATTATCTTCCAGTTTTCCCATAATGAAGCTCTTATTGCTTCATAGTTTTCATAGAACAACTCTTTCTTTTTACTAACTTCGTCCTTAACTTTTCTACTTATTCTTGATTTAACTAGACCTGATGTCATTATATTATCAATCTGCATAGCTATGCTATTCTTTAATTTTTCCGTCATTTTTATATCATCAATGATTGTACAATCTAAATGCTCTTTATATTGATCGGAATTTAAGCATTTTGTGATAATAGTATTTGTAATACGCTGTACCAATTTACCTTCATCACAGAACCTAGATGTTATTTTATTTTCCCTCCCTAACTTATAAAGCTTAAATATATTTTCACGGCTAACCATTTCTTCATAATTTTTATGATACCATATGCTATTTTTATTAATTACCATTTTTTCATTTGGAAAAATAACAGATTTTACGATATTTTTTAATTCATTCGTTTCCTTTAATAATACGTTTTCCTTTTTATATATATAATCATCTGTCTGTTTTAATTTATTAAACTCAGATAGTGTTAGTGCAAGAAATAAATCTACATCCTTATACTGGTCCAATATCCGTTTGAATACTTGCGCTTTAATATTTTTCCTAGCAACCGATTCCTCAAAATGTTTTTCTTCACTATGAAAGTTAATTTGATCAATTAACCCATTCTCTAAATATGTATGAATATTTTGTATGATATTATATCGTACCCTTGTAGTAAGAGGTTTTGTTGAATAAAAGTAAGTTTTATTCGATTGAGTAAGAGAAGATACCAGAGCAGCAATAAATACAACTTCTAATAACGTGAAGTATTGTTTTTCTTTTTTATAATTGTTAGCAGAATCATTATACTCTACTTCTATTTCATTCTTTTCTGAGTGACTTTCCTCATTTCTCTTCAAATCTACTTCATCCTCAAGCTTAATATAAAGGAAACACGAGCTAATAATTCTCATCATTCGTTCTTGTATATTACTTAGTGTCTCATATGACAGATTATCATTATATTTATCTTTATATCCTAGCTCTTTAAGTAACCGATTAATATCTTTTCCATAGTCTGACACTTTATTTTCACCACATGGCAAGGCAGTATTCTCGTCAATATCAAACAATAATTTTTTTATATTTAATACCGTATAATCCCTTGAAGTAATAATGTCTGTTACTACGGTTTGTAAAATATCATCACTTAAAAATCGATCCATTTCGTTCATAAGTCTATCCTTTCAATTTCCTAATTTACTAACTTATTTCGCTTACTATTATAACATTTTATCATAGTTCTCATTAAGTTTCACTGAACTATTTCCAGATTCAATAGTTGTAACTCTATAAAATATAAGATTAGTTTCTGACGGGGTGGTTTGACTCTCAACAACTTTTTTCTGACGAAAAATCAAAAAAAGAGTTGTTCAAACTGAATCCACCCTAAAGAGCAAGCGAAGCAGCTCCCATCCCCCCAAACTTGTGAATCATGAAAAGCAAGCCATCCAAGTTTATGAGGACAGCTTGCTTTTATATTTTATTTATTATCAACTATTAATAGTACTTTTCCCTTGTTTACTACGACTATTTGATCTAGATTGTCTTTTTTTATTACTCCCATGATAGATTCCGTAGATTGTTACTATCGTTGTTACTCCTTCACAAAATAAGATGGTAGCACTTTTTGCTGCTACAATTCCAATTATATTCAGCATGCCTAATAGTCCATCCTTTCGCAGAGACGTTCCATTGCTGCAATCACAACAATAGCAGCAAACATACCATATAAATACATTTCCATACATATCCTTCTTTCTAATCTTAGTTTAATTCATATAGCAGTTGAATAATTACAAAGACCCATAGTGATTAATATCAAATCATTAATCTCCATGGGTCCTAAAAGTTCTTATTAATGCTGTATTTCTCTCTGCGGAGCCTTACCTCTGCTAGACAACTCATAGTATGCTATTTTCTTTAGCATACGCTCTCCATTTTTGTACTGATATTCTAGCTCATAGTCTGTCATTTCTCTTGCTCTTCTTTCCTCTTGAGCGTACTTAGCTTCGTATCTTTCAACTTTTTTCTCAAAGTCCTTCTTTGCATGTTCAAAAAAGCGGTATGCAAAATCTCCTGTTTTACATAACACATCCTTTATCCCCATTTATTATTCCTCCTAGTATGGTTTACCAGTCTTAGGATTTATTAAACCTCTTCTCTGAGCTTCTAATGTCAACTTGCCCCCAGATACGATATCTCTTGAAGGTTGGCTTAATTCCTTAATTAACTTTTTATCTGACCACTCACTTATTGGTGTAGTTTCTTTTCTATCAAATAATCCCATTCTTATATCCTCCTTGATTTTATATATTTATCTTTGAATAGGTATACCATTTACCTTATCTTCTGTAATTACAGCTGTATTACTACTATTTGTTGAATCAAAAACATTAACTTGATTTTCATTAAATGATATTAATATACCAGGTAAAACATTATATACCTTAACATAGCCTGTTTGGTTATTAATACCGATACTTTCATATAAGACATATTGATTAACGCTACCATCAAACATTGTTATTTCTACCTTGTTTTTATCAGAATTTCTAATACTTTGATTACTTACAAAAACATATGTCTTATTATTAACAGTATCGACCAGTAGAACATAATCCGTCTCTCCAATGGTTTTACATAAAACAGTCGTATAGTTCTTGGTTACCCCTTTATAATTAAATGAATTATTATCTGTGCCAACTTCAAGCCCATCTCTAAATTCAGGGTTGTATACAGTATTCAAATTATTTAGATTCAATTCATAACCATCAGGTAGGTTAATGGATACTTGTCCATCTGGGAACTCAATTTCTTCTACCCTTCCATCTCCATGATCTAAAATTGCAGACCCTGTAGAACATGCGACCACATCATTATTAAATTGTGTTATGCTATTTAAATATGTCTCTTCATTCACTACATTCGATGGTAATACCTTAGTCTTATAGTATATATCCAGCGTATTATTTGCTATATTCGTAGTAGAAGAAATGATAAGCTGTGTTCTAGCTGTAAGTTCATCATCAATTTCAATTAATGTATTATTCCTATACTCTGATAAATCGGCTTTTAGAATATCACCTTGTTTCAAATCATCTCCTTTTATTGTCTTTTGTAATTCACTATCAACATAAAAATTAATTACATATGCAACATCTGATACTACTGGCTCCTCTGGTATTGTTGGTTCCGATGGCTCTGATGGTTCTATTGGTGTTGGAGTCGGTTCTACAGGATTAGGAGGTATTGGTGTAGGGGGTACTGGGGTTGGATCTATTGGTCCTGGTATAAATCCTCCCCCTGTTCCACCATTCGAAGAATCATCTGTTGTTCCTTCTGTTCCTTCACTATTTGAAGAGCCTTCATTGTTTCCATTATCTGCTGAATCATTATCATCTATAGATGTCTCTATCTTATTCATCCATTTTTCAGCTACTTTTACATTAATAGTCTTAAAAGGGGCATAGTTTATAATTGTTGCTTTTGGAGCATTTATTATTAAGTGAACCTTGGAAAAATCCTTATCACCGATTGTAATCTTTACTGCCTTTTCTGTTTTTATCACCAATGTCGTCATTCTACTACTATTCTTCCAAGTGTTCAGTTCTTTTTGATTTGCAACATATATAATCAATGACTTAACCTTTACTTTCTTTGGAATGGTAAACCTAACAGTTGACGCTGACATTACCATTAGTTTTTTATCACAATCCTTAGATAACTTATATGTAACTTTCTTTCCATCTTTTGTTCCATATAGCTTAATAGCTGATACATTTTTATCTTTTAATGCTTTATCTAATGCTTTCTGGCTTCTTACAATCATTGTTTTTTGACTTACAGCGGTAGATTCTAATTTTATGCCAGTAGATGCAGCACTTGAAACTATAGGTAAAGTTGTTGACGAAATTGCTGTTACTAGTAATGATGTAACTAAAATTTTTGTTACCACTTTTCTTGTTTTGTTTAGCATTTGCCATTCTCCTTTTTCTCTCGTTTTGTTTGATTATGTAGGCTAACTCACTTTGATTCTTTATGTTCTCGTAGTATATTCCGAACTTTTCGTTCACTACAAGAATAATCTCGAGCCAGTTGCCGTACATTGGTACCATCATACTTTTGCAAAATTTCACTATTCACATATTCTGATGATAATAATTTTTGTGGGAAGGTTACCTGCAAACCACGGTAATACTGATGAATAAGTAACGTAGTCTCAATACCTAAGTGCTCTGCAAAGTCTTGATAAATTCCGTTTAAATCTTCCTTTTTCACTCACCTCACTCCTTTGACAATACTAATAATAACTCAATCCAGGATCTCATTTCTTCTGTTGATTTCCATGAATATTGTACTGCTATTTTCCTTGTGTTTTTCCTTGTAAACTTCCTTGATGACAATTTTCCTCTCATTCTACAACCTAATATAAGGATTTAATGCTCCATCACCTTATCATAAAGCAAAAGCATTCTTCTTAACTTCCGCTTACTTTTATTCAACCTAGCCTTATCTTGTAAACATGTGTAAATCTTTCTTATCATAACTGACCTCTATTTCTTAAAATTTTTCTTGCACAATGTACCGACTGTTAGAACTTTTCTTAACTTTATCCACTAAGTTAATCGCTGTATCTTCTTTTGGTTCTCTCCTGCTTTCTTGCTTCTTTTTACCATTATCTAATATCTCTTTTGGTATTATATAATCTTGTAAAGTCCATACCTGATTTTTGCAATGTATTCCCAAATAAAGCGGATGAACTCCTTTCTCACACTGTAAGTCAATATTATCAACCATGAACTGTTTTGGTTTCACACTTGGTAAATGTTTTTGCAACTTTAGCAAAATCATGTACTTTGACTTATTTGCTACTATGCTTGCAGACATACTAGCACCCCACCCAATAATCCAGTAATAGGAGTTCGCATTTTCTTCTTTCATTATTCCTTCAATATATGCTATATTCTCTGAATCAATCTCCATATTCCGTGTAGACATACGACTGGAACATACTTTTGAAAACAAGTTAACCATTCGTATCTTAGATATACCCAATTCCTCGCAATGATTGATGATTGCCTGGGATGTAGAATCGCATTTGAGAATCCCTTTATATGACGTTCCTGGATATAGCATTATCACTACAGCTGTTTTCCCCTCCAGCCCCTTTATATCTTTTGCTATTTCGTAAGTTCTTCCCCCCTCTTTTGTCGAAATTATCGTAGTAATTACTGTTGATTTTGTTTCCTTAAAATCCACAATTCCACCCCCTAGTAGTCCGATGCCATCAACATAGTCGCATATTCAACATCATCAATTACAAAAACCTTATCGTTGACTGGTTCAAAACTTTCGCATTCAATACGGATAGTTTCTGTTTTTTCAGGCTGTTCTTGTGAATGTATAATCACTTGAATAGATTTTCCACCGACGGTCTCTGTAGATAACTCGAACACCTGTAAGTAATCTAGCGATGTATTGGTAGCTCTCCACTGGTCGATGCTTTGCCATATGGTAATCTGTAACGCTAATGGCAGAATCTCATTAGCATGACTTGTAATATATTTCTCTTTGTCAAACACTATTCACTCACTCCCTTCGTTTCATAGAAAACCACACTAATTCCATACTCCGTTGATAGTTGGTAGTACTCACATTTCCACTGAAAACCATTTTCTTCACATATTGTATCTTGAAACTCTGCTAACTCAGGGCTGATATTATACATATTTAAAAAGTCATGATACAACTTCTTATCATGACTCATAATAACAGCACAGTACCCTCCTGACTGGAAGGGAATACTATTACAATTGTAACTATCCTCATAGATAGATAGTGTTTGATTAATTACTTCACTAACTTCCTTGGGAACAATTTCATCTATTTTCGTTGCTGATTTAAAGAACTGGTTACCTAGTATGTAAATCATTACATCATCTCCTTTATTATTATTTATCTATATTACTTAATGTTAATTAACATTAGTTTCGGATATAGAACACTTCAATCATATCTAATATACTCAAATAATGTAGTACATGATGGTTTTAGTTACGATTAAATATAACCTTCTTCTTTCATCGAACAAAACCCTTCACCAATAATTATATGGTCAGCAAAATTTAGTCCAACTAGATTCGCAGCATCCCGAATTCGCTTAGTGGATACTACATCTTGATTACTAGGTGTTACATCTCCACTAATATGATTATGGTATATTACAAAGGATTGAGCTCCAGTAATTAAGAGATATGATAATATCCTTGCTGGGTCTAACACTGTTGAATTCATACTTCCAATTGACATTAATTGAATACTTATCGGTTCCATTTTTGATGTTAAACCAACTACGTATACATACTCGCGATCTAGGTATCTTGGCAAAAGCTTTGCCCCTAACACCGCCGCTTTTTCTGGTGTAGAAAACCTTTCAACTTGATACTTTCTTCCTCTTTTACTATGTAGCCTTGTTTCAACTAAGGATACTTCATAATATTCTTTATCATTCCTACGTCGTTCCATTTGGGATATCACCTCATCCAAATTATTATATTGCTCTTGTTTATCATCAGTCATCATATCACCTCTTTCTAATCATAAAAAATGAGCTATTACCTGCATTTTTGTAATAGCTCAAATAGTAGCTTAAAACTTCTTGTATTAATCTTATAATGTATTCCTTGGAGTAAAATTTTACTGGATATATTACTAACTGCGATTATCTTTTATTAACTCTGTATGATTACAATTCCTACACATCTGCTATGGATATCGTATCGTCTTTAACGAAATCTACATATATGCTATCATATAATATTTCATTCTGTGGCACCTGCGTTTGATTAATTTCTTCTACCATCTGTTGCAATTGCAATACATTTAGTGTTTGAATACATGGGAGAAAGATTACTTCATGAATGCTAGACGGTAAAATATTTAACTGTTTAATATCTTCATTACTTCTATGAGCAAAATTACCTAGTACCCCTGGGTATAAAATAATTGATGCACCATGAATTCCCTTACTCTTACTCAAAATATACATATCGGAACCTGACTTCCTCTCACCATCCATATTTTCAATTGGCTGTCCAAGCAACTCTTGCAAGACTTCTTCCATGAATTTCAATCTTACTGGCATTAATTTAGGTGTCTTGAGCATAGCATATTCATGAAGCTCATCAACATTCACATTCCACATTAGTAGGTGCTCATTCCTTATCAATATGGTACCAACCGAATCATCCTCTTCTTTTGAAAGGAACAGATAAACAATCGCAAGGTCCAAAAAGCGTGTGAAAGGAACCTCTTCAAGGAGTTTTCTGTTCTTTTCAAAATTCACTAGCTTAAAGACGATACGTTCACTTGCAGTTGTAAATTCTTTAAAATAGTCTATGTAGTTTTCATTCTTCATATATTCACTATTCTCCATGAACTCTTTATACACAGAACAAATTTCAGTGATGATATCCTGTACCGATAACCCTTGCTTGAATTGCATATAATATTGATTCAAGTAAATACATGGTGCTATTCGCAGTATCTGCTTCATGTATAGCTAAACTATCAAGCTCTATACCATGGTGCAGATTCTGCACAACGCAGTCTTTGAATAATTCATAACTCATATAAGATATATCTACTTCCCTTAGACAGAAAAAGAGCTAATATCTTGGCTATTGTTCTAACCTTAATATCAGCTCAATATTTTATACATACTTGTTTCTAATCACAATAACATCTATAACATGATGATATGTACGCATCATCAATAACTCCTTTAGCTTTTAAATTATTAAGCAACTTCGGAAATTCCTTGTCAACACACCGAGCATATGGTAAATTGTTTGATAACCTTAATATATTTTCTATATTAGTAGCATCTTCTTCGCTAAACCAAAGTCTATCATCCTCATTTAATGAATATTGTATCTTTCCTTTTTTTAATGATATATCAGTTAAATAATACCCATTGTAGACTTCAAAATATATACTTTTCATTTTAATTCTCCTCTCACCAAAGTATCTAATCACAGTTATAATATATATTTTATTCTCATAATTTTTCATATTTTGAGCTAAAATAATATTTTTATTTATAATGTGTGTTTATATTATATATATGATATAATATAGATAAATTTCCCAAATAATAAGGAGGTATATTGAATGAAACTTATAACTACTATTTACTCCGATTATATTCCTTCATCATTTGTAAAAAAAGCTCTTAAATTTACTTCTGACACAGGAAACGGAGAAGCAAAACTATATTTGAATGACAACTATTCTGCCAAACAATACATATCCTTTTTTAACAATTATGATTTATCTAATCTCTACTTTGTTAATCGCGACAGCATTCTAGATTACCTAAATAAACCAGCGATAAAAGATGCTTTTATAGAAAATCCAAAAACAAAGATTTATAAAACAATAAATGAATCTTGGTACAATAAAATGAAATCTATAATCTCTAGTTATCCAAATAAACATATACCACTTAGCTTTGAGTCAAGATTAGATTGTGATGATCAATGTCGATATTATATTCGGTCATATGATGATATCTTCAGAGAACATCTTCGATCTATTACACTTCCTAAAACAACATACATAAGTATAGAACGAATAATTATAGAACCGACTGATGAACTGAATTTAGACGCTGGAACAAATATTTATGTACTTAATTTAGTTTAACTAATCACAATTAACAAATCATTTATTGACCTATAAATATAATCTACTAATCATGTAATTATAATGTAAAACGAGTATCTAACATGTTAGATACTCGTTTTTTCTCTATATTAACAAACCATGCAAACCGAGAATACATTGATATTTATGGATTCAAACTACCTTCTATTATCATCTTGACCTAACTGTGGATAGCTATGCAGAATAGATTTCATTATATTTATTAATACATCAACAACTATTGAGTTACCAGCTTGTTGATAAGCTGATGTATCTGAAACAACTATTTTAAAACTATCACAGAACCCCATTAATCTTAAACATTCTCTTGGAGTTAACTTTCTTAGCCTTCCCTCAGTTGTTACATAATTGTCTACACCTGCTCTATGCATTTTGTGCATTGTTGTTAACAAAGGACGTGCTATTTCTAAGTCTGTCTCAGGTTTTGAATAGAAATTTTTTGTACCGGAAGCTAATACATATTTTCTGATTTTTTCGGAAAGAAAATACTTTTCTAGGTCTTTCATTGTTTTTTCTTTGTCTATATTCTCTTCCTCAAAGACAAAATCTCCATGCCAATTAAATTGTTGATTTTTCTTTTGACATAATTGAATTAATCCATCTATCTGCGTATATCTTTTTGTCAAATTCTTTTCACTTGTAACAAACTCTACACCTTTTTTATTAAGATAGTATTTTCCTGATACATTATCTAGTAAATAATCTTGCATTGTTTTATTTAATGGAATTGGATTTGGAAAACTGAATTGATTTTCTAGTATTAAATCATTTCTAAATCCAACAACAAAAATTCTTTCTCGATTTTGAGGAACTCCATAATCCCGGGCATTAAGAACTTGATATGACCATGTATAATTAAGTTCTGTAAAAATTCTTTGAATAGTTTCCCAAGTTCTACCTTCATCATTGCTTAACAACGCTTTAACATTCTCATATATAAATACCTTAGGTCTTATTTCACTAACTAATCGTGCATATTCATAAAATAATGTTCCTCTAGTATCCTCTAAACCTCTTTGCTTTCCTACTAAACTAAAAGACTGGCATGGACTTCCCCCAACAAACAAATCCACCTGATCTCGGTATTGTGTTCCATCAAGAAAAGATACATTCCAATGGAAATTTTTCTCTTCAATCTTATAGTTTTCCATATAGCTCATTTTAACTTTATTCTGTGACTCTTTTCCCTTATACAAATTGTCTACAAAAGCCTTCTTTTCGCTATAATCCTCTATACTATTGAGCTCATTTAATATTTGAAAAGATTGTATTTTTTCATGAAGCATTCCTAAACGTTCACTTATGTCTCTTGTCTGCTTAATGATTTTCTTGCCGTCAACCTCTTCAAACTTTAAAATAAGTCTTTTCAATATGTGTTTTACTACATTCCAGTCAATATTATCGTTACTCTTAAATTCAGCATCGTCTTTATCTAAATCACTTAAGTCGTTATCTTTTTTAAAATCATTCATTATCTCTTGGATATACTTAATAGCAATGAAAGTTTGATTTCCCTCATCAGTAATTTCACTTAACACTAGAACAAATTGCTCATATTCTTTCAATCTTGTCTTTTTAATATCCTTCATATTGACAATATTTCTTAATAAATCTAGCACCTCTGCATACATGATGTTAGATGCTATATTTGCTATCTGCTTACGTAGTATTTTAATCTTTCTTGTATTCTTTTCAAGTTCTTTTTCCAAACTTACCTTTTGTTGCAAATCCTCTTCATTTTTGGATTCTATCTTTGAAATAAGGTGTCTTAATTCAAGTGTTTCTTCATCTATCGCTTTTAAGTCGATATCAATCTTCTTACTTAATACATCTACATCGCCATTATCACATGCGAATACAATCTCATGCTCTAATTCCATTCTCTGTAGTGCGTGTTCAATTGCTCCTATTCCGCTAAAAACTGTTGCTAGCTTAATCATTCTTTATTCCCTTTCCTCTCCAACTTTATCTTCCTTAGTAATCTCCATTATCTCTGAAACATCGCATTCCAACGCATAACATATCTTTACTAAAATATCTGTGTTTACATTTTCATTTCTACCAAGCTTAGCAACCGATGCTGAACTAATCTCAGCTAATTTACACAAGTCTTTCTTTTTTAAATCTTTATCTATTAATAATTTCCAAAGTTTTTTATAACTTACTCCCATAACCGTCCTCCTCTTTCAAATGATATATTATAACTCAAAAAGCATGTTTTCGCAATGTTTTTTATGAGATATTAAACTAATTCTTCTTTATCACATATCTTCCAATTTCTATACTCATAACTTCATTTTCAAATACAAAAAATAGTTTCTCTTGAATTTAAATATAATTTTAGATATTAATACCCTTACTCCAATATTTATTTATCGGGTCACTCAGCATTATTTTCGGGTTATATTCTTTTATTTTCGGGTGAATTGTACTTTATTTTTCACTTTGCATAACATTTTTATGCGTTCTCAAATATTTTTTCGGGTTATATATTGAAGCATTGTATTTTATGTGGTATTATTTACCTATTAAATAATTGAAGGGAGATTCATATGAAATCTAACAATTCTATAAGTATTTTTGATATCGATTACCAAGTAATTGCTGAAACTACAGTTAATATCGTAGACTCCTTTGTGGCTCCTGCAAATAAAAAGGGATCTGGAAGTGGTGAAGCACGACTTTATGTCTCAAGTCAATCTCAGTACTCTTTCGAGCCATTAATGCAGTTTGATAACAACTTTCCAATTATTAAAGGAAACCGTACGTATGCTGGTTGTCCTCTAACTTGCTACGTATCAAAAGAAAATATTCAAAACTATATGAGTAATATACAGCATGAATATCTATATCCGTCTCAACAATATAGGCAAAATATAAGCCTTCTATATCCTCAAAGACTGTCAAAAGTTAATGAGATGCACGACTTCGTACCCTTTCATGTATATAATCAAAATGGTTCTGAAGATATTCATCGATTCTATATTGGGTCAGCCAATCCGGTTTGGGATTTTATCAGAGAACTCTGTCTACCTAATATAACCTATATCAAAATTTATAAACTCCGTGCAAATGACGAGTTTTCAAGTATGATATACTACTTCGAACTTCACTCGTCTAATGAAACAGTCCCACCAACTATTGATACAACACTTACTCATAGTGAGAAAATTATTTCTTGCATCAACACTGACGACAATATTGATGCAACAGTCAAAGAATCTCTTATCAAAGCTCGTATAGGACAAGGAAACTTCAGAACTAATGTACTCAATATTATGCCTTGTTGTCCTTTTACTGGCATATCTATGCCATGCTTGTTAAGAGCCAGTCACATCATTCCTTGGGTAAGATGTACAACAACATATGACAGACTGAATGGATATAATGGTCTAACACTAAGTCCGACATATGATCTTCTTTTCGATTTAGGGTTAATTTCTTTTGAAAACAATGGAGCTCTTTTGATCTCACCACTTTTGCCTCAAAATGTTGTAAATTCCTTGAATTTAATTCAATCTAGAATTTATAATATAGTAAACAATACTGGTGAACGTAATAATTACCTCGATTATCACAGAAATGTTATTTTTAAAAGATAATAGTTGTAATAGCCAAGGAGATACTTATATCTCCTTGGTAACATACTATTAAAGATTCTATTTAAGAGTATCATTTATACTCTACTTTGTCTATATGTAAAATTCCATATTTACACATTCTTTTTAGACATTCTTAACAAGGCACACTAGATAGTTTTCATAACATATTCTAACTCAGTATGCTTCAGTTCTATGTATAAGCAAATTGTCCGACGTCCAATATTATTCCCACATCACATTCACTGACCAATTCACAGTAATTACTCGCTGTATCTGTTTTTTAGCTTCTAATTTATTTACTGGGTTTTTTATTAACTTTATTTTTGGACTTGCTTCATCTACACGAGTCACTAATACCAAAATATACTTATCCCTCATTTCACATGCAACAGTCCACTCTTTATCAGTAAATAGTACATTAGTAGCATCCCCTATAGCTCCTTTTACTTCAAAACAAATGCCTTCTTCTAGCTCAAAATCATATCCGCAACCACATTCTCTCTTGTCAATAAGTTTACCTCTATACCCCTGTATACAATCATTCTCAAACTGTTCTTTAAAAATAGTCTCCGCTTTTTTCCCCGTAATACCTCTTGTAGTATAACTCCTCTGCTCCTTTTCGGACTTTTCTTCCTCTTCACTTCTAAGACTTTCAATATATATAGATATATCCTTAATTAGTTCTTCATCTTTTTCTTCTTTTTCACTAAGTATATCTTTGATAATTTCTCTTAATGCAGGCTCACTAAGATTATTGTAATTCTCATAAACCTTACTCCTACTTGGCCTAAGCTCTCTTTGATACCAACCAACTCTATTGTTGTTATGCAAAGGATCAAATTCTTCTCTCATGTTTTTTATTGTGTTAGCTTTAATTCCAAGGTGAGTACCAATACTCTTAAAAGCTTCTGTAAATGTCTTATACCCTAAATTCTTTACTCCCAACATATCATATTTGGATAAGTAAAACGCCACTATCAATCCCAATTTATTTTCTTCATTCATCCTACTGCACCCCTCAATTTCTTAATTAATTATTCTAAAGTACTTATATTACGATATTATATATTAATTTTTATAAAGCTTACTTTTCTTTAAGAACTTATTCCTATGATACACCATATATTTTGCAATTCCTGGATTCATTTTGATTTTTGTATCTTCTGTTATATTGCATAATACTCTATCCTTAGAATCGAGTTTTGTTGAAATCATAATCTTCCCATTATCATCGAATGTAATAAGGTGCTTGTCAAACAAAGAATCATGAAGACTACATAATAGTAATCCATTATTGACATCTACACGTTCCTCATCATCTGCTTCACTCCACTCCTTTATATGACTAGCTATTAATAAACCTTTATATTGCAAACCACACAGCATACATCTTCCATCATGTTTACTTATTAAGTTTTCTCGATAAATTCCTTGTCCTATTCTTGCTTTTGCAAGTATATCTTTTTCAGTCTCAGAAATATTTGAAACAGTATATACCTCATTAACGTAGTCTACATTCAATTGAAAACCAGGTTTATTCAATATTGTACTTGTATCAAATGTATCTGATACTCTCTCATATCTTCTACAAGCATAGTTTTTACTTTCTTCAAAAGATGAAGTCATACGGAAAACACCCAGGAATTTATAATCCTCTTTTCTGTTACGTCCAAAAACTAAGCGATAGAAATCAACCTCTTGTTCATAACTATCCTTATCTAAACCATAATTCTCCTCATATATCTCCGTTCCATCGTCATTGATTCTATTATACCAATTTGAATTTAATGTCTTACTTCCTGCCATAAGTGTACCATTGTCTTCATAAGCAAAGTTTAGGAACCATGCCATATAGTATTCCCACACATTCTTTCTCTGTGGATATGTAGCTCTTTGATAGGTATAATTTATGTTTGCATTAAAACAATAGTTTAATGCTTCTGTTATAGTATGAAATGACATATCTGGATTACCAACTCTAAGTATCTTATTCTTATTTTGTAATTCTATGTTACTGTTTATCCTATCAATATATGAGAATAACTCCGGGTAGTTAATTGATTTGTATGCTCCTTGTATTCTCTTCTTAACAAGTCCCAACTGAATTAACCGATTCAATGATAATTCACCTGTATTATAGCTCGATATAAGTTTTAATCTAACATACTGATTATTCTTATTGAATTGATCTTCTGCAATCCAGAATTTTGTATCATCTATTATATCATTTTTATTAACTAATTGATTCGTACATATAGTTTTAAACATAATACGACTATATGGAGCTCCAACATAAATATATACTATATCCCCTTTTTCTATACAAAACCTTGACTTTGACCAATCAATTTCAGAAAGTTCAGCAAATGCTGAAATCACATCATATGTCCCCATATCTGCCGTTCTTACCCATTCCATAGATTTCCTCCTCATATTTCAATGTATATACACATATTTACTATTGTTTATTATAAGCTTTGTTCCAATTAAAAACTATATAATTCCTTCAAACACATCATAACACATTTGTATATAATCATTCTCCCTCAAAGTGCCCTAAAGGTGCCCATTCCCCTAGCAATCATTGCACCTACATAGTCACTTTTACTCATACTTACACACAGCCCAGTCGTCATCAAATTTCTTCTCACTCCCACCAACTATCACCACTTCACCCATTCTCCCGACTCTTTCCTCAACAAAAAAGGACTGAATCTCTCGATTCAATCCTAATCATTATTACTGCAGTCGACGGGACTTGAACCCGTACCCAGTCAACCCGGACTAGATCCTTAGTCTAGCGCGTATGCCAATTCCGCCACGACTGCACATTACTACATATCGCTCACCACTTCGGTAAGCAATATGTAGTATACCATCATTTATTTAAATAATCAAGTATTTTTTTTATTCAAATGATATTATTTTAATAAAATCATTTTCCAATATATCTAATGACTCTACTGCTTTAAATACGTCAAAATGTATGTTCCTGGATTATAAATTGTGCAGATGATTTCATTAGTCCCATTCGTTACTGTATTTAATTCTCCTATAACAGATTTTTTATTCGGAGTGTAGTACACCTTGCATCCTTGTATTTTATATTCACTAGGGATTGTGATTTTCATAGTAAGCGGAAATTCAGCATCCATATTTTCATCCAAAAGTTCCACATCAAACGCAATATAATAATTATACTTCGCTGACCTTTTAAGTACATTACGTACCAAACTTGGTGTAACTGAAGTACCGGTAATCTTATCTTTATCTTCGGAATCATATAACGCCAAGGAAACTTTTGCAGTATGCTTACCATTCGTTGCATTAAAAACTGTCGCATTGCTATAATCTGCTGACTGCTGTGATACGACCTCGACTGTAAAATCCGCTGTGCAACCAGAAGCCTCTACTGTTACTGTTTGATATCCCTCATAGGTAAAAGAAGGGGATAAAATATTAAAACTAGTGATCTTACTTGTTGTCCCATCACTATAAGTAGCGATTACCTCGATATCTTTTGCTCGAACTGTATTACCAATCGCTACCGCTTTACCATTGTATGTAACTTTTATGCTTGTAACAGTTTTTTGAATGCCAACAACCGTAAACGTAGCCTTTTTCCCACGAAAACTTGCAGTAACTTGTTGTGCTCCTGCTGCTGTAACTTTATCAGGACTCAAAACATAATTATTAATAACTTCGGAAGTTCCATCTGTATAAATTGCCATGACAGTTAATTCACGTGGATTCACTGCCTCTCCTATCGCAACACCACTTCCATCATAAATTGCAGTTAAATGTTCCACTGACTTTGGTTCCGTTCCGTAAACTTCAAATCTTGTTGTAACCCCATTATAAATAAGAGTTATTGTATTAATACCAGTCTTTGTTATTACTCGATTCGCCAATGTAAAATCCGTAATCGTCTCACTACTATAGTCACTATAAGTTGCTGTCGCCATGATATCCCTAAGGTCCACGCTATTTCCAATGCTTACTAAATCTCCGGTATAAAAAGCATTGACTTCAATTACTTTTTTACCCATTACTGTAAACTTAGCGGATTTATTCTTATAAATAGCTACAAATGTATTTTCTCCCGCACTCGTTACTATTTCAGAAGTTAATTTATAATCATAAATAGTAACTAAAGTTCCGTCATCATAAATAGCCTCAACAACTAAATTGCTCTTATCGATGGATTTTCCTACTACAACACTCTCTCCCATATAATACGCATTTATCTCAATTAATTTATTCGTACTTGTAGTGCTACTGGCATATACCTTGTTTTCTTTTCCAATACCTCCTATTACTAACCCACAGTAAAAAAGAATGAAAAAAAAGGAAGGTATTATAATATTTTTTATTATAAACTTTCCTTTTATATTTTTTGAATCCATAAGCAGCTCCTTTCTCTTTATCAACCTAATATACATATCGACCAAATGTCTAAAATACATTACTGAAAACAAGAGAAAAGATTCTTTGATTTATGAATTTCCTAACATTCAATTATCCACTTCTGATTTTGCTTGTTTATAAAAACTATCGTCAAACCATGCGCTCAAATCAACATCAGAAGTAATTAATTCGTTATTTTTTAAGAAAGTAATAACATTTTGCATAATGTCTTTATTCTCTTCTGTTGTTCCCGTTATAGCGATGTAATCACTTACTTCCGGATATGTCAAATCAACAATGCTCTCTTCTAGACCACTTTTTATGTATAAATCCCTCAAATCCTCGGGATGTTCCTGTGCATATTCCTGTGCACGTATTAACGCTTTAAAATAAGCAGTAACCACTTCTGGATGCTCTTTTGCGAAATCACTTCTAACAACATATGCTGATAATCTCTGCATATTAGGCTCTCCCTCTGTATCATACAAAAGTCTTGCATTTCCATCCTGCTCAAGCTTAATACCTTTCATTTCAGTAACTGCTGTTGCATCTATGCTTCCTGCAACAATGGCTGTCGCAGCTTCAACCTCAGACATGTTTAATAACTCAACCTCTGAAACATCAATACCATTTTTTTCAAAGATTTGATACAAAATTCTCTGCATATAAGATCCTGTCTGGACCGCAACCTTCTTTCCCTTTAAATCCTTTACTTCCATTACATCCGAATCCTTTGCCACGATTAAATGTGTTGAATACTCTGAAGGCTGGATATTAACCAATGTAGTACTTCCTCCTTGTGCTTTCGCGACTATAGCAGGCACATCTCCAAGTCCAGCTGCTTCCAGTTCGCCGCTTATTAATGCTGAATTAATCGCAGGACCTGCCTTTACAAATGGAATTCCTTGAAACTCTACATTGATTTCTTTAAATTCTTCTTCAAAATACCCTTCTTGTACCGCAATTCCTGCTAATCCTGACAAAACATCCGAATTTGTTGCGGTATACCCATAACGAAAGACTGTTATTTCATCTTCATTTTTCACCTGGTTTTTCGAACAACCCGTAAGCCAAATTGATGAGATAAATACTACACTAAACACTATTGCAATGCCTTTTTTACTTTTCATTTTTCTCCCCATTCTTGCGCACGTTCTTTGCGCATAACAAGTTTGTAGTGTGCAAGCACAAACTTGCGTCTTCTCCAAACTTTGTGCGGTGAAACCTCTTTTATATCGAATAGTCTCCATCAATTTCTGTTTCACCGAAAAATTCCTTGTAAACCTTTCTGCGAACTAAATCAAAATCGTGACTTGTGCGGTTTCTTGGTCTGCCCATTTCAACTTTAATAACTTTTTTTACTTTAGCAGGCTTACTTTCCAAAATGACGATTTGATCACTCAAATAAATGGCTTCATCAATATCATGAGTAACCATAATCATAGTTGTTTTTTCTTGTTCCCAAATACGTAAAATTTCTTTCTGCATCTGCATCCTTGTCAGTGCATCCAAAGCTCCAAACGGTTCATCCAAAAGTAGTACCTCTGGATTATGAATTAATGCTCTGGCAATAGACGCTCTTTGAGCCATTCCTCCAGAAAGCTGATAAGGGTATGCATCCTTATACTCCTCTAACCCAACTAACTTAAGAAGTGATTTAATATCTTTGCTTTTTTTCTTCTTATCAGGCTCATAATGGCCAAATGCTAAATTGTCATAAACACTAAGCCATGGCAACAACCTATGATCTTGAAAAACCATTCCTCGCCTTGTATCTGGTGCATACAACTCCTTTCCTCCCAACATGATTTTCCCTTGCTGATAATCCTCAAGACCAGCGATCATACGAATGAGTGTGCTTTTACCGCACCCACTGTGACCAAGAATACTAACAAATTCTCCTGAAGAAATTGACAAGCTAATTCCCTGGAGAACGGTGTTAATCTTACCATTTACCTCATATTTTTTTTCAACTTCCAATATTTCAATATCTTTATTTATATGCTCCACCTCCACTTACTGCGGATTCCATTTTATAATGTAAGAAGTTATTTTTTTTAGTATGAAATCAACTCCCAATCCTAAAATACCAATTACAAAAATATCGACAATCATAACCTCCGATTGCATCAGCTGCTGAGAGCTTTGAATTCTAAAACCAAGACCAGATCTTGCTCCAAGCATTTCGGCAGCGACCACAGACATCCACGCCATACCTGCTCCAAGCCTTAGTCCTACACACACAAACTGAAGTGATGATGGCACGTAAATTTTAAATATAATATCCGTAAACTTTACTTGATAAAGCTTTACTAAATCCATATATCTTGGATTTGTTGAGCGAATTCCATCAATTGTATTCACCAATACAGGAAAAAAAGTTCCCCTTGCTACTAGAATAATTTTTGATAAATCTCCAATACCAAACCATAATATGACGAGTGGGAACCATGCAATGCCTGGAATTTGACGAATTGTATCAAAAATAACACTAAATAATTTGTTTACTCTCGAAAACGCTCCCATCATTATGCCAAATCCTATTCCTAACGCTGCACCTACCAAATATCCTTTTGCTACGATAATGACACTTGCGCTCAGATCATTCCATAACTGACCATTGCTAAGCTGAATCAAAAAATTATCCTTTACTTGACCGATGGATGGTAGGAGCAGCGAAGGTATTTCCCCATTTTTTGTTACCCAATACCAAATGATAAGAATTCCAATTGGTAACGCGATGTAATTGATAATATCAGCAATTCCTCTTATAAAATTCCTTTCCGATTCACACTTTTGCCTCAACACAATCGTTCATTTTCCTCCTTATATTTTTACGAAAATTCATTTTTATTTCACCTTTAACACATTCAATCGTTTGAAAATGATTATTAAGCAGAGGATTTGTAAATGGATAATCTGGTCGCTTGTAATTTTTACCTCTGGTTTCCTTTCGGTTTTCCCCCATTAATGCTCCTACTTCACATACATCCAATATATCAAGCACTTCAATACTGCGCATCAATTCATGGGAATTCGCACATTTTAACTCCGAATAGGTCATTTTCTTCAAATCGCGAATATACTTCAAACCTGCTTTTAAAAGTGAATCGGTTCGATTTTCTCCGCCAATATAATCACTCATTATCTGCTGCAAAACGGAATTCACTTCCTGCCAACTTCCACCTTCTTCACGGTCAAGAAAGCTTTGAAACAGCTGAGCACTTTCCTCAATAAGTCGATGATTTTCAACAGAAGCAGACTTACGTTTTTTTGCATACTCGGCTGCGTTTATCCCCGAAATCATTCCAAATACAGCGGCGGATGTAATATGTCCGTTTACATTTCCACATACAGTTCCAGCTCCGTAAAGACCTTCAACCGTAGTCTCTGCCTTAGGATTAATATCAAGGCCCCCTGCACTAAAATTTTTGCTATATGAACCAAATTCAATCATACTTTTGCTTAAATCAATATTTTTCTGAGTAAGGTAATCATTTACAGAGCTTATTCCCTCGGTTTCAAAACAATGCTGCATATAGGTTAAATCTTCTTTCGATAATCCAGTACAATTCATATACACTGGACCCGTTCCATCTTTTAGCTTATCTGCAAACACACCTGGCCATATATCTGACATCGGGTCCCCATATTCTCGTGAAGGCTTATTAACAAACGGTCCTGCAGGATCTCCCTTAGAATCACATAATAGACCAATCCAGGTTGCTTTCCCACTTCGCACAAAATATCTTGGCCCCGCATGACAACCTATTACATCATAATTAACAAGCCTTGCACCAGCACGGTAACCAAGTATAGCACCACCAGTGCACACAGGACATCCTGATGTATTAAACATATATGCAGGAACAGTCCCCGGGAACATTCTTGAATTTGGACCTGTCGCAAGAATAATCGCCTTTGCTTGAAATATGACCAATTCGGGTACATCGTCTGAGCAATCAACTCCTATAGCACCGGTTACTTTTCCGTCAGTGTCGGTTAAAAGATTACGAATTGTTATATGATTATGAACCACAGCTCCCTGTTTAAGTGCCTCCTTTAAAAGGCATTCCTTTTGCTTTCTACCATCAAATTTTAGGTGATAATGTTGTCTTCCTGGTATCGTATGACCCTCAAAATGGTATTCTTTCGTAGGCTTCATATCTATTCCATAAGACTCCCATTTCTTCACCATAATTTCCGAATTTAACAAAAGAGTCTGGAGCATAATATCATCTTGATTCTGCCCATCCATGGTGTCCTTAACTTCTTCTATTACCAAATTCAAATCATCACCATGTATGCTTGAAATGTAACACAAAAAATGGTCATTGCCTGTGCTACCATTCCCTGAACGTCTAGCATTGGCTTTTTCTGCAACCAAAACTTTAACATTAGACTTCCCCGCCTCAATTGCAGCTTGTAAACCTGCTATTCCTCCACCAATAATTAGAACATCCGTATCCTCAATTTGTTCTCTAACCTTTAACTCCATTTTATGACAGTCCTTTCTAAATTTAGTTATTAGAGCTTCTATATTCTGCTTTGTCAACTTCCTGATGAAGCATAAAGTGAGATAATGGGTAGTGCATATGAATTGCATTTGTCGGACAGTCAATAACGCACGCCCTACAGTGCCAACATTCATCTGGATAACGGACCTTAATATCTTTTGAATTTTTATCAAACTTCAATACATCTAACGGACATATTTCTGCGCAGGTTTTACAAACGATACATTTTTCTTTGCTGATTACCGGTGGCATATGTATTACTCCCTTCAACTTTTATCTAATCTTTAACCTACCACTCATATAACTTATAAAAATACAAAAAACCGGAGATTTAAGTATTCTTATAATACTCAAATCCTCCGGTTTTCCGGTCAGATTTTATCTGATTAACAGTTTATTCTTATTTTTTCATGCTTTTCTATCTGAATAACCTTCCCATCTTGTACAATGATAGTCACAGACCCAAAGCGTATGCTTTCAATAAATTCTTTAATTTTTAATAATTTTTCCGTTGTGACCTCTGTGTGCTCCATAGCAACTCCTTAATAATCCGGTATCAGATTAGCTTATATTATTCAAATGATAATTCGTCTTTTCATTTTCATACTATTTTGATATGTATTATATGAATTAATTGACATTATATTCCTGCAATAAATGTTTGTCAAGTGTGTTTTTTACTACATTAATTAAAATGTATCTCAATGATACTATTGGATGTTTCATCAGCTTGCTCATTCGGTATGTTGTGTAATCTTTCCAATCTATCTGCTGCACTTGCATAGTATACCTTCGGATTTCTATTGGAAATTGATATGGTCTTTTCTATAATTAAAAAAAGCCTGCAAACAGCATTGTTTACAGACTTTTTTAGTGACTCCCCGAGTTGGGCTCGAACCAACAACCCCACGGTTAACAGCCGTGTGCTCTACCATTGAGCTATCGAGGAAAATAAATAGAATATGAAGTTTATCCAATAAACATATTATAGAACCTGTTCCTTCAGCTGTCAAGCCAATATTTTCATCTAGTTTGATTTTTTAAAGTGAATCAATACTAAATCCAGTTGTACTTTTATTATACTCAACCTTTGTAAAAAATATTATATAAATCGAATATTTTTTTATATTCTCTTTGTAAATAGATTTAAAAATATACTTAAAAATCGCCTTACCCACGCTCTTAATATCGTAATTACTCATCAGGAATTTGAGTTCCGTCCTTATTGTAAATCCTCTCTCTCGGTCCATATACAGGATACATTGAATGTACTACAGAAAATATAAATCTTTCGCACTTTCAATACATCTCTTCATATTTTTTACAATGTCCCAATCACTATCAAAAAACTACCTTACTCTTGTATCATAGTTATTTATGTTTTAAAATAATAACGGGTCATGTACATAAATAATTTAAATCATTGATACCTTTAACATATCAGTGAAATAAGAATGGAGGTATAAAAATGCTTGAACTTTATAAACAAAGAAGATCCATACGTAAATTTACTTCTGATAAAGTAAGTAAAGAAAACGTAGAAAACCTCAAAAAGGCTGCATTATTAGCACCATCTTCTAGGAATTTAAAACCCATCGAATTCATTTTCATCGAAGAAACAGAAATGATACGAAACTTAAAAAAATGTAAAAATTTTGGGGCAACAGCTCTAGAAACTGCAACATTAGCAATTGTAATAATTGGTGATACAGCAAAAAGTGATGTATGGATTGAAGATGCAGCAATTGCAACTACTTTTATAATGTTAGAAGCTGAAGCATTAGGATTAGGGTCCAATTGGATTCAAATGCGTTTAAGAGAAGGTACAAATGCCCCTTCCGAGGATGAAGTCAGGACATTGTTAGGTATACCAAAACAGTATGGTATACTATCCGTATTAGCAATCGGGACGAAAGACGAACAAAAAAAATGCTATACCGATGAAGATTTTGATCTTAGTAAAATACATAAAAATTCGTTTAAATAATTCTATTTGAATAATAATTACTTTAAAATAACCTTTGGATAACATCAAAAAAAGAAATAACAGCCAATGCTCATAGCTCCCTTTCACCCTCTAAACTCTAATTGGTTCGTATGTAAAGGATAAAAAGCATTGGCTGTTATTTCTTATTATAATTGTCCTATGAATGCAGTTGATGGGATTTGAACCCACACCAGAGTACTCTGACATGAACCTGAATCATGCGCGTATGCCAATTCCGCCACAACTGCATTACTTTTTGGTAAATTATAACATACTAAATTTTCGTAATCAACAGTTAATTATTGGACCAGGGAATTCTTCCTATATATTAATCCAAAGGTTTCATTTATTGTAAATGTAGGTATTTCTTGGTATAATGATTGTACTGTTAAGAATTGGAGGATAAAATGGAGCCGAAGATTTCCAGTTTTCATAATGATGTTGCCTTTTTCGTTGTTGCAGAATCATCTGACGACTTGATCTATCTATATGCGAATAGATATTATTGTGAGATAAAGAACTTACACTATCCATTGCAGGAAGGTCAAAAGGTGTCTCAAGTAATTAGCGAAAAAAATTTTATTAACTTTAAAAAAAATTGTATGAATTTAAAAGGAAAGGACTATTTTAAATATGAAGCATATGCTGTTATCAATGGAGTTAATACCCCTATAACAGTTACTTTATTTTCATGTAATATAAATAAGCTAAACCTAATTGCCTGTTCATTTACGTTTAGTGAGTTGTATCATTATGAATACCAGCAATTAGCTAATACATCTTTTAACACCCCTCAAATCAAAACACAAAAAACATCATTCGCGGTAAAGGAAAGTAACTTAAGTTTACTAATCACAAAATTCAACCCTACCTTATTAAATTATTTAAGCTTAGAAAACTTAGAAAATAATACAGACCTACAGGATATATTTCCTAATAAAGTCGTTGAATTTCTTACAGAAGGTGTATCTACCGCTATAATCCAAAAAAAACCTTTCAAAAACACTTTAATGTATGATTGCAGCCCTTATGATTTAACAAGTTATAATTGTCCTGAAAATTCATGCTTTTACATTAGTGTTACCTTCGTCCCCCTATATTATGGTCCTGACTCATGTTTATGTTTATTAGAAGATATCAATCACAAGCTAAATATTAAGCGTTTTAGAAATGAATTACTCTTAGAATATAATACACTATTTAATTCGTCTATTAATCCCATTGCAATATTAAGAGTGATGGGTCATAATGTAACACAATTAGAAAAACAGAACAAACGCATGGAAGCTTTTTTAAATTGTTTCCCTCATTTTTTACCTCATTTATTTCAAGAACATGATAATTTTGAACCAATTAAAAAAAATAAATGTAGAGTAGAAAGTATGATAACCTTCGATGTACATGAGGAATCATACCAGATTCAAATGAACATTGACCCAATTATTGTAAATAACCAAGTAAACAAATTAATTATCACTATTATGAATATTAATTCAACAAAAAACAGTATTGATACTTCTACTTATGTTTATTTAACAAAGCGGGAGGAAGAAATTGTCTCATTAGTTGTACAAGGGCAAAAAAATGATTATATAGCATCAATATTGGGTATTACTACAGGTACAGTAAAGAAAATACTATCCAACGTGTATAAAAAGTATTCAATTTCATCAAGAGTTGAATTAATGAAGTATTATTTGCATGAGTAGAGTTTAATAGTAATAAAAGATACTATTTTTCTGTAAACTCTGTAAATTTATTACAGAATATCAACTTAAGAGGTATTTTATAAATTTCATTATCTGATATAATTAAGTCATTACCAAAGAAATTACAGGGGTAAAGGAGAGGTTATTATGTCAACACATATGAAAGAAAAAGCAAATTGGAGTGTAAAAGAAGGTAGTTTTCAAATCAATTATAACTTAACATATTCCGTTAATTCCAATTTTGAAGAGTTTGAATTATGGGAATACGGAATACAATGTGAGTTGTTAGACTGTAACAATACAATAATATCAGTTGCCAATATTAATCATATCACAAACAATTATGAACGAATTTTAGTTCTTATTCAGAAACTAGTGAACAATAATGTTTTCCCTATTCATCTACACGATGTTATTACTGATTTATTAGATGAAGAAAATTTAGTAGTTTTCTAGTCTACGATGCAAAACATGATAAACTACATACTTTTATTAATATTATATGCATAAATAAGACAAGCTCATATAATATAGTTATGTTAATATACGAGCAATGTCTTATTTGTATGTTCATCTTTATATAATTTATTACAGTGCCATTTATTATAAGGACTGCTGCTTTATATCTCTATAAAGCAACAGCACTTAATTTATTTTTTTAATATTTTAGGCAATAAAGAAGTACCTTCTATATCTACTTTTACATTAAAATAATCTAAAATAGTAGCTCCAATATCAGCAAACGTTGGTCGAGTACCTAAGTTCACACCTTTGGTGATATTGTTTCCATAAATCACTAAAGGTGTATATTCTCTGGAATGATCGGTGGAAGGCGTTAGTGGATCACAACCGTGATCTGCTGTTATCATGAGAATATCATCTTTTTGTAGTTTTTCTAATATTCGTGGCAATTGCTCATCTACATAGCTAAGAGCTTTCGCATAACCATCTACATCATTTCTATGGCCATAAAGCATATCAAAATCCACTAAATTTATAAAACATAAACCTTTAAAATCTTTATCCATATATTCCAATGTTTTCTCAATACCATCTGCATTGTCCTTCGTTCTTACAAACTCCGTAATTCCACACTCTGCAAAGATATCATTAATTTTACCTACTGCTATAACATCGTAAAGATTCTCTTGCAATAAGTTTAACATTGTCTTCTTCGGTGGTTTTACAGAATAATCATGTCGATTTGAAGTACGAGTAAATGGATATTCTCCAGTAAAAGGACGTGCTATAACTCTTCCCACATTATACTCACCAACACATAACTCTCTTGCAATTTCACAATATTCATATAATTCTTTTACCGATACAATATCTTCATGGGCTGCAATCTGAAATACACTATCTGCAGAGGTATATACAATTAGTGCTCCTGTTTTCACATGCTCCTCACCATAATCTTTTATAACCTCTGTTCCCGAATATGGAAGATTGCAAATTACTTTCCTACCTGTTCTTTCTTCAAAAGCTCGTATTAGTTCCTCTGGAAAACCGTTTGGAAACGTCGGAAGAGGTTTCTCTGAAATTATGCCTGCTATTTCCCAATGACCAATTGTAGTATCCTTTCCTTTGGATGCTTCCGCCATTCTAGCAACCGTCGCATCAAATTCCTTTGAAGTTCCCAAATCTGTAAGCCCCTCAATTTGAAACATTCCCAATTTATCCATGTTAGGCATGCTAAAAAACTTACTTGTACTTGCCGCTTTTAGCGTATTGCTACCTTCATCACCGTATTGTACAGAATCTGGCATTTCTCCGATTCCAACACTATCTAATACAATTAAAAATATTCTTTTCATGTTATTTCCTCACTTTCTACACAATTACTTAATATAGTTTATCCGAATTTCAGAAATATTAATTTTTCCAAAATATATTGTTCTAAGCATGTATTTATGTTATAATCACCATTGCTTACAAGTAATATTCTATCACAAATTTAGCGACTTTGTCCCTTTTTTTATGATAAGAATTTAAAGAAAGGTTGTGCTAGATTGAAGGCGATATTTCAAAAATACAAGCATGCTTGGATTTTACTTTATTTTTTTCTATACGCACCATGGTTTGCTTACCTAGAGAAAACTGTAACCACATCATTTTACGATGTTCATATTAAAATAGATGATTACATTCCATTTGTTGAATGGTTTGCTATACCATATTTTATATGGTTTGCATTTATTTTCGCTACAGTAGCATACTTCTTTTTTACCGATAAAAAAGAATTTTATCGTTGTTGTTCCTTTCTATTTATAGGTATGACCATTTGTCTTATTATTTATACGATTTGGCCAAACGGACAAACATTACGTCCAGACCTTACAACGATAAATCGAGATAATATATTCATTGATATTATTTCAAATCTTTATAGAACAGATACCCCAACCAATGTATGTCCAAGTATTCATGCATTTAACTCCATAGGAGCATGCATTGCAATCTTTCATTCAGAAAAACTTAAGAATAAAAAATATATTACGATACCAACAGTTATTCTATCCATTTTAATATGCCTCTCAACTGTGTTTTTAAAACAGCATTCATTTTTTGATGTTATCTGCGCTGGTATATTATCTATTGTAATGTATTTACTTGTATATGTTCCTAATTACGAGAAAATCTTTGAGCGTAGAAAAGAACATATGAAAACAATGGCTAGTGAATAGCGTCGTATATAAATAAAAACTTATATTTTATTTGTTGTCTTAGTATAGAACATCAAATAAAATATAAGTTTTTTTTGTTTTAACCCTATGTGAAGTATTATTATGAATACATACACGGCACAGATTATGAGACACAAATGAGAGAGATTCTATAATATTATGAGAAGTGTACTAACCGGTCTAATCTCAGTGGTGATGGGTGTAACCAACACCTTCCCCTCATAAAACCAATTACACATTTCCATAATAATTATAGAACCTTTCGTTTAATTAAATCGATAAATTTTCTTTGAAATCAAGTACCCTAATTTCACTACTTTTCTACCGAATTCTGATTTAAGATTCATCGACTTACCAAGCATACAAGAAGTTATTTTTTTGTATAATCTTTTATCTTTTTTCTCAAGGTAACTCCATAACTGATCTTTTTTATCGAGACTTTCCCTTGAACCTTCTTTAATCAAATATACCGAAGAAACCGTCATCATTATGGATAAGTATTTAATTAAATATCCCCTCAATTTTTTGTTTCTAACAGCCATAACATCACAACAATCAATCATATATTTATTGACACGCAACTGTTGATCAATTCGTTTAATCATATTTGCTTCATTTACGGATTGATCTTCTCTACCAATAAAATAACGATAAAAATTAACATTCAGATAGTACATTGTTTTTACATGCACCAATGGCTGGTATACAAAAATATTATCTACATAAAAGGTATGTTTCGGTAATTCTAACTTGCAATCTCGCAACAGCTTTGTACGGTATATAACAGAGTGCATTAATATATACTGGCCTTGTCTAAAATGTTTCACTTCGTCCCAAGTAAAAATTCTCTCTTGAGGGAGGGCTGTCCGATAGGAAATAACTCTCTTTTTATTTTCATGCACTTTTTCATATACGTAGTTAGCAATAAACATATCCAATTGTGTACTCTCTTCTACCATACTGCGAAGAACATTTAGGATTTTTTCTAGTGCTGCCACATCAACCCAATCGTCACTGTCAACAACTTTAAAATACATTCCTTTTGCATTTCTAAGGCCTGTATTTACCGCTTCTCCATGTCCACCATTTTCTTGGTGAATTGCCTTGCAAATATGTGGGAACCGTTCTGCATAAGAATCTGCAATCTCTCCAGTTTCATCCTGCGAACCATCGTTTACGATTATTATTTCCATGTCATCGCCACCAGTTAATAGTGAATCAATTGCCTTACTCATGTAGGCTGCTGAGTTATAACATGGAACTGCTACTGATAGTAATTTCATACTTATTCCTCCCAATTTATATACCGTTTGAATTAAACGAATTATTCAGCGTAGCTAATGAATACATTGCCAAACTCCTCAAATGTATCAGCTGCTTCTTTTATTCCAATTGTCTTCGTTCTCATTTCAGACGGATCTATTATCGTGATGCTAGTTGCATCGTAACCGGTGATAACAACAGCCTTCTCTTCATTCTTAAATGCTATCACTGGTCTGCCTTGTGAGACATAATATAACGCTTGATCTAGGCTAATGCCTTTTAAATTCAACGGCGTTGCTTTTAAATATTTTGATAAAAATGATTCAATCGTTTCTTTGTTTTTTGAATACGAGGAAGTATCTATATTGACGTTTTTATAACTCAATAACATCTTTAATGATGCCTGTAAACTATCCATGGTTCCATTCACATACACTGGAGTGATATCTGAGATCTGAGCCTTCTTCGCTTTCGCTCCTCTTTCCCATACTTTCTTACCAGTTTGATCAATAACTGCTCCAACGTACTCATCTGCCATTTTAATTGATTCTCCTGGATATTCGGATACTAAAATGACATTACCAAAGGAATATGCATAAAATAGGTTTTCTCGATACGCTGGTTGGTTAATTCTTACTGTAGTATCTTCTAAAATTACAGTATTCTTAGTTTCATCAAACGCAGGAATAGCATCCATCGTATAGCCTTGGGTTAACGAGATATAATATTCTGTTAGCATTACATCTGTAACACGTTTTGATATTGTAATATTCTCCTTTAAAGTACTTGCTTTATTTAAAATAAAATCCGAAGAAATATCTTTATATCCTAAAATCGTATCGTTTGATTTTACCGCTTGGCGAAGTTCAATTACGTTATCTTCTATTTCAACATTGGTTGTATAAATTCCTTTTTTTTCGTAGGATTTAAGTATTTTACCTGTATAATCTGCAATGACAATCTTGTACATTGGAATAAAAGGAGTACCATCATTTCTTACTGAGATATCCTCTTTATTACTTACCCCATATACAATATTTCCATCGATAGATCCTAGTATTTCTATGGTATGATCTGCTGGTACTTCAATTTTAGATTTTGTCCCTTTTTCTAACTCCAGGACATGAATCACAGTATTTTTAGTAGTATCACTGCTGTCTTGGTACGCTATGAATTTATTTTCTCTTGAGAATACAAATTGATCTCTATCAACATTCTCTGCTACAACTTTTAATAGTTTGCTAGATAAGTTATAAGAATAAATTGTATTATATATTGAAAAATAAATAACATCATAATCATTGCGATAAGCAAAGTCACCAATTTCTTCTTTTAACACTTCATACGTAGCGTTAATAGGAATATACATTTGTTCTTCAATTCTTCCAAGTACTCGATCATAGGTATATAAAACAATACCAACCCTTCCCTCATATTCACCACGATTCATATATCCATAGACAATAAAGGATAGGTTACCAGATTCATCCATAGATACAATTTTTACATCGTGTTTTTCATAGGTATCTCGAATAAAATCGGTATTATCTTGTTTAAAGGAAAATACTTGTACTATTTTATTTTCACCTAAACTATAAGAGTACAGCTCTTTATTCCAAACAAAGGCAACAATGCTGTCGTCCTTATTCGTTATAAATTCAATGTTAGGATTGTTCGTTATCCCAATTTTGAACTGGCTCTTACTTAAACTAGTAAGGTTTACATCAAAAATAGCTTCCATTGTTCTTTCGTAGTTATACAAGTACACTCGGTTGGTTGTATAGGAGAATCGATAATTTTCTTTCACATTATAATATTCAGTACCATTGCCGGTATCCACCTTAAGAACAAAGGATAACGCTACTGATGTCTGTTCATTGGATATTTCGGTAATTGTAGGTATTTGTTCAAATACAACGCTTTTTGTTAATGCACCATAACTAACCATATCTAAAGAAGAATGGATATTCACATAGGCAAACGAAGAAGTATCTAAATTTTTATTTGTTTCTAGATACATTGAAACTTTTTCTGCTGTCTCTTTGTTTAAAATCGAAGTATGGAAGTCCTGAACAAAGTCTAGTTTTTCACTTACATAACCGTTTTTAAGAACCTTAAGTCTAGTGTAATAATATACACGCTTGCTTTGATCCGTTATTAAGGTTATTTTAGCTACGTATTCCGTATCTCGCTCCAGTGATTCCTTCAACTTAATTCTAGCTAACTTCTTATCCCCTTCTTTGTCTAATGCATTTATGGTCCCCTCTTCAATCACATTATTTCCTGTTAAGGAAGATATCTCATATTTCACCTTCTTAACAACGCTTTCATTTTCAGTAATAATAACAGAAAATGATTGATCGGTAGTGATTGGAGTGATTGAGTCCCTTAGAGTTAACGCATCGAGTCCTGAACAATAACCATGAAGTAAATTATATTCCTTATCATCAACACGAAACGAAATATAAGGCAGGCTTGCATCACTCATATCCATAGTTTCCTTCTCTATATTAAATACAGCTTCCGCCATATTACTTCCAAAGTAAAATAAGGAACCAACGAATATAGTAAATAGTATTAATACTCTATATACATGCTTCATCTAGGCACTTCTCCTCTATAAATTTTGAGATTGCGTTAATTGAAATAGTGTCGGATTAACATTTAAGAATTCAATCGTTTTTTGATACTCTGATATTTTTTTATTTCTAGTACGTTCCGATATTCCAGTCTTTAATTTTACTGCTCGAATCAATATATTCTTTGGAGTATGCTCCATATCAATAAATTCCATCACCTGAACTTTATAACCCAATGTCTCTAACAAATTCGCTCGAAGTGCATCTGTTATTAAAGCTGACATTCTCTCCTTTATTAATCCATGTTGAAGTATGCTTCCTAACTCTTCACATGAGATTTGTTTGTTTACTTCATGTTGGCAACAAGGCACTGATAATATAACCTTAGCTCCCCAATTGCTTGCCTTAAACATAGCATAATCTGTTGCTGTATCACATGCATGAAGTGTAACAACCATATCTACCGAATCTGTTCCCTCATAGGACGCGATATCTCCTTTTAGAAACTGCATTTCATGATACCCATAACGCTCTTTTAATTCGTTACAAGTCTGTATAACATCTTCTTTTAAGTCTAAACCAGTAATCTTTACATTATACCCTTGCAACTCTTTTAAATAATAATACATTGCAAAGGTTAAATATGATTTACCGCAACCAAAATCAATAATAGAAACTTCTTTGTCTTTTTCAAGATTTGGAAGTACGTCTTCAATAAATTCTAGAAAACGATTGATTTGTTTGTATTTATCATACTTCGATTTAACAATTTTACCTTCCGATGTCATGATTCCTAAATCTACAAGAAAAGGAACACCAACACCTTCCTTGATGATATACTGTTTCACTCTATTATGAGAAGCGATTTCCATTGGTTTTAACGGATCCCACTGTATCTGATCAACATTTTTTGATTTCACTTTTACAGTCGTTTTTCCTTTTTTGCTGATTAAAATAGTTACCGTTGAATCCTTTGTACTTATTTGAGCTTGCTTGAATAACCCTGTAAACCAGTTTTCTAATTCCTGCAATACTTCATCCCTAGTTGCGTTTCGGTGTAAAACCTTTTGTCCACAGTAACTCGTTATCTGAAATAAAATTTCTCCCTTAATTAAAACAGGACGTATCTTAACTTTCTTAATACGTTCTGAATCTGTAGAATTGCTTATAATAACTTGTTCCAATTTTTCATTGATATATTGTTCAAAAGCCTTAACTATACTTAACTCCATAATGGCTCCAATCTTTCCTGTTTCTACTTATAAATTTTCGTTCTCTATTTTCTCATTGTACTCGTTTTCCCCATAAACTTCAATTAAGATTTAATTAACATTTAGGAAATTGGTAGAGTTTTAGAGTACATTCAAATTATAAGCATACAATGATTAACATATTCTCAGACGTATCATATATTAATTATGAACAATTACCTAGGAGTCTTTATGGAACCTTTTCAATATCAGCGACATCGAGTGATGGACAACAGCAGAAAAGACAGTCAAACATACCGATATAATCCGACCAACATGTCCAGTCAGATATTAACACCCAATAATTTGAGTTCTTCTATTCATACTACTCAAAACACGCCAACGAATAATAATCGCGATGAGGATAGCAATCTTTTCTCTATCACAAGAGAACGCACGCAAGAAATCGCCACTCCACGAGGAACCCAACGTATTACTACCGTTCCTGATATATATCCATCTGGCAATAGCGAAACCTCAAACAATACCAACGCTCCTAGTGTTACTACACCACAAACTCCCCCTATGAGGTCAACCCCTAATACTATGCCACAAACAACTCCTATGATGCCTTCGCAGAGCACTACACCTCAGACGGCTCCTGTGACACCTCAACGTAACGCTACTTCACCAACTGCTCCTGTGATGCCTCAACGTAACGCTACTTCACCGATGGCTCCTATGATGCCTTCACAAAGCACTACTTCACCGACGGCTCCTATGATGCCTCAACGTAACGCTAATACACCAACTGCCCCTGTGATGCCTCAACGTAACGCTACTTCACCGATGGCTCCTATGATGCCTTCACAAAGCACTACTTCACCGACGGTTCCTATGATGCCTCAACGTAACGCTACATCACCGACGGCTCCTATGATGCCTTCACAAAACGCTACACCACCGGTTGTTCCTATGATGCCTCAACGTAACGCTACTTCACCGGCTACTCCTATGATGCCTTCACAAAACGCTACACCACCGGTTGTTCCTATGATGCCTCAACGTAACGCTACTTCACCGACGGCTCCTATGATGCCTTCACAAAACGCTACACCACCGGTTGTTCCTATGATGCCTCAACGTAACGCTACTTCACCAGCCGCTTCTTCACAAGAAACAAACCAAACAAGTCTTAGTACGGAAGTTCCAAGACCTCGTTTAGACAACCAGACCATAATCTCTATTCCACCTGCGAGTCCACTAAAAAGGTTTGACACATTAGAAGAATGTGAAATTGCCTATGAGAAAGATTTAAAATATCTATCCCATCTCAATTCCGCCGTTTTAAACTTATTACTAGTTGAAATTAAAAAAGAATTTGATTTAGTAGACTATGATGGAAGTTTCATATTCGATGAATTTCCAGATCGAAACACATTATTAAAAATGGCAGAAATTATTTTAGAACGTGCTAAAGATATGAATATTGAAGATGTAACCGTCGAAGCAACTCAGTTTAATAAAAATGATAAAAAAACTCGTGATCCTTGGTTGCAGTACTTAATTGAAACACTAATGTTCCATGAGTTATTGGAACGAAGACGTCATAAAAGAAGACACGGCTCTCGGCGAAGAGAACACCGCAATTTTAGACATTAAATTTTTAACACTTAAAAGGGTACCAAACACTCTAATTGTCTATATAGTGCAACATAAAAGCAAACTACATAGCAGAGTGTTTCGGTACCCTATATTTTATACTACCAATGGTAATTCAAATAAAAAAGATGTAACTTCACCAGTCGAATTTACCTGAATATCTCCCCCATGTCTAAGAATTATGCTTCTTACAATTGCTAATCCTAGCCCTGTACCACTTTCTTTCGTAGTATAATATGGTTCAAAAATAGTAGATAAATTCTCTTGGTCAATGGGTGTCCCTGTGTCACTGATACATATAATAATTGAACTTTGACCGTTACTCCCATGCTTTTCACCTAAATTCATTGAAACGGTAATCGTATCTCCATCATCACATGCTTCCATAGCATTTTTAATTAAATTAACCAATGCTTGTTTTAATCGCAAATGATCAAATATGTATTCCTTTGTATATTCAAGTGTTTCTTCGTTAATACTCTCTTTTAACAAAATTCCACGGTTAAGGCATTCACTTTGAAAACTAGCTATCGTATTCGTAATCAGCTTTGCTAAATCGCCTTTTTGCATGATTAAATCTCTTGATTCATTATATCCAGATAACTCTACTAACAATTGACTCGTTGTATCTAAGTCCTGCATAATTTGATTCCAGTACTTAAATTCCTGGACCTCTGGGTTTCTCTTTTCCATCAACTGTAGTGAACTTCCTATCAATGTAAGCATATTACGCATTTCATGCGACGTTTTCGACAGCAAGTATTTATTTTCTTCGGTTATCTGCCTTATAATATATGAGAATTCATCATTTTGTTGCATAAGCTGTGTCATTTTTTCATAATCTTGCGCTGTTAACATGAAATCCCCCTTTCATGTACAAATTCTAGCAAATTTTTACCTATTTCACAAGAAAAAGAGGTTGACAGATACTGACAAAAAATACGTAAATAACACTTTTCATTCAATAAAAAGTGTAATATAATATATAAAAACGGTATGGAGGTGGCATATGAGCGAAAATAATTGCGTTTTTTGTAAAATAATATCGGGTGAATTTTCTTCGACAACCGTGTACGAAGATGATAATTTTAAGGCGATTTTTGATATTTCTCCTGCAAGTAAGGGTCATACCCTCGTATTAGCAAAGAAACATGTAGAAAATATATTTGAAATGGACGAAGCGATAGCCGCAAATGGCCTATCAGTTATCTCAAAAATTGCAACTGCAATCAAAGAGGCACTTTCTTGCGATGGTATTAATATTATCCAAAACAATGGTGAAGCAGCAGGTCAAACAGTTAACCATTTGCATTTCCATATCATTCCTAGATTTAACAACGATGGTGTTATATCAACATGGGTAAATAAATCTTATGAAAATGATGAAGCGAAACAGATTGCAGAACGAATTAAGTCCAAACTTTAATCCTAGTATTCTTGCAATTTTCGAAAAAATGCTTATGAAATATAAAAGACAAAGAATGACTCTCTAGTCATACTTTGTCTTTTTATTATGGAACTATTTATTTTTTAACTTCATTTAGTAACTTAATGATTGTTTCAACCGCATCATTTTGACTACTTTCTTTCATCTTATTGATGTAATGGTTGCGATTTTCATACACTTTATTCACTGCAGCTAATAAGGTCTCATTTGAAACAACTTCTTCCTTTATTACATAACTAAATCCTTGTCTTTCAAAAGACTCTGCATTTAATATTTGATCCCCTCTACTTGCATTGGCTGACAATGGAATTAAGATATTTGGTTTTCTTAATGCAAGTAATTCACAAATAGCATTTGCTCCAGCTCTTGAAATTACAAGATCCGCCGCTGCAAATAAATTACTAAGTTCTGCACTAATATACTCAAATTGTACATAACCCTTTAATTGGGCATAATTATTATCCAGTTTCCCTTTACCACACAAATGTATTACTTGGAATCGTTTTAATAATGTTGGTAAGAGATTACGCACTGCTTCATTTACCTTTAAAGCACCAGTACTACCACCAACTACTAATATTACTGGTATATTCGCAGAAAATCCACAAAACTCTAAGCCCTTGATACGATTGCCTGCAAATAGCTCTTTTCGGATTGGAGTACCAGTAAGTACAGCCTTTCCTTCTGGTAAATAATTAATTGTTTCAGGGAAATTAGCACATATTTTATCCGCAGCTGGGATACAGATTTTATTTGCCAATCCCGGTGTAATATCTGACTCATGTATTACTACTGGAATTTTTCTTTTCTTCGCAGCAAGTACAACAGGAACTGCAACAAATCCGCCTTTTGAAAACACAATATTCGGATTTAATTTTTTAATTAATTTTTTTGCTTCAAAATATCCTTTTAATACACGGAATGGATCTGTTATATTCTTTATATCCAGATACCTTCTTAATTTTCCAGTTGATATACCATAATATGATATTCCTATTTTTTCTATTAATTCTTTTTCTATACCATTATAAGAACCAATATACCTAATATCATACCCCTCTTCTTTTAATCTGGAAATCAGCGCAATATTAGGAGTTACATGCCCAGCTGTTCCACCGCCTGTTAAAACGATTCGTTTCATCGTAAAAAACCTCTCTTTATTTGGCTAATAATCTATATATAACTATATTCCCCGAATACAATACATAACGTAAAATCTATGTATTAAACAAACTATTGTAATTCACGCAAGGCATTCGCTAATTGATCTGGACATGACGTATTCTTATATCCACACTTAACACCTTCAAGTCGATTTATAACTTCATCCACTGACATTCCTTTTACTAAGTTAGAAATACCACCTGTATTTCCACTACATCCACCAACAAAATCAACTGATTTTACGATTTTATTTCCATTTACTTCTTCTACTTCAATATTAATTTCACGTGCACAAACACCACTTGTCTTATATTTCATAAACTACTCCTTTAATATTAATATTCTTTCATCTATTTCTTATAGTATATTCTTATTATAATATCTTCTTACGTAAATAATTCAAAATGTTTAAATAAGATTTTACTTCTGCTACCTTTGATTTTTTCCCAATTTACATAACTTCTATTCTAACCCATACCAAAGGTTTTTGCAATTTATTTTTATTTGGGGTATAATATCCACGATGAGCAACGTAAATAGAGGAATTGTAAATATACAAACGAATTTACTTTGATATATAAACATATTAAGAAAGAGGTATAAAGATGATAGGCATTATTGGTGCAATGGAAGAAGAGGTAATCAAACTTAAGGAGCTTATGTCAGAAGTCCAAGTTATTAAAAAGGCCTCTATGGATTTTTACAAAGGAAAATACGACGGAAAAGATGTCGTGATCGTACGTTCAGGTATTGGTAAAGTCAATGCAGGTATATGTACTCAAATCCTAATCGATTTATTTGAAGTTTCTTGTGTAATCAATACGGGAATTGCTGGATCGTTGGATGCCAATATAAACATTGGAGATATCGTTATCTCAACTGACACAATACAGCACGATGTAGATGCCGTTGCCTTTGGTTATGATCTTGGCGTTATACCAAGAATGGAAACTTCCGTGTTTCCAGCAGACTCACATCTTATAAAATTAGCTGCACGTATTTGTAGCGAAGTGAATACCGATGTCTCTGTTAGAGAAGGGCGTATTGTAAGTGGTGATCAATTTATTGCTGATAAGAATAAAAAAGAATGGCTCACTACACAGTTTGGAGGAATTTGTACAGAAATGGAAGGCGCTGCTATTGCACAAGCTGCCTACTTAAATCAAATACCATTCTTAATCATTCGTGCTATTTCAGACAAGGCAGACGATAGTGCTCATATGGACTATCCAACCTTTGAAGCGAAGGCAATTGAACATACAGTAAGATTAATGACTGCACTGATTTCAGAAATCTAAAAGGAGTGATTGTTATGGAGGGACAAGAACGTAGAGAAAAAATTTTGGAACTGTTAAACTTAAGTGATGACCCCATCTCTGGTAGTGAATTTGCGAAAAAACTTGGTGTTAGCCGCCAAGTAATCGTCCAAGATATTGCACTTTTAAGAGCCGTGAACAAAAATATCTTATCAACAACCAAAGGTTATATGCTCTACCATAGAGAGAACCAAAAAGTGAATCGATGTTTTCCTGTTCTCCATACTACAGATCAAATTGAAGACGAACTTTGTACCATTGTAGATAATGGAGGAAAAATTTTAGATGTCATTGTAGGTCATAATGTGTATGGTAGTATTTCAGCAGATTTAATTATTTCAACAAGACAAGATGTATATGATTTTGTTGATAAGGTTAATTCAAAAAAGACGGTTCCTTTAAAAGAATTAACTCACAACCAACACTTCCATACAGTGGAAGCAGATAGTGAACAAATTCTTGATCGCATTGAACTTGCATTAAAGCAAAAAGGTTTTCTAATCTCATAAATATCGATATAACAAATAGCATTTAGATAAAATATAGAAGAAAAGTGTTTATGTTAGCACAAAAACATGCCAGCTTTCATCTTCTAGACTTATCTAAATGCTATTTTTTTCATTGAAAGTCCCAGTTCTATAATTATAATTCTAGTAATACATTATAAACTTTTCTTTATGCTACATTTGAATAGTTTATAACAGATTTTTTAGTTATTGACTTTTTTAAAATCATGTGTTAATTTAGGTGACAAGACAGCAGTAAATGCAATGTGATTTTAAAAAGGGGAAAACACATGGAAAAACTAAAAAAGGTATTAAATAAAATCTTTATTGACGGTTTAAGTGGTATGGCGCTGGGTCTGTTTGCTACGCTTATCATTGGAACTATTATACAACAACTTGGGAATTTAGTAGGAGGTCCCGTTGGTAACATCTTATTTTTATTCGGCAAGATAGCTGCTTGCCTCACGGGTGCAGGTATCGGATGTGGAGTAGCTTACAAGTTTAAGGAAAGTCCTCTTGTGGTAATTTCAGCTGCTTCAGCTGGTATGATTGGTGCCTTTGCAAGCCAGATTCTAAATGGAAGTATTTTCACTGCTCCTGCAACAATTTCCTTCACTGGCCCAGGAGAACCACTGGGTGCTTTTATCGCTGCATATGTAGCTATCACACTTGGGCATTTCATATCTGGTAAAACAAAAGTTGATATTATTGCTACTCCATTGGTGTCCATCTTATCTGGATCACTTGCTGGTCTGTTCGTTGGCCCACCAATTTCATCTTTCATGTTAAGGCTTGGTGAGCTGATTAACTGGGCAACATATCGCCAACCAATTTTAATGGGTATCATTATTAGTGTTATCATGGGAATTATACTTACCTTACCAATTAGTTCTGCTGCACTTGGTGTTGCTTTAGATCTTTCTGGCATTGCAGCAGGAGCTGCCGTTGTTGGATGTTGCGCCAATATGATTGGCTTTGCCGTTGCGAGTTACCGTGAAAATAAACTTGGGGGTTTCATTGCTCAAGGCATTGGAACAAGTATGTTACAAGTTCCAAACATCGTTAAAAAGCCTATCATCTGGATACCAGCCATTTTGACTAGTGCAATACTCGGTCCTATTTCAACACAAGTCTTAAAGATGACAAACAATGCAACCGGTTCAGGTATGGGAACTGCAGGGCTGGTTGGTCAAATCATGGCCTTAGAAACTATGGTCCCTAGTATCGGGCTTTTCGCAACTTTACTTCAAGTTGCCCTAATGCACTTTATCTTACCTGGTATTATTGCTTTTATTATCTCAGAGTTTATGCGTAAAAAAGGACTCATAAAGTTTGGGGATATGAAATTAGATATATAAGTAGAACAAAGCTATCGTAAAGCCACGTTAATTACAAATATAACTCTTAAACAAAGAGTACTTAATTGTAATAAACATGGCAAACGATAGCTTTATTATTTGCAAACACTTTTTACACGTGTGCTACCCTGTATAATAGGAACACCAATTTCACTCTACTAACTATTTTAATATGATACAGGTATCCATCTGCTACATGTATAAAGGGATATTGCTATTTTAACTTTCACTATAATCTCAATTCAGAAATAATTTCACCATCCAACGACTTTATAGCCACATTGCTAGATTCATATATCATATAGCTGTTTTTATTGCCTTCCTTTGGAATAGAAACTGATCCAGGATTTAGATATACATAATCCTCTGTCTTCTTTAATGCCTGCACATGGGTGTGACCATGTAGTAGAATATCACCTTTTTTTAAGGATGGTAACTTATTTTCATTAAATAAATGACCATGGGTTGCAAAGATTGTATGACCATCCAAATATAACATCATAGAATCGGACATGACTGGGAATTCTAATACCATTTGATCAACTTCAGCCTCACAGTTACCACGCACACACCATATTTCTTCTTTCATAGCATTTAATATCTGAATCACTTCTTTGGGTGCATATCCTTCTGGTAAATCATTTCTTGGTCCGTGATATAAAAGATCTCCTAGTAAGAGTAAACGATCTGCTTTCTCCTCTTTATAACGATCTATTAGTTGCTTGAGATAAAATGCTGATCCATGAATATCCGATGCAATCATTAATTTCATATAATTCCTCTTTTCTGTTAATAAATTCGTGCAATCATAGCACTTTCCTATATTGTAACGAATTCAAACGTCTGCATCAACTATAATATTATTTGCATTTTACCATTACTCCTACTCAAAAAATTTAATCCTATACATGAATCTATTTTTTTGTATTATATCTTGCTTTTACCGTAAGGACAATATTTCTAGTCAAGGTTTCATTTCCATTGGAAACATATGCAACTAGCGTTACTTTCGCATCCTTATATTTTGGTCGATTCACTACACCTTTACTAGAGATAATGCTTTCATTTTTAGATACCCACGTGATAGTTGAACCATTCTTACCATACTTTGGTAGCCCAATATTCTTTGTGATTCGTTTCCACGAATCACCTTTGGCATATGTTAGTTTAATTCCTTTCATATCTTTATAAGCATTCGAGTTTTTTGAAGTTACAACTAAGGATATGGTAGCAATTGGGCTTTTTTCCTCTGCATAAGATTCATCCGTAACCCAAATTTTCATTTGATAGGTTCCTGGTTTTAATTTCAGCGCCCAATCAGAAGTATTAATGGTAAAATTGTTTAAATTATAGCTCGTGCTATATGGTAGTTTGGTATTGAAATAAAGTGGTTTCCCCTCAATCGATATCCTGATACCTACCATTTTCTTCGTTGATTGTATTGTGCCACTTAAACTCACCTTACCACCTTCAACGACTTCATAGCTTTCTTTATTTCCTGTAATATAAGTTTTTTTACTCGCTATTACATTGATATCAAATACCTTAACTTTTGAATTGTTCCCATACGATATAGTTGCCATCAAAGAAACACTTATATCCTCGTATTGTCGATTGACAATACCTACCCCATCATTTATTCTTACCACATTTTTATTACCGGAAATCCAAGTAATCGTTGAGCCACCCTCACCTTTTGTAGGTAAAGTTAAACGTCCAGTAACATAATTTGCATAATCCCCTGAGGAATAACCAATATTTAATCTATTATAATCCTGCTCTAAGATTTGTGTTTCATTGCCTCGGACTGTTAAACTAGCCTCATAAATCAAAGCACTTACGTTTGGATCATTCGAGGTCGTTGCATAAATTCTAATTTTATAATCACCAGTCTTTAAATTAGAGGTATTTAAACCCAGTCGTCTTAGGTCATAGCTCGAGCTATCTGGGTTTGCTTCCATTCGTATTCCTTCATTTGTCAATGAACCATTCACTTCTTTTGAAATTAATAATTTGACGTTCGTTAGTTTGGATTGTGCAGATATGGTTCCAGCCAATGAAAGTTTACTTGATACGATCATTGAGTATGCAGAATCAAGACCTGTTACTTTTGGCACTGACTCCAAGTTAGAAATTATCCATATCGGTCCACTGTCATTGTATACCGTCTTACATTCCTTCATAATCGTTTGAAGATCATAACCATCTGACTTTTTACTACGACTTCTTTGTGTATTATCTCTGGAATCAGCAACCAATACTTTACCTGCATCCGTAATTCCTCTTAGTACAATAAATTCATCCCTTGTTTGAGCAAATGTAGGGTTATATACATTCGTTAGCAATGCCACAACAAGTTTTCCCTCTTTTAGTGCTTGCGTAACCTTCTTAACTACGCTTTCATTGTTATAGATTGGATTCAGTGACTCCACAGATAAGTTGTGTGAGCTTGCTAATGACTGTATCAAGGAGTTACTCATATACGTAGTATTATTATAATTATTATTATTTGCCCAATTTACCATATAGATAGGATCCAGTACTTGATTCTTTAAACTAGATAGTACCGTTGCCATCGAAGTAAGGGCACTTCCATCTACACCAAGTGTTGAAGTTCCAATGGAATAATCTTTATATACACTGTCCAATTGGTTAAAATAATAAATATTTCTTTGTGGTCCAGCTATGATTTCATATTTCGCTTCTACCTTCGGTAATATATACAAATACGACGTAGCAATTTCTTGTTCCTCTTTCAAGCTATCTGTTTTTACAAACACTCGAATCGTATAAGTATTCCCTGCCACAAGCTTTGAATCCGAAGTGTTTAATCGAATTGAATTCAGATTGTAGTACGTACTCTTTGGATACACCGTTACTTTGGAACTGCTAAAATTATAACCTGATATATCAACCCACAAAGAGGTGATTTCCGATTTTGCATTCACATATCCCTCTAGGGTAAAGGTCTGCCCTTTTGTAACTTCATATAGCTCTTTTATTGAAACTTCAGGGTATGCAATCTCATTTTTAGTAACTACAAGATTAAAAAACTTCTGTTCTATTTTCCCTGAATGATACAATATAGCAGTTAGGGTAACATACTTATCTGCATCCGTAGGTCTTGTTACTATTCCGGCATCTGTAATCACACTTGTATTATTTGATGTCCAGGTAATCGCCGATCCTCTCTTTCCAATGGTAGGTAGATATATATTTTGCGTAACAGAATTATAACCATCTGCCCCATTAAACAAAACTTCTAAATCATACCAATCTGCAATCAAAGACTCCTCTGTACTCTTATAAGTATCATCACTTATCTTTTGTATTCCACTTGCCTCTACATTCATAGGAAGCATCGTTAGGATAAGTAAAGTACATACATATACAACGTTACATAAAACTCTTCTTATCTTAGAATACATAATTTTTTCCTTTCTATTTTCCAATAATTGTATTTTGTTTAATTATACCATAACTATTTTAGATATTGTGTCACTTATGAGTTATTTCAATGTCAAATATAAGACATCTGAAATTTATGCTATAATGAAAACCATATGAGCTATCGTAAGCTCGCTTGTGTATAGCGATTGGAGCAACATGACCATGAACTGGTTTTTGTTCATGGTATAATGAACGTGGAATGAGCTATCGCAAGCTCCCTTGTGTATAGCGATTGGAGCAACATGACCATGAACTGGTTTTTGTTCATGGTATAATGAACGCGGAATGAGCTATCGCAAGCTCGCTTGTGTATAGCGATTGGAGCAACATGACCATGAACTGGTTCTTGTTCATGGTATAATGAACGCGGAATGATTTACCGATACAAATGGGTACACTTTCATTAAGGTTGAAATCATTTCTAAACATGAATTTATATAGAAAGAAAATAAAGAGAAAGGAAGCATGCTGATTTAAAATGCATGAATAAATAATGAGCAAGATTCTTTTAGTCGAAGATGATACAAGTATCATAAAAAATTTAACGGAATTCCTATCCACAGAGGGTTATTCTGTCACTTCAGTTACCGGTCAAACAGAAGCACTAGATAAAATTGAAAACGAATATTTTGATTTAGTCCTTCTTGATATCTCCCTGTCAAATGGGAATGGTTTTGCAGTATGTTCTGGAATTAAAGCAAAGGGGGATACTCCTGTTATATTTGTAACTGCATCTGGAGATGAATTTAGTGTCGTTGCAGGGCTTGACATGGGTGCAGACGACTATATCAGTAAACCATTCCGCCCAAGAGAGCTATTATCTAGAATAAAGAGTGTATTACGCAGAAGTGGTAAAATAAATTCCGTGACAGAGATTCATAGTCTTACCATAGATATGGTGAAAGCAACCGTAATGAAACGGGGGAAGGAAATCTTTTTATCTGCTTTAGAATATCGTCTACTACTTGTTTTCCTGTCCAACCGAGGTGTTGTGTTATCAAGAAATAAATTATTAGAAGAGATTTGGGACATTGCAGGTGATTTCGTTAATGATAATACCTTAACCGTATATATTAAGCGTTTAAGAGAAAAAATTGAAGATGATCCACAAAATCCAAGCATCATTAAAACTATTCGTGGATTAGGTTATATAATGGATGAGCTATAAAATAAAATCATTGGTAATCTATTAAACAGAAAGGATTCTACATGGACTTTTTTCGTAACCCAGAAATTAAGAAAAGTTTATTTCTTTATATAAGCTTTATTCTAGTGACTACAATTATAGGATTTTATATCAATGATTATTGTGGCTATTATGTATTATTCGTTGAATTACTCCTAAGCATTTTGCATTTTTCATATACCTTTTTACGCTATCAAAAAATTGCAGAATTGAGTGGGATACTTGACTCCATTTTGCATGGAAATGAAGCTATAAATTTTGATAATTTTAGTGAAGGCGAATTGTCTATTTTACAAAACGAACTTACAAAGATGACATTGAAATTACGAGAGCAAAGGGCTGAACTTGTTCGTGATAAATTATATTTAACCGACTCCATTGCTGATATTTCTCACCAACTTAGAACTCCTCTAACGTCCATCAATCTTATTTGCAGCTTTCTATCAAAATCGGATCTAAGTGATGAAAGAAGAAGACAATTGTCAAAAGACCTTAATAAAATTCTACAAAGAATTGAATGGCTCATATCTTCCTTACTTAAACTTTCTAAGATAGATGCAGGTACTGCAAATTTCAAAAAAGAAACGGTTTATGTAAAGGAATTGATAGAAAAATCAATAACTCCCATCATGATTCCAATGGAACTTAAAGAGCAAGAGTTTCATACTTCTATGAATGGAAATGAATCTTTTGTGGGGGATTTGTCATGGTCCATTGAAGCAATTAGTAACATACTAAAAAACTGTATGGAACATACTCCAATTGGCGGAAATATAACTGTTAATTGCATTGAAAATAGTATTTATACTGAACTTGTTATAAAAGATAATGGGAGTGGCATTGACAAGGAAGATTTGCCTCACTTATTTGAACGCTTTTATAAAGGGAAATACTCTAGTGATCAAAGTGTTGGCATTGGACTAGCCCTTGCTAGAGTCATTATTGTTGAGCAAAACGGAACAATAAAGGTTGAAAACAATTACGACGGTGGTGCTAAGTTTACAATACGTTTCTATAAGCAAATCATATAATCTCTCTACTAGCTCTAGAATAAAAGAAAGCTTAATGACAGTGTAAGTGACAGTTTTGTAATTTTACAGTCACCTAGTTGTCATCTAAGTGCTATATACTTGTTTTTAAAGAAGAAAAAACATGAATTGCATTTAGAAAGTGAGTGAAAGATTTTTCAAATTTTTACTCAACAAGTTTGTGTCTGCGCTACATCCACAAACTTGATTTGTGCAAAAAGCTCGCAGAAAGAGGTAATTATGAAAGAGGTAACTATGGATATATTAAAAGTAGAAAATCTTACAAAGACTTATGGCACTGGAAACAATCAAGTACATGCCCTTAATAATGTTTCATTTTCAATAAAAAAAGGAGAGTTTGTAGCAATTATTGGACCCTCTGGTTCCGGCAAATCAACACTCCTACACATCCTAGGTGGCGTAGACAAGCCCAGCTCTGGAAAAGTCTATCTGGGTGGAAAAGATATTTATGCTCAAAATGATGAACAGTTGGCAATCTTTCGACGTCGTGAAGTTGGCCTTATTTATCAATTTTATAACTTAATACCTGTTATGAATGTAATTGAAAATATTACATTACCAGTTCTTATGGATGGTAGAAAAGTAAACCAAGAACGTTTAAATGAGCTGTTATCTGTCTTAAACCTACATGGCCGTGAAAATCATTTACCAAATCAATTATCCGGTGGTCAACAGCAAAGAGTGTCAATTGGTCGTGCACTTATGAACGCACCTGGCGTTGTTCTTGCAGACGAACCTACTGGAAACCTTGACTCTAAAAACAGTCAAGAAATCGTAGAATTATTAAAACTATCGAATCAAAAATACAATCAAACGCTAGTTGTAATCACACATGATGAAAATATCGCCTTGCAAGCAGACCGCATTATAGCCATCGGCGATGGAAAAATTACAAGGGACGAGGTGATTCGTCGATGAATATTTTTAATAAGTATACGTTAAAAACACTTGCTAAAAATAAAACAAGAACCCTAGTCACCATTATTGGAATTATCTTATCCGCAGCTATGATTTGTGCAGTTACGTCACTAGTTACAAGTTTGCAGTCCTTTTTACTGAATCAGGCAATTTCTAGAGAAGGCGATTGGCATGGTGTCGTATTAAATATAAGTTCTGATGAACTATCTAAGCTGCAAGGGAATGACAAACTATTAAACTATGCTACCCTTCAAAATATCGGATATTCCATATTAGAAGAAGGAGAAAACAACGAAAAACCTTATTTGGCTGTATTGGGTATTGATTCATCCTTTAAAGAAATGATGCCAATCCGTCTTACAAAAGGTAGAATGCCTGAAACTACTTCCGAGATTATATTACCGAAGCATTTACAAACCAATGGAGGGGTTAAATACCAACTTGGCGATGTCTTAGAGCTCTCTCTTGGAGAACGTATATCAAATGATACGAAAGTATATCAAGACACTTCATATCAATACGGTAAGTATGGAAGTGAGGAATTTATTCCAACAAATAATCGAACATATCAAGTTGTTGGATTTTATGAACGGCCATCCTTTGAAAGTTATTCTGCACCTGGCTATTCTGCTTTAACCTTAATCGATGAAACTGCCTCCGATAGCTATCTAGCATATATTAAAATGAGCAATCCAAAAGAAGTGTTTCAGTTTATCAGTGAAAATTTTAGTGCATATGACGCTAACTATAATTACGACGTATTACGTTTTATTGGCGCTTCCAATGAAACGAGTTATAACGCTGTGCTATATGGTCTATCATCCATTTTAATCGGAATTATTATGGTAGCTTCTATATCACTAATATATAACGCATTCTCTATCTCAATTAGTGAACGTATCAAACAATTTGGATTATTAGCCTCCATTGGTGCAACGAAACGCCAATTGATGAAAAGCGTTATGTTTGAAGCATCTTTCTTAAGCATTATTGGAATTCCGCTAGGTATCTTATCCGGACTCACTGGAATAGGGATCACCTTACATTTCACAAAGAACTTAATAGTTAATTATTTAGTTGGTAATACCGATTCGTCCCTTACTTTAAATCTAAAAATTACGCCTTTTTCAATTTTAATAACTGCTCTCATTGCTTATGTGACTATTTTAATATCTGCTTATATTCCCGCAAGAAAAGCAGTAAAAATATCAAATATAGAGGCAATTCGTCAGAACCATGATATTTATATGAAATCCAAAAGTGTAAAAACATCCAAACTTGCTTATAAGTTATTTGGGTTTGAAGGAATGATTGCAAGTAAAAACTTTAAACGTAATAAAAGAAAATATCGTGCAACTGTTTTCTCACTTTTTGTAAGTGTTGTATTATTTATTACTGCTAGCAGCTACTGTGCATATTTAAAACAAAGTTCAAATGCAATCGTAAGCCCACCATCTTATGATATTGCATATTTTTATGACTCTGATACAAATAAAAATGAATCATTACAGGACCTATACAATTTACTTGCTTCTACCAATGGAGTCACAAAAAGTAATTACGCCTCTCATTTTTATAGCGACATACTAATTGATTCTAAGAAACTAACAAAAGAATATGTCGATTTTTACAAAAATATTTATGGAACAGAGTATTATAATTTTGATCAAGAGATGGAGACGACTGCCGTTATTAGCTTCATAAATGATGAAGAGTATGAAAAGTATTTAACAGAAAATGGATTTGATAAAAACAAGTACATGAATCTTGACAATCCGGTTGGTATTGCAGTTGATTTTATTAAGCGCTATGCGAACGATAAATATTATACGTTCCATTTACTGAATGATTCAAATCTTTCTATTGATTTATTAAAAAGAAAAGAGATTGACGGTTATTATTTCAGTGAACAACAAACAAACGCTTCTGGTGAGACGATCTATATTTACGAAAAAGAAAGCAACGATTCTAATGTTGTAGTTGAGGGAGAAGATACTTATTATTCTCAAAACGATACCGATGCTTCTAGTAAAGATTCTCTTGCATTTACAGAGGATGAAGTTATTAGCCGTATTCAATTAAACATCGGAGAAACAACCGATGCATTACCTCTTGGACTTGAAAGAAATGAGGGTGAGCTAATTATCATGTATCCTTATAGTGCAATGTCTAGTGTACTTGGGGACGATACTATTGCTACAAATGAGGTGTTTTTCTTTCAAACAAGCGATCATAAAAAGGTCTATGACTCTATGTATAAGGAACTCGATGAACAAGGAATCCCGACTCATCGATTAATCGATGTTGCAGAAAGTGCCGATACCGATCGTGCAATTTTAACAATTATCAATGTGTTTTCTTATGGCTTTATTACTTTAATATCATTAATTGCTACTGCTAATGTTTTTAATACCATTTCTACAAACATACACTTAAGACGTAGAGAATTTGCTATGTTAAAATCCATTGGTATGACACAAAAAGGATTCCATAAGATGATGAACTATGAGTGTATGTTATATGGATTTAAGGGTCTTTTATACGGACTGCCAGTCTCATTTATAATAACCTATTTTATTTATCGTGCTATGTTAAATGGCTGGGAAACGAGTTTCTTTATACCGATTAATAGTATTATAATCGTGATTGTAAGCGTATTTATTGTAGTTTTTTCAACAATGCTGTATAGCACGAGCCTAATTAAAAAAGATAATACAATCGATGCCTTGAAAAACGAGAATATATAGTATAAGTTTATTTTAGTTGTAAACTTCTTTCCACAGAATAAGTGCAATATTAAAAAAATTATAATTATATATATGGTCTTGCATACTTTAAACGGGTAGTTGAAATAATGATGTTATACATTATTCTCAACTACCCATTTTCACTTTTACTTGTTGTTTATTTATTGTAATTTTAAAACACTAAATGCTGACTTTATTAAGCTCTTGGCAAGTTTATCAAACAACGAAATTTGAGAAAGTTATTTAATTGACCAGTGCTTTGGGTTGTGCTAGAATCTTATTTAGTATTCTAACAGCCATTATGTTTAGAATAAATACATAGAAAATAGCATAGTGTAGCTTTTCCATTGAAAGATATCTACTTCATGAACACAGTGAACCCTTTCAATCAAAACTTAAGCTACCTTTTGGCAACATGGAGGTTCACATGAATTTATTTTTAATCATCTTCATCATAAGCATTGCAATCATTATATTATTTCTTATTGCACCTGCTTATAGTAGTAAGGAGCAACGAAAGCCTTTCCAAAACAAGAACATCGCCCATAGAGGTTTGCATAGCAACGACCATGTAGTCCCTGAGAACTCCCTTGCAGCCTTCCAGGACGCTGTAAAAGCTGGTTATGGAATTGAACTTGATTTGCAATTATCAAAAGATAAAAAATTAGTTGTTTTCCACGACGATAACTTAAAACGTGTCTGTGGCGTTGATAAACGTGTGGATGAGCTTACTTATGAGGAATTAAAAAAATTATCTATATCGAATTCCAATGAATACATTCCACTTTTTTCTGAGGTACTACACCTTGTTAATGGGTGCGTCCCACTTGTTGTAGAACTTAAAAATGGAAGGAATAATCGTCTTTTGTGTGAGACTACGTATGAATTACTAAAAGGCTATCATGGAGATTATTGTATTGAAAGCTTTCAACCATTGATTGTGGCATGGTTTCGTAAGCATGCCAAAGAAGTTTTACGCGGTCAATTAAGTGCACCAATGACTGAGTTTAAGGGTGAATTAAAAAATTATGAAGCTTTTGCTTTAAGCAATTTATTATCCAATGCAATAGCAAGGCCTCAATTTGTTGCCTACCATAAGGGGAAACACCCATTTCTCGTTTCTCTTTGCTACGCCTTAGGAGCCATGCGAGTTGTTTGGACGGTACGACCTAACGACGATATAAAAAAAATAGAATCCAAAAATGATACCATCATCTTTGAATTCTATTCTCCAGATGTTACTTTTAAAAACTAGAACAACTTAGTTTATTTAAATTAGTTTATATCTTTTTAGTTTCATATATACCATAGATTCAAGAATTAATTTATGATTTATGAAATACATCTTCTTACCAATCGCCACTAATCAGTGGCGTAGCAAGATAAATCTTTGTACGATCCGACATTTCATCATATGTCATAGCAACCTGGACATTTATTTTTCTCTTATCTACAGTAATGTACTCGCTAAGTAATCCAGTGTAAGCATAGATCGTATAAAGATTATCTACACGATTCTCAAACACCACTTCTCCTTTTAAACTATCAATCATGCGATCTGCAATTTTATTTTTTGTCTCAAGAGATAGATCTCCCGCAAATGCACCACTAAATTGAAGTGTTGTATTTATATTTTCTTCATCTACTTCCAGAGTCTCCATGATATTTTTTAACTTTTCTTCGTAGACTAATATATCATTGGAAACATCTTCAAAAATTGTAAGTCGAACCAACAAATAATGATTGATATCACTGTCTTTATCGTTGCTTTGTACAAATGCTTCCATGGTATCCTCTCCATATAGGCTTACAACCTTTACCGTAGTGGATGCCCTTTTCGCAAGTTTCGTAAAAACGCTTTCTTGACGATTACCCTCCGATAATACTTCAATCTCCTGATTCACACCGACACCCAATGCATCTGTGATATATAGAATCAGTGATTTCTTATCTTCCTCCGTTAAGTATCCGCTGCCGTAACGCGCTGCTATTTCTAAGGTACTTTCCATCAGCCCAGAGTTTGTATTTACAAACGCTTGCATGATATTACCTTTCGTAACAAAAAAACGATTCACAATAAATTGTGCTCCAACTGCAACCCATAGAAGTACGATAATGTATGACATAGCTCGTATTCTTTTATTGTCTAATACTTCCTTTACTAGCAAGAAAAATCGACTTCTAGGTTTCATGGAATAATATGTTCTTGCCATAGTAAAACCTCCATTCCTTTAGAGTATTTCCAAGAAATGGAGGTTCATTCGATTTTATCTTAAATTTTATTTATCTATGATAACTTTCTGCTAGTTCCTTACGAACTAAAGCTCTTCTTAGAGCCAGTTCCGCACGAGCTTCATTGATTTCACCGTCTGCACCGTTTAATCTTCTCTCGGCACGTATTCTGGCTTCTTCAGCTCGATTTATATCAATTTCTTCTGGCCATTCGCAAGATTCTGCTAATATTATTACCTTATCACCAAGAATTTCAATAAATCCATCATGAAGAGCGGCTTCTTTTTGTTCGGAACCATTTTTAAGTCTTAATATTCCAGGTACAAGAATTGCGGTTAATGGAATATGGTTTTTATAGATACCCATTTCACCTTCACTTGTTCTAACCTCAATCATATCTACATCACCCTCGTAAAAGATACGATCTGGTGAAATAACTTGTACTTGAAACACCTTACTATTATCAGCCATACTATTCTCCTAATTCTATGTTATAAGAACTGTAATGCTCCCTGGTTTCGTTTCAACTACTCGTTATTTTCCTTGGTTTGCTTTTACTCTTGCCAAAACATCATCAATATTTCCGGCATTTAGGAAATAGCTTTCTGGAACGTCATCATGCTTACCTTCAAGAATTTCTCTAAATCCTTGAATTGTTTCTTGGATTGGAACATACTTACCAGGTAATCCAGTAAATTGCTCTGCTACATGGAATGGCTGAGATAAAAATCTTTGTACTTTTCTAGCTCTAGATACTAAGATTTTATCATCTTCTGAAAGCTCATCCATACCAAGAATTGCAATGATATCTTGTAATTCTTTGTAACGTTGTAAAATTTCTTGTACATCTCTCGCAACAGTATAATGCTCTTCCCCTAAAATCCTTGGATCTAGTAATCTTGAACTAGATTCTAGTGGGTCAACTGCTGGATAGATACCTAATTCCACGATGGAACGGCTAAGTACAGTAGTTGCATCTAGATGGGCAAATGTTGTTGCTGGTGCTGGATCTGTTAAGTCATCCGCCGGAACATAAACTGCTTGAACAGAAGTAATCGAACCATTCTTTGTTGAAGTAATACGTTCTTGTAAGGCACCCATTTCTGTTTGAAGTGTTGGCTGATAACCAACCGCACTTGGCATACGTCCTAATAACGCTGAAACTTCGGAACCAGCCTGTGTAAAACGGAATATATTATCGATAAATAATAATACGTCCTTACCAGATTGATCACGGAAGTACTCTGCCATAGTTAGTCCAGTTAAACCAACCCTCATTCTCGCTCCTGGTGGCTCATTCATCTGACCAAATACCATGGTGGTCTTATTAATTACACCAGAATCAATCATTTCATAATAAAGGTCATTACCCTCTCTTGTTCTTTCACCTACACCTGTAAATACGGAGTATCCACCATGCTCGGTTGCAATATTCGTAATTAATTCTTGAATTAAAACTGTCTTACCTACACCAGCACCACCAAACAATCCGATTTTACCACCTTTTTGATATGGGCATAGCAAGTCAACAACTTTAATACCAGTTTCTAACAATTCCGTTTCTGTTGATTGTTCCTCAAAAGCAGGTGCTTTTCTATGAATTGGGTAATAATCAACATTTTGTGGAGCCGGTTTTTCATCGATTGGGTTACCTAATACATTAAAGATACGACCCAATGTATGTTCACCAACAGGAACAGAAATTGGAGCATTCGTTTTCTTAGCATCCATACCACGAACCAAACCGTCGGTAGGTCCCATTGCGATACAACGAACTGTATCATCGCCAATGTGTTGAGCTACTTCAACGACTAACATTTCTCCATCTGATTTCAATATGTTGATGGCTTCATATATTTCTGGTAAATTACCACTTTGAAATTTGATATCTAAAACGGCACCAATGATTTGAGTGATTTTACCTATATTTTTATCATTTTGTTCTTCTTTGGAAGTTTTTTGATCTGTATTTGATGAATTTAAATATTTATCCAAAGACTTTAAGTCTTGATCCTCCATTCATTCACTCCCTTTCTTTTCATTTATAACTAACTAATCGCATTCGCACCAGCGATAATCTCAGTTAATTCCTGAGTAATTGAACTTTGTCGTGCACGGTTATATTGTAGTGACAACTCGGATATCATATCGTCTGCATTATTTGTTGCAGAGTCCATCGCTTGCATTCTAGCCCCATTCTCACTCGCAAGCGACTGAACTAAGGCACCATAAATCAAGCTATTCAGATATTTCGGTATTATTAAATTAAGAGCCTCATCCGTGTTTGGTTCATAATTCATATGAGTCAAGCGATCAGATGCACTTTCATTATCGCTGTTATCTTCTTGCTGATTTGTCATATCTACAGGTAACAATTGAATCATGGTAGGAATATGCGTAACTGTGTTTTTAAACTCGGTATACGCTAAAAATATTTCACCAACCTCATCGTTTTGAAATGCTTTTAATACTTCTTGACCGATTTCAATGGCATCTTTAAACATTGGAGCATTCATGACATCCGAATAATCTTTGCGGATTTCATATCCCCTACGCTTAAGCACTTCTTTTCCTTTTCTTCCAACGGCATAGACAATAACATCTTCTTTTAAAAGATTACTACCTGTAATTAATTTTATAACATTGCTGTTATATCCGCCTGCAAGTCCACGATTCGAAGTTATAACAATAACTGCCTTTTTATTTGATTTACCGGATCGTAGCAATGGATGTGATATTGTTCCTGTCTTACGTAGCATGTGAGATACTGCTTGGTACATATATTTAAAATAAGGCCCAGAATTTTCAGCTCTTGACTTCGCTTTTTGAAGCTTTACTGTTGATACAAGCTTCATCGCTTTTGTGATCTGTTCTGTGCTTTGAATGCTTTCCCTACGCCTTTTAATATCTCTTATTCCAGCCATAGTATCACATCCTCTCTACATTTTTGAAAATTCTGTCTTAAACGCTTCGATTGCTTTTTTCAACTTGTTTTCCGTTTCATCATCCATTTCTTTTTTCTCACGAATGTTTGTAAGAATTTCTGGATATTTCGTATCAACGTATTCAAACAATCCTTTTTCAAAGTCTCCTATTTTACTTACAGGAATATCAAGTAAGTACTTCTTTGTAGCCGCATAAATGATAACGATTTGATACTCTACCGGCAAAGGTTTATACTGAGGTTGTTTTAAGATTTCTCTAATTCTTTCACCCTGCGCAAGTTTTTCCTTTGTGTCCGCATCCAAATCAGAACCAAATTGTGAAAAGGCTGCAAGTTCTCTATACTGTGCTAATTCAATACGAATTGGTCCAGCAATTTTTTTCATCGCTTTAATTTGGGCTGATCCACCTACTCGAGATACCGATAAACCTGCATTTACCGCTGGACGGAAACCTGCATTGAACATTTCTGTTTCCAAGTAAATCTGTCCATCTGTAATTGAAATAACATTCGTTGGTATATAAGCAGATACGTCTCCAGCTTGTGTTTCAATAATAGGTAGCGCTGTTAATGAACCGCCACCCAGTTTATCAGAAAGGCGTGCTGCACGCTCTAATAATCTTGAATGAAGATAAAATACATCTCCTGGATACGCTTCTCTTCCAGGTGGTCGTTTTAACAATAAGGAAAGCGTACGATATGCCATTGCATGCTTACTTAAATCATCATAAACAATTAATACATCCTTACCAGATTCCATCCACTCTTCGCCGATTGCACAACCTGCATATGGTGCAATGTATTGCAATGGAGCAAGCTCACTCGCTGTAGAAGCAACAACAGTTGTATAATCCATTGCTCCAAACTCTTCTAACTTTTTAACGATATTTGCTACCGTAGATGCTTTTTGACCAATCGCAACATAAATACAATTTACATTTTGGCCCTTTTGGTTAATAATTGTATCTAATGCGATTGCGGTCTTACCTGTCTGTCTATCTCCAATGATAAGCTCTCTTTGACCTCTTCCAATTGGAACCATAGAGTCAATCGCTTTAATACCTGTCTGTAATGGTGTATCAACTGACTTTCTTGCAATAACACCACTTGCTACTCTTTCTATCTGACGATACTTGTTTGTATCAATTGGACCCTTTCCATCGATTGGTTGTCCAAGTGCATTAACGACACGACCAAGCATTGCATCCCCGACTGGTACTTCAACAACACGTCCTGTTGTTTTTACAGTATCCCCTTCGTTGATATTTACAGTATCACTAAGTAATACTGCACCGACATTGTCTTCCTCAAGGTTAAGTACCATACCATAGTTTTCGCCTGGAAATTCCAATAGCTCACCCTGCATAGCATTATCCAAACCATGAATTCTTGCAATACCATCGGCAACCTGAATTACGGTACCAACATCAGATACGTCTAATTTTGCACTGTATCTTTTAATCTGTTCCTTGATAACGGAACTGATTTCTTCCGGTCTTAGGTTCAAATGATTTGCACCTTCTTTCTATAATATTTAAAATCTTCAAACAAACGGTATTTAAACTCCAGAGACCTGTATCTTTTGAAGGTTTCTTGCTAAATGCGCAAGCTTCGTTTTGATACTTCCATCCACTACACGATCTCCGATTTGTATTACAATACCGCCAATAAGAGAAGGATCTATTTTGTAATCTATCTCAAATTGCACGTACTTAGTTGTATCTAGCAATTTTGTTAATATATTATCTTTTTGTTCCTCCGTTAATTCGGTTGCAGAAGTTATTGTTGCAACCCCTATCTTTTTATATTCCATTACTTTAGCAATAAAATAACTAAGAATTTCATCAATCTTATCGTATCTTTCTTTCTCCACTATAATCACAAGAAATCCAGTAACGTCTTCTGAGACTTTATTATGAAATATGTTCTCTATTACTGCTACCTTCTCTTCTTTTGAGATTTTAGGGTGGTTTAAAAGTTGAATAAACTCTTTATTACATTCCAAAGCCTCTTTTACAAACTTGATTTCATCAAATGTTTGATCCAGTGTATCTTTTTCAAGAGCAACTTCAAATAAGGCTTCTCCATATGTTAAAGACACTAATTTTGCCATGTATGATCACCTATTTCATTTAAAGTTTCTTCCACCAATTGGTTCTGTTTACTCTCATCTATTGACTGTCCGATTATTTTACCCGCCATAGCCGAAGCAACGTATATCATTTCTTGTTTTACTTCGTCTTTTAATTTATTCTTTTCAAGTTCAATTTCACGATTCGCTCTTTCACGAATTCTTTGAGCTTCCTCTTGTGCCGCATTTACGATTTCATTTTCTTTCGCAATTGCCTTTTTACGACCATCACTAAGAATCTCATCCACTTTCAATGATGCACTTTTTAATTTCGCCTCATATTCTTCCTTAAATTGCATTGCTTTTTCTTTATTTTTTAAGGATTGTTCCATCTCTTCTTGAATTTTGTCTCTTCTCTTTTGTAAAAGAGCTCTTGCAGGATTAAATAACAAATAAGAAAGTAGTAAAAAGAGCACAAATACGCTGATTGCAAGAATTACTGTATCAACTACTAATTGAACATCTAGACCAAAAATACGATTTGTTAAAGGCTCCTCATTGGTTGCTACGGCAAGAAATCCTATTTTTGTATTTAGACTTGATAACATAAGCCCCACGTTTTGTCTCCTTTCTTCAATTATTAAATTTATCTTGTTTCAGATGCATATGTTTTATTATAGTTTTCCGATTAATGGATTTGCGAATAATAAGATAATTGCAACCGCGAAACCATAAAGACCTGTTGTCTCTGCTACCGCCTGTCCTAATAACATAGTAGACATAATATCACCTTTTGCACCAGGATTACGACCTACTGCTGCTGCACCATGACCTGCTGCAATACCTTGACCGATACCAGGTCCGATACCTGCGATCATTGCAAGCCCTGCACCAATTGCTGAACACGCTAAAACTAAACCTTGATCTGTAATATTTGACATAATATAAATTCCTCCTTAAAATAAAATAATTTTTTTTCATTTCTTTATCAATTTGTATGAGCTATATTACTTTTTAAATTCATTCTGAATTTATTCAAATGTATTTGAAACAAATACCATTGTTAACATACAAAATACATATGTTTGAATCGCCCCTGAAAACACATCAAAATATCCATGTAAAACGGACGGCCATACTAATAATAATGCCTTTGGTAGTAATCCATACACTAATCCAAGCATTACTGTTCCTGAAAGCACATTTCCAAACAGACGTAATGATAATGAAATCGGTGTTGCAATTTCTCCGATAATGTTAATTGGAGATAAAAAGATTGGTTTAAATAGATTCGTAACATGTTGTGCTTTTTGATACTTAAAACCATTGTAATGAATAATACAAAATGTCATCAAACCTAAACCTAGAGTTACCCCGTAATCTGCTGTCGGGGATCGTAAACCAAATAAACCAGAGATATTAGCAAATAATATAAAAATAAATATGGTCCCAATATAATTTGAGAACTTATATCCATGTTCACTTCCCATATTCGTTTTTGTCATATTATCAAATGTCTCTACTAAATACTCAATGATGTTTAAAAATGGACCAGGAACTTTATTTGGATCTGCCTTTTTAATGGCTCGATTTGCTATAAAAGCAAATACGATTAAAGTTACCATGATCAAAAGTAAACATATGTGAGTTGTTGTTAGCCAGACCTCATGTCCAAATACTTGATACTTTAGATATCCATCAACCCCAAACGAAACAGCAGTATCATTTGTAGCAGTATCTAGATTTGAAGCTCCAGCCGAAAGCAAAATGCTTCCAAGTCTCACTTTCTCACCCTCCTTTGTAGTTTTATTTGATTAATTTATGTGTTAACGGCTGAAGATATGCCGATAACTTCAAAGTAAGTATGCCTATAATTACGCCAATCATACTAATATACTGAGATAATACAATGGCTAAGACAATTACAGCAACAATTAATATAATGCGAAAAATAACAAAACGTTTCATATATGCTGCGGCTTTTTCAGAATCCATTTCTAGTGACCGATCAAGAGAGCGATACATACTAAATGACATAATAATTGCTACTGCTACACCAACGAGCAATCCAATAATAAATGCTACTTTATTCTGGCTAAGCAGCACTCCACCAATCGCTATAATTACAGCGATTACTAGTATACCAATTATTAGTTCTGAAAGTGTTTTTTTACCAATATTTTCTTGATTCATATTAACCTCCTTGTTATTTACATAGTTGTTTACATACTACAATATCATATATAGCCTTTATGAAGAAATCTTATTTCAGCTATCTTTATTCTCACAATCGCTATCATGATCATTGATCCACTTCTGAAACGCTTCTTCAATCTTCTCATCTTTCTTACTGCTACCGGCTAAATGATGATTCGCAGAAGGTGTCTTTGCCTCTTTGCTCTTATCATTCTTATAAAAACTTTTCGTCAAATGATAAACATTACGAAATGCGGCAAGGATTCCAAGAAACAAAAATACAATGGTAAGATAATTCGTTAAAAACCATTGGTCTAATTTATTCCCTATGTAAATACTAAGAAATATAGGCACTAACATACTAATTCCAATTTGATTAATTAAAGCCAGCGATCTAAAAATATTTTTATCTATTTTCATACATACTCCTTATATATCATGCTGAAAACTCTACTAAAATATATGAAAGTGCATGCTATTCCTCTCTAAATCAGATACTTTATCGTATCGAAATGAATTCACTCATTTTATTCTAATTATTTCCCTTTAAGTAAAATAATATAATATTTTTCATTAAATGTCTATAATATTAAAATTTATTATCGTTTTTAATATCGTATAAACCGCGCAATAACTTAATAACTGATATCATTTTCCCATTTTTCTAGTATTTTATTCATAGAATCTTTTTTACATATTCCTACACTTCTTATGTGCACTTTCAACTGAAGAATAAAGAATATGAGAAGTACATTCTCCGCGCCCGAGCGTTTGCATAGCTATATATTCTTCTCTATAAGATGCGCATTTTATTGTCTTATTAAAATCACACGGATTACATTAATTCTTTACATCAAAAAGGCCTTCCCTATAATTTAAAAAAGACTGTTGTAAAGTATCTACAACAGCCTTCCATTTAAATTATTCTTCGATCATTGAAATTCTTCGATTATGTCTTTCATCATTTGAGAATGGAGTATTCAAAAATGTATCAACTATTTTTATCGCTAGCCCAGGACCAACAACACGTCCTCCCATGGCTAAGATATTAGCATTGTTGTGAAGTTTTGTAGCTTCTGCACTAAATACATCATGGCAAAGTGCAGCACGCACTCCTTTTACTTTATTCGCGGCAATTGAAATACCAATACCTGTTCCACAAATAAGAATTCCTAGTTCACATTCCTTATTTGCAACAGCATGTGCAACCTTCTTTGCATAAACTGGATAATCGCAAGATGACAATGAATCGGTACCAAAGTTTTTATACTCTATGTTCTGTTCCTCTAAATATTTAATCACCTCTTGCATTAATTCATAGCCACCATGATCACAACCTAATGCTATCATTTTTGTTCCTCCTGTCAGTTAATCATTATTCTCTTTATCAATTTTATATGCTGCCTTTTTTACGATACGTAAAAGTTCGCCAAAGCATTCTTCGTAATCGATCAATGACCCTCCATATGGATCACTTAAATCGCCAGTTTCACCAGCGAATTCTTTTAATGTATATACACCTGTTTTAATAAAAAACTCTTCTTCAACTTTGATTTTCTCACTCAAAGACATTGTCAACACTAACGTATGTTCATCCACTTCATAACTTCGAAATTGTTTTGCAATGTGATCCATTTGCAAGTCATGGTTGCTTAAAACAATTTCTGCTTTTGGATTCATCGGCTCTGGAAATAATACCACCAATCCCCTTGAGAATACTTCTATCTTTTTTCCTATTTGTAGGCTTTTATATATTGTTTCCGCCATAGGGCTTCGGCATGTATTATCTGTACAAACAAATATGAGCCTCTCATATTTTCCCATGTTTTTACCTTCCTTCTCTAATTATACATTAATATAAGGTAATGAATTGAGCAATGAAATTTTCACTTTCTTTATACTGTTATAATATGATATCCTGCAGCTTTTAGCAAGCGATTCATAATCGCTTGTCCTAAATTATTATCTCCAAAACTCTCTGAATAAATATAAGAAATTCCAAGCGTATCAAACTCTCTTAATATATCAAATAAATGTGAGGCAATCGCCTTTTCATCACTTCTAGAACCAATACTCTTAACTATGCCATATAGATAACAATGTTTTGTCTCGTCAGTTGCCAAAATACCAATGCTTTCACCCATATCTGCTTTTACTTTGGATTCTTGATTAATTCTAGCAATCACGTTAGACATATCACCTTCATAAATTGTTAATTCACCCTTTGGGGCATAGTGCTTATATTTCATTCCTGGTGCCTTTGCCACAATATTTTCATTTTTTTCTCTTTTTAATACTGCCTTATCATATTCGACTTCACCAATAACATTCGACAGCTGTTCTTTCGTTATGAATCCAGGACGTAATATCATTGGTTTTTCCCCTGACAAATCAACAATGGTTGATTCAAGCCCGATATCCACTGCACCACCATCAATAATCATAGATATCTTTCCAGATAAGTCTTCAATTACATGTTCTGCTTTGGTTGTACTAGGTCTTCCAGAGGAATTAGCACTTGGCGCAGCTAAAAATAGTCCTGATTCTTTAATTAACATGGCTGCAATTGGATCTGAAGGCATACGTATTGCCACTGTATCTAGCCCTCCGGTAGTACTATAAGGTACTACCTCACTTTTCTTAAAAATCATCGTAAGTGGCCCAGGCCAGAATGCATCTGCTAATTGATATCCCTCTTTTGGTATCTCCACGGCTAATTCATCTAGCGCATTCATATCGGCTATATGCACAATTAAAGGATTATCTGACGGTCTCCCCTTCGCTTCATATATACGTCTAGCAGCTGTTTCATCCAATGCATTCCCACCCAGTCCATAAACCGTTTCTGTAGGGAAAGCCACCAACTGGCCCTGCTTTAACAATTCCGCAGCCTTTTCAAACTCCTTCGATATTAAGTTTTTTCTATCTATCGTTTGTATAATTGTTTTCACTTTTCTACCTTCTGTCTTATAATATGAACTTGGTTTAATTCTAAAGTTATCCAAGAATAACAACAGATATTTAAACAATATTTCTATAATACAGCTAATATCTAGTTTATGTCAATATTGAATCACATTCTAATTTAGGAATGAAGTCGCTGCTTCCTGTTCATTTAAGTACTTTAATATGCCTAAATGAATTGCCCATGCAAGCTTTCTTTGATAGTCATCTTTCGAAAGTAGTTCCGCTTCCTTATAATTTGAGAGAAATCCGCATTCAACGATTATAATTGGAGGATTTGCCTTTTTTAATAAAAAATAACTATCATTCGCCTTTTCTATTCTATGATTGTCATCTTTTATTGTACTTTTTAGCTGTACTTGCATGATATTGGCAAATCTTTTCCCCTCTTCTTGGCTCGTATAGTAAAATACTTGTGCCCCGTGGCTGGATTCTTGGGTAAAACTATTTTGATGAATACTAACCACAACTGCAGCCTCACTATTGTTTATAATCTCAACTCGTTTTTTTAAATCGCTTGCTTTTTTATTCGAATCCGAATCCGAGTATAGCCCCTCATCTGAATCTCTCGTCATAACAACTTTGATATCATTTTGTTCCAACAACTGCTTGAGTTGTTGAGAGATTGCTAAATTAACATCCTTTTCAAGTATATTATTAACACCAATCTTGCCAGGATCAAAGCCTCCGTGACCTGCATCAATCACCACAACTGGATGTTCTTTTTCATTGGAAACTTGACCAAACAAGTGCTTCATCGCTTTAATGTTTCGTTCAGACAATAAAAATATAGCTAAGAATAGTAATAAGCAAAAAATAATATTAAAGTGCCTTACTTTCATTATAGAAAACAACCTTTGTCTCTTTTCCTATAGTCTATGAAGTATAGGCTTGTCTTAATTCACATATTTTTGTATTACATTCCAAACACTTGCTTTTTCAAATCCCAATCTCCAGCTAGCCACTCCTGCAAGATTTGCCTCACTAATTAATTTCAACTTTCTCTCAAGAGATTCATCTTCTTCTAGCCATACTTTATATATTGCATCACCCTTTTGGTACTCTGCATAGTACTGACCTGTCTCTTCGTTCCAAACTGGTGTTACATCATTCTCTTTTAATTTCGCCTCAACGGCTTCCATTCCAAGTGCTTCAGAAGTTAGAACATTCGCACCTAGTTCAACAGATTCTTTCCAAAGTCTTGTGTAAAATGGAACTGCCATTATAATTTTCTCTGCTGGAACCATTGCAAGTGTATTGTTAATTGCATCGTTTACGTAACCAATAGAGGCTACAGAACCTGCTTTTTCTGAACCACTGTAATGTTCATCATAGGCCATTATAATAACGTAATCCACTATTTTACCCTGTTCTTCTCGATCATAAAATTTAGAAAACGAAGCAGGGACATAATTATCCACGGACAACACAATTTGATTTGTTCTACATTTTACTGATAACTCTCTTAAAAATTGGACATAGTGCGGTCCAGTCTCAAGAGTTAGATTTTCAAAATCAATGTTAATACCATCCAAATTGTATTTTATAGCCTGTGCAATTAATTCATTTATTAAACGTTCGCGGCTAGACGTACTAGATAACAAATCATAACTATTCACCGCTGTATCAAAATTATCAACAAGTGCCCAAACTTCAAGCCCCATATTGTGTGCTTTCTCAATATAACTTTCACTCAATAAAGAGGATATTGTTCCCTCGACACTATTCACCCGGAACCATGTAGGTGAAATTGTTGTTACATTCTTTGTCTTTTCCATCAATGCAGCCATATTTTCATTTGCTTGCATATTCGTAACTTGGTGCCAAACAAGATTTATCGTATAATCTTTCGTTAAGCTTGTATACTCTGGAAATGTCTTTGCACTTTTCTTAGCTTCATAGTAAGAGTCACCAATGTGTTTGTTTTGAACAAATCCCCTTACTCCATCTTTGGTCATAACTTTTGTAAATCCCTTTGCGCCACTTCCTCCGGCATCTATCAATAACAATTGCTCCCCAACTTCTACGTCGCTAACAATAGGACTTTTGATACTTGCACCAGTTCTAACCTTAGTTTCCTTCGTAGCATCTGCATATAAATAATCGCCCCAAGTACACTCAACCATAACTCTTTCTGGGTTTTCATAAAATGTATATGTGATATCTGAATATTTTTCAACAAAATCCAATGCGACATAGACTTGATCGCCAACCATTTTTACAATAACATAGTTTTCTGAACTCTTGGGTTTATTCACATAATAATCCTTGCTTCCAAGCTCTGCTTTTATAATTTCTGTAGGTGTTGTATAGATTAAATAATTTTCTTTTGCATCCCAATAAAATCTGTGATTGAATTTATCCGTAATCGTATCTAGATCAATATAAATTGTTCCATCAATTATTTTTGCATTCTTATCATAGACCTTATCATCTAGCATTAGCATTGCTTCACCTTCTGGAACAGTATAGTATTCAGACAATTCTAAATATTCTTTGTTTGGTGTATATTTTTTAATTAAAGCTACAACTACAAGAGTGATTATTACGAGAACCACTGCAGCAGTACCAAAAATTGCCTGTTTTGCTTTTTTGTCCATGCCTAACCTCTTTTCTGCAAATATTTATATTTTACGACAAACATTATAGCATTATTTTTACTTATCGTCATTAGATTTTCGTAAATATCAATAGAAATTTGCAAAATTTTGAAAAAGGTAATAGAAAGAGCTATTTCTTACAAAGTTCCATAAACAATAACAGTGTTTGAGGGTCTGTTTTAGGGTCAGAATTGTAAGAAATGCTCTTTCTTTATTTCATTTTTCAATTTCACTGCTTGTTAATATGTAGCAAAACAGTATTATTTATACAAGGTATGTGCAAATATATTTACTAAATGGATGGATAAGGAGGTAATATTGTGATATGTTACTTCTATCCCTGACCAATTAAAATAATTTTTGCTAGCATATCATTTATGATTCATAAGACTGCGAAATGTCCCAATGGCATCTTTACTAGGATGTAATATGTTTGGTTCTAATCCAATCACATAATAGTTAAAAAAACCATTGATGTTTGATTTTTGCTTCTTTGTTGACAAATTATTAATAACACACCAAGAACTTAGGTCTTTAATGTTAGCAAACATCTCTTCAAGTTTTTTCCACACAATACGTTGCCACGGAGCAGTGGTTCCCACAACTATTTTTAAATCACAACGTAATAACTCATTTACCGCCTGTTTATAGTTTCCCCCTAAGTCAATTAAGCAATAATCGTAACTTGAGTTGCGATAGTTACCAATTTCCTGGGTTACCGCCTGTCCGACAAATGTAATGTTTCGATAGGAGAATTTATTTGTATTCGTAACTTCTGATTGCACGTGGTACATTTTTTCTAGTGACCCAATATCATCTTTCCCACTTGCTTCAATTACAACCACCTTATAACCACATACATCTGACAAATAAAAAGCTAGTAATAACGTTAAGTGAGTTACTCCTACATATCTACACATTCCATAAATACCAATGACAGAAGTTCCTTTTCTAAGGCTTCTTTTTGATATTTTCCTATATAATATTGGATTTTTATGCATAACTCCTCCATCACTTACTTGCTTTCTCTTGACGAATTTCCACTTCTTTGTCTTTCATACTTATGTTACAATTCTTAAACATATCCAATCCAATCGATGAGTTCATACATTATAAAAAATCTTGTAATATTTGAAAGAATAGCTCCTCCATCACTGCTGTTTTATTATACAAGACGATACGCGGTTCATACGGCACCCGCAAACATTTTTTTCTCTTCATATTCTTAACAACTACTTGGAAATCCAATGCACTGGTAAAATTAAATAAATAAAAAATATCTTCATTCCTTTTACAAAGTTCTATGCATCGTTCAGCATCATCTAATTCCCACTGTTTAGCACCTAACACTACAATAGAGCGATCTGCTTTTATAAAATCTTCATAGTTGTCCTCATTTAAGACCCCATAATCTTTTATTATAATTTTATACTGACTTTCAACCATTAAGTCCCTTATCGTATCACGATGAAAGCATGGAATCTCATATAAATAATACCCCTCCTCTCTATAATTTTTCATGCTAGTTCTTCTCGCTATTGCAAATAGATCTAAATTTTCATTACACTCAAGGTAACTACATGATATATTATAAAGTTTCAAAAAATTTGCCATCTGTAATGCTATGTGTGTAACCCCAATTCGATGCATGGCACCTGCAATCGCAATGCTTGTAATATGTTCCGTATTTATATTTTTCTTCAGATTGTTTTGAATATCAGACAAACTTTTGTGTAGTTCCTTAATGGAAGTATACCTTTGAAATGCTTGCATTCTTAAACATCGATTTACAATACGTTTTAGCCCCTTACTGCATGAGTTTGAAAAATCTATGTTTTTCCCTTTTTCTAATGCATAATCTTTTCCCAATATCATATAGTAAAGCAACATACCTATTCCGTATATATCTGCACGTTCGTCTAGATGTTTTGTTAAATACTGTTCTGGAGATGCAAACCACGGTGTACCAAACATAAAATCACTAGGGCTAGCACGGTGGTTTGAGCTTCCAAAGTCAACTAAATATACTTGTCCATTGTTGATTAATATATTATCGGGTTTTAAGTCGAGATACAAAATAGCTTGTTCTCTTGAATGCAAGAATTGGATTAAATCACAGATTTGGATTGCATAAGATAAAATTGTTTTTTCTTGAAGTTTAATTGTTTGACATATTTCTTTTAAAGATTCGCCTTCCATAAACTGTTCCACGATATAAAAGGAACCATCATCTTCTTCGATATCATAAATTTGTGGAATGCAAGGATGTTTGAGAAGTTTCATGACACGTGCTTCCCTTATCAATTGCTCATAGCAAGGGGAAGCCTTATAGATTTTTTTAATAATTCGATAACATTGTAACCTGATATGTAAAACTAAATATACTGTACTATATTCACTTTTACTAATGACTTTAATAACGCGGTATTTTTCAAATAATATTAACTCACTCATTCGCTCCTTTCTGTCCGATATTAATCTGGAAAATATAACATATTACGCTTTTATTATAGTAAATCTTTGTAAATTTTGCAATGAATTTAATCTTAATTACTAAACAATAATTTAACAAATATTTGTTAGTAATGCCGATACCAGTATCGTGTATACTCCCTATTCATTGTAATTTTAAATTTATATTATTTTTTAATTGTATTGATAAATTTAAAGATTATCGTAAATATTATGATATTGACTTATACTATAAATTACATTATACTTTGTTTACAATACCATAGTATCTCAAATTAACTCATTACTTAGAAAGGGGTGTGATTCTATGAAAATTGAAAAAATAAGCGACACACAAATACGTTGTACCTTAAACAAGGAAGACTTAGTTGATCGAGAATTACGTATAAGTGAACTTGCGTATGGCAGTGAAAAAGCAAAACAGCTTTTTAAAGATATGATGCAACAAGCATCGTATGAATTCGGATTTGAAGCAGATGATATCCCTCTTATGATTGAAGCTATCCCTGTTTCTGCAGAGTGCTTAGTACTAGTTATAACAAAAGTAGAAGACCCGGATGAGTTAGACACCCGTTTTTCAAATTTTACACCATATGCAGATAAAGAAGAGACAATTGAAGAAGCTGAGGATGATGATGCCTATGCTGATGAAATATTAAATTGCTTTGAACAAATCGGAGAGCTACTTGGTAGCCGAGAACAAAAAGAGATGAACCGTGCAAACAAATCATCAAACGCAAGTGATTCTTCCAAAGATGATACTGATGATGATACTAAAACAACGGTTAACATAGCTCCTAATTTAAGCAAAACTTTTACATTCCGCACCTTAGCGGAGGTAAACTCATTATCCAGAATCATAGCTCCATTTTACCACGGTATAAATACATTATATAAAAACCCATTAAACTCAAAGTATTATTTGGTTGTTCATATATCCGACCATACTCCTGAAGAATTTAATAAGGTTTGTAATATTATTTCTGAATTTGGTAGAACGGAACATGTAAACTATGCAAGTGTTTCTTATTATGAAGAACATTTCGAAAAAATTGTAGATAAGAATGCAGTTCAAGTATTATATAAACTCTAAAAAAACTGTTGTATAATTTGTGGTTACAAATTATACAACAGTCTTTTTTATTTATTCTGCGCTTAAATAGCTATTGATTTGTTCTAATAAATCTTCTACTTCAATACCATGAACCATACAAGCTTCTTCTAAGGACTCTCCTTGAGCAGATGGACAGCCAATACAGTGCATTCCAGAATCCAATAAAATTGGAATTATATTTTGATTTGTCTGAATGATTTCGGCAATGGTCATATCTTTGCTAATCATATGAATACCTCCTAAATTCTTAACTTAAATTCTACATTCCCTTATGAACTTCATAAACAAGAACGGAATTTTATATGTTCTCCTCACATTATAGGTTATTGCTATAATACCGTCAAGAAAAATTTCCTTTTATTACATTCTTTATTCTATATCATGACCTTATGACAGTATATGAAGTAGATAAAATTTTGCTTGTATTATAGGTTATTGATAAAGTTTAGCTTGTATTATTCTTAAGAATAGAGTAAAATAGGAGAAAAGACAAAAGGAGGGACAATGAAATGGCATATGTAATTAATGATAGTTGTATTAGCTGTGGCGCTTGCGCAAGTGAATGCCCTGCTAGTGCTATCTCTGAAGGTGCTAGCCACTATGAAATCGATGCTGATGCTTGCTTAGATTGCGGCGCTTGCGCAGCAACTTGCCCAACAGGAGCAATCGAAGGTTAATATATAGTAAATTAACACCTTAAGATGTAAAAAGCACCTATTTAGGTGCTTTTTTTCTCTTCATTTTAAATTCTACAAGCATGTTTTCTATTATTTTCATCTGAAGCAATAATAAAAACATACAAGATATATTATGTAATATGTCTGGTAAATGAACGAAGTTTACTCAGTTTGCAATTATGATAAATAATACAATTTGGTTCTTTAAGATTAAATTCTAACTTTATTCTTTTTAAAAAACTTACTCTCTTTCTTTTTATAGCTTCCAGGCTCCTTGGTCACTGCAATTTGTTGACGTTGCAATTGATACTCACGAATGGTTCGATCCAATTGTTTAAAACGTTCTTCTTCTCTTTCTTCCCGTAACTTAAGTCGAAAATCCAACTCTTTTACCATTGAATCCGTTACTCTTTCACTTATCTTTTCAGATAAATGCTCATTATTTTCTTCCATAGCACCTTTCATTATACTACACATAATGTTTCGAAATTGCCCCAACTTATCTACTTCATTTTCTTCAACATAGGTAGCATTATGATTTACCAAATCAAAGTGCTGTTCGTGTTTTTCCTCCAAAGTCTCGCCTTGTTCCACCGTTTTTTCTTCTCCTTTTATTTCTTCCTCTTTATTTATGCTTAATGCATCTTCTTCGATCTCTTTTTCCGGCGTTTCTATTCCAACAAGCCCCATTGCAATTTCTAGCTTGTCCCTTAATTGATTTAGGCGTTCAGTATCTAAAGCTTCAACCTTTTTTATTTCAGGGAGCAACAATTTAATGGCTTTTAACTGGAACCCTTTATCCTTTAATGCCTTTACAGACTTAAAAAGTTCAATATGTTCTTCGTTATAATATCGGTGCTCCATTTCATTGCGTGGAATATCAACCTCTAGCTCCTTTTCCCAATACCGAAGAACATGATCCGCTACATCTATCATTTTCGAAGCATCAGATATTATATATCTTTTCTCCTGCATAAGCATCCTCCTAATTCACCAATATATGTATTTTTTTTCCACTTAAATTATTATAACATGACACTTTTCAATTGCAACCTTTCTTAATAAGCTTTCTTGAAAAGACATCGACACCGCTTGCTAATAGCTTGTCCAAAACCACAAGGATTGACAGTACTTAACAGTATCTTTTATCATCAAACAATTTAATGTTTTGTTACAAACCATCGTGAATGGTACTCAATAGTGTCTAACTACCTTAAATCATCAAGCGCATCCTTTGCAAAAGTCTTTTTGCTTTATAAAGCAGAGCATTCATAATTTAACATCTTGCGAAATAAAAAAAGAAGTTCAGGAGAAAAATATGTTTTTTCCTGAACTTCCTTTTATTCTTTCTATGATAAGATACTTATCTTTCTAAATTTGCAAACTTCGTAAATTGAGATAACCAAGCAAGTTTGACAGTTCCTGTTGGACCATTTCTTTGCTTTCCAATAATGATTTCAGAAATTCCTGCCTCTTCTGAATCATGATTGTAATAATCATCACGATATATAAACATAACAACATCGGCATCCTGCTCGATCGCACCGGATTCACGAAGATCAGAAAGCATAGGTCGCTTATCCGGTCTTTGTTCAACTGCACGGCTTAACTGAGACAATGCAATTACAGGACAGTTAACCTCTCTGGCCAATGCCTTTAGCGAACGAGATATTTCTGAAATTTCCTGTTGTCTCGACTCTGATTTTTTACCACCTGACATTAACTGCAAGTAGTCAATAATGATAAGTCCTAGATTATGTTCTAACTTAAACTTACGACATTTTGATCGCAATTCTGTTATGGAAATACCAGGAGTATCGTCAATAATAAGACCAGATTCACCAATTACCCTAGCACTTTCCATCAATTTTGCCCAGTCCTCATCATTTAGTTCTCCACTACGAATTGCCTGTGAATCAACCTTTGAATTCATTGATAAAATACGATTTACAAGCTGATTCTTGGACATTTCCAGACTAAATATAGCAGTCGTGATACGAGATTTTACAGCAACATATTCGGCTACATTTAATACAAAGGCTGTCTTACCCATAGATGGACGGGCTGCAACCAGTATTAGATCCGATGGCTGCAATCCTGCCATCTTATAGTCGAGGTCATAAAATCCTGTAGCAATTCCTGTAACACTTCCTTTATTTTTTGATGCCGACTCAATACTATCCAATGATTTAATAACAATATCTTTGATGCTAACAAAATCACCCGTACTACGATTTTGAACAATATCAAACACTTGCTTTTCCGTTTGCTCCAACACTATGTCAACTTTTTCTTTATCCAAATAGCAAGTGTTTGCAATACCTTCGGTAACTTTAATCAATCTTCGAAGCAATGCTTTTTCACTTACGATATTTGCATAATAGCGTACATTGGCCGATGTAGGCACCGAACGTATTAAATCACTTATAAATTCGAGGCTGCATAATTCCGGTGGAACTTCCTTTTCTTTTAGCTTATTTTGCAATGTAACTAAATCAACAGGTTTTCCTTCCTGGAATAACTCAATCATGGCATCATAAAGTACCGCATATTGATGTTGATAGAAATCCTCTCCAGTTATAATTTCAGAGGCAGCAATGATAGCATCACGGTCCATAATCATGGAACCAATTACAGATTGTTCTGCTTCTGGACTATGTGGTGGTATTTTTTTTATAAATGCCTCATCCATGTAAACTCAACCTCTTTCTACAGGCTATCTACTCTTACCTTTAGTTCTGCAGTTACCTTTGGATGTAACTTAATTGGTACAGTGAATGTTCCCATATTTTTAATTGGATCATTTAACTGTAATTTCTTTTTATCAATATCAAGATCTAATTGCTCTTTTATAGCTACAGCAATTTCTTTTGTGGAGATAGAACCAAATGTTCTTCCACCTTCACCAGTTTTAATCTTTAATTGAATGCTCTTTGCTTCAATCTCTTTTGCTAGGCTCTGAGCCTCTTCCAAAATCTCTTGCTGTCTTTTTACCTCTGCTGCCTTTTGAAGTTTTAAATCATTCATATTCTTAGCATTTGCCTCAAGACCTAACTTTTTAGGTAATATGAAATTTCTTGCATAACCATCATTTACCTTAACTACATCGCCTTTTTTCCCTAGAGCCTTAACATCTTCTAATAAAATAACTTCCATTTATATATCTCCTTCCTGGGTCATTTTCGTAAGTACATCTTTTACTTTTTGTCTAGCCTCTTCAACCGTGCATTCCTTTAACTGAGCACCTGCAACGCTCATATGGCCACCGCCTCCGAGTTTTTCCATAACTATTTGAACATTTAGCTCATCAATCGAACGTGCACTAATATACACCTTTTCATTGAAAACCGAAAATACGAAAGATGCTCTAATATTGCTTATACTTAGTAATTCATTTGCTACTTGAGCACCAAGTACCGTAGGTGAATCCACACCTTCACTACCACATTCTGCAAATGCATAGTGATCTAAGAAAATTTCTGTTGATGTGATTGCTTGCGCTCTCATCATATATTCTGGCATATCCGTACGGAATGCTTTTCGTATTCTTGTAACATCTGCACCATTACGTCTTAGATAAGCTGCCGCTTCAAAGGTTCTTACGCCCACTTTATTTAAAAAGTTGTTGGTATCAATCATAATACCAGAGTACATTGCATCAGCCTCAACTTGACGTAGTTTTAAACCTTCTCCAATATACTGGAGAATCTCTGCAACCATTTCACAGGAAGAGGATGCATATGGTTCAATATAAGACAATACGGCATTCTCCACCGATTCGCCTGTTTGTCTATGATGGTCTAATATTACAATTGTCTTAGTCAAATCAAGCAACTCTGGACATTCTGTATAACTTGGTCGATTTACATCAACTACTACTAACAATGTATTATTATCTACTACCCCAATCGCCTGGGAACTATTTAAAAACATATCATCTTCATAGTCTGGATTATTTTTAAATCTTGCGATTACTGGTCGTACAGAAATCGTTACATCATTAATTACAATATGTGCTTTTTTATTCAATGTTTTTGCAATTCGATATACGCCGATTGCCGCACCAAAGGAATCCACATCTCCAATGGAATGTCCCATGATAACAACTTTATCCTTAGCTTCAATAAACTCTTTTAGGGCATGAGCTTTCACTCGTGCTTTTACTCTTGTATTTTTCTCAACAGTAAAACTCTTGCCTCCATAATAATAAAGCTTTTCACCATCTTTTACAACTGCTTGATCTCCACCACGACCCAAAGCCAAATCAATCGCAGCTCTTGCAAACTCATAACCTCTCGCATAAGACTCTGCATTTACTCCAAGTCCCATACTAATTGTTACCGACATCTCATTACCAATATTGACCGCGCGAACTTCTTCTAAAATAGAAAAACGATTCGTTTGCAGCTGTGGGAAATACTTGTTTTGAAATACAAAGATATATTTATCTTTTTCAAGTTTTTTTATAACTGCATCAATTCCCTGCATATACTTATTAATTTTTCGATCAACTAAGGCAGTTAACAAGGATCGTCTCACTTCATCGATGCTTTCAAGTGCTTCTTCATAATTGTCGATGTATAAAAGTCCTATGATAAGTTTTTGATCACTATTTTCTTTTTGTAGTGCAACGATTTCTGTTTCATCATAGAGATACATTGCCACTAAATAAGAGCAATTATCCATAACATCTTCATCTTGCAACCAATAGGCATCGTCTTCAAAATCTGGTGTCATAACTTTACGTAATATCACTTTATAATTTTTCTCTAAATGACTTATGTGAAGTTCGACATCAAGTTCGCTATCTGGTAATATATCCTCCGTTATCTCTGGAAATATATTTGTAATTGACCGCTTTGCCTTTTTCTCAGAACCAATGATATCACAGAACTCATCATTCGCCCAAACCATTCGTCCTCTTTCATCAAGTACACCATATGGAATAACCATATCTTTTAGCAGCTTCCTTTGAATCTCACCATAATTTGTAGCAAACTGTACCATGTCTCCTACAATGGATGGACGTTTTAGAAAATATAGCAATAGTGCAATAATAAAATAAAGCACAACAAAGCAAGACATCACTGCGCTTGCTTTTTTATCAATCATATAAATGCATATATTCATAACGACCAATAAAATGGTTAAAATAAGCGGCCATCTCAAATACGTACGTAATGCACCATATAGTCTATTTTTATTTGTTTTCATATTCATGGCTCCTTAATAAAGCACACCTTCCATACAATTTGCAATCTAATATACTATGTAACCGTTGCAGTTGTACCTTTCATTATACCATTATTTTGCCCCAAGTGGAAGTGTTTTTTCATAATACAAGGGAAATGCATCCATATCTGCCGTTTCTTTGATGCTTCTACGATGTTTCTTTGATGCAACTACTAATAAAATACTCTTTTTATTAAGCTTTGAACGAAACTTATATGATATACATTATAAAATAAAATGGCTCCTAATAATGAAAGTAATACATCGTCAATATTACATACTCCGACCTTCAATATGAATTGAATTATTTCAAAGGCAATCCGAAGGGACAGAAAAATTAGAATAAACCGATGGATTTTGTCACACGCATTAAAAACCTGTGGCAATATTATACCAAGAGGTGCAAACAACAACAGATTACCCAGTGTTACTCTTACAATATATGAGATATTAAGAGTATGGTTAAAAACTCCAATAATATACTGATAAATGGTTGCAAAGGGCACAACATTAACGGAAAAAAGGAACGTTTTTTGAATACTATTGTCACTTGATACGTTTGCATGATAATGAATGACGATTCCTATAAATAATATAAAAGCTATGTACAAACCCAAAACAAAACTGTATACAATTTTTGTGCATCGAATCTTATCCTCTAATTGCTCTAAGCTCGAACATAAAAAATAAGACCCTACAATCGCTGCTAAAAAACAAGCACCCACTAATATTATTAACCAATGCAGACGAAAGAAAAAATAAGATTGCATACTTAATAATAAGATTGCAAAGAAAATGCCCCCACACAACACATAGAAACAAAAGGCAAAGACACGTTTCATATATATTTCCATTTTCATTGCCCGTCCTCCTTATTCAACTCTCGCTGATTATTCTGTCATCTATTGTCCAAACGTGTGTTAATTATATATCAATTGGGGTTATTTGTAAACAAAACATCCGAAGAATGCTACTATAATACTAAGCTACATTTGAAACTTAATACTTACTGTTGTTCCAACCCCTGGATTGGATTCATACGTTATTATTGCTGAGTGTCGTTTCGCTATTTGATCACATAGTGTTGTTCCTAGCCCCACTCCTCCATATTTCCTGCTTCTTGCCTTGTCAACACGATAAAATGGCTCTATTATGTGAAGCAATTCTTCTTTTTCCATTCCTATTCCATTATCTGTAATCTGTAATATCGCTTTATCTTTCTCTTCATACGAAAAAATTTCTATTTTTCCATTGTTTCCTGATGCTCTTATAGAATTTTCTACAATATTTGAAATCATAATTTCTAAAAGCTCGTAATTACCATTTACCTCAGTACTTACATTATTGCAAATAAAATCAATTTCTTTTTCTGCAATACTCGCTCCAAATCGGTACTGCAAAGATCTTATTATTTTTTCTATAGATACTCTCTCCATAGAAATCTCTGTTTCCCTAATGTCTACAAGTTGTAGCAGCACTTGACTTAAGTTTTCTATTCGCTTACATTCCTTGCGTATATAAGTTAATGCATCATATTTTTCTTCTTCCTCTAACCTTGCCACTTGTAAATATTCAGCATATCCTGATATCGCAGTAAGTGGAGTTCGAAGCTCATGTGCAAGATTATCTACTAGACGTTGTTTCCTATTCGTTTCGTCTTTTAGCTCCTCAATATTTTGCTCAATTCTATCCGACATTTGATTAAAATACCTACCAAGTTCCGCTAGTTCATCGTTTCCTTTAATAATTACACGATTTTTGTAGTTTCCATCCGCAATTTTTTTGGTAGCAATATTTAATTCATGTATCGGTTTTGTAAGTGCCCGCAAAACAAAGTATAGTATAGCTGAAAGTATGAGCGTAATTGATATTGATCCCACGATGTAAATGGACATCGTACGCCTCCAAGTCATTACAAAGTTCTTTAAATGATAGCTATACAAAAGCATATACTCGGAATATGGCGCCTTTAGACTAATTTGAACAATCACATACTTTTCTTTTTCTGAAGTGCGAGTCCATAAGCGTAGCGTATCTGACTCAAGGCTTTCCATATTTTCATTCGCAAATGATTTAATATCATTATTAAAAATCCATGCTTCCCCTTTTTTTATTTCAATGCCTATACCTTGTTGTTGATAGTACTCAGCATAGGACCGAAAAATTATTTCTTCGTTTGCAGTTGATAATTCACCACTTTGATTTAAGACAGAAAAATCATTATAAATAGCATTCGCAATAAAATATGCCTCTGCTGCAGCTTTATCTTCATATGACTCAAGTTGGTTTTTATAGGAATCACGAGCTACAAACAGAATTGCCAGATCTAAGCAGAAAACAAATATAATACTTAATATTAAAAAAGACTTTTGCCAAAACTTCATTCGGTTTTCCCTTCATTTTCAGAAATCATCATATTTCCAAACGGTATCCTAATTTATATATTGTTTTAATTTGTTCTTCTAGTGCCAATTTTTTTCTAAGTTTTTGAATATGTACATCTACGGTCCTAGTGTCGCCCTCATAATCAAATCCCCATGCAAGCTGTAATAATTTTTCTCTAGACATCGCTAGATTTCGATTCATGATTAATACTTCTAATAGGGTGAACTCTTGTGGTGTTAGCTCCAATACTTCATTCTTATATTTTACAACTTTACTTCCTAAATCCACCTGAACTTGGTTTATATTAATAATATCACTACTTCCCTTCCTTCTGCGAAGTACAATATGTATTCTTGCTATTAGTTCTAGAATTTCAAATGGCTTTACTATGTAATCCTCAGCTCCAGATGTTAGTCCTAAAATCCGGTCCTCCAGATTACCTTTTGCGGTTATAAATATAACTGGAGTATCTTTAATCTGTTTCATTAGTTCAAATCCACTTAGGTATGGTAGCATTACGTCTAAAAGAATAAGATCATACTTTTCCAAAGTTAACTTCTCTAGTGCAGTAGTTCCGTCATAAACCTGACTACAACTATATCCTACCAATTCAAGATTTTTCTTTATTAAGTAACTAATCGGTTCCTCATCTTCCACTATTAAAATATGCGTCATATTTTACTCCATTGGGCTGTCGCAAAACTTACAAAACTCTGCTTTGCAACAGCCCCTCTTTTAAATAATAAGTATGCAAATACTTAATTTCACATAAAACTAATCTCTATTTAGTACAATTTATTAATATCCTTTAATTACTCCGATATCAACTTTTAACGAGAACTTTTTATTATTTAGTACATCGGATGGAGCAAGGATATTACCAATTTCTACGTCAACGGTAAGATCGTTTGCTTTTATGGTATTATCAAAACGTACATTTCCAACCTCTACACGAAAAGTACTAACATCAACATTCCAAGCTTCTTTTACCGTAACATTTCCTATATCACACTGCACGTTTGCCCTTTTAATACTATGAGCTTTTTGGATGGTAATATCACCAATATCACTTGATAGATTAAGTTCCTCTAGGTTTAGTCCATCCTTTACAAGAATACTCCCAACATCACAACTTACATCTAATGTTCCTGTGAAGTTCTTTGGCAACCTAACTTCTAACGTCGATTTTCTAATAAAGCTTTTATTGGATGGTAATTGCAGTTTGTCACCGGTAGATGTAGTTTCTATTACAATCTTTTCAGTCTCCTCACGGATCTTAAACAAATCTTCCGTATATAAATTTTCATATATTTGTGTTATCTCCAATTCTTTTGTCTCTGAGACATATATCAACACTTCATCAATTGCTGAGTCTATTGTTATATTTTTAGTACTTGCATCCAAAGGAATTGATTTATCTATAGAACCAGATATAAGCGTTGTATCCTCTTTCTCATTTGTTAGGTTTTCATTATTGTCTGTATTTCCTTGGTCTTTCAATATATCGCTTTGATTTTGCTCTAAAGTTTCCTGACTTTTTTTTGTGTTTTTCCCATCTGATAAATTATAAGTTTCTACACTGCCTTTCAGTTCGGCATATGCTAGTTCTTTCGCATTTGCAGAAACTTTTATCTCTTTAACGCTTCCCTCATTTTCTTTCATACTGATGTTAAATAATAAAAACATAACAATCGAACACGCTAAAATACCAAAGACAAAGGTTGTAATAAATAGTACTGTTGATTTCTTTTTCATAATAATCTCTCCATTTCTTTTTTCTATATTATAAGAAAGGAATATTTTCAAAAAATTATAGAACTGTTATGAAGTTGTAAAAATTCTATCGTTTTAACAATTTCTTTATTTTACCTAACTTAATATCCAACGCTACTATAACAACAATTACATCCATTTAATAAATATCTAATAAATATAGTTTGGCATATAAACATAATCGACAACATCAAACACTTTTGTTTCTTTATTGTAATCAAATAAAACCAAAACATTACCCAAATAATGCATCAAGTCCTTCCCTATACCAAGGTCATAATAAAGATTTCCAAACATATCAACCATAGGAACTGACGAATAATTCAGACCTTCCATATCCGAAAATAGCGTTTGAAATTCTTTATCTTTCGATAACAGTTGACGTAACTGTTCTTCCTGCTCTACTGTAATAAACCGCTCTTCCGAAGAAAAAGCAGGTATCTCTTGCATCGTCGATAAGTCTAGCGCATGCATCCAATAATATAAATTATTTGTCCCACTATAGGGTGCACCAATTATTATAATATCGTTTTTACTATCTTTATTTATATCAACATTATATATGCGGATAGCTTCTGGGTAACGTGGCTTATCTTGCCGAAATACGTATGTATCATTCTTATAATTAATAGTGTAATCTCCCTGAAGAAGTTCTTCCTTATTATTTGTATTCATAGCATGAAGAGTTATTTCATCTAATTTATATTCATAATATAAATTGTTATTAATGGAAACTTCTCCCTGATATTTTAATTCTTCCGGTGAACAATCCCTTGCCAATTGTTTGAACTGTTTATAAATGCTAAACTCGTTTGTATCATATACATCTTGATATGACGATTCCTCATCCGGCAATGGATCATTTGTTTCCCTTAACGCATAATAGAATAAGATCATGAACAGTGTCACCAAAAGAGCAAGAATACTATATGTAATTACTTTGCTTTTCTTCATTGTTCTTCTTTTCAATTTCATTATAAGCTCCTTTTCACAGTCTTCTCACCCAAACGATTTATCTAGCAACTAATCTCAACCGTGTCAGCGAATTCGTCTTTCAATAACTATTTTTTATATCTTAATAGAGAATTAGTTATTTTTAGAATTTTGCCTTACCGATATCATAATCCAATTTTCTACAATTTTCAACTAATATAATTATTGACATATTGCAATTCTTCTATAACGCACGGCACCCACACGGAGCGTAACTAATTTTTAGTACTAATCGTTTATGCTCTTATTGCTTACATATAAAAAAAGCTCTGAATCAAGTAATGTAGCGAATACCAAAGGACCCGCCCCAGTACATAACACAGAGCAAAAAAGCCACCCCACAGTCTCCCATGGAATGGCTTCATAATACATTATTTAATTAAAAACGTGTAAAAGTCGTGTAAGCGTATTTACCAGACCTCTACAAGCCTTGATAAATCAAGAATTAATCTAATGTGTAAGGCATTAAAGCGATGTGACGAGCACGTTTAATAGCTACTGTAAGAGCTCTTTGGTGCTTAGCACAGTTTCCAGTAATTCTTCTAGGAAGAATTTTACCTCTTTCGGAAACATATCTCTTTAATTTGTTAACATCCTTATAGTCGATACCTGTGTGGTTTTTGTCAGCACAGAATACACAAACTTTCTTTCTTCTACGGGTCATTCTTCTCTTCATTGGAGCATCACCCTTATCGCCTCTATCTTTGTTAAAAGCCATGACTATTACCTCCTTATCCAAATTCTTAAAACATAACAAATTTTGTTATGATATTCTTATACATGTTAGGTTATTACACAAGATTAGTTAAATGGTAGTTCTTCATCAATTCCATCTGGAATATTCATAAAGCCATCGCCAATAGCTGCACTTGGAGTAGGTCTAGATGTTGCTTGGAATCCACTGTTTTCACTTGAGCTTTTGCTTTCAGCGAATTCAGATTCTTCTACTACAACGTCAGTTGTATAAACCTTTTGACCCTCTTTATTTGTATAGCTACCGGTTTGAATTCTACCAACAACCGCAATTTTAAGACCTTGTCTATAATACTTCTCTGCATGTTCTGCTGTTTTTCCAAACGCTACACAAGAAATGAAATCTGCATCAGCTTCACCTTGGCGTTTGAATCTACGATCTACTGCTAAAGTAAATCTAGCGATTGCTAAAGAGCTTTCGCCTTGAGAGTATCTAACTTCTGGGTCTCTTGTGAGTCTACCCATTAAAATGACTTTGTTCATATAAGGAAAATCCTCCTTTACTATGCGTCCCGTCTAATGCATAAAAATCTGATTACATTTTCCATAATACGAAGTCTTTGTTCGATTTCGTTTGGAGTTGTAGAATCAGCATCGAATTGGATGAAATAGTAATATCCTTCTTTCATCTTTTGGATTTCGTAAGCTAGTCTCTTCTTACCCCAATCATCAACGTTAGTAATTGTACCGCCGAATTTTGCAATAAGCTCTTTTACAGCTTCAACTGCTGCATTTCTAGCTTCATCCTCGATTTTTGCATTTACAACTAAGGATAATTCATATTGATTCATAGTTGCGTGCACCTCCTTTTGGTCTCTGGCCCTATGCTTAACATAGAGCAAGGAATTAATGTGTAACATATCACAATTCGGTATTATATCATAGTTTTCCTTCGTGTTCAAGTCCTAAATATTCACAAAATAGTCCAAGCATCTTAAACATCTAGCATAAGTTCATCCTTTATTTGAATTACTCGATCAAAATCTGCAAAGGAGGATGTTCTATGAGTAACTAAAATCACGATCTTTTCTTCCATGAGTTTACTCAATGCTAAATTTATTTTTTTCTCACTTTCTACATCAAGTGCAGAGGATGGTTCATCCATCAACAAAATTGGTGAACTTTTCAAAAATGCCCTTGCAATTGCAATACGCTGCCTCTGACCCCCAGATAAATTTTTGCCCCCTAATGATAATTCTGTGTTAAAACCATCTGGAAATTCATCAATAAATTCCTTAGCATACGCCAATTCCGCTGCTTTTTCAATTTCAGAATCATTCGCATTTGAATTACCATAGCTAATATTATCTTTTATTGTACCTGCAAATAAATAATTCCCCTGTGGCACATAAGTAATCATATCGTGCAATTGTTCTAAACTATAATCGCTGATTTCATGACCATATATATGAATTCTACCTTGAGTTTTATCATAAAAGCGCAATAAAAGCTTTAAGATTGTACTCTTTCCACAACCAGATTCCCCTACAATCATTACTTTCTCACCATCGTCTACATTCATATTAAATGAATCAAGCACTTTGTTTCTCCCTTTATAGGAAAATGTAACATTTTCCATGTGAATTCCATCTTCTCTTTTGGGTTCTAAAACATTCTCTTGTAGCCCATGAGTTTCAACTTCATCTAATTCAAGAAAATCAAATACTCTTTGCGCTTCTGCAAGTGAGGCAGCGTAGTCAGCAAGCGCACCTCCCATATACTGAAACATTGCACTAACACTCATTTGCAACGTTATAATAGCCATTACTGTACCGTAATCTAATTCTCCTCGCAATACTAAAAAAACACCAACAATAATCGTCCCAATATTACCGAGCATCCCAATTAAAAATGTTAACATTTCTAGCATGGATAATACTCGTGTTCGATGAACCATACTTGTTTTTACTTTATTATTTTCATCAAGGTAAGAATCCATAACAATATGGGCACCTGAAAACATTTTAATCATTAAAAACCCTTGTAGGATATCACTTAAACCTTCGGATAATTTACCGATTTTACCTTGTATTTCTTTACTCAATTTTTTAATAAGCTTATTCATATATATTGAAATTGCAACGCTGATAAGTGAAAATAAAATTGAAACAGCGGCTAATTTCCAACTGTATATAATCATGGATAATATGGATACAAATCCATTGAATGCAATAAACAACACTCGGAATACCCTTGAAAAATAGGTATCTTTTAACGAGTTTGCATCCTGATTCAACCTCTTTAATACATCTGCACTATGATGCTCTTCAAAGTACTGCATATTTAGTTTTGTAAGTTTTGAAAACATACTTACTTTTATATTAAATACGATATAACGTACCTGCCTCATCTGAAAATAACGCAGATAAGGGGATACATAGGTTAGTATCAAAACTATAACAGCAAGTATACACGCTTTTATATATTCATCCCATAGACGAAATTCTATCCCATGGAATATCATTTTATATGTATAAGAATATAAAACGCGTGCTACACCGGATACTATAAGTGTTGCTATCATAATACTAAAATATTTTACTTTTCTATCTCCCATATAAGATATGAAACGTTTTAAATTCTTCACGAAATAACACCCCCGTTTGACACATATTCCGTATACAGATTGGCATATACTCCATTGATTTTTAACAAATCTTCATGCCTTCCTATTTCTATTATTCTACCTTCATCAATCACTACAATTTGATCTGCATTTACTATGGTAGGGAGGCGATGTGCAATTACCACCACAGTTTTTCCCACCAAAAGCTGATCAAGACCGATATTCACCTGTAGTTCAGATTCTCTGTCTAGGGCTGAGGTTGGCTCATCCATTAATACAATCGATGCTTCTTTTAAAATTGCTCTCGCTATAGATATCCTTTGCCTTTGGCCACCCGATAAAAATGTCCCTTTTTCCCCCGCCATTGATTCATATCCATTTGGTAAACCTTCAATAAATTCATGCGCATTTGCAAGTTTCGCAGCTCTAATTATCTCTTCCTGTGTTGCATCTGACTTCCCGATTCGAATATTATCTTTTATGCTCAGCGGAAATAAGTAGGCATCTTGTGAAATAAGAGCGATATCATTTCTTAATTCATTTGGATCGCATTCTTTTACATCAACTCCATTAAAATTAATATCACCTTCACTAACCTCATAGTGTTTATATAAAAGTTTGAGTAATGTACTTTTACCACAGCCACTTCTACCAACAAATGCGGTCTTTTTTCCTCTTGGTATCGCTAAATCAATTCCGTTTAAAGCATATTTTTTCTCTATCATACCAGCATATGAAAATTTAACATTTCTAAGTAAAAAAACATCATCAGAGATCATCTTCTTGCTATTTATATTGTAACTAGCTCCACTCATTTTATCGAAGGATCCAGTATTACCTGCAATGTTAGTATCTTCCTTATCAACATTGAAGTTTTTTATACTTATCATCGGATTACTTTTAAACTCAATGGGTGTATCTAAAATGTAAAACACCCTTTCTACCGATGCTAGTAACCATTGAGTTCGAATGATTAATTGATAACCTCTCTCCAAAGGGTCAATCAACATCTTCATAATATTCACAAAAGCTACAATGATACCTATGGTAAGGCCACCTTCAAATACAAGGTACCCTCCCAAACAAACTACTATAATCACTGGTAACTCACTAATCATTCTAGATATAGGATCAACATTATATTGTCTTTTATCGTTTTTAAACGATATTTCTAATGTTTTGTGTAAATCCTTATAATATTTATCACTCAAAACTTCTTCCAGATTATATGATTTCACCACATCAATACCGTCACATATTTCTTGAAGATTATTATTGGTTTCTCCTAATTTCGCAACGTATTCCATTTGACTTTCTTTGATTGGTTTCATTAGCTTTACACTAAGAGGCACCAATATTATTAGTGGGAATAAGCCTGCAAGTGCTAAAACTGGACTTGTCATTATAAGATAAATCGTAAAAACAACAATCATGATTGGTGTATACAGACAATCTTTAAAATAAACTTCCAAATAGTAGGCAATCCCTCCAATATCCGATGTCATTCTAGCTACCATATCACCAAAATTATTCTTCTCCATGTAATCTGGCGACATCTTTGTTATATGTTGTAGTGTTAATTCACGAAGGTCACGCAAAATACTCGCACCAAAATATTGTGTGGTAAAAATAATTAAATAACTGCATATCATACCAAATGCAATTACCATTGCCCCTCTTACTAATTGACTTATTACAACTGAAAAATTACCGCCAATACTCTCGTCAATAATATTTTTTAAAATGTCAACCACCCAAACATTTGCAAGTGCTCCTCCAATGGAAGATACCACAGCTAATATTATGTAGATTAGATATGGACGTGAATACTTTAGTAAACGCTTCATTCCCCATTACTCCTTAATATTCCATTATTTTCTAACATAAGGTATATAATATCACATATTTTTTGTGAAACATATCCATTATTTTGAAACGTAAAATGAAATAGTAAATTCCAGTTTGCACAAGTAAATTCTAGTTATTATGCCGTACTGGAATTTAGTCATGCACAACCACCCCTTCCCTCTGCTATAATACAACTATGGTTATCTGTCTGTGCA